>Ga0116148_1001125_pt1 | contig 29966 bp, 26 predicted proteins | sample AD_UKC055_MetaG_FD_89786 | JGI IMG/M metagenome (GOLD analysis project Ga0116148, IMG submission 89786) | Active sludge microbial communities of municipal wastewater-treating anaerobic digesters from USA - AD_UKC055_MetaG | ecosystem: Engineered > Bioreactor > Anaerobic > Digestate | place: USA...
GTAGAGGCCGTAGCCGGTAAAGGTGGCGTAGACGGTGTTGCCTGAGGCGACCATGGAGGCAGGGACATTGCCGTTGAGGAGGGTCCATGAGCTCCCGTCGTGTTTGTAGAGGCCGTAGCCGGTGAAGGTGGCGTAGAGGTTAGAGCCGGAGGCAATCATGGAGGCAGGGATGATGCCGTTCAATTGGGTCCAGGAGGTGCCGTCATGCTTATACAGGCCGTAGCCAGTGAAAGTGGCATAGAGATACGAGGAGGATGGGGACCGATAGAAGAGCCGCACCGATTCGATCAGGGAGCCGGAGGCGTTGTAACTCCCTCCAGTGGCGTATCCCCGCGCGCGGATATAGAAGTTCTGGTTATAGGGAAGCGTAAGCCCCGTGAGCTGCCATCCTCCCGATATCCTCGTCCCCTCACCGAGCGGCGTCCAGGCAGCGCCGTCCGTTGAGTACTCGAAGGTGGTCCTCCACACCTCGGGGCTTGCCTGTCCCCGCATCCAGGTGACGGTGGTGGGTGAGGAAAGGTCAAGCTCCTGGAGGGCAACATCGGTATTGGTGAGGCGGGCAATGCGGTTCCTTGCCGTTCCGCCCACAGTGGTGAAATGGCCCCCGATGATGATCTTGCCGTCGGGCTGGAGGGCGGAGAAACCAACCCAGTTGTCCGCATTGGGGTTGAAGTCTGTGTCGAGTAAGCCGTTTGTGTTGAGGCGGGCAATGTAGTTGCGCGCGGTCCCGCCGACCATGGTGAAGGCACCCCCGATGATGATCTTGCCGTCTGTCTGCAAGACGATGGAAAAGACATTGTCATCCGCATTGGGGTTGAAGTCCGCATCGAGGATACCGTCAGAGTTGAAGCGGGCGATGTGGTTGCGCGATTCGCCGCCTATGGTGGTAAAGCTGCCCCCCACGAGGATCTTGCCGTCAGTCTGGAGGGCGATGGAAAGTACACTGCTACTCGCATTGGGGTCGAAAGTCGTGTCGAGGGTGCCGTTCGCATTGAGGCGGGCGATGTAGTAGCGCGATTCGCTGCCGACGGTCATAAAGTAACCACCGATGAGGATCTTGCCGTCAGTCTGGAGGGCTACGGAAAATACACTGTTACTCGCATCAGGGTCGAAGTCCGTATCGAGGGTGCCGTCCGCGTTGAGGCGGGCGATATAGTGGCGCGCTGTCTCACCAATGGTGGTAAAAGCGCCGCCAATGAGAATCTTGCCGTCAGGTTGGAGGGCGATGGAATAGACGACATTGTTCACATTGGGATCGAAGGTGGCGTCGAGGGTACCGTCGGCGTTCAAGCGGGCGATGTAGTTGCGCGATTCGCCGCCGACGGTCATAAAGTAACCACCGATGAGGATCTTGCCGTCAGGTTGGAGGGCGATGGAATTGACAGTGCTACTCGCATCAGGGTCGAAGTCCGTATCGAGGGAACCGTCCGCGTTGAGGCGGGCGATGTGGTTGCGCGATTCGCCACAGACGGTGAAGAATTCGCCCCCGATGAGGATCTTGCCGTCGGGTTGGAGGGCGATGGAATAGACCGAGGCATCTGCATTGGGGTCAAGGTCCTTGTCAAGCGAGCCGTCGGTGTTGAGGCGGGCGATGCGGTTGCGTGTTGTCCCGCCCACGGTACTGAAACCACCGCCGATGAGGATCTTGCCGTCAGGCTGAACTGCAATACACCAGACAACACCGTTCGCGTTGGGGTTGAAGTCCGCATCGAGTGAGCCGTCGGTATTGAGGCGGGCGATGGAGTTGCGCATTGTCCCGCCCACGGTACTGAAACCACCGCCGATGAGGATCTTGCCGTCTTGCTGGAGGACGCTGGAAAAAACCTTAAAGTTTGCATTAGGGTTGAAGCCAGTGTCGAGGGAGCCGTCGGTATTGAGGCGTGCGATATAGTTGCGAGTGGTCTCGCCGACGGTGGTGAACTCACCCCCTATGAGTATTTTACCGTCAGGCTGCACCGCTATGGAACGGACATAGTTGTTTGCATTGGGGTCAAATGCAGTATCGAGTGAGCCGTCTGCGTTGAGCCGGGCGATACGGTTGCGCGCGGTCCCGCCGGCGGCGGTGAAATTGCCCCCGATGACGATCCTGCCGTCGGACTGAACCTTAATACACCAGACAGTGTTATTAACATTGGAATCAAAGGCCGTGTCGAGGGTACCGTCTGCGTTGAGCCGGGCGATATGGTTGCGCGTGGTGCCACCAACGGTGGTGAAGCCACCCCCGATGACGAGCTTCCCGTCCGGCTGGATGATGATGGAATAGACCTCATAGTCTGTATTGGGGTCAAAGGCCGCATCGAGGGTACCGTTCGCATTGAGGCGTGCGATGTGGTTCCGCGTGGTGCCGCCGATTGAGGTGAAGGAACCTCCGATGAGGATCTTGCCGTCTGCCTGCACAGCGATGGTATCGACATAATTGAAGTCTATATTGGGGTTGAAGGCCGCATCGAGAGAGCCGTCCGCGTAGAGGCGTGCGATGGAGGTGCGCGTGGTGCCGCCGATTTTGGTGAAGGAACCTCCGATGAGGATCTTGCCGTCGGGCTGGAGGGCGACAGAACGAACCTGGCCATCCGCATTGGGGTTGAAGCCGTCAAGCACTGAGACAGCGCAGGCGGTCCCGGGCGCAATGAATGTCGTGAGTGAAAGACAAAGAAATAATATTGCCAGCATTGATAATGCCGGTATTGTTCTGCTGCCCGCGGCCTTCCATTGCTCGCCTGGATTATCTCTATGCATTTTCATTGCCCCCTTACTGTTATGAAAAAAATTTAGAATGTGGTTATGGAAAACAAAAATCCCGGCATACGCGTCGGCTGCCGGGATTCTCTTCTGTCTGCTCAATCTATCATCTCCCAACCCAGGATGAATAAAATGTTACTGTATGATGTTTATTTGTACTTTCTGCAATCGTCGCACACAAGAAAAAACCCTGTCAAGATAATTTTCGATAATAGCGTCCTGCGTTTAACTATACAAACATCATGTCATACAGCATTAATCTCCTAATATCATGCTTTCAGGGATGGTGCCGTTCAATTGGGTCCAGGTGGTACCGTCGTGTTTATAGAGGCCGTAGCCGGTGAAGGTGGCGTAGAGGTTAGAGCCGGAGGCAATCATAGAGGCAGGGACATTGCCGTTGAGGAGGGTCCAGGTGGTGCCGTCGTGCTTGTAGAGGCCAAATCCGGTGAAGGTGGCGTAGACGGTGTTGCCTGAGGCGACCATATTCGTAGGGACCGTTCCGTTGAGCTGTACCCACGAGCTTCCGTCATGCTTGTAAAGGCCGTAGCCGGTGAAGGTGGCGTAGAGGGGAGATGTTGTGGTAAATCCTTTAAGGCAGACGTTATCATTCGCATATATAGATGTCAGATCTGACCATGAACTACCGTTGCTGCTGACGAAACTCTGTCCGGGAGAAGCCGTGGCGCTGCTCGAATAACCTGCGATGCGTTTTTCAAGCGGGATCGGGGTGCCCACACCGGGCGCGGTCAGCTTGACGACGATAGAGAATCGTTCACCCGATGAAAGATAAACCGGAGATGACAAATTGATGGTCGTATATCCCGGATACTGTATCGTACCTGTCTCGGTCGCGGCGAGTGTCCCGCTCCTGGGCACTCCTGCCGTAACATCTGTGTAGATATAGATCTCATAAGAAGAGTTAACCGAAGCATTGTACAGGCTGACGGCAGCCAAATATTCGCTCGCCTCCGCGGTAAAAATATTGGCGAACCAGCCCGTTTCGTTTGAATAGCCAAACGAGCCCAGCCAACCCAGCGGATCATACTGGTAGATCCGGCTGTAGTTTGTTGTGGATTCAGCATTGTAGAATAAATAATTCATCGAATATGCCAGCTTGGTATCATAATAGGATATGTAGAAGTATCCTCCATCGCCAAAACCAGTCCCCCAGCTGTTCCTGACAATAAAGGCACCGTTCCCCGGGGGGGCGCTGGAGAAGTTCGCGCTGCTGTAATTATCATCCCAGCCCACGATCGCGACTGCATGATTACTGCCGGATACACCATTATAGTAGAAGGCGTAGGTGCCTTCATTATAATAGCTTGCGTCCTGGCTTATATACATCGTTGCATAAACGGCTCCGGCTGACATGACGGCGTTCTTCAGATTGTCGTTGTCCGAAGCTGAGCTTCGCGCCGGTATGTATATGACCCCCTGGACATGTTTCCTGGGCGAAAGCCCGGGAGGGGACATTCCCGAGTTGGGATCATAAGGGTCGTCCGTTTCATTGACGGGGCCACCCCAGCGGGCAAGGTAGGCGGTTGCCATATCCCCGTTTCCTCCGCTGTTATATCCCCAGTCAAACCCGTGCGTGTTCTTCATATGGTTCTCAGAAAAATCATTTGTCTCGCCGGGGAGAAGGTTGGACTCCATCGAGGCGTAGGTCGCGAAGGTCCAGCACGTATTGCCGGGATTCTGGTCCCTGACGGGCGTGAGCTTCCCCTGGGTCCTGAGATCATACGAGGCAGGAAACCCTAATCTGAGAGGAGCCTCTGCCAGTTCCTGGACCTGTGGGGCACCAAAGATATCGACACCCGTGAGGTGGTCAAGATTCAACGGTGAAGGGATCAACCCGAGGCCATCGCCTTCATGGGAAGTACCGGCCATGACCCTGTCCTTCTGGAGGCCTTCCATATATGAAAGGAACTCCGGGTTCATCGGGGCAGAAACCAATTCTTCAGCTAAGGCATTACAGCCCCAAACGGGTAGCAGCAGGGTCAATACAACGGCCAGCAGAAGACAAATTTTATGCATACTTTTCTTTTCTTTTTTCATGATTCACCTCAATGTGAATGAAGGTCCTTCTATGTGTCTATCGTCGAAACAGGCTCCAGGCAACCGCCTGTTATTGAGCAACCACTTCCATGCCGGCATGATCTGGATCTTTGACCCCTCGAAGGTCAACTCCTTCTCTTCATCGTTGGTGAGGACAAAGCCTTCCTGAATGTCAAGGGCATCCATGGCTTCCCGAAGACCTCGAAATTCACTTGCCTCGTTCTTCGGCGTCAGTTCCCAGCATACTTGAATAGCTGCTTCCGGCTTCGTTCCTTTCTTGACGATGAAATCGCATTCGCGCCGGCCCTTATAATAGAAACATTCCACCTGGCGCCTGAATATCTCAATAGCAACAGCGTTTTCCAGCAGTTTCCCGCTGTTGCCCGAGAATGCCGTGGAAAGCAGTGCAAAACCTGTATCCACGAGGTATATCTTCCTGGGGTTCATAACCCTCTGCCGAGGGGAATAGCTGAATTTTTCATGGGCCATAAGAAAAAAAACTTCCTGCAGATATCCAAGATAATTGGAGATGGTCTGCTTGCTGCCGGGAAGTTGATTGCGCTTCATTTCTTTTTCAAACATTGAGATGGAGAATAAATCGGAGAAAGTGTTCAGGCTGTAGCGCATAACGGCTTCCAGAACGGCTTTTGCCTTGACATTGTATCGTTCCAGAATATCCCTGTAGAAGATCGTACGGTAATATGTCTGAAGAAGTTCACGCTTCTCCGGCACGGTTTCCTTTTTGACAACTTCCGGAAACCCGCCCTCTCTCAGATACTGGTCGAATGCCTTCCTTACCCGTCCTCTGGCCGGCGTCAACATAGTCCGATCATCATGCGGAATAACGTGAAAACGAAGGAATTCCTGAAAGGAAAAGGGCATAATGAGGATGTTTCGACAACGACCGCGCAATTCCGTAGCAATCTCCCGCTCGAGAAGACCTGCATTGCTGCCGGTGACTACAATATGGTATCGGTTCTGATTGTGCAGGGTTCTCAAAACACGGCTCCAGCCGGACATCTGCTGTATTTCATCAAAAAAGAGAAAGGTCGGCGCTTGTCCGGTGACCTGCTGGAAGGCAGTGAAAAGATCGTCAGTATCACCGGCGGTAAAATCCGTAAGGCGATAGTCTTCAAAATCAACAAACAGGATATCTTCCCGCCGCCACTTTCCCCGTTTCAGGAGATCCTGAATGATCTGGTACATATAACAGGTCTTTCCTGCCCGTCTGGGACCGGCCACAGCGATGATTTCCGACACATGCTCCAAGGCTATATCCGACCCATCCCTTTTTGCCAGCGATGGAAAGGTTTTCTCCTCAAGCCATTCAGCAATGATCTTCTTTAATATTTCAGTGGTTGCCATATATTGTCCATCAAAGTGAACAATTTGTATCATTATTGTTCACTTATGTCAAGCACCTATGAATAAGTATTTCTCCCGAAGCGTGCGAGAGACAATATCTTTGAAGACTTTATTCTCACCGCCCGATCCCTCTTCCCCGGGGTATTGGAGGGGTTTGCGCGGCCGGGGCAGACGGCAGAGCCGGGGTGGAGACTGAGGCGGCCGGGGCGGGGGCTGGCTTCAGGAGAGTTCCCGGGTCCGGCCCGGTCGGCAGACCAACGGAAGGAGGCTGCGTTGGAGTGGGTGCCTTCGACGGCGACGATGTCGTGCTGCCGTCCCTCTGTTTCCCCGCGTCCGCAAGGTATATTACCATTGTCTCCTCGCCTCTCGTAAGCACTATCCTGTCCGTCTCGATCTCCTTGAGGACGAAGCCGCCGATGACGTCTCCTTTTTTGACGGACGTCTGCCTCTTCCCTCTTCCGGGCGTGGTCTTCGGGGATTTTTTGTCCTCTATATAGGCGATGCTTGCCCCGTCGCCGACTATGGTGCCGTAGAGCACGAGCTCGGGCTTCGGCAGGGGCTTCTCCTCCTTCGGCGTCCTTCTCTCGGGATGGAAGAGGTTGTTCTCTGCTATCGCCGCGTAATCGGAAGGGGACGGCGTTTGCGTGTTCGCGGCAGGCGTCTCCTGCTTGGCGGCGATCTTTGTCTTTGCCGCGGGAAGGGTAAATTTTACGCGCGCGTTAAAGAGGGGGGCCACGGCAAAGGCAGCGAGCGCGATGATCGCCGCAAAAATGATAACGTTCAGAAGGTTCACTTCCCTGTAAAAACGTTGTAGAGAACGCATTCTATTTTCCACCTGTCAGCGCGGCTATTCTCAGCTTCACCGTGAGTTCTCTGGGTTCCCTGATGTTCCTCGCCCTCACGTCGAGCTCCCTGACGACGATATAAGGCGTCCGCGTCTCTATGCTGTAGATAACGTCGCTTAGCGCCCGCGTATCGGGCAAAACCACATCCATGCTCACGTTGACGACCTTGAAGGCGCCGAGATCGTCCGGCTTCTCGACACGTTCGCTCGATATGGAGCCGCCCCTGCCCGTGATGATGCCCCTTACTATATCTTCGAGGGTATTGGCGGAGAGCGAGTACGTCTGCCCCTCTATGATCTTCGCATCGTCGGCCTTCCTCTGCTCTTTCGAGGAGGCAAGCCTGGCTTCAATAAGCGGTCTCTCTGCGATGGCGCTTATGTATTTTTCAAGGGTCCTGACCTTCATCGCCTGCATCTCCCTGACCGATGACATCTCCGCCCTGATCTTCTCATAGCCGTACTGATATGCCACAAGGACGAAAAGAACAACGATCACGGGAATTGCAAATTTTAGCAGCTTACTTCTTTGCTCCATCTTTTTCCTTTTCTTCCCCTTCTTTCACCAAGCCCTCGATCTCCATCTTCATCACAAACCTGTCGGCGTTAAGCCTCGCGTCCCGGACGGTAGGCGATGAGAACTCAACCTTCCTGAAGTGTTGCGACTGCTCCAGTTTGGGCAGTATCTCCGAGGCGGACGCCGCGTACCCTTCGATATCCACGGTCGTCTCCGTCATCTTAATTCTCGTAAGCCACGCTGTCTTCGGAAGGATCCCGGTAAGCTCCCTGAGGATAACCAGCGCCATGGGCCTTGCTTCCTTGAAGGCCCTGATGGTTGTCATCTCTCCAATCAGGACATCCGCCTCCTTCCTCAGGCCTTCGACCTTCATCACCTCTTCCTTCCGGAGCGATATCTGGCGGTCGATCTCCGCGAGCCTCCTCTCTTCCTTCTGGAGGGGAAGCAAAACATAGGGTATGAGGGCGATAAGCAGAAGAATGATCAGGACAAGCGTAACTGCCATGGACGGCCGCGTCCTGTCGTATGCCCCTTTCGCGAGGAGGTTGAACCCCCTTGCCCCGGCCCACAGGGACTCGAGTGCCCCGCCTGCAGCGGCGCTTGATATGCCTCCCTTATCGGCAAGGAGCTTCTGCCTGATGTCGTCGTCGCTCAATACCTTTACGGGCGCATCGAGGCGCTCTACCAGCTCGCCGCAGTTCCCGTCGCCCAGGCAGACAATGGCCGGCGGTGAGCCGCCCTGCTCCGCTGCAGCAGCGACAACCGACTCCAGCACGGCTGCCATTGCTTCGATCTTCGACCTCCCGTCCTTTCCATGCAAGCTGTCGCCAAAAGAGGAGATGAGGATGTTGTCCCTGAACAGCCCTCCTTCATATTCAAGCGGGCCGGCATTCAGAAAGACAGGGTTTTTGTCCTGGCTTACATAGCTGCAGAGCGTGCCAATATTCGAAAGGTTGATCGTGATCTTCTCCACCTCGATCGACCGTTCCCGCAGCGCGTCCAGGTACTGGCTTACAAGGTCGGCCCTGGCGGCAGCTATCACGACGCTCAGCATCCCGCTATCCTCACCCACGACCCTGAAATCGTAGTATGCGCTCTCCGCGCTGAGAGGCGTCAGCCTGTCCAGCTCATAGGCGATCACGTCCGTAATGTTCTCCTTCACCGTGGCGGGCAACTGCGCCGTCCTCATGATAGCCCAGTCTCCGGGGATGCACAGGATGATCCCGGCGCCTTCTGCATTAAGCTCCCTGAGCGCGATGGAAACGGTCGAGGCAAGGCCCTCGGCGCCCGGATATTTCCCTTCCTCGAAGGCGTACCTCCTGAAATCTTTTACCATGATCTTCGACAGGAAACGTGACCCGGACACCACCCAGAGAAACCCTTTCTCGATAGAGGCCGAGACGGCCTTTTTGGGGACGATCATCCCCTCCACGAGCGGGAATGTAAGGGCGCTCCAGGCAGGCGCCCAGAGCTTCCCTGCCTTCGCGGCAAATCCGGCGCCTGAGGCGGATAGTCTTTCTATGGCCGATCCTGGTATCATTTTCATCATCACCGGCTTGAGCCTGCCGGGCTCTTGTAATATGTATACCTGTACTTTCCGCTGCCTTCCAGCATTATTCCTGCCTTGACGGTAAAGCCATGCTTCTCGCCCTTCTTGTATCCCGTCGCCGTGACCGTGTATATGTTGGCCTCTGAAAAACCAATATACGGTAACATCAGGGCAACGCCGCCGCCTACAGCGGACTTTATTTCCTCCTGGCTCTTTATCTCCGCCAGCTTCCTCAGCTCGATGATCCTGTCAACCGCCTCGTCCGTCATACCCGGCAGGGCTGCAAGCACCTCCCTGGGGGCCGAGTTCACATTGATCCCCCCTCCCCTTGCCCGGGCCGTAAGGAAATCGAAGATGCCGGGCTGACGGCTGCTTCCATAGAGGATCTCAGGCGTCATCCCTTTTACCATCAGGAGCTCTTCGACGGTATCGAATGCGCCATTCTTTGACCTGTAGGGATTCGGCAGCGACATGTAGTGGTCGCTCTCAGCGCCGTGCAGCCTGCGGAGTTCGTCGCCGTCCTTCCAGTCCAGGATCGCATCCACGATGGCATCGGCATCTTCCTTCCTGGCCCCGAGGTTCACGAGGAGATTGCTCATGATCCCGCCGGAGCTGTCGGTCAAGGAGTTCAGGCTTATCTTTCCCGACTCATCGACGATGTCGAAGATATAGGAGTCACCTCCGAGCTGGCCGTCATATCTGGTCCCGTCGACCCTGACCGGCTCATTCCCTTCCAAAACCGGCTGCTTGTTCTTATAGACGCCCCTGTGAAGCAACTCCATAACGGCGCGCTGCACCCCGGCCTCCGCAAGGAACCTCTTCTCCGTCCCTTCCTTAAAATAGAGGGTAGCATGGGTCTCCGTCCTGGACATCAGGGAAAAAGAGAGGGAGATGACCATGAGGATCATCATGATCCACAGCACCATCAAAAGGGCAAAACCTTTTTCGTTTCGCATCATCCTCAGATCCCGTGGGCCCTCATGGGGATGATCATGGAGACCTCTTTCCTGCCCTGTACGAGGCGAAGCCGTATCTTGCCGGGCAATTTTGCGTTGTCGCTCCACTCATCTACCCACCTGCCTTCCTGCGCGGTAGCATCCTTAAAAAAATATTCAAAGAATATTGCATCAAAACCCTGAAGAAGCAATGCCTCGTTCTTCTTCTCCGCACCTACCATGTTCTCGCTTGCAATAAGGCTCATGACGCCGTTCCCGTCCGCTTCGACCCTGTATTCAACGATCACGTGGCCTTTCTGCCCGCCCCAGATGGAGTAGTTCGTCGCTATCCTCAGCGAGTCTGCGGTGCCGGCGAAATAATACCGCTTGGCCACCCCCTCCCGCGAGGCTACCAGGGGCATCCCTGACTGCACCTGCGCGTGGATGATCGCCAGAGACGACCGGTATCTCTCGAGGTGTTCGACCTTTTTCTCTCCGCGGTCCACCGAGCGGTACCCGAGCCTCATCGCGCCGGAAACGATGAGGAGGATCGTCACCATCAGGACGATGGAGATCAACAGCTCCAGCAGGGTAAGGCCGCGTTCGTTTCTCAGCATCTTCAGATCTTCCTCTGGACCATCTTCATGGTCCTTAGCGTAAGGCTCTTCTGTTTCATGTTCTTTGCCCAGGAGACCGTCATGGCAACCTCCAGGAGCTTTACCGGGAGCTCCCCGGTCCTCTGCTGCAGCGCGTCAGATACTACCACGTCTATCCTGTAGCCGTCACCGGTCGTCTCGCTCCAGCTATTCTCTGTCAGCGCGTCGTCGTCGAGCACCTCGCGCATCCTTGCCTCTGCCGCTACAGTGGCAGAGAGATAATCCTCGGAAATGGCGATATTCCTCATGTTGGCGGAAAAGAGCTGGAAGACCAGCGTCACGGCCGTGCCCAGTATGGCAAGCGCCACAAGGACCTCGAGGAGGGTGAAACCCCCGTGATTCGTGATTCGAAAATCGAAAATCGAAAATCGAAAATCGTGAGCGGTGTTTAACCTTTTACCTTTCACCTTTTCACCTGGTTCATTGCCTCGTCACCACCGATCCGACCACCGGGTCTGTCCGGATATAGATCGCCTTCTTCCTGCCCTGCAGGATCACCGTCCCGCCTTCCGCGCCGCCGTATGCGCGGAAAAGGATCGGATATTGCCCACTCCGGATCTCTCCCGACAGGGGATCATCCACCACTACGGATATCTCCGCGGGTATGGCCTTCATATTCCTGCCCTCAAGGCCGTATTGCTTTGTGTCCAGGTTGATCATGAACGTCTGGTCCTCTCCCCTGTTCTGTGCAATGGACCTCGCGTGCCTGATCGTCGCCGCCATCTCTCTTCCCGTGGCATCGAGGCGTACCGAAGGGGCGGAACTCATGAAAAAGACCGTTGACAGCCCGAGGATAAGGCTTGCGAGAAACATGACGATGATGAGCTCTAAGAGCGTGAAACCTCCACGATTCGTGACTCGTGACTCGTAAATCGAAAATCGAAAATCGTAAATCGAAAATCGTGATTCGTGATTCGGTGGGGGGTGTAGCGTTCGGGTGGGAAGGTTGGCCTTCATCATTCCCCCTCACCCTGACCCTCTCCCGCAAGGGGAGAGGGAAACCATATATGTGACCCTCTTTCTTGAAGGGAGAGGGAAACTGTAAGTGACCTTTTCCCGCAAGCATAAACGCGGGGTCAACTCTTCAAATGTCAATTGTTTGGACATGGTGCTCGCTTATTTTCCTTTCCCCCTCACCCTGACCCTCTCCCGCAAGGGGAGAGGGGAACCATATGTGACCCTCATCGGCAAGGGGAGAGGGGAACGATAGGTGACCTTTTCCCGCAAGGGGAGAGGGAATATTGTTGTTCTGAAGCAGGGCTTCGATGAACCTGCTGAACAAGCATACTTGTATGGGACACCCCGACACCATGCTTATTGACATATTTGAGATCATCTTTCTCACTCATAACTCCGAACTACGAACTCATAACTGTTTCAAAACGGCAGGTCCGTTATGCTGAATATTGCCATGAGCATGGAGATCACGATAAAGCCTATCACAAGGCCCATGGCGAGGATCATGGCGGACTCGAGGAAGCTCACGAACCTTTTTACCGTTTCCTTCAGGTTCTTTTCATAGGCGGCTGCAACCTTGATGAGCATTATGTCGAGCTGGCCGGTCTCCTCCCCCACCTTTATCATCGAGAGGGCGAGAGGCGGCAACACGCCGGCAGCAGCCAGGGGTGAGGCTATGCCCTTGCCTTCCTTTGCGCCCTTCGCAACATTATCGAGTGCAGTGGCGATGACCTGGTTGCTGATCACGTCCTTTGAATTGTCCAGCGCCTGGAGAAAGGATACGCCGCTTTTGAGGAGCGTCCCGAGGGTTCTGCAGAACCTCGCCGTCTCGAGCTTCCTCACCACATCGCCGAAGAGCCTGAGCTTCAGGGCGTCCCACCTGAGCCTCCCCTGCGCTGACCGCATGTACGACCTTACGATGCTCCACACCGCGAAAATGGCAAGAAGAAAGATCCACCAGTATGTTCTCAGGCTGCTGCTTGCTCCAAGGAGGATCTTCGTCGAGAGCGGTATTGAGCCTCCGAGCTCAGCAAATATGACGGAAAATTTCGGGAGCACGAGGGTGAGGAGGATGATGATCGAGATACCGCCCGTAATGCTCAATATCGCGGGATATATCATGGCCGATAGTATGCTGTCCTTCAGCTCCTTTGCTGATTCGAGGAATTCGTTCAGTTTGTCGAGAACGATATCAAGCACGCCGCCTGCTTCACCGGCGCGGATCATGTTCACGTAGAGCCGGGGAAAAGATCTGGGATGCTTCTGGAGCGCATCCGAGAACGAACCGCCTTCGCGTATCGACTTGAGGATGGACTGGATGGTCTTTTTCATCTCCTTTTCTTCAGATACTTCGGAGAGGATATTGAGGCTCCTGTCAATGGGCAGGCCGGCGCTCAAAAGCACCGACAGCTCCGCGGTGAAGGTAAGGAGATCGGCCCTGGACCGTTTGAAGCCGATCTTCCCCCGCAGGCCGCCCTGTTTGGGCGCCACTATCTTCAGGGGTATCAGGCCCGTATTCCTGATCCGTTCTACGGCGAGCTTCTCGTCGGCGGCCTCGATGACGCCTTCGATGGTCTCGCCGGCCATGGTAGTCGCAAGGTAGGAAAAAACAGCCACTTAAGCCTCCTGCGTAACCCTTAGGACCTCGTTAAGGGTCGTCATGCCCATACGAACCTTTTCAACGCCGTCCTCGAAGAGGGTCTTCATGCCCTGCCTGCGCGCCTCGTCCCTGAGCAGGTTCGCATCGGCGTCCTTAAGGATCATCTTCCGTATCGCCTCGTTGACCGTGAGCAGCTCAAAGATGCCGGACCTGCCATAGTAGCCGGTGAAGGCGCACTTCTCGCACCCCCTGCCCCTGAAAAGCGGGGCGCCGTCCTGAAGCCCGAACATCTTCAACTCCTCCCGATCCGCCTTTGACGCGTCCTGTTCCTTGCAGTGGGGGCAGATGACCCTCACAAGCCGCTGGGCGAGGATGCCCCGTATCGTCGAGGAGAGGAGGAAATTCTCCACCCCCATGTCGAGAAGCCTCGTGATCGCGCTGGGCGCGTCGTTCGTATGAAGCGTGGAGAAGACGAGGTGCCCGGTGAGCGCCGATTGTATGGCGATCTCGGCGGTCTCGAGGTCCCTGACCTCGCCGATCATTATGATATCGGGGTCCTGCCTCACGATATGCCTCAGGGTATTCGCAAAGTTCAGCCCTATCTGCGCCTTGACCTGTATCTGGTTCACCCCTTTTAACTGGTATTCGATGGGGTCTTCGACGGTGATGATCTTCTTGTCCGGCGTATTGATCTTGTCCAGGGCGCCGTAGAGGGTCGTGGTCTTTCCGCTTCCCGTGGGGCCCGTAACAAGGAAAATCCCGTTCGGCTTCTTGATAAGGCGGTTGAAGGCATCGAGGATGTCGGGAGGGAAACCCAGAAGGTCGAGGTCTATGACGATGCTTTCCCTGTCGAGGATCCTCATGACCACGCTCTCGCCGTGGAGGATCGGGATCGTCGACACGCGGAGGTCTATCTCCTTGTCGTCGATCTTCAGCCGTATGCGGCCGTCCTGCGGCAGCCTCCGCTCGGCGATGTTCAGCTTTGCCATGATCTTTATCCGAGAAACGACGGCCGCCTCCAGCCTCTTCGGCGCCGCCTCGACGTCATGGAGCACCCCGTCAATGCGGTAGCGCACCTTCAGCTCATCCTCAAAGGGCTCTATGTGGACGTCGCTCGCCCTCATCTCGATGGCCCTTGAGATAAGGAGGTTCACCAGCTTGATGATGGGGGCCTCGGAGGCGAGGTCCTTCAGATGCCCCACGTCCTCTTCCTCTTCCCGGACGAACTCAAACCCCTGCTGGTCCATGTCCTCGATGATCCTGTTGATGTTCTGGGAATCCTCGCCGTAGAATTTCGATACGTACTCGTCGATGAACTGCCGCTCTCCGCCGTAGACGATGACATCGGCCGCCGTAGCCACTTTCAGGGCCGCAATGATCTCACGGTCGTTGGGGTCTGCCAGGATCACCTTGAGCACATTGTTCTTCAGCTCAATGGGGATGATCCTGTTCTCACGGATAAAGCGGGGAGATACGGCGTCCAGCACAAGGGGCACCTTGGGAAAATCTTCGGGCTTTACGTAGGTGATCTCATCCATTATTTTTTGTTGGATCTTGATATTGAAGGATTGGGATCAATCTTCATGATAATCTCAGGGGGAAGGAGGCCCGCCTGGCGGCATATTTTTGTTAGGTACCGGCAAATCAGGGGGCCTGCCGATGCCTTTCCTGGTCTGCACTCCACCTTTCAACAGCTCGCTTCTTTTGATGCCCCCTTTGGTGATGTCAACGTTGGTAATATTGTTGATGTATTCGTTGGTTATGTTCCTCGCCTCTTTCTGGTTTTTAAGCACATGGGGAGTGAGCAGGATGATGAGCTCCTGCCGCTGCGCCTCCCGCGACCTGTTCCCAAAGAGAAAACCAAGCAATGGTACTTTTGACAGAAAAGGTACTCCTACCTCTGAGTTCGTAGTATCTTCCCTGATGAGCCCCCCTATAATGATCGTTTCGCCATCCTGGACCGCCAGGTTGGTCGATGCCTCTGTCTTGTTGACGATGATCTGCTTTTCAGAGGTAGTAAGCTGAATGGTGCCGTAACTGGAAACTTCCTGCGATATATCGAGGGAGATAAGTCCGCTGTCGTTGACCTGCGGCTTCACCTTGAGGATGATGCCTATGTCTTTATACTGGATGGTCCTCTGAGGGGCGACCGTAGTCGACCCGAACGTCTCCGACGTCACGATGGGCACCTGCTGTCCTACCTGGATGCGCGCCTCACGGTTGTCAGAAACGAGGATATGCGGCGCGGCAAGCAACTTACCTTTGGATTCGTTCGCAAGGGCATTGATGTAAGCCCTGAAGAGGCCCTTCTCGTCTGTCCCGATGTAACTGAAGCCCGAGCGTGAGGGCCTTATGGTCGTGTCGGTGCTATTCATGTTTGACAGGGTATCGGTGTTCATACCTATATCGCCGCTTATGAGCGACCTTCCGAATTTTATCTGCGTCTTGAAGGCATAGGCAAGCCCAAGGCTTAGGTTGTCCGTCAGGTTTACCTGGGCGATTACCCCTTCGATAACGACCTGCCTCGGGATGACATCTACCTTTGCTATCGTCTCTTTGATCGTCTCATAATCCTCCGGCGTCGCGAGAACGATCACCGAGTTGATAACCTCATCGGCAAATACCTTGGTGATGTCCGATACAAGCATCTCTCCTGTAGTGGTCCCGCCTGTCATTACCGGCGACTGTACGGACGGTGCTGCCGCAGACGGTGTGGATGTCTGTCCCGGTGCAGTAGCAGTGGTGGTGGTCGTGGTCGTCCTCGTCGTCGTTCCCGACGCGGGCTTTGCGCCGAGAAATATCTGCTGGAGCAGTGACGCGATATCCTTTGCCTTCCCGTTCTGGACAGGATATACAAAGACCTGCGCCCTCTTTTTCTTCTGGGTCTCGTTGTCGAAGGTCTCGATAAGCCCCAGTATCCTCTTTATGCTCGCATCGGTATCAACGATGATTATCTGGTTGCTCTTCGGCACGTCGAGTACTACGGCATTCGCTGTTACAAAGGGCGTTATCAGCTTTACGATCTCGGTAGACTGGAGGTAGACGATCGGTATTACCTGGATCAAAGACTTGCCCGTTGACGGTATCTTGTTTGGGTCGCGCCCGATGGAGACGGGGGAAGGTTCTCTCGACACCTCGCTGATAGGGACTACCCTGTAAAGGCCGCTCTCCTCCACAACGCCGATGCCGTTGATCCGCAGTATCACCTCCATTACGGGGAGCACCCGGTCTCTGCTGACGGGCGCCACAGACCTGAAGGTAACGCGCCCCTTGACCCTGGGATCGACAATGTAATTGACTCGCAGGATATCGCCGAAAACGGTCTGTATCACGGAAAAGACATCGGCGTCATCAAAGTTCAGGCTTATCATACCCGAAGAGGTCGCAGGCCTTTTCACAACAGGCGTTTGCGGCTTTTCCGGGGTTTGTGGTTTTTCCGACGTTTGTGGCTTGTCAGGCGTCTCTGCCTTTACCGGGGCAGAAGGTTTACTCGTTGTGGGCTGGGTTTGCTGCTTTCCTCTCTGTATAATGGGATCCGAAGGGCCTCCTGGCCGCGGTTGCCCTCCCTGTATGATGGGATCAGCGGGTTTTGTGTCCGCTTGTGGCTGAGGATGTCCGAAGGCAGGGCACAGTATAACCGCGATGAAAAGAATGATAAAGATGAAAACTTTATTCAGATATCTCATATATGTCTGTGTAGGCCTCTCATGTAATTAATCCCAACTGTTAACATCTTTATCCTCACCTTCACCGCCTGGAGCGCCGTCTCTCCCATACGAAAACAGGTCATATTCCCCATGGGTTCCCGGGCACTGGTAGTGATAAGACTTGCCCCAGGAATCGTTGGGCAGGGCCTTCTTCAGGTATGGCCCATCCCAATTCTGTATCCCACCCGGGTTGGCCACCAGCGCATTTAAACCTTCCTGAGTTGTGGGATATCGGCCTATATCGAGCCTCATCTGGTCAAGCGCTTGTCCCAATAGCTCGATCTGTGCTTTGGCGGCGGCCTGTTTGCCCTTGCCGAGCTTCGGAAAAAGGCGCGGCCCTACGAGCGCCGCGAGGAGGCCGACGATCACCATGACCACAAGGAGCTCTATCAGGGTAAACCCTTTCCTGCCGCGCATATGTAGCCTTTTCGTCATCGCAGAACCTTCCGCCAAAAGAACTCTTTGATTACCCATATCATTAAAAATTACACCATATTACACTATTATACCACAAAAAAACCACTAATGAACCTGCACAAATCGGCCTTTTGAACAATTGGAAAACCTTAGTAAAATATTTTGAATACACTTTAAAATAATTTGTTTTTATACCATTCTCAGCACAGGCTTTCACAATTTCTTTATTTAAGATCCATGTGCTCGTCAAGTCTGTTGTACTTCTGCCACCTGTTCTCATCTTGACGATTACTTTTGGAATGTGGATGTAGGATATTCGTTTTTTTACAAACATTCTCAACAGCAGTTCATAATCAGCGGCAATTTTGTAGTTTGTCCTATACAGTCCATACTGTTCATAGCAATACCGTTTTAGAAAAAAAGTGGGGTGGGCGGGCATCAGTCCGTAGACAAATTTATCGGGATTGAATTTTGATGATTCATAATAGCGCACCATTTCACGTGGATCGTCTCTCTTCACATAAACGAGATCGGCAAATACCGAGTCCACATTCCTCACTTCAAATTCATTCATCACTTCGGCAATTACGTCACTATATGTATAAAAATCGTCTGAGTTCAAAATGCCGACGACATCGCCCGATGCCAACCCGATGCCCTTGTTCATCGCATCGTAAATACCCCGATCCGGTTCGCTGATCCATTTTGATATCTTTTTTTCGTATTTTTTAATAATGTCTAACGTCCCGTCCGTAGAGTCTCCGTCAACGAGGATATATTCAATATTCGCATAATTTTGACTTAATACGCTATTAATGCATTCTTCGACCTGGCGTTTATTATTACGAACCACCGTTATGATGGATATCTTGAGCATATAGTTCTTCGCGTCTTCCTTTCTAATATTTATTGTCCGTCCACCCAATGGGTCGGCTATCATTTGCAATGTTATTTTTCAGCATAATACGCTAAAAACTCCGAGGGGTTCAATGTATTCTTATTGAGCGCTTCATACGTATAGCCGCATTCTTTTAAATACTCAATACAGGTTTTTTGGTGAGTATCCGAATGGGTCGAGAGAAAAAGCTTGGGCCTTGCCTTGTAAAGTACGTCCCTAGCGCCTTTCAGAACCGACAGCTCAACCCCTTCCACGTCTATCTTTATTACATCGGGGCAACAACCAGTCTTCCGCACTACTTCATCGACAGATATTGCCGGGATCGGCTGGGCACCGCTGGTATCATCTTTTTCGACAATATGCCCCTCTGCAAAATTCTTTCCTGCAGTGAAAAACTTAAGCGACATCCTGTCGGAACAGGCAACCGACAGGATAGTGACATTTTTCGCTTTGTTCAGCACGATATGTCGGTACAGGTAAGCCAAATTCCTTATTGCAGGCTCAAAGGCAAAAACTTTCCCCTGCGCGCCAACCAATCTGGCCCCAAGGATTGTATAATACCCGACATTCGCCCCGATATCAAAAAATACCATCCCGTTTTTCAGCGTATTCACAAAAACCGACGTTTGCTCAGGCTCGACCATATTGAAATAAACCGATGCCCCTCCGCCTTCTCCGCTTATTGCCCCAAGCTTGAACCTGGCTCCTTTTAACGGCCCGCACAGGACGGGATAAGCCGCTCGAGGAAGCAACCTTTCAAAAAGAATGCGCTTGAGGAACCTGATCGCGTTATTCCCTGCCGATCTTTCTTTCATACACTTCTTTGTAAAACTCCATAGTTTCGCTGAACGCCCTGTCCCATGAAAATTTCTGAGATTGCCTTAGCCCGGCTTCAACAATCTCCCGCCTGAATGGTATATTTTCAAGTTTCAATATTTTTTTTAGGAATTCATCGGGGTCTATTTGGTCGACCATCAGGCCGGCGGCTCCGCACACCTCGGGAATTGACGCTTTATTCGTTGTTACCACCGGGCATCCAGCCTGCATGGCTTCAAGTATGGGGATGCCAAATCCTTCATAGCTTGATGGATACAAAAGGCAGTATGTATAGTTGTACAAGATATTTAACTCGCTGCTCTCCATATTGCCCAACCATGTATACCTGCCGGGCAATTCATTTTCCAGCATGATCGACTCCCCCTTTGAAAGAGGCCCGCCTCCTGCGACAATAAGCCTGTAACCATCAAGCTTCTTCAAAACCTCTACCGCCACAGCAAAGTTCTTATAATTACCTCTATGCCCGACAAAAAGAATGTATTTATCTTTGACAATATTATCTCTCAAAGCATCCGGCAACTTTAATTCTTCTCCATCCTTCAGCCTATGAAAAGCATCGCCAGCCCCGTGATAAATAACTCTTATCTTCTTTGCAGCGACTGTGCCGTTGAGCCGGAGTAGGTCGTTCCTGGTGTTTTCCGACACGCATATTATCCCATCGGCGTTATCGATTGCAAATTTTTTCTGCAGTCCGTGAACGCATCTCGGCAGTCCTTTCCTGAAATATTCGTAGGCAAAATCGTGGACAGTAACTACTCTGGCAATGTTTTTCTGTCTGCTTACCCTGTAGTAGCTGGAATGAATTAAGGAATTGTCATCAATCGGCACCCTGATGGGCATATAGCGGCGTACTGCCAGCGGCAGGTAATTCTCTCTGATAATCCTATCGCCGGGGATGGAAAGTTTTTTCCGAAAAATATTATCCTTGGCAGCCTCCTGCTCGATAAACCACAAGTCATACCCGGCGTTCAATGCTCGTCTGGCTATTTCATAAAAATATACAGAAATGCCGCCCGCTTTTTGAAGTTCAAAAACAATATTATCGTAAAATATCTTCATGAACGGAGCACACTTATGATCTTATCCTCGACCCTTTTTAATATCTCTTCTGATTCATACAGGCAGGCACGCGCCCGTCCGTCTTCGGACAACGCCATGCGCAGGGCTTCATCTGACAGCAGCCGGGAGATTGCATGTGCGGTTGCCGTACTGTCTCCGACAGGCGTCAGAAGACCGTATCGCCCATTTTCCAGAATGTCCACGGGGCCGTCGCACCTCGTAGCCACCACCGGCAAACCCAAAGCCAATGCCTCAACTATGGCAATGCCGAACCCCTCCACGACAGAAGTGCTCGCAAATACCGAACTACGCATCATGTACTTGTAAGGATTCGGCTGATAGCCCAGTATCTGAAAGTCTTTCTGTATTCCAAGCTGCGACGCCAAGCTTTCCAGCATACCCCTTTCCGAACCGTCGCCGACTAGCACCAGCCTTGCATGGATCTCTTTTCTGATAACGGCAAAGGCATTGAGGAGCGTCTTAAGGTCTTTTGCAGGGGTAAACGGCGTAACACTCAGTATGACAGGCACGCCATCATTAAACCATGGGTGGTCTACGGGCTCCGGGGCTAGCCTTGTAACGTTCACGACGTCTATGGGCGGAGGTATTACGGCGATAAGGTCACGGGGGATGAAATATTTTTTTTCGTATTCCCGGCGGATCCCCTCGGAAACAACTATCAACACATCTGCCCGGCGATACAGGGGAGGTATCGTTAAATGCTTGATCAGATTTTGCCGGCCTTTATATAAACTGTTAAAGGCCACAGAGGTATGCTCATATAAAATGAGTTTTGGGCGAGGCTTGCATGCCCTGAATGCTATTGCGGCCAGCGCATTGCAGTTCCAGGAGTGGGAGATCACGATCTCGGGCCGCAGCCTCTTCATCAGATCACGCAGCCTTAGCATCATCTTCGGGTATGAACGCAGCCCTCCATAGCCCAACCCGACAATATCGATATTCGGGTCAATTTCGCCCATCAGCTCACCTGACGGTTTTTGCAATACAACGGTTACGTCCGCCCCCTTATGTGCCAATGAGTTGGTAATCGCAACAAAGGCGCTCGCCAACCCGCCAAATTCAGCTATGACATAACAATGCAGGATACGCTTGCCTGCCAGAACACTGTTGCTCAATAACAGTCCCTTTTAAGATTTTTTCTGATCGTTTTCTTCAAGGAACGCAACATAGCGTATACATGACGTCCTGACATAACCTTCAGCATGACATACCACCAGTGGAACGAGCATAACAGGGACAGGTCATTTTTTACCGACCTGCCCATCCAGGCACGAGCTTCTAATATATTATTAGCGGTCAGATAGCCTTCCGCACCCCTATAGTACGCACCGGCATAGGCTTTTTTCCTCAACCTTGACATTACAGGCTCAATTGACCTTGCGTTGTATATGCCGTCCAATATTCTAAGGTACTCCAGGCCCCAGCCAGAGCTTTGTACGCCTCCTTTGCTGGCGGTGGTCTGACGGAATTGTGCCATGGGTTTTTCCAATCCCACAATTTCGAAATTGCGGCCGATCCTGATCCAGTACTCATAATCCATCGCATAGTGCAGATCTGTGCGCAGTACACCAACCTTATTCATCACCTCCCGCCTCCAGAAAGCAGCCGGCTGCGGGATAGTCATTCTTTGCGTAACCTGATCTTCAAGGCTGTAGGGCTTCCAGGGGAAAAGGTCCAAATAGTGATCATTTTCATCGATTATCTGAACATTGCTATAGATCATACCTGCAAGCGGCTGCTTCGAGAACTCTTTAACGGTTGTTGCAAGGCAACCTTGCAGATAACAATCGTCGGAATTAAGCCAACCGAGGATATCACCGGTAGATCTCAACAGACCTTTATTGATCGCGTCGGATTGGCCTCCATCTTTTTCACTGACCCATCCTGACAGCCAGGGCTCATACTTCTTAATGATATCGACACTGCCATCTGTCGATCCGCCATCTATAATCCAGTATTCAAGATTGGGATATCTCTGGAGCAATACGGAACGGATGGTCATTTCCAGATACTGCGCCTGGTTGTATGACGGCGTTACTATGCTGACCTTAGGCCAACCGGACCCGTCGCTCAACAAGCTGTTCGAATCCAACGCATCGTTTTCCGACCAGGGCCAGCCTCTCTTTCCGGAAGGTGGCGCGGGAAGTCCGGCCGATAAACGCTGCGCACAATAATCAGCTGGTGATCCTGCGCAGTCCATGAATGCTTATCTCTCTATGAATCACGTATGCTACGCCGACAAAAACCGAATCCTGGGGCGCAAAGCCCCCGGACATTGCAAGATTCATGATCCATGGGAAAAGGGATGGCAATACGACCAGATCCGCGGTTTTCGCATAATCATAAACGGAGGCGCGTTGCACCAGTTCTGCTATATACTTACAGGGCAGGACGACAAAGAGGTATACTGAGACCACTATAAAAGGCGCCAAGCCCATTTTCATCCAAAAATTCAGGATCCCAATATGCATCACCCCGGTAGCATCCCAATCGCTCACCGGAGAAACAACCGTTCCTCCGAGCCCTTTTCCGAAAAATAATGTGTTATCTGTTATCCCTTGCCCATAAAACGATACTGCCTCGAGATAGCGGAGCTCTTCGCTGATGACTATCCCCGATATATTGAGCATCCGCTCCAAACGCGCATCTATCGATAATGCGTACACAAAAAGGAACGCGACTACTATTCCCGCCGCAGCGGCAAAAAACAGCTGCTTCCCCGCCCTGACCTTCTCTATGACAACCCCGTTGTTCTCTATGCCGAAGGACAGAATATAAAGCAACAAAACAACCACCAGAATGATCCCCATAGAGCGCGTATTGGTGAGAATGACGCCGATAACAAACAATATGCAGATGCCGGCCAACGGCACAATTTGATTATCTCTTGATCCGTTTTTCATAGTAAAGGACAGGATAAGGGGTATGTACAACAGCCCGCCAAAGTTGTAGACGCCGGACTCCAGGATGCGGCCGTAATCGACGATCCGGAGGCTTATAGCCGACCTGAACTCGCCGCCGAGCAGCGCCGCCGTCAGCATGAATATTGCCGTCAGCACGGTAATCCTTTCGAGATTCTTTTTTATTTCTCCCGTCCTGATAATAAGCGTGCCAAAACAAATGCCGCCGAGGAACCATAGAAAATATCTTAAATCTGCTCGGGTCCAGCCCGAGAACCCGCTCATAATGATTCCCTGAAAAGTGTAATAGACCAAAATGAGAACGTATAAAAATATAAATCTCCTGCTTGCCAGGGAAAAGATCATTTTCCGGTCAATGAGGAAAAATAACAACACAAGTATCAGGACAATGTCCCGGACAGGCACTCCAAAAAAGTAGAAGGTGCCATAATATTCCGGATTCCAGATTGTCAGGATGTCCCCCAGAACGAACCCGAAATATATCGAATACAGGATAAAGGTGTAGCCGACCCTATTCAGGGAATAGATCGTCATAATCCAAGGTTCTGAATGATCGTTAAAGTAAAAGGAATGTTTTATCTTTTTTATTTTGTTAAAACTCAGAATAAACTTTTAAGAGTTTCTCCGCAACCTTTTTCCAAGAATATTCCGTTGAAAGCTTTTCTAAAGTGGGCGCACCTTGCTTCACAACTTTTAGAATAGCGGCTTTAAGGTCATTTTTATTTACCGGATTTACCTTTACCGTCTTTTCGAAAGGTGTTTGATGTGCATATGGATAATCTCCAAGTATGACAGGAGTACCAGATGCCATGGCCTCTAAGGCCACAACCGGTTGCGTTTCTGCAACAGAAGGCAAGCACAAAACTTTGGCTGCAGCAAAGGCACTTGATAATAATGGATCATCATAATTAAGATTATTTATCCAATTGAGCTTTGGTGATCTGGATATAATATTTTCGAATGCTTTACTGTACTCAACTTCATTCGACATGGGTTGTCCTATAAAAACTCCATTCAAGTCCAACTCATTCAAGCATTCTGCTAACAATAGAGGATTCTTTCGCCGTATAATATTACCCACAAATAAAATAAATCCGCTTAACCCAAACTTATTAACAAAGATATTGCTAGGTGTAGAGTATCGAGCATTATCTACACCATGGCTTATAATCACCGTTTTATTTGAAGGTAAGTCATAATTACGTATAAAATAATCCTGTTCTAATTTATTAACACAAATTATCCTATCAACCCGATGTAGTAATTTACGCGTCCTAAAATATATTGTTTCTTGGCCTATTAATTGTGCTATTCGACAAGCGACATTACTTGTTTGATACGACATAAGCCGAAATCCACGGGTACCGGCAATTGCGGATATAACAACGGGGTTTCTGTGACCCCAATATTCAATAATTCTTGCCCACATTGGGTCTGGTGCAAACAGATGGAGTATAAAATTTTCCTTTTCTGTGCCGTGCCAATTAAGAAAATCTGCATCAACACCGATTGACTTAAGCGCATGAACAGCCTGAACGCATTGATGTTCAAAGCCACCATAGACAATGCTAAGAGGAAAATTGGCAATAAACCGTATTTTGAGTTGCTTCATTGTACTCTTTTAAAGGCTAATAATTTATCGAAAACATAATAGAACGGCCGGACTTGGCACGCTTTCAAATCTTCGATGCCAAAACAAAAGGATGGGGGACATTATTTGATTTTATAGCGAAGATAACGATCTCTATATTTTCGAATCCAAGGCTTGGCAAGAAATCATAGAGATAATCTACCGGATATGAGTTCATACACATGAGGGGAATAAAATGACCTTTTGCCATTATGTAGCGTTTCAGATTTATTTTAACTCGTTCAATGATTTTGCCAACATGATAAATATGTTTAACAAGTCTCCCCGTTCCAGAGGGCCATGCGGAAATTGGTAAATGTATCATCATGGTTCCTCCAGAAACAAGCACCCTTGATGTCTCTTTGAAATAGGCTGCTCCATCTTTTAAGGTATCCAAGTGTTGAAAGGCATGTGTTGAAAAAACAGCAGTTACGGATTTATCCGGAAGTGGTATTTCGTTCTTATTAACAAGATAAAAATAGACATTTGAAGAATTAATGTGAGAACGGGCATAATTAATCATCCCATTTGAAACATCGATTGCATATAATTGATCAAAATATTCTGCCATGTGCTTTGTCAATCTTCCAGCACCGCAGCCTATTTCCAAACCAGTTTTATTATTAACTCCATATCGCTGCCAGTGTGCAACGAAGTCTATCCAATCAATTCGACCAAGTTCATAAAATTGCTCATTTGTCCATGGCCTCTTTCCATCTTTGTTTCTTTCTTCCCACGCTGCTACTGCCCAAAGAGGATCTATTTCTCCCCACTTCTCCCATTCAATGTTTGTTTTGAGACCCAAGTTAAATCCTCCTTTCGGCATTTAAATTCAACATGAAGTAGCATAGATATTGACTGCACTAGCAAGTAAAGGCAACCACTACCAATAATTGGATTAACAAGAGCGTGAATATATTTTAGGATTATGAATATTCAAACACACTGCTATTGGTGTATCTTTTGAAATATATTGTTATGCCCGACCATCCCCAATAGCCGCATCTCTTTATCCGCGTGTTCCCGCGCGACGCGGGAAGGGCCCGGGTGACCAGCAAAAGAAAAACGGGGCGGGCGGAAAGAAGTCCCGAGGGCCGCGTCGTCAAGGACAAGTATCCCGCCGGCCTTAAGGCAGTCGCGGCACAACCGGTAATCCGATAGCACGACATCGTAGTCATGGCTTCCGTCGATATATATAAGGTCCCATGCATTCTTCTTTATATGGGCTATTGCCTGCGCATCGGTGGACAAGGCCTTTACCAGAACCGGAGGGTCGAGCTTCCAAAACCGGAATGAAGCAAGAACATCTTCGATATAGTCAAGATCTTTAAGATAAGCGCTGACGGAGTCTCCCACGGGACCGAACGGTGAGATCCCGTGTATCCCGGCGGAGCGCTCAAGGTATTTATTGATCAGCGCCCAAAGGGTGATGACCTGGCCGCGATATATGCCGATCTCGAGCATGCGGGCCGGTTTGAATTCCGAAAGCAAAAGCCACCATGAGGCATGGAAGGCGTCTTCTCCAAAACCCCGTTCCTCCTGCTGGAAATACAAGCGATGATCCCGAATGAACTGTGGGCACAGATATCTGAAATGGTGGTGCATATAGGCATAGAGCTCGTTCGGGTCAGGAAAAGCCGCTGCACATTGGCTGAAGCTCATTGTGCCTTCATACCGGGCCTGGCGGCGATTGTACCACCTGTATTCAATCTCGCGAAGGTCCAGCAAACGCCCGATCTTTTGCTTTAAGCTCATTTCTCCGCCAACGCCTCCTGCCTTTTTAAGACAGAGATGTATAATTCATATCTGTTCAGGTCCGACCTGACGATAAAAAGCTTATAGATATTCCAGAACAAAGAAAATGTTTTCGTCACAATACGCCTTTCCAATTTATCGGCCCAATTCTGCTCTCCGTATCTATCAAAATTAAAACGGGACGTAGCTTTACAATAGCCCCGGAACAGGAACACGATATATTTTCTGAATATCTTCCGTATCAGGCCGAATCTATATGGGCCTGTCCGCTTCCATGTCCCGTCGAACATGTCATAGACCTGCCCCTTGCCTTCCGGAATCAAAAAGCCCAGCTTCCATGAATCTTTTACAAAATATATCTCCGTTGTTCTGAAAAGGAAACGCTCTGCGAGCTGCTTAAGAGCAACAGGATCCAGCCAGCAGGTGTGCTCCGGGTTGATCACAATGCTATTCCTGAAGGCAGAGTAGAAGTATTGGTCCATATAAAACGGATTTGCCGTTGAGATCAGCACCTCTCCGTCCGGGGCGAGCCAATCATGCACATTCCGGAAAAATCCTTCAAAATTGGAAAGGTGTTCGATCAGGTTGCCCGCTATAATTACATCGAACTTTTCGCTCAGGTGCAGCGGCTTTGTTACGTCTCCATAAATAATGTTGAATCCGAGGCGCTTCAGCTCCACTGCGTCTGCCTCCAGACTATCTATACCCAGCACATACCCAGCGCTTTCGTAAAGTTTTTTGTGCAGCCAGTTCGGATCATTGACGGCCCATCTAGAAGTGTGCTGTATGCAGCCAAGGTCCAACACCTTTTTCCCGCGGCACCTCGATGAAAAAAAAGCAGCCCTTTCAACGGGAGGCTGCTTTATCCGGGATCTCAGGAATTCGTCATTAGTCATTGAAGGGCCTCTTGCTTTTGAACTGCCATCCAATTGCCGTAGTCTACCTGCTTTAAAAGGTACCCGAATGAAGCTATCTCGCTGAGCACATCGAATACCCTGAAACCAAAACTGGAGCATAGATTCTCCGCACTTTCGAAAAATATGACAGGCTTCGGCCAACCGGTAAGCAGTTCATTGGCCCCACGGATCACAAGGAGCTCGGCGCCTTCGACGTCAATCTTTATCAAGTCTACCTTCATGATCTCCAGCCGGGACAAAACCTCATCAAGCCTGTCCGTGCTGACGTTTCCTGTGCGCGCCTCAGTAAAGGTGCTGTTCTTCTTCAAGCTCCCGTGCCCTTCCTGTCCCTCCGGCGGGAAAAAGAATTGCGACTCTCCCTTTGAATCAGAAAGCGCAATGGGCAGCGCAAGCACATTGTTCAGGCCGTTAAGTTCAATATTCAACTTTAGATTTTCATAAAGCAACGGATTTGGCTCAAAAGCTATCACCCGGCCGCTCCCACCGACCTTCAAGGCCATTAACACCGTGTAATAACCTATGTTCGCGCCTATGTCCAGGACGGTCATCCCTTCTTTCAGGCTTGAGATCAAAACATTCATTACCGTTGGTTCAAAATGGCCTTTAAGAATATCTATCCCTATCTTATCTATATTGCGAATTTTTAAAGATCCACCCGACGGTAAACGCACCATCGTCGTTTGAATACCCATAAATCTTTTAAGGGACAGCAGCGCCTCGATCCTTTTTGAATGTATAAGATTGCGAAACCGTTTTATCACAAATTTCCCGTTAAAATACGCTTCCTGCCCTGGCGGGCCTCAATGATCCATAGGCTATCCTTGTCGCAGGGATTATGTAAAATAATCCATACCCGACAACAGTTGCCCAGACAACGGCCTCAACATTCAGCATCGAAGCCCCAACAATCTTCAACAGCAGGGAGCATAAGGAAGCAAGGCCGAAGAAAAAGGTCTGCCTTCCAACTAGGGCCCCGCTGTTCAGAAATGTGGATACTGAGCCTACGTAACAGTTCAGCAAGGACCATGCGATAAACCCCGTCAGGAGAAGCGTGGAAGGCACCATGTCTTTACCTACCCAGATCGCGATAAACCATTTTCCCATAAATAAGAGCGGCAGGGTTGTGGCCAGCCCCAGCATCAAACTTACCGTTATGGTACGATTTAATGTCCTGCGCGCCCACTCATGATCTTCACGGGCTACCGCCTCGCCGAATGCCGGCCAAAGGGGGGTAAGGAAATACTGTGCGATCAGCGTAATCGAGAACAACTTCTGCATCACCGCATAGCCCGCAACTGCAGACACGCCCAAAACCTGAGCAATGACAATATTATCGCTAGTATTCCCAAGCATCGTGAAAAGTTGAAGAACTAAGAAGATGGCCCCAATGCCCGCTACTTTACGGCCCGCAGCCCAGTCAAACATGGCCCGGCTTGGCAGCAGCCATCTATATGTTCGATAAAAAAAATCATACCAGCTGCATAATACCGCCAGCACAGGCCCGCCAGACATGGCCAGCGCCAGCCAGGGCAAACCGGCCTCTAAGTAAATGGCCGCTAAAACTCCTATCAAGCCGATGATGGAACCGGCACCGGTCCAGATGTTTGTTCTGAACCCCTCCTGGTAACCCATCTGTACCCGCTGGACGATACCCAGCGGCATATTGATAATAAAGCTGCACATTACCACTGCCGTCGCAGGGCCGGCTTCCTGTATTGCTAAGGGCAATGTGAGGTTGTAAACACGCTCCCACGGGACCACTCCATAGATCGCTGCAAAAACCAACAGAAGACACAACGCAACCCCCGAGAGTAAAAAAAAAGCGCTCGATATGTACACCTTTGCCGACCCGGTGTCGTTTTTACCGTGCGCTTCCGAAACTGCGTTTATCAGCCCGTTGCCCATTCCGAGATCGGCGAACCCGAGCATTGCAATGACGGAACTGATGGTCATCCACATTCCGTAGCGTTCATTTCCGAGATAATGCAAGGTCAGCGGCACAGAGATCAAAGCGGTCAGCACGCCCACCCCCCTGGCAGCAATAGCCGCGAAAGAAGTGAGCACTATGCGCCTGTACCGTTCCTTTGAACGGCCCTCCGCCGTGGCTACATCGAAAGGCTCAGTCCTGATAACGGACAGAACGCTTTTCAATTGTCCCCATGATTCATTGAAAAATCTTTTGATCATTATTGTAGTGTTTAATGCCTTCTCATTTAATGACCTTTGAGAAGGTTAAAAAGAGTATTTTCATATCGAAGAGGAAGAAGCGGTGGTAGAGGTAATGGCCTTTGTCTGCGGCAAAGAAATGCTTTTTATTAACCGCCCGCTTCGCTCGACAAATTCTGACAATAACCCGACATAGCTACTATGTACACCGTGCGACCCTGCACGCTGTACATTCTCACGCCCATGGCGTGGAGAATATTTGGCCCGCTATCGTCAGCGGGGCAAATAAATATACTATTTTGTCCGCTCTTGTCCGCCTTTGTCTGCGGCAAAGAAAATGCTTTTTTTAACCGCCCGCTTCGCTCGATACTACTGGATAAAATCATGACGTTTTATGTCCCTGAATTGAGGGTCATAAAATATA
>Ga0116148_1001128_pt1 | contig 29931 bp, 20 predicted proteins | sample AD_UKC055_MetaG_FD_89786 | JGI IMG/M metagenome (GOLD analysis project Ga0116148, IMG submission 89786) | Active sludge microbial communities of municipal wastewater-treating anaerobic digesters from USA - AD_UKC055_MetaG | ecosystem: Engineered > Bioreactor > Anaerobic > Digestate | place: USA...
CGGCCATGTTCAATTCCTGTTATGGCATTTCGGAAACTCCCCCTCATCTGGTCCTGACCGTGCTGCGCCACCTGGTCAGGACGGTCGGCGTCGCCCAGAAAAACATCGAAAAAGTCCTGAGAGCAGAGACAAGTGGCAACAGAATCGCGGCCACAGAAAGCTGGTTTCCGGCTGGTCCTCAAGGCCATGCTGGTGTGGTGACCATAAAAAAAGGCCCGGAATTCCGGGCCTTTTTAGTGTGTCAATCACAGCAGCGGGAGCAAAAGAGACCGCGCGCTCCTGTTGACTCATTCCTGGGAAAATTCGGCGATGAGGGCCTGGATTGAGGCCTTGGCGTCGCCGAAGAGCATGCGAGTGTTCTGTTTGAAGAAGAGCGGGTTCTCCACACCGGCAAAACCGGGACGCATTGAGCGTTTCAGCACGATGACGGTGCGCGATTTGTCCACCTCGATGATGGGCATGCCCCACAGGGGTGAGGTGGGATCCTCCCTGGCCGCCGGATTGACGACATCGTTGGCGCCGATGACCACACAGACATCGGTATTGGGCATTTTGGGGTTGATGGCATCGGCCTCCATCAGTTCATCATAGGAGACATTGGCCTCCGCGAGGAGGACGTTCATGTGGCCCGGCATGCGTCCAGCCACCGGGTGGATGCCGTAGAGCACTTCCGCGCCGTTCTTCCTCAGGAGGTCGCCCAACTCCCGCACCGCCTGTTGAGCCTGTGAGACCGCCAGGCCATATCCCGGTACGAAGGCCACTGTGGAGGCCGCTTCCAGAATCAGATAGGCCTCTTCAACCGTCATGGGGCGAATCTCGCCGGTGACTGCCGAACCCTGGCTGGCCGTGGTCGCTCCGAATCCCCCGAAAAGGACATTGACGAAGGAACGGTTCATCGCCTTGCACATCAGGATGGCCAGGATCAAACCCGAAGCACCATCGAGCGTGCCGGCAACAATGAGCAGCTGGTTGTCGAGTACAAAACCGAGAGCCGCTGCCGAGAGTCCGGCATAGGAGTTGAGGATGGCGATGACAGTGGGCATATCGGCGCCGCCGATGCCCATGACGAGCAGAAAACCGAAGAGGAGTGCAGCGGCCACCAGCACCGGCAGGAAATAGGGATAATTGGGGTTGATGATCAGTCCGATGGCCGCACCCAGGGCCACAGCGACCACCAGGCCGCTGACGATATTGCGGCCCTTGTAAATCAGAGGCTTGCCGGAGATCAACTCCTGCAGTTTGAGAAAGGCGATCGTCGAGCCGGTGAAGGTCAAATATCCGAGCAGCATCTCCGCAGCCAGAACCACCATGGTGAAGGTGTCGATTCCGGGCAGACGCTGGTAGTACTCCGCCGTGCCGACCAGCGCCACGGCGAGCGAACCGAAAGCATGAGACATTGCCGTTCGCTGCGGGACGGCCGTCATCGGCAGCTTGAGGGCGATGGGGATGCCGACGAGAGTGCCGACTGCGATGGCGATGAGGACAAGATCGAGATGCTGGGTTTTGTAGGCGATCATGGTCGCGATTACAGCGATGAGCATGCCCAAACTTCCGGCCCAGTTACCCCGGCGCGAGGTTTTAACCTCACCCATCCACTTGAGCGAGAGGACGAAGAGGACCGCGGCGAGGACGTAGAGATAACCGACTATATTGGCTGTCATTTGGCTTCTCCTCCCTGATCCTTCCTGAACATGCGCAGGATTCGCTCGGTGATCATAAAACCGCTGATGACGTTGGTAGCCGCCAGGGCGACAGCCACAGTGGCAAAGATCATGATCATCCGGTTTTTGGGCTCAGCCATGACGATGAGCGCCGCAACAACCGAGACCGAGGAGATGGCATTGGTGAGGGACATGAGCGGGGTGTGGAGAAGTTTCGAAACCCGGCGGATCAGGCCCAACCCTAAAAATACTGCCAGAATAAAGATGAGCAGATTGATGTAAAGTGGCGTAATTTGACCATGCATGGGACGATTCCTCCAGAATTCACTTCAGAGAGAGCTTGCCGGTTTTCTATTGGCTTTGGTAATGGTTCCTGAGCAGTTCGCTGCGGATCTCGCCATCCGCTGTGACCAGGGCGGACTGGATGATCTCATCCGCCAGGTTGAGCTGGAAGGTTTTACCCTCATCATCCCAGAAATGGGTCACCAGTCCGGTCAGATTGGCGGAATACATCTGGCTGGCATGGACACAGACATGTCCGGGCAGATTGTCCAGGCCGATGATGCGCACCCCGTTCTCTATTACCTCTTCGCCGAGGACGGCGCCTTCGACATTGCCGCCCCCCTCGATCGCCAGATCGATAATCAGACTGCCCGGCTTCATTCCTGCGATCATCTCACGGGTCACGATAACCGGTGCTTTTCGGCCGAACACCTGCGCGGTTGTGATGACGACATCTGACTGGGCACAGACCCGGGCCATGCCCTCGCGCTGTTTCTGCAGCTGCTCTTCAGTAAGGGCCCTGGCGTAGCCATCCCTGGTCTGACCGGTCTCGCCAAGATCTATCTCGACGAAGCGCGCCCCCACAGAGCGGACCTGCTCGGCGACGGAGGGACGGGTGTCAAAAGCCTCGACCCGCGCACCGAGCCGCTTGGCCGTGGCGATCGCCTGCAATCCGGCCACGCCGGCACCAATGACAAAAACACGGGTTGGCTGAATCGTCCCGGCGGGCGTCATCATCATCGGAAAAATCTTGTTCAACCGCTCAGCGGCGAGAACAGCCGCGACATAGCCGCCCAGACTGGCCTGAGAACTGAGGGCGTCCATCTTTTGGGCAATGGTCGAACGCGGGATCATCTCCATGCAAAGCGCCTTTACGCCCCGGTCCGCCAGCGCCTGGATAAGCGGCCGCGAGTTAAAGGGATCGAGAAAACTGACATGAATAGTCCCCTTCTGCAGCAGATCGACCTGCTCAAGCCGGGGTTTGCGCAGGCGAAGTACCATATCGGCCATGGCAAACCCGTCTGCAGTCCTGTGGACAATTTCAGCACCGGCTTTTTCATACAGGGTGTCATCGTAATGACAGGAGGAGCCCATACCCGTCTCGACAAAAACTGCGGCCCCCCTTTTCACCAGCTTGTCAACATCCGCAGGAATCATCGGCACTCGCGATTCGCGGGCATCGCTCTCTTTGGGAATGAAAATCTTCATCGGATGCTCTCCTCTACGAAAGCATGAAAGGAAAACTGTTTGACATCATGGCTGGAGATGCCTATATTCTGGCATCGTTATTTAAAGGAAAGAAATGAACAGGAAAATTCTGATCCCTCTGCTGGCCGCAGCATGTTTCAGCCTCTGCTGCGCAAAGAAGGAGCCCCCGCTGCCTGAGAACCAGGCTGAACAGTTCGCCAGAGTCTATCTCGGCTATCTCACCATCTGCATGAGCGACACTGTGCGGGCGGATCAGCGCGCCGTCTATCTGCAGGCAGAACTCGACCGGCAGAAGATGTCACGCACCGAATTCGAAAGGATCCGCCGGCAGCTGGAAGCAGATCCCAAGGCCTTCATCACCCTCCTGAACCGCCTCGAGGCTGCTCTGGAGGCAATGCCGGCCGGGACTCCTCCGGATCAAGCATCGCCCAAGCAAGGAACAGCCCGGCCCCGGACGCCTTGAGCCGAAAGCATCCCCCGGACCACAATTATTCCCCATTCCCCTCATCATTTGGATGATAATGGCGCCAGATGGTTTCAGCCAGCCTGGGCGGCACTCCGGCGCGGCTGCTCAACTCCCCAACCCCCGCCTCCCTGATCTTTTTCACCGATTTGAACGACTTGAGCAGGGCATCCCGTCTCGCACGGCCTACCCCCGGAATCGATTCCAGCTCTGAAACCAGGGTTCTGCGCTTGCGCAGCGAACGGTGAAAGGTGACGGCAAAACGGTGCGCCTCGTCGCGCACCCGCTGCAGCAGGCGCAGTCCCGAGCTGTCGCGGCGAATGAAACGGGAATCGGACTCGCCAGGCATAAAGACCTCGTCCAGCCTTTTGGCGAGAGCTGCGACCGGCTGGGCGTCAACGCCCAGGGCCGCGAGTGCCTCCAGCGCCGCATTGAGCTGGCCCTTGCCCCCGTCAATGAGAATCAGATCGGGGAAAGATTGCCCTTCCCGCTGCAGGCGGCTGTAGCGGCGGCTCACCGCCTCGCGCATCATCGCGAAATCATCGGGTGTGGATTTGGAGCGGATGCGGAAGTGCCGGTAGTCGCTGCGGTGCGCCTTGCCGTTGACAAAACAGACCATCGAAGCGACCGGGTCAGTGCCCTGAATGTTGGAGATATCAAAAGCTTCAATGCGCAGCGGCGGTTTTTCCAGGAGCAGATCCTTCTGCAGGGCCTTGACTGAACCCGCGGTAAAATCCCTGGCCTTTTCGCGCTGCAGCTGCATCTCCTGCAGGAGCAGCCGGGCGTTGCGGTCACACATCCTGAGCAGCTGAGCCTTTTCGCCACGCTGGGGAGCGATGAGTTCCACCGCTCCGCTGCGCTTGTCGGACAGCCACTTCCGGATCGGTGCCGCTTCGTCGCCCAGCGGGGCCGGCAGGAGGATTTCGCCCGGAACATACTCCCGGGTGAGGTAATACTGCTTGACAAAGGCGGCGGTGACAGCGGAGAGACCCTCGTCCGCGATGCCGTTGAGAAAAAAGTGGTGGCGTCCGATGATCTTGCCCTCGCGGACCTGAAAAACCACGCAGCAGGCATCGCCCTCTTCAACGGCGATGGCGATGATATCCCGGTCAAGCAGGGCGGGATCGATTATTTTCTGGCGCTGGTGAAAGTTCTGGACGGAGAGGAGCTGATCGCGCAGACGTGCCGCCTCTTCAAATCGGCGTTCCGCTGCGGCGGCCTGCATCTCACGGGTCATGGCTTCGACGACGGCAGTACTTTTACCTTCGATGAAAGCCACGATGAAATCGATGGTTTTCTGGTATTCTTCACGCGAAACATGACCCTCACAGGGGCCATGGCACTTTTTGATGTGATAGTTGAGGCAAACTCGGAATTTGCGCTGCCGGATGCTCTCTTCGGTCAGGGCAAGATTGCATGCGCGGATGGGAAAAAGCTGTTTGACGGTCTTGAGCAGCTCCCGCATTGAGTAGACATCGGTATAGGGTCCGAAATAGCGGGAGCCGTCGCGGACGATCTTGCGGGTCGGGAAGATGCGTGGAAAGGGCTCGCTGGTGACACGGATATAGGGGAAGCTTTTATCGTCCTTGAGGTTGATATTATAGCGGGGTTTGTACTCCTTCACCAGGTTGGATTCAAGGATGAGGGCTTCGACCTCGGAATCGGTGATGATGGTCTCGAAATCGGTGATATGGCTGACCAGTTTGGCGGTTTTGGCGTCTTGCGACCCGCGTTCCTGGAAGTAGGAGCGCACCCGGTTGCGCAGCACCTTGGCCTTGCCGACGTAGATGACCTCTCCGCTTTTGTTCTTAAAGACATAGACGCCCGGCTTTTTGGCGAGCAAATCCAGCTTTTCGCGAACGTTCTTTGGCACGGAATCGGTCATAGTCATCCGAATGCTTGGCAACCGGGGCGCTGGTGAAGGTGCTATTTTTTCTTGCTGTAGCTCTGTTTGATCATCTCCTCCAGCCGCGACTTGGGATCGCGGACGATCTCTCCGTCCACAGTAAAACTGTCGCAGCCGAGCAGGCGCAATCCATATTCATAGTCATGCAGCAGGTCGTTGCTCACCTCTTCCAGGTTTGTGCCGGTTTCCGCGGTTTTTTGCCGGAGCAGTGCGAGGGCCTCCCCGGTGAAGGTGATAACGATGCCGTTGTTGGCCAGGAATCGTTTCTGGAAGGCTTTGAGGTAGTGCTGCGTGAGAATGCGATCCAGTTCGCTCTGCGGGTCCTCCACCAGGGCCGCAGTGACCGTGAACTCGGAGAGCGAGGTATCCGGCAGTGATTTCTCGAATTTGAGCAGGAGGCGGTCGACCACGCTCACCAGACCGCGTGCGCCCGTATGCTCTTCAAAGGCCATCTCTGCGATGCGGCGCAAGGCTTCATCCTCGAATTCAATATGGATATCGTAGGCGCGAAAATCCCGCTTTTTCCCCTGGATAACCGTGCTGTTGGGGTTTTTGAGGATCCGGTAGAGCCCTTCGACATCGAGATCGTTGAGGGTGACGGTGACCGGAAGGCGGCCGACGAATTCCGATTCAAAACCAAAGCGGATGAGGTCTTCCGAGCGCAGTTTGCGCAGAATTTCCGCATCCGCATCCGCAGAGGGCAGTTCATTTTCCTCGCCCCGGAATCCGATCGGCTGCTGGTTGAGGCGGCGGCGAATGATGTCCGGCAGGCTCGAGAAAGCCCCGCTCATGACGAAAAGAATGTTGCGGGTGTTGACTTTTTTGCGGGTCACCTTGCCGGTGCGCTGCGCCTCCATGGCCGCTTCCATCTGGGCAGCTAGGTCATGGGGGGTTTTGAGGTCGACCTCGGACTCTTCCATCAGTTTGAGGAGGTTGCGCTGGACGCCGGAGCGGGAGACATCGGGTCCGATGCTGTTGCCCGACGAGGCGATTTTGTCGATCTCGTCGAGGTAGATGATGCCATATTCCGCCAGATTGAGATCCCCGTTGGCTTCGCGGACCAGATCGCGCACCAGTTCCTCGACATCGCCACCGACATAGCCGGTCTCGCTGAACTTGGTGGCGTCGCCTTTGACGAACGGGACACCGATCTTTTTGGCGATCAGTTTGATCAGATAGGTCTTGCCGACGCCGGTGGGCCCGATCATCAGCACATTGCTTTTGATATTGCCGACCAGCTCCCCCAATCCGTCGACGCGGGTTTCCAGTTTCATGCGGTTGAAGTGGGTGCAGATCTTGGTGGCGAGCACCTCGACGGCTTCAGCCTGCCCCACCACATACTGCCGCAGATACTCTTCCAGCTCGGATGGTTTGAGGTTGAAATTGACCAGGCCATTAAAGCCTTTTTTTTCGGTTTCAGGCGGCGGAGTCTGGCCATTCAGGTCCGGATCGGGCGGAATGACCACCCGGTCGCCGTACTTTTCCTTGAGGAAGGCGTTGACATCCCGGCGCAGCTGATCCGGTGTGGGATTTTTCGAATCTGACATGATGCAATCCTTTCAGAGCGCATTTTTGCGCTTCTGCAGGTTTAAACATCGGCCATTGAAGCTTTGTTCCTGCCCACCGGCGGCGGACAGGGAGCTGCGCGGCATCCTGCGCTCCCCCGGCGAGCGCAGGATGAAATCACACCGGTAAAAGGTCGAGGCTGATATCGAGAACGCGGGCGGAATGGGTCAGGCTGCCGCTGCTGATAAAATCGACGCCGGTCCGGGCGATGGCGCTGACGTTCTCCAGAGTCACATTACCGGAGGCTTCGAGGGGGATTCTGCCCGCGGCCAGTTCGACCGCCCTGCTCATCAGTTCTAGATCCATATTATCGAGCATGATCCGGTCCACGCCAAGGGCCAAAGCCTCCTCCACCTCGGTCAGAGAGCGGGTTTCGACCTCGATTTCGGCATAAAAGCCCATCCTCAGGGCGTACTCCCGGCAGCGTTTCACTGCCGGAGCGATGCCGCCGGCGGCGATGATGTGGTTATCCTTGATCAGGAACATGTCGAACAGTCCCATCCGGTGGTTAACGCCCCCGCCGCAGCGGACCGCATATTTTTCGAGCAGCCGCCATCCCGGGGTGGTCTTGCGCGTATCGAGGATGCGCGCGCGGGTGCCGGCGACAGCGTCGGTGAAGCGGCGGGTCAGGGTGGCGACGCCGGAGAGGCGGCAGAGAAAGTTGAGGGCCGTCCGTTCCGCCACCAGGAGACGGCCGGCATCGCCCGCGACCTCCATCACGATGTCGCCCTTGCGGACACGGTCACCATCCTGGATTAGGGGAAGGCCGGTGAGGGTGGGATCGACCGCGGCGAGAGTCATCAAGGCGATCTCGAGGCCGGCGATAGTACCCTCCGCCTTGGCCAGGATGACGCCTTGGCACGGCCCGGCCGCAGCGGCGATGGCGGTGCTGGTGATATCACCGCGCCCGGCCAGATCTTCCGCCAGGGCCATGCGAATCAGATTTGCCGCTGCTGCTCTGAGATTCTCATCCATCCGCTTCATCCTTTCTGCCGGGCGAGGGTGGCGTCGATTTCGCGGATGCGCTCATTAGCGACGCGGCCGAATTGATCGCCGACTCCCAGTTCACGCACGATCTGCTGGAAAAGGGAGCGGGCATTGACGAGATTACCAAGCTTGGCGTAGGTCTGGCCCGCCTCATAGAGTGCGGTGGTTCCCCAGGGAAGTTTGCTCGGCCGGCAGACGTACTTGACCTTGAGAAATTCGATGATAGCCTGATTCATATCGCCCCGTTCATGGTAGGCACGGGCAATCCAGTACTGGATTTCCGCTTCGCTCTCGGCGTCCGCCAGAGGCAGGAGGCTCTTGAGCTGGTCGACACCGCGGTCATACTCCTTGAGATTGATCAGAAAGATGCCCAGCTGCATCCTGCGGTTGAAGGTGTCCTCCGCCTCGGGATACTCCTGGATGTACTGGCGAAGCAGCACGACGGCGTTGTCCCACAGCCGCAGGTCATCGAATACCGTCACCAGGAGTGCGATGGCGCGCTGCTGCTCCGGACCCCGGGGTGCGTACTCGAGGGCTTTGCGTGCCGCGGCCATGCAGTTCTCGAGCTGGCGGCTTTCGTAATAGAATTCCCCCAGGTTGATATAAGAGAGGGCAACGATGCGCGGCTCGGTATAGCGGTTGGGGATATTGGTCAGGATCTTGAGGGCTTCGTCGGTTTTATTGAGAGTCGCGTAGAGTCGCGCCAGCCCCATCTCTCCTTCCGCGGCTTCCGGCAGATCCCGGTATTTGCCGGTGAGTTCCTTGAGCTGGTTCTCGGCGGCGCTGAAATCCTTGTTCGCCAGGCAGATCATGCCGTCTTCATAAAGAAAGAGGGCTTCGGCTCTTCTGTCCTTGTAGCTCTTCTTGAAGGTGTCGGCGAGCTGCCGGGCGCGAGCAAAATTGTTCTGTTTGTACTCGGAAAGGACCTCCTGCATCGCAGCCTGGCGCTGTACAGCGCCGCTTGCCGCCGTCTTGATCCGGGCGTATCTGATCGCGGCCTCACGGAACTGATGCTGGTCATAGAGCAGGTCGGCGGTACGGATGAGGGCCACAAGGGCGAGAGAGTCCTGGGGCGAAGCGGCGATGAGTTCTTCCAGGTGGCCCGCTGCGGCCTGGGGATTCCCGGTCATGGTATAGAGATCGGCAAGGGCGAGCAGGGCTTGGCCGCGGTGGTTCCCCTGCGGATTGGCGCGGATGTACTCCTTGAAGGCTGTGATGGCCGCGGGGATATCCTGCTGCAGCAGCCATGCCTGGGCGGAGAGCCAGAGCAGAGTCTCGCTGCGTTTCTGGTCCAGGTACGGCGAGAGTTCCTGCAGGGCGCTGCCGTCATCGCTGTGGTTCATGCATTCACGGGCGTGGTCGAACTGCCGCTGTTTGAAATAGATCTGGCAGAGCCGCGTGCGGATGGAATCGGCGCGGCCGGCATAGCCGTAGGTATGCAGCCAATCTTCATAGAGCGCTGCGGCCTCATCGTTGCGGTCCGCTTTCTCGAGCAAACCGGCGAGAAAGAGCGCCGCTTCGGCCGCCGGCGCGGAGATGGAACCGCCGGTGAGGGCATCCTGGAGCGTCTGGATGGCCGAATCGGGGCGCTGGATGGCGTTGAATATTTTGCTGTGGAGCAGGGCGTTTTCCAGACGGATCCGCGGCGGTGGATTGACAGAGGAGATGGCTCTGCAGGCCGCGTCGGCCCGTGAGAACCAGTGGGCACTGCTGTCGACCGCAAAGCGGTACCAGATTTGCGCCTGTTCGAGTTTGAGGGCAGCGGCGAGGCTGTCGGAGGGCTGAATCTGGACGAGCAGGGTATCGACCATGCCGGCGCGGATGAGCGGCCTCTCGATCCTGCTCCAGCGGGAGAGCTGCGCGAGACGGTTGATGACGTGGCTGTCCTGATCCGCAGCGCCGCGGCTGAGCAGGAAGCGGTTCACCTCCTGGAGGGAATCGGCGTGGAGAGCCGAGCGCGGGGAATCCCCTTCAAGGGCGTATTTTTCAGCGAGGCGGGCATGTGCGAATCCGGCGAGAGTGGAGAGAGTGGTTTCATCCACTTCCCTCTCCCCTCTGGCGGCGAGGATCTGGCGGAGCAAATTCAAGCCGGCCTGGTAGTCGTGATCCTGATGGATGCGCTCGGCAGCCCAGGCAAGTGCGGCATTGGCATCACCGCCTGCCTGGAGGGCGCTGCTGATCCAGAGGTCGCGCGTTGAAGAGCTCTCAGGCTGGTAAAGGCGCAGCCAAGTCAATCGTCTCTCCGCTTCCGCCCCCTCCTCCGCGGCGGGATAGAGGGCGAGATAGTTCTGATAGGCCCTGATCGCCGCCTCTTTCTCTCCCGCCTCTTCGTGGCAGATGGCCAGTCCCAGCGCCGCATCATCAGCCAGAGAGCTGGCGGGATAAAAGCTAGTGAGCATGGCATAGTCCTGGCGGGCGCTGACGGGATCCTTGAGGATGGTGCGCATGATGGTTGCGCGCTGCATGAGGATGAGATCGCGGAGGGCGGGCAGCTCCTCGAAAAGCCGGCGTAAAGAGCGCAGGGCCTCGCCGGGATTGTTGAGTTCGAGCAGCATGGCGGTTTGCTCCTGCAGCGCCAGACGCTGCAGCGTGGTGAGACCGGCAAGAGTATCGGCTTGTGCCAGGATCCGGCTGAACCAGGGCAGTGCCAATGCCGGTTCACCCGCGCGTTTTTGCAGTACGCCAAGGCGGAAAGCAAGTTTGGCGGCATCGAGGGCGCCAAGGGAATCATGCGGGATTCTTCCGAGTGTGCTCAGGGCGCTGCTGGACTCACCAAGGGCAGTCCAGCTGTCTCCCTGCAGGAGACGCAGCCGGTTGCGCTCTTCGGGCCGGATTCTGCGGTTGAGGGAGCGTTCCACGCTCTGGACCGTCTTCTGGTAGAGTCCCCGGCTGTAGAGGGAATGGGCGAGTACGCAGGCCGCAGCGCCGATGGAGTCATTGGCTGTATCCGTATTGATCAGCACCTCCAGAACGCTGTCGGATTTGGCATAGCGGCCGAGCTCGGCCAGCAGTCGGGCGCGAAGGAGAGCGATCTGCGTGGAGAGGTTGTTTTCGACCCGAGTTGAGCCGATCCGGTTGAGCTCCGCGAGGGCTAAAGCGGGTTTACCCGCGTCATGCTGGAGCTGGGAGAGCAGAAAAAAGGCCCGGGGCCGTGCCGGTGAGTCGGGATACTGCGCCACCATGGCTGTGGCGGCGCTGAAGGCTTTTTGGGGCTCGCCGGCGCTGCGGAACTGTTCGGCGGCGGAGACCATGGCGAGCGGTATCAGCTCGCTGCTGGGTGTGAAGATACGGATGCGTTCGAGGGTGAAGGCGGCGTTGAGAGGATCTCCGAGCACGGCAAGCAGTTTGCCGCGGTTGAAAAAAGCCTTGTCGGCGTTCGCCGCTTCCGGATAGCTCATGACGAGGCGCAGATAGGTCTCTGCCGCCCGCTGATAGGCCGCGATCGTTTCCAGGTTTTCCGCAGCATTGAAGAGAGCCTCGGGGGCGCGAGGACTGGTTGGCCAGGTATCGGCAAATTTTTCGAACTGCTGCGCAGCGAGATCGTAGAGCTGCTTTTCCGCCAGCTGCGAGGCGAAGCGGAAATCCTTCTCCTCCTGGAGCAGCCCCTCCTGCGCGGGCAGGAGGCTGCAGAACAGGAACAAAACGAGCAGTGCAAGGGTCAATTTATGTAAGAAGAGCCTCATAGTATCTCCAGTTTTGCGTAAGGCAGAACGAGTCGTCTCTCGCCCGCCTGGTCAAATAGGACGCGCAGTTTCAGTGCGGCGGAGGAACCGGGTTCGAGGCGCATGATGGTCCCCTTGCCGAAGGTAGGGTGCATCACGCGCATGCCGACGCGGTACTCAAGCACCTCCTGGGATTCGTCTTCATAGCGCGGCATGGGGTCCGCCTCCCGCTGCCGGTAAGAGGCGCGCTGCCGGCGGGCCGGGCTGGCCCGGTACGAGCTTTCGACCTGCACCAGAGAGGGCTCGAGTTCGCGCAGAAAACGTGAAGCGATGCTGGCCGAGGTCTCGCCGAATTTGCGCCGGTTGCGCGCCCAGGCCAGATAGAGTTTGACCTTGGCGCGGGTCGCCCCGACATAAAAAAGGCGTCTTTCCTCCTCCAGTGCGGGGGGATCAGCCAGAGAGCGGCTGATGGGAAAGAGCCCCTCCTCGAGGCCGGTGATGAAGACGACCGGGAATTCCAGCCCTTTGGCGCTGTGCAGGGTCATGAGGGTCACGGCATTGGCGCGGTCATCCCAGTTGTCGAGGTCGGTCGTCAGGGCGACATTTTCGAGAAAGCTGTCGAGACTGGCCTCGTCGCCCGCTGAGCTGGAAAATTCCGCGATCGCCAGCAAGAGTTCGCGGACGTTTTCAGCGCGGCTGAGTGCTTCGATGGTGCCCTCCTGCTTGAACTCGCGCAGGATGCCGAGTTCGTTGACCAGAGAGGCGGCCAATTCGGCGGGAGAGATCTCTGTGCGCAGCGAGGTGTACTTGTTCATCAGGGCATGAAAAGAGGCCACCTGTTCGGCAGTCCGGGCGGCGATGCCGGCTATCTGCTGTATCTGGCCGGTCGCCGCGAAGATGGAGATCTTTTTCTCCTGGGCGTAGGCTTCAATGCGGCCAAGCGTGGTTTCGCCGATGCCGCGCGCAGGATAGTTGATGATGCGGCGCAGGCTGATGGTGTCGGCTGGATTGCTGAGGAGGCGAAGATAGGCGATGACATCCTTGACCTCTTTGCGCTCGTAGAATTTGACGCCGCCGACGATGATGTAGGGGATGTTCTCGCGGCGGAGGGCCTCCTCCAGAACGCGCGACTGGGCGTTGGTGCGGTAGAGAACGGCGATATCCTGGAAATCCATGTGGTTGGAGCGCATTTCCAGGGCCAGCTTGTTGACCACAGTACGCGCCTCTTCGAGGTCATCCTCCACCTCGAGCAGAGATATGAGCTCGCCCGCGGCTTTTTCGGTCCAGAGTTTTTTCTCGTGGCGCTGCCGGTTATTGCGCACCACGGAATGAGCCACTTCGAGTATATTCCGGGTGGAACGGTAGTTTTGTTCGAGGCGGAATTTAGTGCAGTCGGGATAGTCGTTTTCAAAATCGAGAATATTGCGGATTTCGGCACCCCGCCAGCGGTAAATGGATTGGTCATCATCGCCAACCACGCAGAGATTACGATGCCCGGCGGCGAGCATCTTCAGGGCTACATACTGGGCGCGGTTGGTGTCCTGGTATTCATCGACCAGGATGTAGCGAAAGCGGTCCTGATAATACTCGAGGACCAGGGGAAAGAGCTGAAAGAGCTCGATGGGTTTGATCAGCAGGTCATCGAAATCCATCGCATTGTTTTCGCGCAACCGGCGCTGATAGGTGGCATAGATAGTGGCGATGATCTGGTCCTGGCGGGTGGTGGCCAACTGTGCGAACTGCTCCGGGAGGACGAAAGCGTTCTTGGCGCCGCTGATCTTGTAGGAGATCATTTTGGGCGGGAAATCGTTGACGGGGATCTTGAGTTCGTTCAGGACCGTCTTGATCAGGGCGTATTGATCGTCGTCATCATAGATGGCGAAGTTGGACTTGTAATTGAGCCGTTCCGCTTCACGGCGCAGGAGGCGGGCGAAGAGGGAATGGAAGGTCCCGATCCACATGCCCGAAAGCATTTCCGGGACCAGCTTGCGCACGCGTTCGCGCATCTCCCCCGCCGCCTTGTTGGTGAAGGTCATGGCGAGAATTTCGCGGGGTTCGGCCAGTCCGTTGACGATCAGCCAGGCGATGCGATAGGTGAGGACCCTGGTCTTGCCGCTGCCGGCGCCGGCGAGAATCAGGACCGGACCATCGGTTTTGGTCACCGCCTGGCTCTGGGCGTCGTTGAGATCGGCCATCAGCCATTCCGTCGACGACCCTTTTTTGTCCATTGCTCCGGTCACGCTACTTCCTGTTTGCTTGCGAAAGGCGTTTTCTTTCCCGGTCGAGAACGCTTTTGGCTTTGAGATGGCCGCGGAAATTGGCTGAAAAGGTGTGTCCGCCCCGGGTATCGGCGACAAAAAAGAGATAATCCGTTGCCTCCGGATGGAGCGCCGCCAGAACGGCCTCCTTGCCGGGATTGCCAATCGGTCCGGGCGGCAGTCCGCGGTAGAGATAGGTATTGTAAGGTGAATCGATCTCCAGATCACGGTAGAGGAGCCGGCGCGGTCCGTTGGGCAGCAGATACTGGATCGTCGGATCGGCCTGCAGGGGGATGCCGAGCCGCAGGCGGTTATGATAGACCGAAGAAATCGTGCGCATTTCGCGGCTCAGTTTGGCCTCAGCCTGAATGATCGAAGCGAGCGTGACCATCTCCCCGGTGGTGAAGCCCATCTCCTGGGAGCGCTGATAAAGGGTATCCCAGACCATCTTTTTGAACTGCAGCACCATCGGGGTGATCACCTGGGCCTCCGTGGAGCCGTAGGGGAACAAATAGGTCTCCGGGTAGAGATAGCCCTCGAGATCGGCGGCCTGGATCCGGAAGCGGGCGATGAAACTCGAATCGCGCGCCAGCTGTACAAATCTGGCCGAATCCAGCGCCATTTCACGGTGGAAGATGGCTGCGATCCGGCGGGTGGTAAGGCCTTCAGGGATGGTGACCTTGGTCAGGATCTGTGGTCCCTCGGTCAGAGCGCGGATGGCGCGCTGATTGGAGAGCGGATAGGGGATGCGGAAATGGCCGGCGCGCAGGGCTCCTCCCTTGTTCAGCAGCTTCAGGGCCCACAGAAAACGTCCTGAGCTGCTGACGATGCCGGCACGCTCCATCACAGCGGCGATGGAGTCGGGGGGAGTGCCGAATTTGATGCGTATGTCCGCCGTCTGTTCGGGGGAAGGCTGCCCCAGAGGCCAGTAGAGAATAAAGACCAGGGGGATAATCGCCGCGAGCAGCAGAACGATCAGCAGAGCGACAGCCGCCCGGCGAAATGAAAAGTGGAAAACTTTATTCGTCATACTCACCTGTATTGAAATGCCGGCCCTTGCTCCACAGCCGGCGTACCATCAACCTCACAGAATCAGAAAAAAATCATAAAGTGCATGACTCCACCCAGCGATGCCGAGACCGCGGAAATGGTAGATCAGGCAGAAAAGCAAGCCGGCCAGGAAGCGAAATACAGCTGTGTACCAGGTAAAAACCTCGTGCCCCATATAGTGAGCGGCCGAAAATACAGCCGAGGAGAGCACTGCGCAGCCCAGATAGATGAACGGCATGGGCAGGCGCGTCAGATTGGTCAGGACCAGGACCATACCGCCATAGAGAAAAAGCCTGAAGACGATCTCCTCGTAGACCCCGGCGCCGAGGGCCAGCATTAGAGAAGCGTGAAAAGAGCGCTCCTCGCCCATACTGAGCATGATATAGTCGGTAACGGTGGTCAGGGCCAGAGCGAGAATAAGGGCATAGACTGCACTCTCGACAATGGCATAAAAAAAATAGTTCACCCGCAGCCGTGTCCCCTTGCGGCGGAGCAGCACCGCTGCGCCGATGGCGACGACCAGGCCGATGCCGAAATAAAAAGGACTGTGGACGCCGACCGCTGAAAGCAGCGCGCGCAGAATGACATCCGCGCCGTTGCGCACCTGCAGAATATGTTCCCGGGTGGCCGCAAGCGTGAGATACTCATAACCGAGGAGCAGGGGCAGCATGGAGATCAATCCGAATGCCAGCGTACGCGAGCTTTGGTAATACCCCGCCTTTTTACGCAGCATTTTTTTCATCCGTTTGATCCGCATCCGCCCCGCCGCTGCCGGCCCGCTGGCGAAGCTATTAATTTAGCCAATATTTCCAATGAATGCAAGGATTCCCGCCCGTGCAATCCCGGCGGCAGGCTCTGCTGTTTGCAAAGGCTGCTGCCGGCAGCAGGGGTGACGGTACCGCTGGTGCAGCAGTTATCCCGAATGGTGGATCTGCCGCGGTCAGAGCGAGCGAACCGGCGGGTCAGCGAACCGTGAATTCGTCCTGCAGCCCCTGAGTGCTATTCGGCCCGACCCAGAGATGGAATTTTCCGGGCTCGACCCCATATTCATTGCGGGCATTGTAAAAGCCCAGTTCATCCGGCCCAAGGGTGAAGTGGACGATCTGCGTCTGGCCGGGCTCGAGATGGATCCGTTTGAAACCCTTCAACTCCCTGACCGGCCGGGTGATGCTTCCGACCAGGTCGCGGATATAGAGCTGCACAACTTCGTCGCCGGCCCTGGCGCCGCCATTTTTAACCTCTATTTGAACATGGAGTTCGCCGCCCGGACCGATCTCCTTCCGGTCGAGCTGAAGGTTGGCGTACTCGAAGCGGGTATAGCTGAGACCATACCCGAAGGGAAACTGGGGTGTGGAGGCGATGTCGAGGTAGCGGCTGGTGAACTTGTCACTTGTGCCCGGCCGGCCGGTCGTCTTGTAGTTGTAATAGAGCGGCATCTGGCCGGAGCTGCGCGGCCAGCTCACCGGCAGGCGACCGGAGGGATTGTAATCGCCAAAAAGGACATCCGCGATCGCCTGGCCGGCCTGATGGCCGCCATGCCAGGCCATGATGATGGCGGGGATATTCTCCGCGGCCCAGGGTATCGCCAGAGGCCGGCCCGCCAGCACAACAGCGACCACCGGTTTTTTTGTGGCTGCCACGGCCTTGAGCATCTCTTCCTGGACGCCGGGAAGATGGATATGGGCCCGGCTGGCGGCCTCACCGCTCATGCCCGCGCTCTCGCCGACGACAGCGATGACCACATCAGCCTGCCGGGCGATCTCAACTGCTGCCGGGATGCCGTCTCTCAGGGTGCCATCGATCTCGCAGCCGTGGGCGGTGAGAATGGTTGCACCGGCGCCCATGGCCGAGCGTATACCTTGCAGGACCGGAACAACCCGGCTGGAGTCGCCTTCGCAGCGCCAGGTGCCGAGCAGCTCCGCCTTGCGGTCGATGAGGGGGCCGACTACGGCCACGGTGATCCCGGTTTTGGCGAGCGGCAAAACTCCATCCTGATTTCTGAGCAGGACGATCGATTCCCTGGCCATCTGCCGCGCGAGCTCGAGATGCGGCCCGGCCAGCATCACCTCTTTTTCAAGCTTGGGGTCGGTGTAGGGTTTTTCAAACAGGCCGAGCAGCACCTTGATGCGCAAAACGCGCCGCACCGCTTCATCGAGCGTTTTGAGCGGCAAAACCCCCTCCTCCACCAGCCCGGTCAGGCTCTGCTTGTAGCAGCGGCTCTCCATGTCCATCTCCACGCCGGCGGTCAGGCTTTTCACCGCCGCCTCGGCACAGTCGGCGGCGACGCCATGGGGGATGAGTTCGCCGACCGAATTCCAGTCGCTGACGACGAAGCCGGAAAAACCCCACTCACCGCGCAGGATACGATCGAGAGTGAAGGGATTGGCCGAAGCGGGCACGCCGTTGAGGTCATTGAAGGCGCTCATCAGGGTGGCAGCGCCGGCCTTCACTCCCGCCTTGAAAGGCGGCAGGTAGACATTGCGCAGGATCTGTTCGGAGATATCGGTGGTGTTATAATCCCGGCCGCCTTCGGCGGCACCATAGCCGACGTAGTGTTTGAGGCAGGCGGCGATGCGGTCGGGCGCGGCCAGGTTTTCTCCTTGAAATCCGCGCACGCGGGCGACGGCCATCCGGCTGCCGAGATAAGCATCTTCACCCGCCCCTTCGGCGATTCGGCCCCAGCGCGCATCCCGGGCGATGTCAACCATGGGCGCAAAGGTCCAGTGAATGCCCGCAGCCCGCGCCTCTCTGGCGGCGACGGCCGCGCCCTTTTCAGCCAGCTCGGGGTCCCAGCTCGCAGCCTCGGCGAGCGGAATCGGAAAAATGGTCTTGTAGCCATGGATGACATCCAGCCCGAAGAGGATCGGAATGCCGAGACGCGAGTTCTCCACTGCGAGCTTTTGCAGGGCGTTGGTCTGCGCGGCGCCGCGGACGTTGAGGAAGGAACCGACCGTACCCGTGCGCGCCATCTGCAAATGCTCGGGAGTTGTGCCATCGGTGTACTGCTGCAGCTGGCCGATCTTCTCCTCAAGGGTCATGCGGCTGATCAACGCCTCCACCCTTTTATCGACTTCCGTACCATAACCCGGAATCTGCGAAAGGAGTGCGAGCGGCCAGACGAACAGAACGGCGCAAAAAACCAGTGCAAAACGGCGCATGATAGAGTCTCCTCTCATTGAATGCCCGGTTTAAAGATGACGGTCGCCAGCGGCGGCAGGACCAGGTTGATCGAGAAGGAGCGGCCGTGGAACGGCACCTCCTCGGCCTGGATTCCGCCGTAATTGCCCTTGTTGGTGCCCCAGTAGTCGCCGGAATCGGAGTTAAAAATTTCCCGGTAAAAGCCATGCCAGGGCACGCCGATACGATAGGCCTCGCGGTAAACCGGTGTAAAGTTGCAGACGAAGATCAGGGTATCCTCGGGCCGGTCGGTCTTGCGCATGAAAGTGATGATACTGTTGTCCGAATCCTGAAAGTCGATCCATTCGAATCCGGCGGGATCGAAATCTACCTGATACAGGGCCGGCTCGTTGCGGTAGAGATGGTTGAGGTCGCGCACCATCGCCTGCAGCTTCTGGTGGGGTTCATACTGGAGCAGATGCCAGTCAAGGCTGCGGCTCTCCGACCACTCCTGCCACTGGCCGATCTCGGAGCCCATGAAAAGCAGCTTTTTGCCGGGGTGCCCGTACATAAAGGAGAGCAGGGTGCGCAGATTGGCGAAGCGCTGCCAGAAATCGCCCGGCATCTTGTCGAGGAGGGAGCGTTTGCCATGGACGACCTCGTCATGGCTGAGCACGAGGATAAAATTCTCATGAAAAGCGTAGAGGAGGGCAAAGGTGATCATGTTGTGATGGTATCTGCGGTGAATCGGGTCCTTGGAAAAGTAGGTGAGAAAATCGTTCATCCACCCCATATTCCACTTCATGTTAAAGCCGAGTCCGCCGAGGTAGGTGGGGCGGGAAACGCCCGGCCAGGCGGTGGACTCTTCGGCGACCGAGAGGACGCCGGGGAAGTAGGAAAAGATGATCTCGTTGAGCTTTTTGATGAAATCGATGGCCTCGAGATTTTCGCGGCCGCCGAACTGGTTGGGGATCCACTCGCCCGACTGGCGGGAGTAATCGAGATATAGCATCGAAGCGACCGCATCGACGCGGATACCGTCGATATGGTATTTGTCGAACCAGAAGAGGGCGTTGGCGATGAGAAAATTGCGCACCTCGCTGCGGCCCCAGTTGAAGATGAGGGTTCCCCAATCCATGTGTTCGCCCTTGCGCGGATCGGCGTGTTCATAGAGCCGAGTGCCGTCGAAAAAGGCCAGACCGTGGGCGTCGCGGGGAAAGTGGGCCGGCACCCAGTCGACGATAACCCCGATCCCGTGCTGGTGGAGATAGTCCATCATGTACTGGAAATCGGCGGGCGAGCCAAAGCGTGAGGTCGGAGCGTAATAGCCGCAGACCTGGTATCCCCACGAAGCATCGAGGGGGTGCTCGGCGACCGGCAGCAGCTCGATGTGGGTATAGCCCATCTCCGTGCAGTATTCGGCCAGCTGGTGGGCCAGTTCGCGATAAGTGAGGAAGCGGTATTCCTCATCCTGTTTGCGCCGCCACGAGCCGAGATGGACCTCATAAATCGAGACCGGCTGTTTCAGAACATCCTGCTGCCGCCGCCGATCAATCCACTCCTGATCATGCCATTCAAAGCCGCTCAGGTCGGCGACCACCGAAGCGGTTTTGGGGCGCACTTCATGCTGAAAGCCGTAAGGATCGGCCTTGAGGTAGATGTTGCCGTTCTGGTCCTTGATCTCGTATTTGTAGACCTCGCCGGCGCCGATATCCGGGATGAAAAGCTCCCAGATCCCGGAGCTGCCGAGGACGCGCATCTGGTGCTTGCCGCCGTGCCACTGGTTAAAGTTGCCGACGATGCTGACATTGCGCGCATTGGGTGCCCAGACGGCGAAATAGACCCCGCTGACGCCGTTGACATTGGCGGGATGGGCGCCCATCTTTTCATAGATCTTGTGATGATCCCCCATGCCGAAGAGGTAGAGGTCCATCTCCCCCATCTGCGGGAGAAAAAAGTAGGGATCGTGCATGTAGCGTTCGTGCCCGTTCTCGGCCACCACATGCAGCTGATAGAGGCGCAGCGAGCTCCAGTCCGGCAGGAAAACCTCAAAAAAGTGGTCTTGATGAACGGATTGCATGGGGTATTCGATCTTGGACTGAGGATCGCGCACAGCGGCAGAGCGGGCATCCGGGAGCCAGGCGCGGATGACCCATATCTGCTTCCCCTCCCGCTCAACCTGATGGGGGCCCAGGATGGTGAATGGATCGTGATTCAAATTGCGGGCAATGCGGTCAACCTCCGCCGCGCTTACACTGTTCGTCTGCACCTCATTCATAAAAATTTAGCCTCATGGTTGATGGTCGTTCGCCTCTGTCTCAAGCTGATTGAAGCGCTAGGTTGTGCCTGCCGCTCGTATTTAATTGCGGAAGAAAACCGCTCCCAGGGTAATGACATAATCGACTCCGGTCTTTCTGGTGGTCACCTCTTCGATGGTCGTCTCCACCTTGCGGATGTTCTGCAGTTTCAAGCCGAAATCGAGGTGAGCGCCGATGCCGAGATCGACGAGCAGGCCGGTGGAGATACTCCAGCCCAGTTTGCTCTGGCCGTTACTGCTATCGGTGTATGGATAGTCATAGTAGTTATAGTAATAGGATTCGTAGGTGGTTACGGTATGGTAATAATAAAAGCCGCCCAGGGCAGCGGCGTAGGGGGTAATCCTGCCGATCCGGTGGGTGAACTGCGGCCCCAACGAAAGCTGGAAGGATTCATTGCGCCGGGTGACGAGAAAAGGGCCATTGGTGCTCATCTCGCTGTTGCGGCGTTCGCCGTAGGAGAGGTAGGCCAGATCGCCGCGGAGGGCAAATGCGGGCGTAAACCGGTAATAAACCTTGGTGCCGATGCCCTCTCCATCCCGGGAGAGGTTGTCAAAGCCCTGTTGGGGGAGCGAGACCACCAGGTGAACGCCCACACCCCAATTCTCGCTCTGGCCAAAGAGGGTCAAAGCTGAGCACAAGGTAAAGACTCCGATTAGAAAAAGTTTGATACGCATTGTTCGCCTCTGTTTCCGCCGCCGGTTTCAGGGGAGTGTGGTGGCATTAATTCCATCGCACAGTACGAGTTGCAGCCAATTTACAAAATCAGCTCTAGTTATCCAAGCAAATTTACATGCCGAGAGGCCGCTTGTTTTTAATCTTCAAATTGGTTACATTTAATAAAGGGCCAGCTTCATGCTACGCCCGCCCTGCGCTTTGCGGAGGGTACAATCCTGCATCGCTCACTTTATCTATTGTGATTAAAACATATGACAGCTGCACGCATCATACTCAAACCGGGCAAGGAGCACATCATCGAGCGCGGCCACCCCTGGCTTTTTTCCGGGGCCATCGCGCGCATCGAAGGCAAGCCGGCCAATGGCGCCATCCTGCCCGTATGCCGTGCGGACGGCCGGATTGTGGCGCAGGGCGCCTATAATCATCTCAGCGATATCGCTCTGCGCGTTCTCACGCTCGATGCCGGTGCTAAAATCGACGGCGCCTTTTGGCGCGAGCGTATCCGCAGTGCAGCCGCACTCCGAGCCAGGCTCCTGCCGGAGGCGACGACGGCCTTCAGACTGATCAATGCCGAGGGTGATGGGCTGCCTGGACTTGTGGTCGACCGGTACGGCGACTATCTGGTAATTTCTTTCTCCACCCTTCTTCTGGACCGTCTTCGCGAGGAGCTCTGCGAGATACTGGTGAGTGAACTGGCGCCTGCAGGCATCTATGAGCGCAGCGAGGGGCGCGCCCGCCAGCGTGAAGGGCTCGACACCCGGTCGGGTATGCTCTGGGGGGATCCCCCACCCGCACTGCTGGAGGTCAGCGAGAACGGGCTGCGCTTCCAGGTCGACCTGATCGAGGGACAGAAAACCGGCTTTTTTCTCGACCAGCGCGGAAACCGCGAGCTGGTGGAAAAGCTGAGCCGGGGAGCGCGGGTGCTCAACTGCTTCGCCTACAGCGGGGGATTTTCCCTTTACGCCGCCCGCGGGGGAGCCAGCAAGGTGACCTCAGTGGAACTCTCCGCGCACGCCTGCGGGCTCTGCCGCGCCAACCTGCTTCTCAACGGCATCGACCCTGCACTCCATCCGGTCGTGACCGCCGACGTATTCGACTATCTGCGTACCCTCGAGGAGCGCTTCGATCTGATCATCCTCGATCCCCCCGCTTTTGCCAAATCGCAGAAGGATGTGCTCCGTGCCAGCCGCGGCTACAAGGAGATCAACCTGCAGGGCTTCCGCCATCTGGAGCGGGGCGGGCTGCTGGCCACCTTCTCCTGCTCCAATCATGTCGACCAAGCCTTGTTCAAAAAGATCGTCCTTGGTGCAGCGGCCGATGCAGGAGTGGCCGTGCAGCTCCTGCGTGAGCTTGAGCCGGGTATGGACCATCCCGTGCTCCTCGCCCATGAGGAAGGGCGCTACCTGAAGGGGCTGCTGCTGCGCGCTGTCTAGCCACTCCTACGGCTGAACCATGGTCGAACCCCCTCTGCAGCGCTGCCTGCCGGTGCTGCTGCTGTGCGCCGGGCAGAGCTTTGCGGCGTTCGCCCTCCCCCCTGTTCCGGATTCTAATCAACACAAAGGAAAGAGAATGACTCCCCTCGCGTGGTCCACTCTGGTGATCGGCTTGATACTGGGATTTCTGCTGGCACTGCTCGTCAAGGGCTTACGCAATCGCAGCGCCCGGGAGCTGGCGGAAGAGATCTATCGCGCCCATGAAGTCCAGAACGCCCAGCGCATGCAGGCGGTGTACGATCAGATGAAGAGCGCGTTCGGGAGCCTTTCGCTGGAAGCCCTCTCGCGCTCGACCAATGAGTTCATCAAGCTCGCACAGGTGCGTCTCTCCAGCGAGCGGGAATATACCAGCCAGGCCCTGGAGGAAAAACGGCAGCTGATCGATCATCAGCTCCAGCGGATGAACAGCGAGCTGGAACAGGTCGGCGCGCTTATGACAAGCCTCGAGAAGGACCGGGCGGAGAAATTCGGCGAGCTGGCCCAGCAGCTCCAGGCTTCCGGCACCCAGATAGCGGCCCTGCTCCAGGCCACCTCTACCCTGCGCGAAGCCCTGGTCAACAGCAAGACGCGCGGCCAGTGGGGGGAACGCATGGCCGAGGATGTGCTGCGCATGGCCGGGTTTATCGAAAATGTCAACTATAGCAAACAGAAAACGGTCAGCTCGGGCCGGAGCCGCCCCGACTTTACCTTCTTTCTTCCCCGTAATCTCCAGCTGCACATGGATGTCAAATTCCCGCTCGACAACTATGTCAAATACCTCGATGCCGCCACCGGCATCGAGAAGGAACGCTGCCGGCTTGACTTTCTCAGAGATGTCAAACTGCGCATCAAAGAGGTAACCACCCGCGACTATATTGACAGAGATGGCCAGACGGTCGATTATGTTCTGCTCTTCATCCCCAACGAACAGATCTACGCTTTCGTGCAGGAGAATGACCACAGCATCTTCGACGATGGCCTCCGGCAGCATGTGATCGTCTGCTCGCCGATGACGCTCTTCGCCGTGCTGGCTGTCGTACGTCAGTCCATCGACAACTTTACCCTCGAGCGCACTTCACAGGAGATCATGCAGCTGATCGGCTCGTTCCGCAAGCAGTGGGATGAATTCATCAAAAAGATGGAAAGTCTGGGCAAGAGTCTTACCGCCGCCCAGAACGACTATGAGGCGCTGGTGACGACGCGGAAGCGCATGCTCGAAGTGCCGCTGCAAAAAATCGAGGTTCTGAGAGGGGGAAATGAAGCGCCCCCGGAGGGCTCGATCACAGCTGCGACGGAGGCCGGGGGCGATGAGTAACAGCAGGCAGGACTCTTTGCCGCAGAGCCCTACCGTGTCATGAACCGGAAGACGGTTTGAGAGTGCCAGTTTTCGCCCGGACTGATAACTGTCGTCGGGAATTCCGGCTGGTTGGGCGAATCCGGAAAGTGCTGGGTCTCCAGGCAAAAGCCGGTGCGGCGCCGGTAAACCATACCCCCCTTGCCGGTCAATGTGCCATCAAGAAAATTGCCGGTGTAGAACTGCATGCCGGGCTCTGTCGTCCAGACCTCCACCACTCTGCCGCTGCGGGGTTCAAAAGCCGCTCCCGCTCTCTTCAGCTCGCCCATCTTTCCGTTCAGCACATAGTTGGGATCATAGCCGCCGGCGCGGACGAGCTGCTCATCACGCGCGCCGATGCGTGCTCCTATCACTTGAGTAGTGCGAAAATCGAAGGGGGTATCCTGGACCGGGGTCAGCTCACCGGTTGGGATGAGCCCTGCGTCAGTTGGTGTATAGCGGTCGGCATCAATGAACAGTTCGTGATCGAGGATCTCCCCCATGCCCCCGAGGTTGAAGTAGGTGTGGTTGGTCAGATTGATGACGCTTTTTTTGTCAGTGACGGCGCTGTAATCGATGACCAATCGATCGTCGTCGGTGAGGGTGTAGATCACCTCGACTGCGAGATTCCCCGGGTAGCCCTCCTCCATGTCCCGGCTCAGATAGGTGAGGGTGAGGCCGGGCATCTCCTCCTGCACCGCCTCAGCCCGCCAGAGCACCTTGTCGAATCCGCGGATGCCGCCGTGAAGATGGTTGGGGCCGTTGTTGCAGGCGAGGGAGAAGGTTCGTCCGTCGAGGGAAAACCGCCCCCCGGCGATGCGGTTGCCGTAGCGGCCGATGATGGCGCCGAAGTAGGGCACCTTGTCGGTATAGCCGGAGAGATCGTCAAAGCCGAGGACGATATCGCCCATCCTGCCGTCACGATCAGGCACGATGATGGAGGTTATGATGCCTCCGAAAGGGGTGATTTTGACCAGGGTCCCCCTGGTGTTGGCCAGAGTGTAGAGCATCACCTCCTCGCCGGAGGCGCTCCTGCCGAATGGTGCATAGGTACATCCCATATATTTCCTCAGTTTCAGGTTAGCAGCCGCTGCCGTTGAGGAGAAAGGCTGTGCTCAGCTTCCCGGCTGGCGCAGCACCGCCGCCCAATCCACTCCCGCCTCGCCCGGAGGGGGCCCGATCTGCACCTTGCTCCCGCCCCGCAGTTTTTTGGCTTCGCCCACATATTCTCCTGTGCGCGGGTTGAACCATACCAGTTCAAGGAGCTGGTCCGCGTCTTTCAGGTCAAGCTGAACCGAACCGCCGTCAGGGAGATAGAGGGCGTAGACCTTGCCGGGTTTGCAAAAACAGTAAGCTTTTTTGCCGCCCAGCAGATCGTCGCGGCTTCTCATTTCTGCAATCGGCAGGTGGCGGAAAAAGGTGTGGGCGCTGCCGCTCAGGCTCCAGAGAAACTCGTCGCCGCGGAAATCGCGCAGAGTGTGATCACTGCGGCCATCAGCGGAGAGCCTGGCGTATTCGATGCCCGCTCCTCCGGCCATGAGGGCTCCCCACAGTGACTGTTTGCGCAGCTCCTCGATCTCCTTAGCACCCGCCGCATCGGGGGATGCAACCGGATAAGTGACCGGCGCCAGCGCGGTCACCGTCCAGACCAATCCCCGTTTTTCCACCAGCTCGTGATAATGGAGCAGGTGTTCATGGGCATACTGCGCAGGAATACGCAGCAGCGCCGCGGTATACTTGGATCCGGAGGTCAGCAGCTCACTGAACTCACCGCTGTTCTGGAAAAGCAGGGGATGAAGATAGGGATCATGTTCGTAAAAGTACTGGGCCATGTCCAGCCGCTGGTCCGGCGTCTGCGGTTTCGAGGGTGAGGCGCTCGAAAGCGTCAGACCGCTGCCGCTCTCGCCCAGGTCCCAGATCAGCGCGGGATGATGGCTGAAACGGGCGATGAGCATGCGATAGTAGAGCTGCCGCTCGCGGTCGAGGCTGCCGCCGTCGAGAATGGACTGGTTGGCTCCCTCCTGGGTGCGAAGCTGGATGAGTACGCCCATGCGGTTGGCATGCTCCAGCACGATCTCCCACTGATCGAGCCTGGAGACATCGTAGCGCAGCCTCTCTGTTGCTCGCGTGAACGGAAAGATGTTCTGATCGTTCCCCCCGACGTTCATGACCAGAAAAGAGAGCCCATTCATGCCCTGACGGGCGAGATAGTTGATGGCGCCGATGGCCCCCTTGCCCTTTTCTCCCTGCCAGGCTGGATCGCCGGGCTGCCAGTCCTGAACGTGGGCGTCCCAGTTTCCGCCCTGGTCATCGCTGTAAAAGTCGTCTCCGGCGAGAAAGTGATCGGCCGCAACGCCCACCTTGACAAAATAGTCACCGCTCTCGGCAAAGCGCCAGTAGCGCTGGTTGTAATACTCCAGGCGTCCCCGGCCGCGGAAATCACGGCCGGTTTTGTCGGTGGGCCCGACCACGAATTTGCCCTGCATCGCATCAAAATAGCCGGCCTTGGGGATGGACTCCGGTTCATAGCTCAAGGCCGCATCCTCGCCCTTGCGGAAGGTGGCGTACCAGTTCCACTCCCCCTCCTCGTCGGGCGAGAAATGGACACGCCACTTGTTGCCCTCGGTAGCCGAGGTATTGGCGGCTTCGCCATCCGCTGCGAAATAACCGGGAACGGTGAAGGCGTGCTGGCCCTTGCGAAAGGTGACATCAAAGCGATAGTCGAGAAAGGGGTTGGCGCCGCCCTCCTCGCTGGCATGGGGCCCGTTGAAAGTCAGAGTGATGGAATGCCATTTTTTCAGCTCACCGGTGATGACCGGAGGTTTGCCGCTCTGGCAGGAGGCGAGGAGGAGCGCCATAAGAACAGTGAGCAGCGGCAGTATTCTCTTCATGTGTCGCCTTTATCAGTATGTTTTCATGGTAGAGACCGCCGGTCTGGCGGTCAGGCCGGCGCAAATCTAGAATCCGGCGTTGAAAAGGGGCAGCACCCGCAGGTAGCGGGGGTTTTCCTTGACAATGTTGACAAGGCCGATCTGGAGGCCTCTGAGCCGCCAGGCGAAATTGACCAGACCGATGGAGAGGCCTGTCTGGGTGCCCTTGAAATGGTTGAAGGCGCTGGCGCTGAAGAGGCTCATGCGGCCTTGCTCGGTGACGCGGACAGTGCCCAGAGCGAGCTGCACCCCCTTGAGTTCCCTGCCGCCCACGGCAAGGCCGGCGATGGTGAGGCCGCGAAGGGTCGGACTGCCGGCGGCGATCCCCGCCACAGTGAGTCCGCAAATCTCCTTGCCGGCGCCGACAGCGAGGCCGCTAATGGTGATGCCCCGGATGCTCCCTCCGCTCCCGACGCCGAATCCCGCCACGGTGATGCCAGTGATCCCCCCACCGGCCCCGACGCCAAAACCCCCGAATGAGATTCCGCTGATGTCGCCGCCCGAGCCGACGCCGAATCCTGCGGCCTGAAGGCCGGTGAGATCACCACCGGCGCCGACGCCGAAACCGGCCATGGAGACGCCGCGCAGATCGCCGCCGGCGCCAAAGCCGAGGCCTGCAAAGCTGAATCCGGTGACGCTGCCGCCCGCACCGCCGCCCAATCCGGCCAGGGTGATGCCGGTGAGGCTTTCGCCGGCGCCAACGCCCAATCCGCCCACCAGCAAACCGGAGGCGCTTCCGCCCGCGCCGACGCCCAGTCCGCCGATGGTAATGCCTCTCACATCATCGCCGCCGCCGGCCCCGAGCAGAGCCAGGGAGATGCCGGAGAGTTCGTGCTCGGCGGCGATGCCGAGGGCTCCCACCTGGAGGCCGGCGAGATCACCACCGCCGGGCAACATGCCCAGAGAGATCCCCCTGATGCGGGCTCCATTGCTGGATTTGCAGGGCTGCCAGAGGGTGATATTGACGCCGTTGACATAGTCAACGCCGCAGTCGCGATAGTTGAGCCGCAGTCCGGTGAAGGCCCTTGAATTGCCAATACTGATGCCCCATTTGCTGCCGGGGAGATCGAGGCTTGAGGCACTGGACAGACCGGCTGCGAGGAGCAGGACGGCAGCGCAGATCACCAGCATGAAATGGCGAAGAGAGGAATTCAATGCAGGCATGACGGAATCCTCCAGGTATAGAAAACAGCCGACTGAGCGCTGAATCGGCTCGCGGCAAGGATTATACCCCGTCTACGTAAAATCAGACTGTAGGTTCCCACCCTTTTTCATATCTTCGCCGCCACATCGCACGCGCCTTGCCCTCCGTGCGGATATGGCCGTTCTGCGGATCAATCTCCAGCGTTTTTTTGACGTACCAGGCAATATTGGCGGTCTGCAGCATGGCGACGCTCGGATTGCAGAGGGCGATGGCCGAATTCAGGGGTGTGCCCAGGCGTATGCCGTCGATAAAATTACGGAAATGGACATTGGTCATTTCGTCCCGGCTCTGCAGATCCTGTGTGGTATTCGCGCTGTGGATCTTGAACTCGGCGATCATCTTGTCATTGAGATCATAGAGCTCGTACCCGTCGCGGTCGAGAAGAACGGTACCCGTGCTGCCGTGGATGGTGACGCCGCGGCCGCGGCCATAAGGCTGTTTGCCCTGGCAGCTCAGACACTCCCAGGTGATCAGTTTATCCTTGTATTCGAAATTGGCCACCAGGGTATCGTAGAACTCCCAGTCATCCTTGTAATGATAGCGGCCGCCGGCGGCCGAGATGCGCTCCGGGTACCCAAGCTGGAGGGCCCAGCGGCAAAGATCGACCTCATGGGTGCCGTTGTTGAGCGTTTCGCCCGTGCCCCAATTCCAGAACCAGTGCCAGTTGTAGGGATGTATGTTGTCCTTGTACGGCCGCCGCGGGGCAGGCCCCTGCCAGAGCTCCCAGTCGAGCCACTCGGGCACCGGCACCTCCTTGCCCGTACCGATCGATTTGCGGGTATTGGTATACCAGGCTTTGCCGAAATAGGGGGTGCCAATCAAACCGTCATGAATTTTCTGGATGATTTCGCGGCTGTGAGGACTGGAGCGCTGCTGGTTGCCCAGCTGCACCAGCCGGCCATACCTCTGCTGGGCCTGAACCAAAAGCTCGCCCTCATGGGGGTTATGGCTGCCGGGTTTCTCCACATAGACATGCTTGCCCGCCTTGAGGGCGAGGATGGCCAGGGGCGCCTGCCAGTGTTCGGGTGTGGCGATGGTGACGGCATCGACTGTCTTGTCGTCGAGAATGGTGCGAAAATCCTTGACCCCGACTGTGCTCTTGCCGGTGGACTGCTCGACGACCAGGGTAAATTTTTCCAGCTCGTGGCGGTCGACGTCGCAGACATGGCTGATGTTGGTATTCTCCGCAAAACGGATGCCATCCAGATGGGCATACCCCCGGCTGTGCAGCCCGATGATGGCAAAATTGACGCGCTGGTTGGCCCCGACGATCTGGCTGTAGCTTTTGGCGCTCATACCCACCGTCGCGCCGGCGGCGCCGAGAGCGGCCAGTTTGAGGAAATCTCTGCGTGTTTTTTCCATCATGCCCTTTTCAGCTGATTAAGGTCAGTCACTTTAAGAGTGAAGCGGCCGGACGATCCAACCTCGCCAGGAGGCGGAGGGCGTCTGCGGTATGCCGGCGGTGTCTGTGCGAATTGCGTTTTCGCGTCCGCCCGGAACGATATGGAGCAATTTCGCGATTACGGAGGAGAAAATCAAGCCAAATCGGCCGGCCTGAGCGTGCGCCCTGCCCCTGGCTGCAGGTGACATCAGACCATTCCCTCGAAAAACGAAGTGACCGCCGGAGCGGGGGTCTCACCCATTGAAGTATTATTGCAAAATCAATACGATACTGGCCAAGGCACTGCCAATTAGCCGGAGTGGGGCTCTCACCTGCTGAAATATTTCTGCTTTAGCTCCAGAGCGGGCGCATAATCCGGCTTTTCGCGCAGGATGTCCTGAAGGACCTCCGCGGCATAATCCAGCCGTTTCACGTCGACAAAGAATCCGGCGAGGTC
>Ga0116148_1001130_pt1 | contig 29854 bp, 26 predicted proteins | sample AD_UKC055_MetaG_FD_89786 | JGI IMG/M metagenome (GOLD analysis project Ga0116148, IMG submission 89786) | Active sludge microbial communities of municipal wastewater-treating anaerobic digesters from USA - AD_UKC055_MetaG | ecosystem: Engineered > Bioreactor > Anaerobic > Digestate | place: USA...
AAACAGCAAATCACCTATGAACTTCCCCAGCTGGAGCCGATTCTCAAGGAAACATACGGCATTATTCTGTATCAGGAACAAGTCATGCAGATTGCCAACGCCATTGGCGGCTACACCATGGCCCAGGCCGATACGCTACGCAAAGTCATGGGCAAAAAACAAGTTGCGGAAATGGACAAAGAGAAGCCCAGATTTCTTGATGGCGCTAAAAAGCAAAAAATCAATGAAATCAAAGCAAAAAACATCTGGGATCACATGGAGAAATTTGCCTCCTATGGCTTCAACAAATCGCACAGTGCCGCGTATGCCATCATCACCTATCAGACGGCCTATCTCAAGGCTCATTATCCCGTCGCCTTCATGGCGGCGCTTCTGACCAGCGAAAAAGATAACCGCGACAAAATTATCAAACACATGTCCAACTGCAAGGAAATGGGCATTAATATTTTGCCTCCGGACATCAATGAATCGCAAAAGGACTTCAGTATTTGTGGTGAAAACATCCGGTTTGGCATGGCTGCCGTGAAAAATGTAGGCGAAGGAGCCATTGAATCCATTATCGCCATGCGCGAAGAGGCAAAATTTACATCTTTTATGGACTTTTTATGCCGGGTTGACTTGCGCAAAGTAAACCGTCGGGTCATTGAAAGCCTGATTAAATGCGGGGCTTTTGATTCTCTGGGCAACAAAAGACGCCAGCTGATGGAATGCCTGGATGCCGCAATGGAAGAGGCACAACGCAAGCAGAAGGAGTTATCCAGTAACCAGGCAAGTATTTTTGACCAGTTAGATTCCCAGGAAACATCAAAAACCATCCAGGCTGCTTCCTTTCAAATTCCCAATCTTCCTGAATGGGAAAAAAAGGAACTTCTCTCAATAGAAAAAGACACTCTCGGTTTTTATATCACCGGTCACCCGCTTCATGGTTTGGCCGACAAACTGAAACTGGTGGCCAATGCCAACACGTCGACCTTAATATCAAAAAAAGATAAAGATATCGTGACGATCGCCGGTGTCGTCAGCTCGCTTGCCGAACGATTGACCAAGAAAAAGGATATGATGTGTAATATCATCCTGGAAGATTTGCAGGGATCCGTCAACGTGATCTTCTGGCCGGATATTTATAAAAAATTTCACGATCTGCTTCATGCCGATGAACCGGTTGTCATTCAGGGAATCACGGATGTGGGAGACGAGTCTGTTAAAATTATTGCCCAAGAGGTCATTCCTTTGAGCAAAGCCCTGGAAAATCCGTACAAGCAGGTTCGATTTATGGTTAATTCTGAAAAAGTTTCTCCGGACAGAATTTTATTGCTGAATGAAACGATCAGTAAATATAAGGGAAAATACGAATGCTTTATTCACATCCGTAATGCAAAAAGTGAAACCATTGTCCGGCTTGGAGATGAGCATCGACTTGATATTTGTGACAGATTGCAGAGGGAAGCCGATGAAATCCTGGGTGAGGGGAGTACGATATATTGTTGACGCGCCTCAGGCATTATCTATAATATGATACATGAGGAAAGAACATACAGATTATTGGTTAATAAAGGTAATCTTGTTTCATACCAAGTAAAAATCGAACAAAGCGATCTTTTTATAAGTTCTGACACCAATCTTTTTTCTCACGCTGAACATTCATTGCAACAACATCGTTTTTTTCTGGAAAACTACATCAGGAGACACCCGAAATTTCAGACGTCCCTTCTCCCTGTTCCCAAAGATGACACGGCGCCACCGATTGTCCGCAATATGATAGATAAATCAAGATTTTGCGGAGTTGGGCCCATGGCTGCGGTAGCGGGAGCCGTTGCAGAATATGTAGGTTGTGACCTTTTGAAATTTTCAGAGAATTGCATCATCGAAAACGGTGGAGACATCTTTCTTCATTCTAAAAACAGGCTGATTGTATCCGTCTATGCCGGAGAATCTACTTTAAGTTATAAAGTCAATCTTATTGTAAAACCGGAAGATACGCCTTTAGGAATATGCACATCATCCGCCACGGTCGGCCCATCATTAAGCTTCGGAAAAGCAGACGCCGTCTGTGTGATTTCTCAATCCGCCACTTTGGCGGATGCAGCCGCTTCTGCTATCGGCAACCGAGTGAAAAGCAAAAGTGACATTCGAAAAGCATTGAAATTCGGCATGACCATTCCTGACATAAAAGGTATTATTATTATTCTCGGTCCAGAAATGGGCGCCATAGGGGATATTGAACTTACCAGATGAAAGAGAGAAAATTTGGCAGATCCGGTGAATATCTTGTATTAAGTTTACATAACATATCTTATACGAATTACAAAAAATTGAATTCTACGGAATGGAACAAACACTAATCCACCCCCAGCGCTTTAAACACGGCATCAACCGGATCGGAGTAGAAGCTGGTCTGGAACTTGGCAAATAGCTCTCCCGGTACCGTGTTAATGGCATTGACGCGATCCATTATTTGATTGAGACGGCTTTTGAGCAATTCATTCATTTCCGACATCCATGCATTCCAGGAGATATGTTTCCTTATGTGCCACAAGGTAATTTCTTATCTCCGGTGTCAAATGAACAGGAGTGATTTTCAGCGAGCGCGTCGAATTAAGATACCTTGCTTCCGCCAGTATCCTGAAGACGACCTGCCCTAATTTCGCCTCGTTTTTTCGCTACAGGTCGATACCACGGAATCTCTAAGCTCTCAAGTATAAAGGAATTTTTTCCAGTCCTGGACGGAAAGCTGTTTGCTGAATACCCGGTATTGTTCTTTTACAACGTCATTGAGGAAATCCCCCAGCAAGCGACTATGTTTAATTGCGGCCATAAGCCTTCAGTATTTGCTCAGACTATGCTTTTCGAAGAACGAACAACATAAGAAGCTGCCTTGATGTTCATAAAAGATTGATGTGACATCAAAAGAAATTCAATGTCATGGACTTAAATACGCAAATGCTCCTCTTTTGACGATTTCATTAAACTTTTAGCGTCGATCTTCTAAATTCCATCCGCGGCCAGTTCTTCGATCAACCGGGTTTGTTTCTCGGTCAAGCGTCGGGGAACTTCAATATTAATCCGGACATATTGATCTCCCTTGGCTGCCCCTTTCAAACCAGGAACGCCGTAACCCTTCATGCGGATTTTTGTGTTGTTTTGCGTGCCGGGGGCAATCTTCAGTCGTTTTGATGAACCATCAAGCGTGGGAACATCGATGGAAGTGCCCAAAGCCGCCTGGGAAAATTTAATCGTTTTTTCCACATAAAGATCATTTCCGTCCCGGGCAAAGATGGGATGAGGCAAGACATTGATATTTAAATATAAATCTCCACTGGGGCCGCCCTGGGCACCCGCCAGTCCCTTGCCCGGCAGCCGAAGTTTTTTTCCGGAGCTGATGCCGGGGGGAATCCGTACGCTAATGTCCTGAATGCGGTTATCCATTTGAAAAGATATTTTCTTATCTGCGCCCAGAACGGATTCTTCCAATGTAATGGATAAGTTATACTCCGCATCCTGCCCTTTTTGAGGTGCATGACTATACTGACCGCCGCCCATGCCGCCAAAAAGCCCGGAGAAAGGATCGGAAAAATCCTGAAAACCACCTTCCGCTCTGTGTCCGCCACCGGTTCGGAAGGTTGCCCGCCCCCCTCCCCTGCTTCCGCCAAAGCCGAAACTTTTCAGAATCTCGTCCAGATCGAAGCCCCGGAAAATATCCTCCTGCGAATACTGCTGACGGTATTGATCAGCCGAGCCAAACTGATCGTATTGAGCACGCTTGTTTGCATCGCTTAATACTGCATAAGCTTCGCTGATTTTCTTGAATTTTTCTTCGGCGGATTTATTGCCCGGATTTTTGTCCGGATGCCACTTGACCGCCAGCTTACGATAAGCTTTTTTAATTTCATCCGCCGATGCTTTCTTTTCGACGCCCAAAACCTGATAGTAGTCTTCCGCCATCATTCCCTCTTTTCATCAGCGATATGCCGTTTGATCGCTGTTTGAAATATTTTTTTCGGAAGTAATTTAAGCAGCAATTCCCATTTGGAAAGCATCTAAATTCAATTTGACCAATTTTTGCGGAAAAGATTTTTTTATGACGTTTTCCCAGACCGCGGAATCAATGTCCATCAGCGTGGATGCAGCGCCAAGGAGCACAACATTGGCCGCTTTGATATTTCCGGCTTTTTGCGCCAGTTCGGCAGCATTCAGGGCAATGACCCGTTGGTAATGTTTATTCAAAAATCCAATAACATCATGAGGATAAAGAGTCTCTCCCATATTTACCGCCGGAGGATAAATTTCTTCCGTATTCAGAATGACGGATGCCTCCGGATGTAAATAATTCAAATATCGCAGAGATTCCATTTTCTCAAACGCGATCAGTGTTTCCACGCTTCCGGGCACTGCCAGTGGCGAATACACCTTTGACCCGTATCGGACCTGACTGGTAACGCAGCCGCCGCGCTGCGCCATGCCATGAACTTCGCTTTTCTTGGCATCAAAACCAACTTCCATTAAAACCATGCACAGAATGTCACTGGCCCGTAAAATTCCCTGTCCGCCAACTCCAGCAAGGAGCATACTTCTCACATCCGACTTGCTCATCCATCCGTTCCTTCTGATTTAAGAAATCGCTTCATATTTGCATACTTGAGAACACAACCCGCAACCATTACATAATGTCTCATCTATCACGGCAATCCCTTTGCGATTGGATCCTTCCCGAGTCATTCCATTTTTCCAGGAGATGGGTGGACAATTCAGCGTCAGACAAACTTTACATCCTTCGCATTTGTCGGGATCAATGGTCAGAGCTCTTGCCGGTTTGATATGGGATCGTTTAAACAGAACGCATGGACTCTGGGCAATAATGACGGATGGGCCGGAACTTTCGAGTTCCTCTTTAATTGCATGCTGGGTTTCTTTGATGTTGTTGGGATCGATCACCTTGATATTTTCAATACCCAGCGCGGAAACCAAAACATTCAGATTCACTTTTTTGGCTTCGTTTTTCATCAGTGTGTAACCGGTGCCCGGATGTTCCTGCATACCGGTCATGGCGGTTGTACTGTTGTCCAGAATGATAATCAGGGCATCACTGTGGTTATAGGCCATGTTCAGAAGAGGCGTGATGCCGGAATGAAGAAACGTGGAATCGCCGATCACGCCGACGACCTTTCCTTTTCCTTTTTCTTTCAAGGCTTTGCTCATACCGTGGGCCATGCCGATACTGGCTCCCATGCAAATGCAGGAATGCAAACCTTCAAGCGGCTTCAAATAGGAAAGGGTATAGCAACCGATATCGCCGTGAACATATGCCTTGGATTTTTTCAGCGCGTAAAATAACCCCCGATGCGGACATCCTGGACAGAGATTGGGAGGACGTGCAGCCAGGGAATCCTGATAGGGAGAAATCGCGCCCGATTTTTCCTGAAAGATGGCGTCTCTGATAATGCCGGGATGAAATTCATTCGTATAGGGAAAAATTTCCTTGCCGGTGACGGCAATACCCATGGCTTTGATCTGCTCTTCCAGATAGGGGTCAAGCTCTTCAATAACATAGATTTTTTTCACTTGAGCAGCAAAATGCCGGATCATCTTTTCGGGAAGTGGATGCACCATGCCCAATTTAAGATATGAAAAATCCGGAAAAACATCCTTTGCGTAATTATAAGGCATGCCGGCAGTAATAATACCGACATCCGGATTTAAAATTTCCATTTTATTTTCAGGAAAACTTTCCGCAAACTTTTTTAAGGCATGCTGGCGTTTTTCAACTTCGATCCGGCGGTGTCTGGCAACCACGGGAACCATGACATATTTTTCCGCATGTCGCGTGAGGGTGGTTTTGTCTTCAGCAGGCTCCAGCTCGGAGAGAAGAACCACAGATTTGGAATGAGCCACTCTTGTTGTTGTGCGCACAAAGACCGGCGTATCGAATTGCTCACTGATTTTGAAAGCCAGCTTGACAAATTCCTTGGCTTCTTGAGGGTCCGCCGGTTCCAACATGGGTATTTTAGCAAATTTGGCGTAGTTGCGGTTATCCTGCTCGTTTTGCGAACTGTGCATCGAAGGATCATCCGCGCTGATAATCACCAATGCTCCCTGGATACCCGTGTAACTAACGGTAAAAATCGGGTCGGCGGCGACATTTACGCCAACATGTTTCATCACGGCCAGCGCTTTCGCCCCTCCCAGGGCGGCCCCGATAGCCACTTCGACCGCGACTTTTTCATTAGGTGCCCATTCCGCGTAGACATTTTCATATTTCGCAAATTCTTCCATGATTTCCGTGCTGGGTGTGCCAGGATAGGCAGCGGCAAAACGAACACCCGCTTCATAGACACCGCGTGCAATGGCTTCATTTCCGGACATTAATTGCTTCTTCAAAGGTTGTGCCCCCCTGCTCAACTCAAGGCAGAAATTTTTCGTTTAATAAAAATTGTTGCGGATGGTTCCGAAGTTTTCTCCAATGCCTTCTTATAATACTCCAGAGCCTTCGTTTTATTGTTTAATTCTTCGGAAGCCCGTCCAAGATTTCTGAATGCAATACTTTCAAAACCCACAGAATATACTTTTTGCGCTTTTTCAAAGTATTTCAGTGCTTTTGCGTAATCTTTCTTGACTTCATACGCATATCCGATGGATGTCAGAGCCAGAAATTCAACGCCCGTTCTATCCGATCCGGTTTTACTTACAAATTTTTCATAGGAACCGATGGCCTTGTCCATCTCTCCTTTCTGATAATAAATATTGCCCAAATGATAATATGCCATCCTACCACTCGGGCTATGGGAATACCGATCAATCAATTCCTGATAAATTTTAATGTTTTCATTAATGATTTCTTTATTTTCCCCGTTTGTGGAAACATGGTCCTGTGCTTTTGCATAAAGTTTTAAAGAGGAATTCGTGTAGGAAGTCCAGTAAAGGTAAATACCCATGGCAAGAACAAAGGCACAAACCAGTGCAGCGGAAACCACCATCACGCGTGATTTATTCTCAAGGATATAATCGCCCATTCTTTCAAATGTCGTTTGAAATGCATCAGGACTTTTCAGTTCTTTCTTGGATAGCTTTTCTGCCATATTCTTCCCCTCTATTAATGTTGTATTTTTCGGCCAATGCCAGAATCACCTGAGGCATCCGACGGATATTTCCTTCCGAGTTGATACAGGCGTGAATCGTATAACCTTCCACAAGAAGTTTTTCACGGTTTTCTGTCCATATCCTGGAGAGAAACTTGACGCTTGCTCTTCGAATATAGTCAAATTTTGTTTCAACCGTCACGACATGATCATATTTTGCGGGTGCCAGATAATGACAGGAAACTTCCGTTAGTGGAAGATGTAGTCCCAGTTTTTCCAGTTCCGTATAGGCCAATCCCAGTTGCCGCATCAATTCATTACGCCCCATTTCAAACCAGCGAATGTAGTTTGTGTGATAAACAATACCCATGGCGTCCGTGTCGGCAAAAATCACCCGAATTTTTATCTGATTACTTGGCAAGCGGCATGCTCCAATTCCGGATAAACTTGTCCATCAGCAGATAACCGGGAGAGACCAGAATTCCGCTTTCCCTGGCGGCCGCTTCTGTAAACGGCTGTTTTTGAGCTGCGTTTTCCTCCGGACGTGAAGACAATACCGCAAAAGGACTCGGATCGCCAACGTGGGTTTTTAAATCAATCGGTGTTGGATGATCGCTCAAGACCAGAAGACGGTATTCACCAAGTGCGCGAATGCCGGTCAGGATCGGTCCGACAATTTTTTCATCAAAAAATTCAATCGCCTGAATTTTTCCCGGCGCATTGCCCTCATGTCCCATTTCGTCCGGAGCTTCCAAGTGCAAAAACACAAAATCCATGAATTGCAGAGCATCCAGCGCCATCTGGGCCTTGCCCGAATAATTGGTGTCGATGTAGCCGGTAGCACCCTCCACGTGTAGGGGTTTCAATCCGGCATTCACCCCCAAACCATTCAAAAGGTCAACCGCCGAAATCATGGCACCGCTAAGATCGTACTGTTTCGTAAGAGGAGTAATTCTGGGTTTTTTCCCCTGCCCCCAAAGCCAGATAGAATTGGCTGGTTTCTTTCCTTCAGATATTCGCCGGACATTCACGTGATGACTCTCCAGAATATCCATGGCCTTTCGCATCAGATCATTCACCTCATCTGCAGATTCCCCTGCGGGCAAATAGGATGCAATAGCCTTTCCGGGTATATCATGAGGCGGTGTTGTCCGGGGAGAACCGGTGGCATTTCGTCGGACCAACAAGTGCCGGTAACCCACCCCCGGAAAAAACTGAATCTGCGACGAACCCAGTTTTTTGTTAAGATCATCAATAATTTCGCTTGCTTGTGCTGATGAAATATGACCGGCGGTAAAATCGTCCATAAAGGCCACATCCGTTTTCTCATTCCCCAGAGTCACAAGATTACAGCGGTAGGCAACATCGTCAGGCCCGAGCTGAACCCCCATGCTGGCCGCTTCCAGAGGTCCGCGACCTGTGTAGGTTTCCACAGGATTGTAGCCCAGTACACTCAAATTGGCCACATCTGAACCGGGAGTAAATCCCTCAGGAATCGTATCTACTCGTCCCAGAGTTCCTTCTTTGGCGATCTGATCCAGGAAAGGTGTAAATGCGCATTCAAGTGGCGTTTTCCCCCCCAGTTTTTCACTGGGATAATCCGCCATTCCGTCTCCCAATAATACAACGTATTTCATAAAATCTTTCCTGAATAATAGCTAGTTCAGTTCATCTTCAATGCGAATCAAGACCGTTTTATCTTTAACGATTTTGAGTTTGTCGATCTTCTTCAAGGCCTGACGCACATCTTTTTCTTTTGCTTTATAGGTAGTCATGACAACGGGAACGGGTCCCGCTTCCTTTCTGGCTTTCTGAATCACCGTTGCCAGACTGATGTTATGTTCTCCGAGAATTCCGGATATTTTCGATAGTACTCCCGGCTGATCCAGGGCCGAAAAGCGGAAATAATATTTTGTTTCAACATCATCCATTGGAATCAGACTGATGTTTTTCATACCGGTTTCACTAATGGATCTGGGCGGCACACGGCCGGAGATGTCCTTCAAGGTGTTGCGTGCACTGTCGAGAATATCGCTGAACACGGCACTGGCCGTAGGCATCATACCCGCACCCTGGCCAAACAGGAAAACCGGTCCCGAAGCATCTCCAACCAGATGAAATGCATTGTAATTCCGGTTGACATTGGCCAGTAAATGACCAGAAGAAATCATCGTCGGATGGATCCTCGCCTCCACTTTGTTTCCCCTCAGCATGCCGATGGCGAGAAGCTTGATCCGATAGCCCAATTCACGGGCAAAGGCAATGTCCTCGGCGCTGATTTGCGTAATGCCTTCCACATAAATATCCTGGAGATTGACTTTTTGTCCGTAAGCCAGTGAAAGGACAATGGCCATCTTGTGGGACGTGTCAATACCTTCAATATCAAACGTCGGATCGGCTTCCGCAAATCCAAGTTGCTGTGCTTCCTTTAAGACGACATCGAAAGGCTTTCCCTCGTCCGTCATTTTAGTGAGAATAAAATTGCAAGTTCCGTTCATAATGCCGACAATGGAGTTGATGTGATTGGCAACCAGTGATTCTTTTAATGTTTTCACAATGGGAATCGTTCCGCCCACGCTGGCTTCAAAACCGATATCCACGCCCTTATGCTGGGCGGCGCAAAAAAGTTCATTTCCATACGTTGCCAGCATGGCCTTGTTGGCCGTCACCACATGCTTACCGTTTTCGATAGCTTGCAGCACGTAAGTCCTTGCCGGCTCATAACCTCCCATTAATTCGATGACGATGGAAATTTCCGGATCGGAAAGAATTTCACCGGCGTCTGTGGTCAGCAAAGATTTCGGCACTTTCACCCCGCGTGGTGATGATATATTCACATCGGCAATCTTTTTTAAAACCAGTTTCGCGCCGAGTTTTTGAGTAATTAAACCCTCATTTTGCTGCAACAGCTTCACCACACCTGTGCCAATATTTCCCCAACCTATTAAACCGACTGAAATTTTCTTCATATCTCTTCCTTTCCATCCATGAACCGGAAACAAACAACGCTTTTTCCTTCGAGCAAACGGTTTTTCCTATAACAAATCCCTTTGCTTTGTCAAACAGATATAAACGTGTAAACGTGCTATCTTGGAGCTTTGGAATAACCTGCCTTGATTGCATCCGCCTCGGATTCAAATATCACCCGGTGATACGCCTTGACGGCGGAATAATATTTCATGCCCGGTAAGTGGTAAAGCTTACTGTCCCGATTGCCGACGACCCTGACCTTTTCGGTGCTTGCCTTTTTCGGGAGAGCTTTGGCAGTCTCGGGCTCCTTCTGTGTCTGACGTGTCTGCGTAACCGCTGAAAGCGCCGGCCCGTTTGTTTTCCTGGATATTTCCGATTGTTTCTCGTCCGGAGCCGTGAGGCGTTTTTCTGCCAACGGTGGTGGTGACACAGCATTCGTTTCCGTCGCAGGGTTCTTTCTGGCTTCCGTCGACGTATCGGAAGAAGCGGCAGCGGTTTCTTTCACCTCCACAGCAGTTGCCGCCGGCGCTTTTGTGTTTTCGGAAGAATCGGCGTTAAATAATGTCAATACTCCCTCTGAAGAAACATCGTTGCTTTTCAAGACATCCAGGCCCAATTCGGACAACGTAAACCGAAACAGTGTCACCAGCCCGTCCTCTGAAACATCTCTGCCGTTAATAATCACTTTCTGAAACAAAACAACATCCTGATGCAGAGGATGTTTTGTAAACAGAACATAGATATCAAATTTTTCATTTTTCATATTATAAAGCCACTGTGCTTCGCTCATTTTCATCCATTTACCCGGTTTCATGGCCTTCAAAAACTCGTCAAGTGGACATTGCGTGACTTTTTGCAGTTTGGGATATTCAATCGCCACTTTGCGTTTCAGGAAATCACTGTCCGGCATCGCCTTTCCCGATAAGTCGATGGGACGATTGGATGCGCATCCTGAAATCAAAATGCATAATAAAATCAACAATAACAAGCAATAACGTTTATTCATCATGTATTTCTTCTCCCGGAATCAATGAGATGCAAAATGGACTTCCCGCGGTTTGAGTATAGAAAAGCCGCCCATCTCTGTCAATATTTTTTGACGGATGAATAGGTAGCAGTTTTCTAAAGCCCACAAAAAAAATCAACAGAAGATCAAAGAACCTCCATTTTGAAGACAATCGCATTTTTTTGTCCTTTTTTATCGTTTTTTTTGCATTTTTTATTGATATATCTCGACATTACTGCTAGTCAAAAAATAAATAGTCAAAAAATATATATGCAGTTCAATACATGAATAACATTATCTTGCAGAGGAGAGTATTATGAGCAACGGAAATGCGTGGACAAGATTGCGGGAATCCATTATCAACCGTTATGAGGACTTTGACCACCTCACCCAGCAACTGGCGTGGTTTTTTTACATCTTCTGTTTCTCGGCCATTGGTTTATTCATTATCCTTACAGTAATGCTTTTTGCCCTGGCTCCGGATAAAGCTCTCAAGGCCGGTCCTCTGATTGTCGTTATCATCATATCCGCCATAACCGGCATTATTCTGACCCTGAAGAAAAAATTCAACATCGCCGGCTATGTCCTGCTGATTACCATCGCAATCTCCAGCACACTGGGATTTGTCAGCAAGTATATGAGTCCCGTCATCTATGAAGGTTTCGCAAGCTATAATAATTTCATGTTCATCGTCATTTTCTTTGCCACACTCTTTACCAGCCGAAAAGCTGTAATCGGTATCATGGTCTGGTTTATCGGCGTTTATCTTGTCTATTATATCGCGGTCATCGGTGAACTGACCTCCAGCGAAGCTCGTAGTGTTACAACCAGCGCGTTTGTTGACGGACTCATCGCCATTGTTTTGTGTACTGTATTGTCCATTTTGATCACAACCGCCATGAGGCGGGCCAATACCAAACTGGTAGATTCTGTCGTCGATATCCGTGAAAGCTCTTTGAAATTGACCGAAATTGCCGGCGTTATTGACGCATCCAGTCAGAACATGGCCGAAGGCGCCACAACCCAGGCAGCAGCCATGCAGGAAACATCCGCCATGCTTAAAGAAATTGCCGAAAAAACAAGAAAAAATACCGAAGTTGTTCACGACGCCCAGAAACTTATGGCGGACACTTCGCACATCGTTATTAAAACCAATGAGTCCCTGAAGGATTTACGCAACTCCATGGATGATGTAAATGAGGCCAGCGTAAAAACAGGCCGCATTGTCCAGACCATCGACGACATCGCCTTCCAGACCAATCTTCTGGCGCTCAACGCCGCCGTCGAGGCCGCCCGTGCGGGCGAACTGGGTGCTGGTTTTGCTGTAGTCGCCGACGAGGTTCGGAATCTGGCGCGAAAATCAGCCGAAGCTTCCAAAAATACGCAGGAGATCATTTCCAGAAGTATTCAGAATATCAAGAAAAGCCGGGAACTGGCAATCAGTTCCGACGATGCCTTTTCCACTTTTGTTAAAGTCACGGAAAAACTTCTTGATCACTTGAAAATCGTTACAGAATCTTCTCAGGATCAAACTCAGGGAATCGCCGAAATTGAAAGAGCCATCAATGACATCAACAACGTGATTCAAAGCAATGCTGCAAGTTCCGAGGAACATGCAGCTGTTTCCACGGAACTCACCAGTATGTCCGATGATATTCAGGAATTTGTCAAAAAGCTTGACCGGATGGTACAAACCTGAAATCCACTCCATAGGCAAAAACGAGAAATGCCTTCGGGAAAGCATCTGTTCTATCCCGAAGGCATTTCTCGTTTAATCGCTAAATCAGAGCAAACTACCCTTCTTTTTCCAAATCCAACTGAAACCGGACCGGTCCCCGGCTGCCGTTGGCATAGGTTTTGTGCAGGGCATATTCCGAATCCGGATGGGACCAGGTTGTGGCAATGGCTCCGTGTCCTTTTGGAAAGGGTGTAACCTCCGCATCAACATAATCCAGTGCGGCAAGCGTTGTGTCTTTATCCACCAGATCATCGCCTTCTCCGTAGCAGATGAGCCATTTGATTTTGTTTTCCTTCATTTTCCGGAAATTTAGCTCTTTTCCGAACAACTTGACCGGAAGCGTTCCATCCGGTGTGATGGGAATCGTATAAGAATCGAAGCTCATTTGCGTGATAGCCAGAGGCAGGTCCAGACGGTCATACGTCAGCCAGTGTAAAAGCGCCGCTGCGGTTTTATTGATTTTTAGCTCATTGCCGGCCTTGCTCATGTTTTGCACGGATGCCAGATCCCGACTGAAAGTCACCAGAGGCGCTTCCTTGTCCATGCTCTTCAATTTATACACCCAACTCATGACCTTGCCATCCACGACTTGATGTCCTGTCGGCATTTTTTTGGCGGCATAGCTCAAGTCCCGAAAACGCGGAGGAAGATGCTGCAGATATTCAACCAGCGCCTTACTTCTGGTCCCGTCAATCGGAGCCACGCAGGTAATCAGAGCGTCCACAAGATGGTCAAGCTCACCGGAGAGCAAATCGCACACACAGATGAACCCTCCCTGACAAAAACCGCTTAACGTAACAGGTTTGTTGTGTTTTTTCTTCAGGATCTCGCAAAAATACCTGGTATCGCGGGCGTCGTCCTCTCCCGTCATGACCTGCAGCGCCTGATTCTGGTCAATATTTTTCAAAATCCGGATGTAAGTGGGAATTCCCTGATCGGCATAAGCGTGCGTATAACTTTTCCTCTCGTCCGGTAAAAATCCCAGAATGTTCGCTCCTAAAACATAAGGATGAACAATAATGACCGGTTTGGCCTTTTTCCGCACCTTGATGCTTTTATCACGCGAAAAAACCTGGTAAAGGAAAAACCGGTCCGTTTCGGCAATTTTTTCATAACCTCCATCGTCGAAATGGAACCCGAAATCCTTCTTAACCTCCTGAACTGCCTGAGGAAACGCCCGGATCAGATTATCCAGTGTTTTGGCGCTGCTTTTGGTGACGCCCTTGATATTGTCTCCGTCGATATCAAAGAGAAATTTAAAAAAAGCAGCCAGAAATTTCTCCGCTTGGTCCCTTTGAAAATCATGCGCGCCCGTGATGGAAGGCGTCAATCCTTTTTCAACGATCTGCATATTGAACTTCAACAGTTCAATGTAATCGTTGACCGTTTCCAGAGGATGTACTTCCTGAACTTTTTCCTTTTCCTTGGTTAAAAAGGAATTCAGCGATATCCAGAACGGAGTTGAAAATTCATTAAAATATGAAAGAACCCCCAGCCAGTACAACTGCTGGGCGCTTAAGGAATGAAGAGAGAATTCCAGCATGTCCGCAGGCAGCTTCTGGGTTTTCTTGTGATAACCGGACAGTACCTGACTGCCGATGTCCTGTAATTCCTTCAGATAGTCTAAAGTAACATTTACCATTTTCTGATCACCTTATCCTTGTTTCGTCTTTTTCATCTTTCCCGAAATGTCATGTGGCTTCAGCTTCGGCTTTTGCCAGAAAATCCTCAACTTTTCTAAAGTGTTCATCGGCCTGATCTTTAAACTCCGCCCGCCTCTGCTGATAGATATTTGCCCAGTCTTTAATCAGTTTTCTTCCTTCTTCAGGAAGCCAGCTGTTTTGCAGCAAAAAGGTTTGCAACATTTTCTCCGCTTGTTCCTGCATGATGGTTAAGGCTTGAAATGTATTGTCGAAACTTGATTTGTAAAAATTAATCAAATGCCTGGCCAGCAACATATTATCCATGCTTGATTCATCCTCCTGGATTGCTACAATTTTTTTAAACGCAAACTTATATAATACTTGTCGTGATCATGTCAACCATATTGTTGCATCGCAACATCAATTCCAAACCTCGTGGTATGAACAATCTGGTCTCATCCCGTTCTGGCCAGATCCAGTTTTCCCCGCCATCTGGCGAGAAGTGCCTCTTTTAAAATAGCGTGCTCCGGCTTGTCCAAAAGCGGGTCCCGGGCGGCAAGGGCGAATGCATCTTCCTTGGCATCGTTGAGAATTCGGGCGTCGCGGAGAATGCTGGCAATGCGAAAATCCGGCAGGCCGGATTGTCTTGTCCCCAGAAAGTCACCAGGACCCCGAATGGCCAGATCTTCTTCCGCCAGCAAAAAACCGTCGGATGTTTTTTCCATGGCTTTCAGGCGCTTTCGTGCATCCGGAGACAGCCGGTAGTCCGCAAGAAGAATGCACGTTGATGGAATATCTCTTCTGCCCACACGGCCGCGAAGCTGATGAAGTTGCGATAATCCAAAACGCTCTGCATGTTCAATCACCATGAGCGATGCGTGGGGCACATCAATGCCGACTTCAATAACGGTTGTGGCTACCAGAATGGCAATTTCCTTTTTAAGGAATGCCTTCATCACCGCGTCTTTTTCCTTCTCTTTCATCTTTCCGTGAATCAGGCCCACTTGAATACCGGGGAAAATATCCTGCTGCAGATGCTCGGCCATTTTGGTCGCATCTTTTAAATCAAGGTTTTCCGACTGCTCCACCAGAGGATAAACAATAAAAGCCTGGTGCCCCTTGGCAATTTCTTTACCAAGGGTATCGTAAACCGCCTGCCTTCGGTTTTCTCCCATCAAAACCGTGCGCACCGGTTTTTTGCCGGGCGGCATTTCATCAATAACCGAAACATCCAGGTCGCCATAAACCGTCATAGCCAGCGTTCGCGGAATCGGTGTGGCCGTCATCACCAAGACATCGGCACAGATACCCTTGTTGCGCAGAGTCGCTCGCTGCATCACACCGAAACGGTGCTGCTCGTCAATGACGACCAAACCCAGTCTCCGGAAATCAACATCCTCCTGAATCAGCGCATGCGTACCGAGAATGATGTCGACCTGACCGGCTTTTATCTGTTCCAGCGCTTCACTTCGAACGGCGTTCGTCATGCTGCCGGTCAGCAAAACCACTTTTAAACCGATGGGTTGCGCCCAAGCACAAAAAGTCGCATAGTGCTGTTTCGCCAAAATTTCGGTAGGCGCCATCAGAGCCGCCTGATAGCCGTTTTCGCAAACCGTAATCATGGAAGCCATAGCCACAAGTGTTTTTCCGCTTCCGACATCACCCTGAAGCAGTCGGTTCATGGCGCCAGGGGATGACAGATCTTTCTGAATTTCATTAATCACGCGGAGTTGCGCTCCGGTCAATACAAAAGGCAAGGACGCATAAAATGTTTCCAGCAGTCGGCCGCCAAGCGTAAAAGCAATGCCTCGCTCCAGAAGTTGCCCATTTTTCTTTGTCGCCATCCCCAATTGAAAAAAGAAAAACTCATCATATATCAATCTCCGATGCGCTTCGGAACGGGACTCCAGCAAAAGATGAATATCTTCGGTACGATCGGGAAAATGCACTTCCAGCAGCGCTTCGTGAATATTCATCAGGTTTCGTTTGCGGCAGATGTCGTCGGGAATCGGTGAGGAATAATAGCGGGAATAATTTTCCAGCGCGGCCTCCATCACCTTGCGGATATATTTCTGATGCAGCCCTTCCGTTTCAGAGTAAATAGGAACAATACGCTTAAAATTCAAGATATTATCTTCATCCCCCTCCTCAAGGATTTCATAGTCGGGATGAATCATGGATTTGCCTTGATAATCGGGTGTGACCTGTCCGGTAAAAATTGCCCTTACGCCCTTATGAAAAACGCCGGCTAGGTAAGACATTCCCTTGAACCACTTGATGGTTAGACCGGACGTGCCGTCGACCACCAGAACTTCCAGAATCCTTTTTTGGGCGTATTGCCGGAATTCACAGGTAGCTACAGTTGCAACAATTGTCTGAACTTTTCCCGTTTCCAGCTTGTTGATTTTCCGGATTTCCCGTCGGTCTTCATAAGAACGGGGCAGAAAAAAAAGCAGATCTTCCAAGGTACGAATTTTTTTTGCGGCGAAGCGGGCGGCCATCTTCGGACCGACCCCTTTGAGATACTGTACCGGAACAGACAGTTTTTCAGCGGAAACTTTTACATCCAGAATCCTTTTTTCAATGAGTTTGTCCTGAAAAGGAGAAATTGGTTTGCGGGCTTCGGCCATTTCGATTGCATCTTTGAGCCTGTCCAGAATCAGCAAGGCTTCCGATATTTTCTTTTCCCGGACGAAGATGTCCTGGTCATCGTAATCGGAAAAAATGAGCATCAGGTTGCCCAACGCCGGTTCCAGTCGGTTTTTCAGCCCTGGTGGAATGGCAGCCATCAGCCGGGCGATCAGCGCCGTCAATGACTTTCCCAAACTCTTGATAGCGTTAAGATTTTTAAAATTCTGCCCGGCAGCAAAACGCAGAGGCTGTTCGATTTTCTGCAAATGTTTTATGAAGGACTCCATGGCATCTCCGCAAAACAGACAGGAAAAATCCTTAATGATATGAATGTGTTTTTGTTAACAAAAAAAATTTGTTTCCGCAAGCTCATGATTGATGGATTGACACAGATACTGAATTGCGTTAAACGTAACCCAATTTTTTGAAAAAAACATGAATGAGAGTTTTGGAGTCCTATGACAAAAACATCCGGATCAACGAGTTACCAAGAAGCGGGCGTAGATATTGACACGGCGAATGTATTTATTGAACGTATCAAACCTCTGATTAAAACGAGCTCCCGCAGAGAAGTGCTTTCTCCCATCGGCGGCTTCGGAGGCTTGTTTCGTTTTGATACAGCTAGAATGAAAAATCCGATTCTGGTTTCTTCAACCGATGGCGTAGGCACAAAACTCAAAATTGCGCAGTTGATGGACAAACACGATACGATCGGCATTGATCTGGTGGCCATGTCGGTCAACGACGTCGTTGTTCAGGGAGCTGAGCCTCTCTTTTTTCTGGATTATTTGGCCACAGGCAGCATTGACGTTGAAAAAAGCGTTAAGATTGTCGAAGGAATCGTCGAAGGCTGTCGCCAGGCCGGCTGCGCCCTTTTAGGCGGCGAAACAGCGGAAATGCCCGGTTTTTATTCCGGCGGCAAATATGATCTGGCCGGATTTTGTGTGGGCGTGGTAGACCAGGAAAGGCTCATTGACGGTTCCACCATCAGTATTAATGACCGGGTCATTGGCTTGGCCTCAAGCGGTTTGCACAGCAACGGCTTTTCTCTGGCACGCAAGGTGCTGCTGGAAAAAGGCGGTTTCTCCGTGCACGACTCCGCCCCCGGTCTTTCCAGAACCATCGGCGAGGAATTGCTGAAACCGACACGGATTTATGTAAAAACCCTTTTGAACCTGATCAAGAACTTTAACATCAAGGGGCTGATTCATGTCACCGGAGGAGGTTTTTACGACAATATTCCCCGCATTATTCCGGACGTATGCCGCTGCGTCATCAACCGCAACTGGACAATACCTCCGATTTTTTCTGTTATTCAGGACATCGGACATGTTGAGGAAAAAGAGATGTTCCGGGTTTTCAATATGGGGATCGGCATGATGATGATCGTTTCGGAAAAAGATGCGGGAGAAATTATGGAGCGTCTGAAAGCGATGGAGGAAACCGCCTTTTTGATTGGAACGGTCGAGAAAAAGGAAGCCGGTCAGGCATCCGTTTGTTTTTCGGACATGTAATGGCGATTTATGGCTGAACTTTTAAAACTGGGCGTTTTGATTTCCGGCGGAGGTTCCAACCTTCAGTCCATTATTGATCACATCGAACAGGGAAAACTTGCTGCGCAAATTCAAATCGTCATCAGCAACACTGAAAAGGCCCATGGTCTGGAACGGGCCAAAAAACATGGTATTCCCTGCGTTTTTTTGAATTCTCAACCTTTTGCCGGCCGGGAAGAATTTGATGCCGAATTAATCCGCATCCTGAAAGAAAAAAACGTTGAACTCGTGGTGCTGGCCGGTTTTATGCGGCTACTTTCGCCGTCCTTTTTACGCGCTTTTCCCGAGCGAATCATCAATATTCATCCTGCCCTGCTTCCTTCCTTTCCCGGAATGCATGTCCAACAGAAAGCTGTTGACTATGGCGTGAAATTTTCCGGCTGCACGGTTCATTTTGTAGATGAAGGGGTGGACACAGGCCCCATTATCATTCAGGCAGTTGTTCCGGTTCTTCCTGGAGATTCCGCGGAAGGGCTGGCGCAAAGAATCCTTGAACAAGAACATAAAATCTACCCGGAAGCCATCCGCTATTTTGCCGAAGGGCGGATCTCCAAAAACGGCCGTCAGGTAAGAATATCGGATATGCAAGATACTCTCTCTGCCGTGCTGCATAATCCCCCCTTGGGCACTTAACCGGTTTCCTCGCTGTCTGGTTGCGGAGATAAATATTTCGCCTATGTATGATCTGCTGGTAATTGGTGATGATCTTGCCTCTCATGTCTCGGCTGCCTATGCTGCGCAAAATGGCTTGAAAACACTGCTGATTGCGGAAAGTGGCCTGGGAGGTCTGCAAGTTCTTGGCGATTTTGTCTTCAATCTTGACGCCATGCCGCTTTCCGGATTAGGGATGGGGCAGTTGGGTTTATCCATTCTGGAACAGCTTGAGATTCCTCTTCCCGAAGAGGCTTCTGTTGTTCCCGATCCTGCCTATCAGATTCTTCTTCCCGAACATCGCATTGATTTTTCAGGGGATTTATCTTTACTGCAAAGCGAGTTCGCCAGAGAATTTCCGGAATTCGAGACGGAAATCCGTGCTTATTTCGATATGACCATTGAAGCATCCGGCATTTTTCAGAACTGGATGGAGCATCATCCGGAAATTCAACCCCGGACTTTCAAAGAATATATCGACTATTTGAAAATTTACCCTGATATTTTCAAGTATAAATACAGTATCATCGCGTTTGACAAGATTCTTTCGCAAAACGCGTCTCTGGAAAAGGTCTGGGAGGCCCAGCAGGCTCTGCTTTCTTTCAACCTGCATGACATGTTTTCCTTTGCTGCGGCGTTTCAATATTGCGCTCCGCTGCGCGGCGTTTCGTATTTTCCATCCGGAAAGCAATTCTTGTTCAACGCGCTTATCGAGAAACTGGAAAGTAAAGAGGGATTATACCTTCCTCGTTATGGTTTTGAATCTCTGACCCATTCCAAAACCATAGAATTGGAATTGAAAGCCCCGGACGGGAAAGTGCTGCGGACCTCCGGTCAGAATTGTATTTTCAGCACCAAGTCCGGTCAGTTACCCCGAATTTTGGGGCAAAAGAAATTTATTCATCTTTCAGACTGGTTTCGTCCGGCTAAAATTCTTTATTATCCTTTTACCCTTTTTCTGGGCGTGCCAGCAAAATGCCTTCCCGAACAAATGGCCAGACATATTGCCGTTGTTCCGGATGTGTCAAAAGACCTTTACGACAACAACCTGATCATTCTGGAAACCAGTCTTCCCGAAAAAGACAAACCTTTATCCGTTTCGACAACATCCGTATCCGCAACCGTTTATCTTCCCGATGATCCCCAACGCTGGACGACAGAAGCGCTCCATCACGAAGCCCAGAACCTCATCGATCGGCTGGAATTCTTCCTGCCTTTTTTCAAAGAAAACATCTTGTTTTCGAATATTGATCATTCCATCGATATTTCAATAAATTATCGAGGTATTATTAATCCAAAATATGATGTGCGCAACCCATTTCTGACCTCGTTTTCCGCCAAAAGTCATAAAACCAGATTTCCCAATATTTTCCTCACCGGAGCATCCCTGCTTTCAGACGCAGGCTTTGATGCAGAAATGATTTCCGGCAGAAACGCAGCACGACATGTCATGAACCAAAGGAGATAAATTTATGAGTCAAACCTTCACGATTACCAACCTCGGTCCCTGTTCAATCCATTCACCTTTAAAAATCCAGAATTTCACCTCCGACAGCGATCGGATCTTATTTCACTCCCGTCTGGATGCCTATGAAGGGATCAAAGATACCGGAAGTACTCCTCTATCTCTGGAACCGGCCGGCCCCCGGGAAAAAATATACTTTGAACCTGCGACAACAAAAGCCGCAATTGTCACCTGCGGCGGCCTCTGTCCCGGCATCAATGATGTGATCCGTTCCATAACCATGACGCTTTACCATCGCTACTCCGTCGGCAATATCCTCGGCATCAAGTACGGCCTGCGAGGACTGAATCCTGCCTTCGGATACAAGCCTCTGCATCTGACTCCGGATTCCGTGAAGGATATCAAACATATCGGCGGAAGCATTCTTTCCTCATCCCGGGGACCACAGGAGCCTTCCGTCATGGTGGATTATCTGGATAAGCAAAAGATCAACATGCTGTTTTGTGTCGGAGGTGACGGCACGATGCGGGCCGCGGAAACGATCAGCAGGGAAGCTGTAGCAAGAAACGTGAAAATTTCGGTGGTCGGCATTCCCAAAACCATTGATAACGACCTGAATCTGATTGAAAAGTCCTTCGGTTTTGATACGGCGATTGAAAAGACTGTCGAAGCCCTGCGCAGCGCTCATGTGGAAGCCAAAGGCGCCTATAACGGCATCGGCCTGGTGAAAATTATGGGCCGCCTGTCCGGTTATATTGCTGCAACTGCGGCGATGGCCCAGGGTGACGTGAATTTTGTGCTGATTCCTGAAGTACCATTTGATTTGGACGGCGACAATGGTTTTTTGAAATCTCTTGAAAAACGCATGCAGGCAAGAGGACATGCAGTGATTCTGGTAGCGGAAGGAGCGGGGCAGGAACTGATGCAGAAAGACGCTGAAAAGCAGAAAACCGATGCATCGGGCAATGTCCGCCTTCATGACATAGGCCTCTTTCTTAAAAATGCCATTGAAAAACATTTCCAAACGATTTCCCAGGAAATCAATTTAAAATATATTGAACCCAGTTATCTGATTCGCTCCGTTCCGGCCAATGCCTCGGACAGCATTTATTGCAGTTCGCTGGGGCAATACTCCGTCCACGCAGCCATGGCGGGGAAAACCGGCCTTCTGGTGGCCCTGCGAAAAGAGGATTATGTCCATCTGCCTCTTTCCGCCGTCATTTCCGGCAGGCGAATTGACCCCCAGGGCAATGTCTGGCTACGCGTTCTGGAAAGCACGGGACAGTTGGCAGAGATGAGAAATTAAAAAAAAATCTTGCAAAATTAAGTGTTGTGGTTTAGGAACGCACACATTTTTTCTGAAGGAGTTTAGTTATGTCCCGTGTTTGTGAAGTATGTGGAAAGAAACCTCAGGTTGGCAACAACGTCAGCCACGCCAACAACAAAAGCAAAACCATGTGGCGTCCGAACCTGCAAAGTTTACGCTGTGTTGATGAAAAAACAGGCTCCGTAAAAAAGGTGAAGGTTTGCACACGCTGCATCCGCTCCGGATTTGTGAAGAAAGCCGCTTAACCGGTTGGACGCCAGCCCATTTTCTTAATGGCCGCTTCCGTTTCCGAAAGAAATTTTTCATTTTCAATGGAGTTCAGTGCACTCTGAAATAAAGAGGCAATGGCATCGGCAAACAAATGATTGTTATTTCGAAGGCCGAATTTGTCTGTAAAAAGACGGATTCGGCCTTCGATGTTCATGAATTTTTCCATTCTTTCCCGGGTCAGATAGGATGCCGCGCTTTTCAATACCTCCCGGCTATGAGCTTTTTCAATGCCGTAAAGCCATGAAATATTTTCGCAAAATTCATTTTGTCGATGGTCGCACGTAAAATGAATGGCATTTTCCAAAAGCGCAATCGAGCCGTCCGCCTGAATATGCGACAAAATCACCAGATCATAAATCATTTCAATCACCAGATGAGACCGGTAGGCCGCATCGCTGTATGAAATGTCTTTGTCCAGCATTTTGTACAAATCCATAATATTTCCAATGAAATGGTTTCCCTGAACGTAGGTGTAGCCTGAGGAATGAGGATCGAAACCCTCCCGGCATTGGAGCGATAATTCGCCATAATGCGCCATGTCATCCACCAGAAGATGAAACATGATGTAGGCCGTGCGCTCATGGTCCGGCGGAGGCGAAAGAAACCGGTGGATCAAATGAGTCTGGTCAGAGGTAATTTCGGGATGAATCGTCAATAAATCCGGGGCGATATTATAGATATAGATATCAGGATCTCCGTCGGCCATGCCGAAATCCTTCATCATCGACTGCAACAAATTGGTATGAGTCAACATCAGCATCAAGACACCTGATCTGCACCAGACGGAATTTCCTGCATCCGGTATTCGTTTTGCAAATTGCCTAAAATATCTTCCATTTCCTGAATAAAATCTTGCATAATTAAAACCTGGAGAATGGCCACCCGCGAATCAATTGTCGTAACCGTCGCCATTCCTTCATAGCCTTCCAGAATAAACTGGACGGGCATAATCTGCCTGGTTTGTATTTTGAACCATTTCTTGATCATCTTGACGGTAAAGTATCACGTTATCTTTTCCATATCAAGATCATCCATCGGAATAAGCACAGAAATGCAGAAAACGTCGTTGGGTTTTGTCCCTTTCTGATTTGCCTGTACTTTCATGTCATTGCAGAAGTGCGGAAACCCTTGTGTAGGACATTCCCAAACCGGTCAGGCCACGAGAAATGGGCACAGGCAGGAACAGGCACAAGCTCGGTATTGGTCGAAGGATATCCATAAAAATTGTCCAATCATTTCAATGAACACTTGACATACGATTTGTCACTGATATATGGCTCAAAGAATTGAATTGTAAAGAAGCCCATATGATGAACCATGAAAAACAACTGCCGGCAACGCAATGGATTGTGAAAGATGCCGGTCCCGAAGACATCATCGCATCGCTGACCAGAGAGTTCAGCGTATCCAGAATTGTTTCAAAACTTATTTTAAACCGCCATGTCGCCAGTCTGGAGGATGCGCACCGCTATCTCCATCCCTCACTCAATCACTTGCACAGTCCTTTTCTGATGCAGGACATGAAAAAAGGTGTTGCCCGTATCATCTCCGCCATTCACGCAGGTGAAGAAATCGTCATCTATGGAGATTACGACGCGGACGGCATTACCTCGGTGGTCATTCTCTATAAATTCATTAAGCAATTAACATCAAAAGTTTCCTACTACATTCCGGATCGGGTTCTGGAAGGCTATGGACTCAAGAACAACGTCATCGACAAGTTTAAAAACAAGAATGTCAAATTGATCATCACGGTGGATTGCGGCATTTCCGATGTCGAACAAATCGCCTATGCCCGATCCATCGGCATGGATACCATTGTCCTGGATCACCACGAAATATCCGACCAATTGCCCGCCGCCGTCGCCTGCATCAATCCCAACCGCTCGGACTGCGCCTTTCCTTTTAAGAATCTGGCCGGAGTCGGCATCGCCTTTAACTTTTTGATCGCCCTTCGGGGAACGCTGCGCAAGGAAGGCTTCTGGAAAGACGGGCAATATCCCAACCTCCGGGAATATCTGGATATTGTCGCCCTGGGTACGATTGGCGACATTGCGCCGCTGATTGATGAAAACCGCATATTCGCCAGAATCGGTCTGGAACTATTGACGGAAGGCAAGCGGCCCGGCATCAAAGCACTCAAGGAAGTCAGCGGCATCGACGGGCAGTTGATTGATTCCTTCAAGGCCTCATTCTGTCTGATCCCCCGCATCAACGCAGCGGGAAGAATTGCTTCTCCGCTGGATGCAGTTGATCTTCTGTTATCTGAAACGCTGGAAGAAGCGCGACCGCTGGCGGAAAAGCTGGACCTGCATAACCGCAGGCGACAGGCCATGGAAAAAGACATTCTCAAGGAAATTCTGGGCCAGTTGGGAACCAATCCCGACTTGGACAACATCAACGCTCTGGTCTTTTCCTCTGAAAAATGGCATCCCGGCGTGGTGGGCATTGTCGCTTCCCGTCTGGTGGATCTTTTCAGCCGTCCGGCCTTTGTGATCAGCCTCAAAGACGGCGTAGGAAAGGGTTCCGGTCGCAGCGTGGCGGATTTCAATATTCACAAGGGCCTTCAGCAATGCGCTTCGCTTCTGTTATCTTTTGGAGGCCATTACCGGGCGGCAGGAATATCCATTAAGGAAGATGATATTGACGAATTCGCCTGTGTCCTGGACGACATTATCAGAAATTCCGTTTCGGTCGTTGAAAAAGTCTCCGCCACGATGATTGACTCGGAATGCAGCCTGGAAGACATCAATTTCGAATTGATTGAGCAAATCACACAGCTTGCGCCTTTTGGATGTGAAAATCCTGAACCGGTTCTTTGTGCCCGCGGCATTCGGGCCTCTTCCACGGCAATTGTCGGCGCAAACCACCTCCGCATGCGTCTGACGTCCAATAACACTGTCTACAACGCCATCTGGTTCAGCATGGGCAGGCACATCAGCGCGGTAAACGGAGCGACTCTGGACATCGTATTTTCTCCGCAAATCAACTACTGGAACGGCACCTCCGAAATTCAGTTGAAAATGAAAGACGCAGCCATTGTTGCCTGAGGAACCGATATGAACAAAGCCGTGAAATCCGCTCTTTTCAACGCCCTGCTTTTTCCGGGCTGGGGTCAGTTTTACTTGAGATCCTTCAAACGGGGATTGCTTTTTCTTCTGCCCACACTCTTCGGAATGTTGGCCATCGTGTGGATGGTGATTCAGGCCGGTATTACCGTCATCAAGGCGGCGCCTTTTCAAAAAGGCGCCTTTCAATTCCGCGATGTTTTCGCCGTGGCCTTAAATGCATTTCAAACTTTGAATTTATTTAATTTACTTCTTATGGTTCTTTTGATTTCCGCCTTATGGGTTCTTTCCATCATAGACGCTTATCAACTTGGAAAAAAGACGTCACCCCTTTCTACCAGCTCCGGGAATCCAGAATCATTTTCTGGTCCGCCTGGATAGTCCCCTTCTCCACATATTCCAGCACATCAATTTTCACCGTGCAGACATCCTTAAATGCTTTCTTGAAGTTGTTTTCCCAAACACCCGTTCCTATTGTAGAATTTGATTTTTCAACGCAAATACGCAAAACATCTTCATGACCGCTGCGGCTGACAATCGCCTGAAGGGGAAGCTGCTCAAACTTGCCCGAAAGCATCCGGAGCTGACTGGGAGCAATGAAAAGGCCTCTGACTTTTACAGCATCCCCCACCCTGCCCGCAATGCCCGCCAAACGCCGCGAAGTTCTGCCGCAGGAGCATTTTTGATCAATGAACCGTGACAAATCGCCGGTTCCGAAACGCAACAAAAAGAAAATATCATTCAGGCGCGTAACAACCACTTCTCCCAGTTCGCCGGGAGCAACATTTTTACCGGTGGCCGGATCAACGATTTCCACAATGGTTTCCTCACAAATGTGCCAGCCTGATTTTTTTGAGCATTCATACGCGACATCGCCCACCTCCGTGGCTCCATACATGGAGTAGGTGGCGATGCCATATTCTTTTTCGAATTTCTCTCTTAACTGCGGCAATAGAGGTTCGGCGGCGAAACAGGCTTTTCTGACCCGGAAATCCTTCCTGAAATCAAACCCCAGCTCTTTGGATTTCTCAATAATGGACATTAAAAAACTTGGCGTGCCGACATAAGCGGTCACTTTCAGATCCTTGATCAGTTGAACCTGAATCTGCGACGAGGACGTACCGGAAGGAACAACCGTGGCGCCCACCTTGCGCAGACCGTTGTGAAACGTCAAACCGGCGGCAACCAGATGATAGGAAAAGGCATTGAGCGCAATATCTTTTGGTCCGATACCCGCTGCAAAAAACGCTCTCGCCCAAAGATAATCCGTTTCAGACAAATGCGGTTCATAAACCGGTCCCGGCGAGGTAAAAATCCGGTCAATGGCAAGAGCGGGATTTTCCAGGCCGGCGTAAGGCGGCTTGTTCATCTCCATCTCCACCAGTTTTTCCCTGGTAGTTACGGGCAGCATTTCCAGATCTTCTCTTGTTTTAATCTTTGTGGGATTGATTTTGTGGCTGTCGAGCATTTTTTTCAAACGCGGCGATTGCTTGTATCCTAACCTCACCATGCGGGACAGGGCCTGATCCTGTCTTTTCTTTCTTTCTTCCCTGCTCCAGGATTCTTTTTCATCAAACAAACGGCGCATAATGATTACTCCTTGATTTTATTATTATATTTATTATCTTTTGTATGGCCGATTCAAATTACAACAGGCGCCTGATAGGTTTGATCAGAACTTCCGGTTGCGAAATTGTATATAAAGCGTGAAATTGCGTGTCAAGAAGATTTTGGGCGCAGGATATGAAGGACGTTTTCGATCTTGCCTCTACCGGTTTTCAACCTTTACTCCATTTGCCAGAATTTTCTTGACGGGCCATTTCCTTTTCCATATAGATTCAAGAAATGGGGCTTTTCAAGCAGAACCAACCCCGAAAGCCTCTGGAAAGGATCATGATGACCACTCCCAAAAAATCAACTTACAATATCTCCAGGTATCTTCTCCATCGCCTGAAAGAAGCCGGCATCCATCACATATTTGGCGTCCCAGGTGACTACACCCTTGATTTTCTTGACGAAGTGCTTGCAAGCCCCCTGAAATGGGTCGGCAACTGCAATGAACTGAACGCCGGCTATGCCGCGGACGGTTATGCACGGATGAAAGGTGCAGGAGCCGCCGCCGTGACCTATGGTGTTGGCGGTTTGAGCATTCTGAATGCAGTGGCAGGCGCTTATGCCGAACGTGTTCCCCTGATCGTCATCAGTGGCGCTCCGCCATCGCACCGTCGCGATACGGGTGCCATGGTGCATCATCTGATTGCGGATTATTACGTACAACTGGAAATCTTCAAAAAAGTAACCGTCGATGCAACCATTCTGACCAGCGCCGATTCTGCGCCGGATGAAATCGACCGGGTGATTACGAACGCTCTCATCCACAAACTGCCCGTTTATATCGAACTTCCCGTGGACATGGCCCTCCTGTCATGCCGTCCTCCCCACACGATTTCACGCGCCTTGCATCGGACATCCGACAAGGACAGCCTGGAAGAATGCGTTGAAGACGCGGCAAGGCTTCTGGACGCAGCGTTAAATCCAGTCGTTCTGGCTGGCGTGGAACTGCTGCGGTTCGGCCTGGGAACGGCCGCACTGAACCTTGTGGAAACTCTGGAAATCCCTTTTTCCACCATGCTCAGCAGCAAGTGCGTGCTGCCGGAATTGCATCCCCAGTTTATCGGCATCTACCAGGGCAACTGGAGCCGCGAAGCCGTTAAACATCAGGTTGAATCATCGGACTGCCTGCTTTCGCTGGGCGTCTGGATGACGGATTTTGATACAGGGCTTTTCAGCATGAACTTCGACAACAGGCGCGTCATTGACGTCGGTGACGGTGATGTCCGCATCGGAAACCATTATTATCACGGCGTGCAGCTTGGCGACTTCATTTCCGCTCTGTCCCGGAAGGCAAAGACAAGGGCATACCTCACCTCTCATCCGCATGAAACCCGTCGTTTAAAAGATCGGTTCATCCCCCAAAACGGACAAATCCTGACCGCGCCACGTCTCTATGAATGCGTCAACAGTTTTCTTGACGACCACACCGTTCTTTTAGCCGAACCGGGTGATGCGTTTTGCGCTGCACCGGACTTTCATATCGAAGAAGCGGAAAATTTTATCGTCCAGGCCTATTACACATCCATCGGTTTCTGCACACCCGCGTCGCTGGGCGTTGCGATGGCACGGCCTAAAAAACGTCCGGTGATCCTCACCGGCGACGGCGCATTTCAGATGACCGCCCAGGAAATGTCAACGCTGATCCGGCATGGATCCAATGCCGTGATCATTCTTATCAATAATGACGGGTATCTGATTGAGCGCATGCTGCACGAAGATGGTCTTTATAATGATATTCAGATGTGGAATTATGCGTCCCTGCCTGAAGCGTTCGGCGGCAAAGACAAGGTCATCGGCATCCTCGCAAACACGGAGGATGAACTGGCTCAGGCATTTGCAACGGCGGCCGCGGAAAAAAACAAGCTGATTTTTATTGAGGCTCGTCTTCCGAACCGTGATTGCTCGGAAGGCCTGTTACGCCTTGGCAAGGCGATTCGTCAGTCGAATCCTAAGAAATGAATGGCCAGACGTAACCCCGTTTTCAGCCATGGAAAAAGAAGTCATTGTTATTTAAGGCTGAAGATTTTCATGTATGGTAAACTTCCGCCCATGACCCTTTTTTACCATCGGGACTCTGAAAAACCTATTGAATGGCGGCGGGTAATGATTGATGAAAACACTGATTCTTACCAAAAATGATATTGAAAAAGTACTGACTCCCGCTGTGGCGAATGAAACGGTGGAAAAAGCTTTCCGTGCGTACAGCCTGAAAAGCGCAAAAATGCCACCGAAAAGTTATCTGTATTTTCCGAAAGGCGATCTGCGATCCATGCCCGCTTATATCTGCGGTGAAGGTTTTGATGTTGCCGGAATCAAAAACGTCACCGTCCATCCGGATAATCCATCAAACAATCTGCCGGCCGTCATGGCTCTCATCATTCTGAATGATCCACAGACAGGCTTTCCGCTGGCCGTTATGGACGGCACGTACCTCACCTGTGTGCGTACCGGAGCGGCAGGAGCAGTGGCGGCAAAATATTTGAGCCGTCAAGATTCGGAAATCGCGGGTTTTGTCGGCTGCGGCGCACAGGCCCGTTCGCAGTTGTCTTGTCTTATGGAGGTCCGCGCTATCCGGAAGATCAAGGTATGGCAGTTTCCCCAGGATAAGGATTGTGTCCGAAGTTTCAAGAATTGGGCGGAAAAAACGTTTTCGCTAAAAGTCGAAGTCTCTTCCCGCATGGATGCGATCACAATGAATTCCGATATCCTTATCACCGCCACACCATCGCGCACTCCGTTGGTCTATTGCGTCTCTCCCGGAACACATATCAATGCCATCGGCGCCGATGCCCCTGGAAAACAGGAAATTGATCCGCAGATATTGAAGCAGGCAAAAGTGGTAGTT
>Ga0116148_1001140_pt1 | contig 29719 bp, 27 predicted proteins | sample AD_UKC055_MetaG_FD_89786 | JGI IMG/M metagenome (GOLD analysis project Ga0116148, IMG submission 89786) | Active sludge microbial communities of municipal wastewater-treating anaerobic digesters from USA - AD_UKC055_MetaG | ecosystem: Engineered > Bioreactor > Anaerobic > Digestate | place: USA...
AATATTTAGGATATTAAAGCGGGAATCCTCGGTTATTCAATTGCCGAGATGAAAGCGCTGTGATTTATATGGTAAACAATAAATCGAATAAATGTTCGTTATTGTATTGAATTGTATACTGGCTTTTGTTATACTACATATATGAAAGAAAATCTTATTCACACAAGGACCTGCGTCTACAACATTAACTGCCATGTGGTATGGCCTGCCAAGTATCAAAGGAAGGTTTTATCAGCTGAGATTGAGGCATTTCTAGAAGAACCTACACGGCATACCAGAGACATTGGGGAAGGTGATCATACTAACAGGAGGCACACTTATGCTGTTGTCACATGAGACCTCATTAAGAATTGATGATGCTTCGTCGAACATTATTGGCCATATGTGCTATGCTGCATCCAAACTCTGGAATGTCTGCAACTATGAGAGACATAACTACAAGGAACTGGGGCTTAGCAAGTATCCTGACTGGTATTATCAAAAAGCCGCACACAAAGATGACATATGGTATAAGTCGCTGCCTTCACAGACAGCACAGGAGATCTGCAAGCTTCTGGACAAATCATGGAAATCATTCTATAGGCTTCAAAAGACAGGAGAGATAGATAATCCGCAACCGCCAAGATACAAGAAGACAGGCATCCGTATCTCGTATATGCAGAATGGGATCATGCATAAGCAGGCGACAGATCTGATACGTCTTACACTTCCGAAATCCCTTAAGGAATATATGCAGTCCGCGTATGGCATCAGCAGCAGCTATCTTTACTTGAAAAACAGGATTTTTTAAGATACTGATGCCATAAAGCAGATCCATGTGTATCCGCCTGCAGATGGAGAAGCAAGGGTTATCGTTGTCTATGAGGCCGCAGATGCCGCTATTTCAGGCAACAGTGTGGATATGCCTGTTTCTGGATTTAAAAAAGTAACAATGATAAAAGTAGCTGTGTAATCCGAAAGGATAGCAGTAAGGGTGTCATGGACGCACCACAAGACCTACGCGGCATAAGCCGCGCGCACTTGATGCTCGGTAATTCAATTGCCGATGTAGTTCACAGCAAAATGAAAGATTGAAAATAAAAAATTTCATTCTATAAGCCAAAAAGAGGCGTTAATAACGTGTAATAGCAGTAAATTATGAAATTAAAAAAATATTTTATGCAAATTTAAAAAAAATATTGACATATAGATTTATGCATGGTAAAGTTGGTAAAAATAAATTCAAGGAGCTGTGCATGTCGGATTTATCCGTAATCATCATTAACAACCTAGTATTAGCACTAACAGTCGTAGCACTGCTAGGCATCGTCATAGTACTTATTATACGTAATACTGTAGGTGGATCATATAAGCTTAATCGGATAAGACAAACCGCATAACCGGAAATAAAAGCAAAAATGACAATCCTACAGAATAAAAAAACTGTAGGATTTTTTTTACAATCAGGAGGTAGTAATGAAAGCGACAGGAACTAAAGTAATTATCGAAACGCTTATAGAGCAAGGATGTGATACTGTATTCGGATATCCCGGAGGAGCAGTATTAAATATCTACGATGAGCTTTACAAGAATTCAAGCAGGATAAGACATATAATAAGCGCTCATGAACAAGGTGCGGCTCATGCTGCTGATGCATATGCAAGAGTTACAGGAAAAGCAGGTGTAGTAATAGCAACTTCCGGTCCAGGAGCAACAAATCTAGTAACCGGTATTGCTAATGCTTATCTTGATTCTTCGCCTCTTATTGCGATAACTGGAAATGTCGCTTTACCTTTATTAGGTAAAGACAGTTTTCAGGAAGTGGATATTACAGGAATAACAATGCCGATAACAAAGCATAACTATATCGTCAAGGATGTAAATGAGCTTGCTGATGTTATAAGGGAAGCATTTATGATTGCTCAATCAGGAAGACCAGGACCAGTTCTAATTGATGTCCCAAAAGATGTACAAACTGCTGTATGTGAGTTTGAAAGCAAAAAAGTTCAAAAAAACAGCAGGCAGTGTTCTGTTACAGATAAGCAGATTGAACAGGTGGCTAGATTAATTTTAGAAGCAGAACGTCCGTATATTTACTGCGGAGGAGGAGTTGTTATATCACAAGCCGGTGAAGAAATAGCAAAACTAGCTGAAAAAATAGATTCCCCTATTGGTTTTTCTATGATGGGACTGTCAGCAGTTTCAGCTGATAATCCATATTGGCTTGGAATGACAGGTATGCATGGGAGATATGCGTCTACAAAAGCTAATTCTGAAGCCGATCTTATAATTGCAGCAGGAGTACGTTTTTCTGATCGTGCTACAGGCAATAAGTCTAGATATACTCAAAATGCAAAAGTTATTCATATAGACATTGACCCTGCCGAGATAGATAAAAACATCTCGGCATATTTTGGTCTTATCGGGGATATTAAATCAGTTCTTACATTGCTTTTAGCTAAACTGGAAAAACAGACTCATACCCAGTGGATGGATAAGATACAGCAAATGAGGATACAAGAAGGTATACATTTTGTAAAAGATGGAGTAATGCATCCAAAGGATATTATTGAAAAAGTAATGGAATACACTAATGCAGATACTGTAGTAGCGACAGATGTCGGCCAGCATCAGATGTGGGTAGCTCAGTATTATAAATTCAAAAAACCACGTACATATCTTACATCCGGTGGATTAGGCACAATGGGATTCGGAATGGGAGCTGCTATAGGAGGATGTTTTGCATCTGGGTGTAAAAAAACAGTACTTTTTACTGGAGATGGTTCCTTTGGTATGAATCTGAATGAGATGGCGACAGCGGTAACAAACAATCTGCCTTTAGTCATAATAATTTTTAATAATGGAGTACTTGGCATGGTACGTCAGTGGCAGAATACATTTTATGACCAAAGATACTCACAGACAACACTTAACAGAAAAACTGATTTTGTAAAAATAGCTGAAGCTTTTGGTGCGACAGGATATAGGGTTATGGATATAAAAATGCTAAAAGAGGCACTAGATGAGGCTTTTAAAGCACAAGGCCCTGTGGTGATAGACTGTTCAATAAGCAAAGATGAGAAAGTACTGCCTATGATACCTCCAGGAGGATCAATAGACAATATAATAACAAGATAAACGAGGAGCATAAGATTAAGATGAAAAAAGGACAGTTTATATTAAGCGTTTTGGTATCTAATCATGCTGGGGTTCTTACAAGGATATCCGGATTGTTTTCTAGAAGGAATTTCAACATAGACAGTCTGAATGTAGCTGTTACAGAAGATCCTTCATTCTCTAGGATGACTATAATTGCAAGAGGAGATGAAGCAGTACAGGAACAGATAGAAAAGCAGCTTGCCAAACTTCATGATGTAAAAAAAATTGAACTTCTAAGACCTGAAAAAACAGTTTTAAGAGAGCATCTTTTGTTAAAAATCAAAGTCACTAAGAAGACAAGAGGTGAGATTGTAGAATCAGTAAATATTTTCAGAGGAAGAGTAGTGGACTTTAATCTGGACTCACTGACTGTTGAAGTGACAGGCGAATCTGATAAACTTGATGCTTTTATAAAATTTGTATCACAGTTCGGTATATTGGAAATGTGCAGAGCAGGAGCATTAGCTGTGAAACGGGGAACAATGGCTGATGATACTGATTATGAATAAAAAAAGGAGATAAAAAAATGGCAGTAATGTATTATGAGAAGGATTGTGATCTTTCACTTTTAAAGAACAAGACAGTAGCAGTGATAGGATATGGCAGTCAGGGGCATGCTCATGCTTTGAACTTGAAAGAAAGCGGAGTTAATGTTGTTGTAGGCTTATACGAAGGCTCAAAATCCATAAAAAAAGCTGAGCAAGCAGGCTTGAAAGTCATGCTTACTTCAGAAGCAGTAAAACAAGCTGATATAACAATGGTGCTTGTTAACGATGAGCTTCAAGCAGCATTGTACAAAAAAGACATCAAGGATAATCTGAAAACTGGATCTGCGCTTGCATTTGCCCATGGATTCAATATTCACTTCAATCAGATAGTTCCAAGGACAGACATTGATGTGATTATGATTGCGCCTAAAGGCCCAGGACATACTGTAAGAAGCCAGTATGAAGAAGGTAAAGGAGTTCCATGCCTTATAGCCGTATATCAGGATTATTCAATGAACGCGAAAAAATTAGCGCTTGCATATGCTAAAGGAATAGGTGGTGCAAGAGCGGGAATACTTGAAACAACATTCAAGGAAGAAACAGAAACAGATTTATTCGGTGAACAGGCAGTATTGTGCGGAGGAGTTACAGCACTAATGAAAGCAGGATTTGACACATTAGTGGAAGCAGGATACCAGCCAGAAAGCGCATATTTTGAATGCATACATGAAATGAAACTCATAATTGATCTTGTTGTCGCACAAGGGATTTCCTTTATGAGATATTCAATCTCTGATACAGCAGAATATGGAGATTATGTTTCTGGTAAGAGACTTATAACTGATGAGGTCAAAAAAGAAATGAAGAAAATACTGACAGAAATACAGGATGGGACATTCGCTACTAAGTGGATCCTCGAGAATCAAGCCAACAGGCCTTCATTCCTTGCAATGAGACGCATGCAAAGCGAGCATTTATCGGAAAAGGTCGGAGCAGATCTTCGTGAAAAAATGAGCTGGAAGAAATAAAGGCAGGAAGAAATGATGAACAGCGATAAAATAAAAAAAGGAACTGAAGCCAGTCCAAAAAGATCTCTTCTAAAAGCAATGGGATATACAGACAGCCAAATTGCTAAACCATTGATAGGTATTGTAAATTCATATAACGAAGTAGTGCCAGGTCATATTCATCTTAAAGATATTGCCAGGGCAGTAAAGGATGGGGTTTTATCAGCTCAGGGTACTCCTATGGAATTTAATGTAATAGGAGTCTGTGATGGGCTTGCTATGGGACATGTTGGTATGAAATATTCGCTGTCATCACGTGAAGTAATTGCAGACTCCATTGAATGTATGGCAATGGCACATGCTTTTGATGCACTAGTTTTCATACCTAATTGCGACAAGATAGTCCCTGCAATGCTTATGGCAGCGGCAAGGATAAATGTACCTAGCATCTTCATTTCAGGAGGACCTATGCTTTCTTTTAATGATGGTAGCACAAACCTGGATCTCAATAGTGCATTTGAAGCTGTCGGAGCATATATGAACAAAACTATTAATGAAGAAGAACTGCTTAGAATAGAACAGTGCTGTTGTCCGACATGCGGTTCATGTTCGGGAATGTTCACTGCTAACTCTATGAACTGTTTATGTGAGGCATTAGGTATGGCATTAGCTGGTAATGGCACTGTACCTGCTGTATATTCAAAACGGCTGGTGTTAGCAAAAACAGCAGGTGAGATGATAATGCATATTCTTCATAAAAATATCCGACCAAGGGATATTATGACTGAAAAAGCTTTCATAAATGCTCTGACTGTCGATATGGCACTGGGATGTTCGACGAATTCGATTCTGCATCTTATGGCAATTGCAAATGAAGCTGAAGTATGTCTTGATTTAAGCATCGTAAATAAAATAAGTGAAAAGACTCCAAATTTATGCAAGCTAGCACCTGCTGGACCTTATCATATGCAGGATTTGGATGCTGCTGGGGGAGTGTATAAGATAATGTCCGAGTTGAATAAAAAAGGACTTATAAATACAGATGTTATGACATGCACTACTAAAAAAATGAAAGAGAATCTTATGGAATATCGCCCATACATCACCACTGCTGAGGTAATACGTCCAATAGATGAACCCTATTCAGATAAAGGCGGTATTGCAGTACTTTTCGGTTCTTTGGCTCCGTGCGGTGCGGTTGTTAAAAGAAGTGCAGTAGCTTCGGAAATGATGAAACACAGAGGTCCTGCTAAGGTTTATGATTGTGAAGAAGATGCATGTGAAGCGATATACAGCGGTAAGATTGAAAAAGGTGATGTGGTTGTTATTAGGTATGAAGGTCCTGCGGGAGGGCCAGGTATGAGGGAGATGTTGAATCCTACTTCAGCAATTGCAGGTATGGGGTTGGATAAGCATGTCGCTCTTATAACCGATGGCCGTTTTTCCGGTGCTACTAGAGGTGCTGCTATAGGGCATGTTTCAGAGGAAGCAGCGAGCAAAGGGCCTATAGCATATGTGATAAATGGTGACTATATATCAATCGACATACCAAATAATAGATTGGATCTGGAAGTTGCAACAGATGTAATGGAACAAAGAAAGAAAACAATGACAATAAAAAGAAAAGATAATCTTAAAGGATATATCGCAAGATATGCAAAAAGCGTCTCATCAGCAGATAAAGGTGCAATAATCCGTTAAGAGAGGATATTATGGAAAAACATATAAGGATATTTGATACAACACTGCGTGATGGAGAGCAAGCTCCCCAGTGTAGTATGAATACAGAAGAAAAGATTGAAATTGCAAAACAACTCGAATTAATGGGAGTCGACTGTATTGAGGCAGGATTCCCTATAAGTTCTGAAGGAGCTTTTGCGGCTGTGGAAAAAATTGCAAAGACTATAAAGGAGTCACAAGTCGCAGCACTTTGCAGGGCGGTTGAAAAAGATATTGATGCAGCATGGTATTCAATAAAGGATGCTGTAAGTCCTAGAATACATACTTTTTTAGCGACTTCGCCTATTCATATGGAACATAAACTGAAGATGTCTCCAGATAAAGTGCTTATGAATATAGATTACGCAGTCAGATATGCTAAAAAATATTGTTCTGATGTGGAATTTTCGGCAGAGGATGCAATGAGAAGTGAAAAAGAATTCTTGGTAAAAGCATTTAATACAGCTATTAAAGCAGGTGCAACAGTAATAAATGTGCCTGATACGGTTGGATATGTGGTACCTGAGGAAATGAATGAAACAATCAGATATCTGTTTAACAATGTAGACAGAATAGAGGATGTAATAGTATCAGTGCACTGTCATAATGATCTTGGCATGGCTGTAGCAAATTCGCTAGCGGGCGTGAAGGCAGGAGCTTTACAGGTTGAATGTACAATAAATGGCCTTGGCGAAAGAGCAGGTAATGCTGCGCTTGAAGAAATAGTTATGGCTTTAAGGACTAGAAGAGCCTTGTTTGGGGCATATACTAATATAGATACTAAACAGATAAGCAGAACAAGCAAATTAGTGTATAACATAATAGGTCAGACTGCGCCAATAAACAAACCTATTGTGGGAGCTAATGCCTTTGCTCATGAATCAGGGATACATCAGCATGGCGTTCTTTCTGCAAGGGAAACATATGAAATAATGAAAGCAGAGGATCTTGGAATAATGGAGAACAAGCTTGTTATTGGTAGGCACTCGGGTAAACATGCAATTGCGGACAGACTTATGAATATGGGATATGATTTCAATGCAGATGAGCTTGCTCATTACTATGACAAGGTCAAGGAGCTTTCAGATAAAAAGAAAAACATTACTGACAGTGACCTTGAGGCAATAATAAATAATAAGGAAAGATTTGTAGGGACATATAAATTAGAACATTTCGATATCCATACGGCAAAAAACTCAACTTCTGCTTGCATAATTAAATTATCCAAAGAAAATAACATTATCGAAGGAGTATCTTTAGGTGATGGCCCTATAAATGCTGCGTACAATGCAATAAATAACCTTACAGGAAATATTTGCGAGAAGCTGATAAATTACTCGATACATTCAGTATCTGATGGAAATGACGCATTAGGAGAAGTAACCGTAAAACTGCAATCTAAGGATGTTATTGTTACAGGCAGGGGTTTATCAACAAATATAATTGAATCAAGCATAATGGCTTACATAAATGGTATCAATAAAATACTGGAGACGAGATAATGGAGGACTTTTTTATGTCTAGAAGAAGAATAGAGATTTTAGATTCCACTTTAAGGGACGGTGCTCAAGGAGAAGGCATATCTTTTTCTGTAAGCGATAAATTAAATATTGTAAAGGCATTGGATTCTTTTGGAATAGACTATATAGAAGCGGGAAATCCAGGATCTAATCCGAAAGATATGGAATTCTTTCAAAAAGCCACAATGCTGGATTTAAAACACTCAAAATTATGTGCATTCGGAAGCACATGCAGAAATGGAGTTCATCCAAAAGATGACAGGAATGTAAAAGCACTTGTTGATTCAGGAGTAGATACTCTTGTGATATTTGGGAAAACATGGGATTTGCATGTAAAGAAGGTATTAAATATAACTTTAGAGGAAAATTTAATAATTGTTGAAAAGACTATATCTTATCTGAAATCCTTAGGTAAATATGTTATTTTTGATGCAGAACATTTTTTCGACGGTTATAAGTCAGACGCTTCATATGCGATGAATGTTTTGAAGCATGCAATTAAAGGTGGAGCGGATGTGCTGACTTTGTGCGATACAAATGGTGGCAGCATGCCTAATGAGGTTGAAGCACTGACAAAAACAGTTGTGTCATCATTTTCAGAAGCAAAAGTTGCAATACACTGTCATAACGATTCTGGATGTGCTGTTGCTAACAGCATGATTTCTGTAGATGCAGGCGCTGTACAGGTACAAGGCACTTTTATTGGAATAGGAGAAAGATGTGGGAATGCTGATCTTTCAATTATTTTACCGAATCTCAAACTAAAGATGGGTTATGACTGTAACGGTGATATTACGCAGTTGTATTCAGTAACCAGAAGAATTGCAGATATATCCAATACTCAGATAGACAATAACAAACCCTATGTAGGCAAATCCGCATTTGCACACAAAGGCGGTATGCATATTGACGGAGTACTTAAGGTTCACAGCAGTTTTGAGCATATCGATCCTGAATCTGTAGGAAATAAAAGGAAATTTTTAATGAGCGAGGTTGCCGGCAGAAGCACGCTTATAGCTAAAGTTTCTTCGATAGTTCCTAATTTGACAAAAGACTCAAAAGAAGTAGCTCTTATACTGGAAAAACTGAAGGAAATGGAGCATTACGGGTATCATTTCGAAGCGGCAGATGCATCGTTTGAACTGCTGGTAAAGAGGATTATGGGGATTTATAAGCCACATTTTAATCTTGTGCTATATAAGACTATGGGTGAGTTTCCTGTTCCTGTAGGCGGGATGCCTGCTTCAGCAACTATAAAAGTTGAAGTTGAAGGAAAAGAAGAGATAACTGCAGTTATGGGAAATGGACCTGTCAATGCACTGGACCTTGCATTAAGAAAATCTCTTACAGTATTTTATCCGGCTATAAAGGATATACAACTTACAGATTACAAAGTCCGTGTTCTTGAAGAGAATAGTACTACTGCAGCAAAGGTCAGGGTCCTTATAGAGACAGCAGACGAAAAACGAAGCTGGTCAACAATTGGGGTATCAAACGATATAATAGAAGCAAGCCTTATAGCTTTAGTAGATTCCATTGAATATAAGCTTGCGATGAATGAATAGTGGAGGCGGATAAATGAAAGCAATGACAATGACGCAGAAAATTCTAGCGGTACATGCAGGGTTGGAATATGTGTACCCAAGCCAGCTTATACTTTCTAAAGTAGATATGGTTTTAGGTAATGATATTACTGCACCGGTAGCAATAAATGAGTTTAGAAAAATAAAGAGTAAAAATGTTTTTGATAAGGAGAAAATTGCTCTTGTAATGGATCATTTTGCACCAAATAAAGATATTCAGGCTGCACAGCAATGTAAATTGTGCAGGACTTTTGCAGAAGAAAACCAGATAAGTAATTTTTATGACACTGGAGATATGGGAGTCGAGCATGCACTGCTTCCCGAAAAAGGACTTGTTACATCAGGTGATGTCATTATCGGAGCAGATTCTCACACATGCACGTATGGAGCATTAGGAGCATTTTCCACAGGAGTGGGTTCAACAGATATGGCATGCGCTATGGCTTCAGGAAAAGCATGGTTCAAAGTGCCTTCTGCTATAAGCTTCAACCTTACAGGCAAGCTTAATGAGTATGTCTCAGGCAAGGATGTCATACTTCATATAATCGGAATGATAGGCGTATCAGGAGCTTTGTATAAATCAATGGAATTCAAAGGCCCTGGACTAAAAAACCTTACTATTGATGATAGGCTCTGTATGGCAAATATGGCTATTGAGGCAGGTGCAAAAAATGGCATATTTGAAGTTGATGCTATTACAATGGAATATCTAGCAAAAGCCGGTGCTGGTAAGCCTGTCATATATAAAGCGGATGAACATGCAAAGTATGATGAATACTATGAAATAGACTTAAGCGCTATTAAATCTACAGTAGCTTTTCCTCATTTGCCGGAAAATGCAAGAACATTTGATAATATGCCGGATATTAAGATTGATCAGGTTGTAATAGGCTCTTGTACTAATGGAAGGTTGTCAGACTTGATTGTAGCAGCGGATATAATGAAAGACAGGAAAGTTGCAAAAGGAGTAAGAGCAATTATAATACCTGCGACCCAGAAGATATATTTGGAAGCAATGGAATTAGGTCTTTTGAAAATATTCATAAATGCAGGGTGCGCAGTTTCTACTCCAACATGTGGACCGTGTCTTGGAGGACACATGGGGATTTTAGCAAAAGGTGAAAAAGCAGTAGCAACAACAAACAGAAACTTCGTCGGCAGGATGGGACATCCTGAATCTGAGGTATATCTGGCAAGTCCTCAGGTTGCAGCAGCAAGTGCTATATCAGGCAAAATAGCTCATCCATATGATTTAATGAGAGGAGAATAGAAATGTCAGCAAGAGGAAAAGTTATTAAGTATGGAAATAATGTTGATACAGATGTAATAATACCGGCTAGATATCTTAACACTACAGATAGGCAACAGCTAGCATCCCATTGCATGGAGGATCTCGACAAGACATTCGCTAGCCGCGTAAAAAAAGGTGATATTATGGTTGCAGGTAAAAATTTCGGATGCGGATCTTCAAGAGAGCATGCTCCTATAGCAATAAAGGAAAGCGGCATTGCACTGGTTATTGCTAAAGATTTTGCTAGGATATTTTATCGGAATGCAATTAATATCGGACTGCCGATTATTGAGTGTGCGGAGGCTGCAGAAGATATTAAAGAAGCAGATGATGTGGAAGCTGACTTTGAAAAAGGAGTCATATACAATCATACACAGGATAAAGAATACAAAATACAGCTATTTCCAGATTTTATAAGACAAATTATTGAAGCAGGCGGATTGATAGAAGCAGTTAACAAAGGTATGCTTGGTGACTGATAAAAAAAATAAATTTTATAGTATTCAGAAAGAGGATAGATATGAAACTTAAGATAGGTTTAGTAAAAGGTGATGGTATTGGTCCTGAGATAGTGGAATGTGCTGTGAATGTTTTGAATAAAGCTTTATATAACAGCGGTTATTTTGCAGAATATGAGGATTTATGTGCAGGAGGTGTTGCAATAGATAAATATGGGGTACCCCTTCCTGATGACACTGTAAAAAACGCTCTTGAATGTGACAGCATTCTTTTAGGAGCTGTAGGGGGGCCCAAGTGGGATAATTTGCCAGGACACCTAAGACCTGAGAGAGCATTACTTGGTCTGAGAAAAGAATTAGAGCTTTTTGCTAATATACGCCCGGTCAGAATGTACGAAGCGCTAAAAGATAGATGTCTTTTAAAAGATGCAGATAAAATTGATATTGTGATTGTTCGTGAACTGACCGGAGGTATATATTTCGGGAAGAGGGGAAGAAATCAGACAGAATATGGTATAGAAGCTTTCGATACAGAAACATATAATGAGATGGAAATAGAGAGAATAGGGCGAGTTGCGTTTGAATATGCTATGAAAAGAAGAAGAAAGGTTACCAGTATAGATAAAGCCAATGTTTTAGAAAGTTCTAGGCTATGGAGGGAGGTAATGCATAACCTATCTATGCAGTTTCCGTTGGTTGAATACAACGATATGCTTGTAGATAATGCTGCTATGCAGCTTATAAGAAACCCTAAACAGTTTGATGTGATTGTTGCTTCAAATATGTTTGGCGATATATTATCAGATGAAGCATCACAGCTTACAGGCTCTATAGGTATGCTTCCATCTGCTTCATTAGGTATTGCAAAAAGAGGATTATATGAACCTATTCATGGTTCTGCTCCAGATATCGCTGGTAAGAATCTAGCTAATCCTATAGCTACAATTCTTTCAGTATCCATGATGTTATCGTATTCATTCAAACTCGATGATGTAGCGGAAAAAATTGATTTTGCGGTGGAAAAAACACTTAATAATCGATATCTTACAAAAGATATCGGCGGTGATTTGACGACAAATGAGATTACAGAACGAATACTAAATTACTTGTAAGTCTTATTTACAGTCTATCTGTTATCATTTGTTTGTAAATTGCTTTTGCTTTATCAGAAAAATCTTTGTCAAAAAAGCCTGTGAAAACAGGTTTTTTCAATGCTCTTAAGTAAAGGACTGTAGATATCCATGCATTACACCATCCGCTCTCCACACAGGCTGCGCCCCATCCAATATCCGCAGCTGAACTGTAATATTCCCATTTTGAGTAATCAAAACCTCTCATCCAAACTCCGTTAAGATAAGGTTGTTTATTTGTCTTGACCTGTATTTTTGTCAAAAAGGAAGCCAAAAGTTCACATGCTTTATTTACTTTTTTATCATTAAGGACTAAAGAAGCTTCATGTAACCCTAAAAAAGCCCAATTTGTTGTGTATAAAAGATCTGTAGCCGGATCGGAATCATTCTGTATAAGCGAAGCTTCATTTGTTCCGTAGTCTTCATTGGTTTTTGGAGGAGGATACCTGCCTTTGCTTATATCCTTGAATCCATCACGTATTGCACCACATTCTTGCTGGTATTCGAGAATTCCACATACTGCTTCTTCCAGCCATTTACGATGTTCTTGCTTCTTTGTAATTTTATATAAAATGCTTAAAGGCAGTATCATCCTGGATATTTCTGCAGTAAGGCTGTTTGTCCATATCAATTTATTAGGAAAATCATTCATAGTTATCTTGATTGCTGTGACTGACTTTGTATAAAGCTCTTCCACTCCTGTCATCATATATACCCATAAGTATATGGCCCACAGATAGGATTGATAATGAGGTGAAAGATGTATAAAATCCTCATTATAATAATCTTGCCATGTATTTTTCTCTGATTTCCCGTCATCAAGACGCATTCTTCTGAATCCAAGTTTGCCTGCTGTTCTGAGATTTCCGAAAACACACTTTAGAATATAGTCATCCCAATCTTTACAGTTTAGGGTATTTCTCAGTACCATTGCTGACAGCAGTACTCTTGCATTGTCGTCTCCGTAAAATACTTTACCTTTCTCGTACCAGTTTGTAAGACCATAAAACATAGACTCTGGATCAGTATTTGTAAAATAAGGATGCGTAAATATATTTGTAGCTATATTTTTAGCTGTTTTTAATATCTCTGGATTTTTTATGTAATCAGCATATAATCCTAACTGCATAGCACTTTCTAGATTACAGTCGCCTCTGTTGGATAATCTTAAGAATTGTCTGCCGTCATAAGATATATCTGACTGGAAACCCTCAAGTATGAATGCATTGGTATCTGTTTTAGTAACCATATTACTGTAAGACCATATGCAATTTTTTTTAAATGCTGATAAATAATCATTTTTAGTAACATGCGCATCTTTTTCATGCATAAGTGTAATGTCCGGTTTCCAAGCTAAATTAATTTTTAATCCTAAATGCATTAATATGCCTTCCCAAATGCCTTTCCATCTTAAATATGGAGAGTATCTGCCTTTTATAAAACATGACAGGCAGGTAGAGCAGACAAGCAGGTCCATGTCACCATTGAGATAACCCAATATGGGTATTGCATCTTTGGGCATGTTATAAGCTAATGAATCATATCCTGCAACTTTAGCAATGCTAATACAAGCATCAGACAAACCTTCGAAGGACCTGTACCAGCATCCGTTAATATAGCATATGCTGTACTTTGCAGGATTGTTGTTAAAAAAATCATTCTGGATAATTGCTCTTTCATACTTTATAGTTTTTGGATCCTCTGTTAATTTATCATTAATAGATAAAGGATATTCAATATAGGCCTTGAGTTTTCTTCTTTTAATTTCTTTGATTATTGATGGTGTCAGTTTAAAAGAAGCTGAAGGGTAACTGTCAGAAAAAAAAAGGATTGCTGACTCGTCTTCTGCTTTGTTAAAAGCTTCTGAAATATTCCTGCAAATAACAGGATTATATCCGCTGTATTTTAAGGCTTTTATCAGATCATTGTTTTTTTTAGTGCAGAATATCAAGTTATTCATCCTGTATTCTCCTTATATTTTATTGTTGTTTCTTAATTTCGAAATTCATCTTCAAATAGTCTAACAAGTACTCAGTTGATAATTTATTAAATTCTTCAGCTTTTTCAATGGTGCAGACATGGCCGCAGTCTTTAATTAGGATGACTTTCGCATCTTTCAGCAATGATACATCCTTCAGTATAGGGTTCTTAAAAAGATGATCCTGGATGCCCATAATATACACAAAAGGAATAGGGATTTTTTGTGTATTGATTTTTTCTAAAACTTCTTGATTGTCAATGAGCAAAGGGAGTAAATCAACCCATTTTGCAAATTCCACATGACCAAGCTTATCAGATTCACGAACAAAAATCTCTCTAGATTTTTTATGATTCTTGCCAGGCATAATTATATGGGCAAAAAATTTATATAATGTGAGATATGGAATTACTTTTTTTAATTTTCTCGCAAAGAAAAGCAATGTTCTTGTAAATGAATTAAATTGTATCATTCCACCTGCCATTATCATCGCTTTAACAGTTTCAGGATAATATGACGCATAAGCAAGAGCAACTAAAGAACCAGAAGACATGCTCACGAAGAAGGCTTCTTTTATTTTCTCATTCTCCAATGAAGCATGAATATTTTCACAAATGGATTTTATATCTAGCACATATGTTTTTGTTGAATCACTATGAAGATTTAAAAGAAGCAGGTTAAAATATTTAGAATATGCATCAATCTGTCCTTTCCAAGTGACACTGCTTCCTCCGAAACCATGAATAAAAATAACCCATGGATAGTTACTGTTATTTATGATTTTTGAATAATCAAACATCCCTTTGATTTCTTCTTTCATCGGATAATCTTTTTTTGAAACTATGATATTTCAAGAATATTGGAAAATTCTTTTGGTTGTATAAAGGCATTTTTTTAAATAATTCGTCCGCTTTTATTTTCCATTGTTCAGCTCTATACATATTTTTATCGGCAAGTGTTTGTGCAGATTCAGGACAATTGTAATGTGTGGAATGAGCATTTCCTTCTTTTACGACTTTTATGATTTTTTCAGGTACATCAACCATAGGGCAAGCTCTCAAAGGATTAGATGAGAAAGGTTGAGCTTTACGAAAAGCAGTAAAGAAAGGGGATTTTAATGCATCTAAAAGTGAAGTTTCATGAATATTAGAATCTGAATAGTGACAAAAAGCGCAAGGTTCGACATCACCCTTAGAGTTTATATGTATAAATCCATTTCCTGCTGCAAGACAACCGAATGCAAGATGCCCGTTGTTCCAGAAATCCACAATTGTATATTGGTGTTTTCTGCAGTATTCAGAAATTTTTTGTTGCACATATGCTCTTTGGTCAGCACTGCAAGCAAGTTCAAGATCTGCATCGCTGCCAACAGGGACATAATTAAATAACCAACCGAACCAGCATCCTTTCTCTCTCATATAATCAAGAAACTCATCAGATGCTATAGTCTTATAATTCTTGCTGTGATAACAAGTTGAAAATGCGAATCCTATATCTCTGCTTTTAAGGATATCCATTGCATTAATAACCTTATCATAAACACCTGGTCCTCTTCTGAAATCAGTCTCTTCTTTTGTCCCTTCAATACTCAAAAACATATTTAAATTACCAAGACGGACCATTTCATCTGCAAACTCTTCATCAATCATTGTGGCATTGGTAAATGCTGCAAATGTAGTTTTTCTGTGTTTTTCGCAAAGTCTTATTATATCTTTTTTTCTCATTAGCGGTTCTCCGCCAGTCATGAGGATATCCCCAATTCCGATTTTTCTAGCTTGAGTTACTATATCATCTAGTTTTTCATATGAAAGATGATCCTGTTTGCTATAATCAGATGCCCAGCATCCTTTGCATTTCAAATTACACGAAGAAGTAGGATCAATTAACAACACCCTTGGTATGAAAGTCTTGTATCTCCATCCGTTTATCAATTCCTTTATTGTTATGAAACGATTCATTGTCATATGGTCAAGAATACTTCTGGCTAAAAAGAATTTTCTTGAGCAATACACATAGTACTTATGATGGGGAAAAGGAGGAATTTTTTTCTTTTCCCCATTTATAATCATATATCTCATCAGTATTTTGGTGTCACATTGACTGTCTGCGGTATTAGTCCATCAAATACGAAATTTCCATTTGAGTCGCTTCCTAACGAGTATATCTCAAATCCAGGTATAACTGTATATATTCTGGAAAAAACACTGTTCATAACATCTATACTTTCATCATTCATGTACTGCTGTGGAAGATTGACAGGTCCTACTTTAAATACCTCAGGATTTCCGCTCAACTGATTATTCGTAATATTAACAGTTCCAGAACTGTAGATATTTACATTACCAGGCAGTAAAGAGGATATTTCTGAAGGTATCTGGTCTTTAAGGTCATAGAATAACTCATCTAGAATCTTGTCAACTTTAAGAGTGCTGGAGCCTTCCATTGTTCCATCAGGGTTTACCTTTACCTGGATATCTTCAAACCAGAAAAAGTTTGGAGCGATTTCATTGAGCAGTGCAGTTGCTTCCGAGGGTGTCAGTGTAAAAGTGCGTTGTTCGTAATTTGAAAATTCCCAGTTGTAATCTGCTATGCTTAAATCCTGATTCTTATTATCGTCTTTAAATTCTTCAAGCTGCTGAACAGTCATGCCGTTGAAATTAATATCTATACCAGTTTTAGCTACAGCGCTTTGATAATCTGCTTGTGTATATTTCACGCCAAGATTTTTAGGACCAAACAATTTAAAATTAATATTAGGCTTAAAAATTATTATAGCTGTTACCCCTAAAGCAATGACAAGTAATAAAACTAAAAAAACTTTAAGTCCTGTCCTTTTCTTTTTTGGTTGCATAGGCATCTGAGCATATGCCTGATTGTTGAATGCAGGAGGCATCTGCTGTTGAGAGGTTAACTGTGCTCCGCAATTCTGGCAGAATCTATCCTGATTTGTTAATGGTGCACCACAGTTTTTACAATTCATTTCTATTCTCCTTTTCATTTATGGCATATTAACAGGCGTACCGCACTTGCCGCAAAATTTTGTGTTAGGGCTTAATGGCTGCCCGCATTGTCTGCATACATTAACTTGCGAGTTTAATGATGCTCCACATACCCCACAGAATTTCATACCTTCTTTGATCACATTGTTGCATCTTGGACAATTATTTGAAGCAGGTGCTGAAAAAGTACCGCAGAATGCGCAGAACTTTGCTCCTGGAATCAGCAAATTATTGCATTTTGAACATATATTTGATTGCTTTGGTGTAATTGGTTTTCCACAGCTTGGGCAGAATTTCGCACCTGGTATAAGTGTTGTACCGCAACTTGCGCAAGTGCTGGAATTGCCTTGTGTCATCGAAACTGGTGAACCGCAACCTGGGCAAAATTTAGCATTTTCTTTAAGTAGTGAACCACATTTTGAACAATTCATAAGATACCCCCGTTATCACATGTAAATTATCCTAACATATTTTTATTTTAACAGATTTATAATAGAATTCAATAAAATATAACATTATTCATCTTCGTTTCCAGGTAAATGGAGAGAAGAGCACAAGTATCGGATAGATTTCTAATCTACCTATTAACATATTGAGGATAAGTGTGATTTTAGATATTTCTGAAAATCCTGAATAATTATTTAAAGGACCTGCTGCTCTTAATCCTGGGCCTACATTGTTCAATGTAGCAAGCACAGCTGATATGTTGGTTATCCCATCATATTGGTCAAATGATAGTATTACAACAGATGTAACAGCAATTAGCATGTATAGAGAAAAGTAATTTAAAACTCCTTTCTCAGTCTTGGAATCAATTATTTCACCGCTTAGGTTTATAGAAGTTACTGAACGTGGATTTATCATACTTTTTATTGAATTTTTAACGCTCTTGAACAGTATAATTACTCTGCTTACTTTTATACCACCACCGGTAGAACCAGCGCTTGCACCTATGACCATAAGTAACAGCATCAAGGTTTTTGAAAAACTAGGCCATAAATTAAAATCTGCAGTCGAGAATCCAGTTGTTGTTATAATCGATGAGACTTGGAAAAAGCTATACCTTAGAGATTCTAAAAAATTCGGATATAATGAGCTGATATTAATCGCCATAGTGATACAAGCTATAGCAATAATCCCTAAGTACCATTTCAATTCTTCATTGCTAAAAGCTCGTTTGAAATTTTTCAATAGTATAAGATAGTATATGTTGAAATTTACTCCAAACAGAATCATAAATACACTAAGTACAATATCAATGTATGCGCTGTTATAGAAAGCTATGCTATTATTCTTAATACCAAATCCCCCGGTACCTGCAGTTGCGAAACTTGTCACGATGCTGTCAAAGAATGGCATTCTCCCTGCGACAAGGAATATAATCAATAATATAGTCATCAATATATAAATGCCATATAGAATCCTTGCAGAAAGCCTCATTTTTGCAACTAGCTTTCCTATAACAGGTCCAGGTGCTTCAGCTCTTAAAAGATGCATCATGCTCATATCTGTTTTCGGAATGACAGCCAGTATGAATACTAATACCCCCATGCCTCCAATCCAGTGAGTGAAACTTCTCCAAAACAATAATGAATAAGGCATTATTTCGACATTTGCAAGAATAGAAGCTCCTGTAGTTGTAAAACCGGACACAGTTTCGAAGAGGCTGTCCAAAAAGGAAGGTATATAACCGGATATATAGAAGGGAAGCGCACCAATCAAACTGGTCACAATCCATGCTAATGCCACAGTTATCAAACCTTCTTTTGCAAAAATCAAAGTATTTTTAGGTTTGAATATCTCAAGCGGTATACCAGCAGCAAATAAAATTAATATAGGAATTACAAATCCTATATAAGTGTCTTTTTCTCCATATATAAATGCTACAATCAAAGGTAATAACATCAGTATGGCTGTGATATATAATACCTTTCCCAGTATGTGGAAAACCATTTTAAAATTCATAAGCCATTTACTCCATTATATCCTGGAATTCTTTAATGTACTGTTCAGCTGGCGATATTATAATAACATTATCGCCTACTTCTATTGTATCTTTACCAACAGGATATATAAGTTTGTTATTGCGTATTATGCAGGCTACTAGGATATTCTGTTTGAATTTCAAATCCTTAAGAGGAGTATGAAGTACAGGCAGACTGTTATCTGTTATTAAAAATTCTAAAGCTTCTGCTCTATTATTTACGATTCTGTAAAGAGTATTTACCATGCTCCCTTCAGAGTTTTGCAAGGCTCTTGCATACCTTACAATTCTGTCTGCTGTTACTTTTCTTGGAGAAACAATGCTTCCTGTATTAATTGTCCCTAGAAGTTCGACCAGGGATGAATTATTAATTTTTGTAATTGTCTTCGGTACATTCTGTTTATTTGCATATAGCGAGAGGATAATATTTTCTTCATCAATTCCCATAAGAGGAATAACAGCATCAGCATCATATATTCCTTCCTCAGCCAAAAGCATTTGATCTGTACCGTTACCATATACGATTCGTGCCTTGGGAAGTGTTTCAGAAAGTTCTATGCAACGCTTTTCATCTATTTCAACGATTGCAACATTCATATTTGTTTCAGAAAGCATGGTGGCAAGATAATATGCGATTTTACCTCCACCTATAATCATTATATTCTTAAGCTTTTCTTTATATATACCTAAAACTTTTAAGAATTCTGATAAATCCCTGTGGGAAGCGGTGATATGAATGATGTCGTTATTCTTAATTACGAAATTCCCCTTTGGTATAAATACGTCTTCTCCCCTTTGAACAACTCCGATTATTACCTTGACCTTTATTTTATCATAAAGATCAATTAGCCTTACATTATCCAGAATGCTGTTATCGCCTATCTGTACTTCAGCCATCTCGACTTTACCCTTGCAGAATACATCAAGTTTTATAGCTGAAGGGAAACGCAATATCCTGTAAATTTCCGCTGCAGTCTCATATTCAGGATTTATTACCATAGATAAACCTAATTCATTTTTTAAAAACAAAAGTTGTTTTGAATATTCAGGGCTTCTTACTCTCGCAATTGTATGTTTTGCTCCGATTTTCTTTGCAACTAGGCATGCAAGTATATTCAGTTCGTCTGAATTTGTTGCAGCAATAATAATATCTGCCTTATCTGCTTCGGCTTCTTTTAAAATGGTATAACTGGCTCCATTGCCTACTACACCCATTACATCATATGAATTTACTGCATTTTCTATTACTTTAGGATTAGTGTCTACAACTACTATATCATGATCTTCTTTGGATAAACGTTCAATCAGTGTGCTTCCGACTTTTCCGTCTCCTATTACAATTATCCTCAAATCATACTCCTCACTATACTCGCTGTTAATGCAAGTACCAATCTCATTTTACTACAATACAAACTAAAATCAACAATATACATTAAAGCGCTGTATGTTTATTCATGAGATATTAGCTCAATTGTATGTAAGTTTGAGTATACTGTTAGCGCAATTAATACCATCAGTAGCAGAACTAAGTATTCCACCAGTATATCCTGAACCTTCGCCACAGAAAAAAAGTCCTTTTTTTGATACGCACTGCATATAATCATCACGTAACATCCTAACAGGAGAAGTAGAACGTGTTTCTGGTCCTGTAAGAAGAGCATCAGGATAATAAAATCCATTTAGCCAATTGTCCATATCATAAATAGCAAGCCGTATAGAATTTGTTATGTAATCAGGAAGGTAATCATCACATTTCAGAAAAACAGTAGAAGGTTTATATGTTGGAAGTGTACCCGATAAAGAATTACTATTTCTATTGCACATGAAATCCTCAAGTTTTTGTATGCCAGCAGAATAATTTTTTCCAGCCGCTTCATATGCTAGTTTTTCTATACTTTTTTGATATTCCATCCCTGCCAGAGGATGCTGTGATTTGAAATCGGATTCTGTTACAGATACCAGTAGTGCTGAATTTGCATTATCACCATTTCTGGAATTTAAACTCATTCCATTTGTAACAACACATTCTTCTTCTGATGTTGCAGATATTACATAACCTCCTGGACACATGCAAAAGGAATAAACGCTTCTTTTTGTGTTCAGATGAGTAACAAGATGATAATCAGCTGGAGTAATTTCATGATTATTACTATGTTTTTTGAATCTTATCTTATTAATATATTCCTGTGGATGTTCTATCCTGAGTCCTATACCGAAGGATTTGCTTTTCATAGGGATTCCTATTGAATGAAGATAGCTGAATGTGTCTCTTGCGCTGTGTCCAGTTGCAAGAATGACAGTATCAGTGAGTATTTCATAAAAGTCATTTTTGTTTTCGACCATAATGCCTTCAATGCGATCATTCATAAATAACAGCTTATCCATTCGAGTACTAAACCTGTATTCACCGCCTAATGACTCAATATATCTTCTTAATCTTAATAATATTAATTTCAATTTATCCGTACCAATATGTGGTTTTTCGAGATATAAAATCTCTGGTTCGGCTCCGGATTTTACAAACTCGCTGAGTACCTTGAATTTTATTGGATTCATCATCCCTACTTTAAGTTTCCCATCTGAATATGTTCCTGCTCCACCTTCTCCGAACTGTATATTTGTGTTTTCGTTTAATATCCCATTCTCAAAAAAATGTTTTACATAGAAGTCTCTTTTTTCAATTTCCATTCCTTTTTCTATTATAATGGGACATAATCCTGCCTCAGCAAGTGTTAACGCGCAAAATAAGCCGGCTGGACCAGAACCGACTACTACAGGTCTTACACATTTTTTTCTTGCTTTAATGACAACTGGAGAATAAAGTGATTTATCAGGTAAGGTGATGTCTTTATCTTTGTGTTTAATATTGTACGAAACATCTGTGGCAAGTGTCGCATCCACAGTGTACCTGAAACATATATTATCAGAATCCTTATCATCAATGGCTTTTTTAATAATTTTTATGCTAAGGATTTTTGACAGCGGTATGTCCAGTCTTTTGGATACAAGAGAAATTAATTCTGTTTTAACATCTATACTTGCATGATTTATTAGGTTTATTTTTAAATTACTAATCCTTATAGTATTCATTAAATTAGTCTAACATAAAACTATATTTTAATGAATAAAAAAAGAACCGTTCTGTTAAACGGTTCTTTCTGTCAGATAATTTTTTTAGATTATTGCTTGAAATACAAAGTTCAGAATAAACAGAGCTGTCGCTACCCATAAAACAGGGGAGACATCTTTAGCTTGTTTCTTGCATATTTTGACTATAAGGTAGAATATGAAACCCATAGCAATACCTGAAGTAATAGAATATACAAGAGCCATGAATATTCCGGTAAAGAAAGCTGGGATTGCTTCTTCAAGATCAGCCCAATTAATTTCCTTAAAGGATGAAAGCATCATTATTCCTACAATGACAAGAGCAGGAGCTGTAGCTGCTGACGGTATCGCGCTTATAAATGATGCAAAGAATGCGCTTATAGCAAAGCATATTGCAACTACTACGCTTACAAGCCCTGTACGTCCGCCTACAGCTATACCAGCTGCGCTTTCTACATAAGTTGTAGTATTAGATGTTCCGAATATTGCACCGATTGATGTTGCAGTAGCGTCTGCGAAAAGAGCTTTGTCCATTTTTGATTTAAATCCTGAACTGGATTCCATTGCTTTTTCATCTTCTTCGCTGAATATTCCTGTCTGACGACCTGTTCCAATGAATGTGCCTATTGTATCGAATGTGTCAGATAAGCTGAATGCGAAAATTGTAAGAAGAACTATTGGCAGCCTTGTAACATCAGCAAACAATGAGCCTAAGCCTGCTTTTGTAAATATGACTCCGAATGTAGTCGGTAACACACTGATTGCATCAGAGAAACTTACTGGATTTGCAGCAGTTGTAACACCCATAGGTATTCCTATAAGAGTTGATGCTATTATACCGATAAGGATCGCGCCTTTTACCTTCAGCAGAAGAAGTATAATCGTAAGAACTAATCCTATGAAGAATACATATAATCCGCTTGTATTTATTACTGACATAGAAGGTACTCCAGCACCAAAATTAATGACGCCGATATTGAGCAGTCCGACATAAGCTATGAATATTCCTATGCCTCCACCTATAGCATTCTGAAGACTTTTTGGTATGGCTTTAATTATGTGTTTACGAATTTTAGTTACTGTAATGAGTATGTTTATCAGTCCGCAGATGAAAACCATGGATAATGCATGCTGCCATGAAAACCCATAAGTAAATACAACTGTAAATACGAATAAAGCATTTAATCCCATTCCAGGAGCCTGAGCATATGGAACATTGGCAACGAGACCCATTATCAAAGTACCGATTATAGCTGCAATAATGGTTGCTAGGAAAACAGCTCCCCATTCCATACCTGCTTGCGATAATATTCCCGGGTTTACAGCGATAATGTAGGCCATTGTAACGAATGTTGTCAGGCCTGCTAAAATTTCTGTTGACACTTTTGTGCCATTTTCTTTTAGCTTGAACATTTTTAAATCCCCCTTTTGAATTTAATATACTGTTAGTATATTACAAGGTGATAAATTGTCAATATGGAACATATGAAAAATATTTCATTTTTTTAATTTATACAATATGTTGTTGTATGTTCATTGATAAATTAGCACATATAGAAATACCATTAATTATATAGTTTATATATTCATATTTCTATATTCAAAAAGTTCATAATTTATTCATAATAATGTTGCAATTGCAACAGACTAAACCCAGAAAAGAGGTTATACTCTTTTCATATTATATGATTTAATGAAATATATGAAAGGTTGGTAAATAATATGAACAAGACAGCAATAGTAACAGGAGGTTCAAGAGGGTTAGGAAAAGCAATGGTTAAGAAACTTGCTTCAATGGGGTATAACATTGTGGTTAACTTTGTTAGTGACAGAAGCAGGGAAGGGACTTTAGCTCTTATTGATGAGATTGAGAAAAACTATAAAGTAAAAGGATTAGCTATACAAGGAGATGTGTCTGATTATGATACATGTAAAAGACTTATCGAAGAAACAGTCAAAACTTTTGGAAGCAAGATTGATGTGCTCGTAAATAATGCCGGTATTGATAATAACAAAAGCTTTTTAAAAATTACGCCAGCAGAATATACAAAATTAGTTAATGTTAATTTAATGAGTTATCTTCATATGACGCATGTGACTTTACCATATATGGTGGATAAAAATGAAGGTAATATTATTAATATAGCGTCTATAGGCGGTATGATGGGGGTTGCTGAACAAGCTGACTACTGTGCGGCAAAAAGCGGTGTTATTGGATTTACTAGAGGACTGGCAGTTGAGTTCGGACCTAAGAATATCAGAGTCAATTGTATTGCTCCTGGAATGATTTGGACAGATATGCTTAGACAAGCAGACCAGAAAGCGGTTGAAGTTTTAAAAACTGCAATTCCTCTTGGCCAAATTGGTGAAGTAGAAGATATAGCTGACTGCATGGAATATCTTATCAATGCGAAATATGTTACAGGACAGACAATTTCCCCTAATGGAGGTATATTAATGCCATAATGGGAATAAAAAATAGTACCTTGTGTTTGTTACACATAAAAAGGGAGCTTTTGCTCCCTTTATTGTTTAATATATTTTATGTTGACAGATCCTTAAGCGTTTATTCTGTTTTCAACAAGCAGTTCTACTAATCGCATGGATTTTGCAGCATCATTAATCAGACAGATAGGTTTTGTGCCATTCTTAAGATACTCAATAAATGCCTGGTCTTCCTGCTTATAGCCATAGTGAGAATATAATGAATCATTGCCTTTGCATAACTCTATACCATCTATGTGTTCGATATTGGATACAGAAGCTCCAGCAGCAGCTTGTGAATAGATATTAACGCCTGATGCATAAATAATTGTAGCATCACATCCTTTAGTTCCAGGAAATCCAAGGTTTATGTATGCGCTTGCATCTGCTCCATGGATTTCAAAATTATGTATTCTTGCTGCTGTCTGATAATTGCCTCTTAATGTTCCAGTTACTCCATTTTCAAATCTCATAATGCAGCTCCATGAATTATCAACTGGGCTGTTGTTTCTAGCAATAACGCTTGCTGCATCAGTCACTTCAGCTCCTGCAAGATATCTGACAAGATCTGCTGCATGTACTATATCGCAGGAAAACGCATCTGTATAATGCCATATGGAAGCTATATCCGTATGCTTAATAAAACAGCCATCAACATGGTTAATTACAGTTGTTTTTTTCACTTTTTCAAAGACGTATTGCACCAAAGGTACATAACGCCTGTTCATTCCCACCTGTATCAGTTTTTTCACTGAAGCAGATTGTCTGGCAAGCGATTCTGCCTGGTAAGAGTTCAATCCTGCTGGCTTTTCCATAAATATGTCTTTTCCAGCTAAAAGGCAGTCATATGCTACTCTGTAAAGCAGGTCTGGCTGTACCAGACAGAATACTCCGTCGATTTCTTCTTTTTCAAGCATCTCGCTCATTAAAACATATGTTTTCGGGATATTGTATTTATCTGCAGCTCTTTTCGCTTTTTCCTCGACCAGATCGCATACTGCGACGATTTTACAGTCTTTAATTTCCGCTAAGCTTGGCAGATGCACAGAATTAGCTATACCGCCTGCTCCTATAACAGCTATTTTTACTTGATTTCCCATAAAAAACCTCCTATTTATCCATTTATATGTTTATTTCTGTATTCAATTGATCTTTTTAAGTATTCATCGTATGTTTCAATTTCGAATTCTCTTATAATTTCATTAATGCTTTTTTCTTCTGACTCACATGTAAGTAATACAGTACCGACATTACCTGGATCATGTACTGTAAGTTTTTTCTTGTATTTCCTTTTCGCTTGTTGTATTTTCTCCATATTGTAATCTAAATGAACTACTTTACAATCAAGATTGACTTCTGCAGTCACATAATCATAATAATTGGTTGTTGAGGCAATAATCTGGCCAAAAGGATTGATTATCCTTCCAGTATTTCCTGATATAGCGCTTGCCATATGGCATCTAAGGGTATAAGCCCACTGATCTTGCTTTAATCCGCCATGATAGTAGGAGCTGAATATAAAAAGATCAGGTTCAAATATCTTGTATTTTGCAAGTAAGCTATCAAAATTTAAATCGAAACATATACCAAAAACAATTTTCATATCTTTCGTAACATATACCGACGCATTAGTTCCATATCCGATTTTTGATAGATTCTCCTCAATAATGACATGATTCTTATCATATATGTGAGAAATATCGCCAGTTTCATCAAACATCCTTATACAGTTTCTATAAGGATACTGCTTGTCAGAGTCAAGTTTTCTAAGTCCTGGATAAGTAATCTGGAGTTTATGCTCTTTTGCAATACTTGAAAAAAATTCTGTTATTGATCCTTTATTTTCAATATATTCTATGTACTGGTTGGTGCTGTAATCAGCAAATCTATCGCAATATTCAGGTAGTACAATGATGTCCGGAGCTGAGTCCAACACCTTTTCTATATTACTTTTCCAGAAATCGGTATTAAGAGCTTTTAATCCGGATATGCTTTTTATACCTTTTGAATCAGTAGTTCTTGAACAAATTACGCTTATTCTTTTTCTATTAGCCATGTACTTGCTCCTTATCTTGCGGTCATGAATTTGCTTCGGTAAGAACTTGGATTTATCTTATTATATTCAGTAAATACCTTGCTGAAGTATTGTATATTTTTAAAACCTACAGATTCTGCTACTAATGTTATTGACATATCCGAATATTGCAGCAAAGTCTTTGCTTTTTTCATTCGCATAGCCTTAAGGTACCTCATTGGAGTCATATCTGTCAGCTTCTTGAATTTCTTCAGAAAGTATACCTTTTCAAGATACATGGCTTTAGCCATATCATCCAAAGTTATATCGTAAGACATATTACGGTCAAGATATAAAAGAATTCTAGAAAAAGAGTCTTTTAACTCAATAGATGGATATTTTTCATTGTCTGTAAGTAACTCATATTTGCCACGCAGTATAGAATATAGCATCTGTACCGCAAATGCAGTAGTAATTTCGTTACTAAATGGTTTTTTACCTTTGGATTCGCTGTACATACTTGAAAATAAATCAGTAATTTGCTGATTTATATTTATACAAAATGAAAGCTCAGTAAGTTTTGTTTTTAAAGAATTATTATTTATATCCATCTTTACTTCATATGTTATCAAATCTTCCTTTGAAATATTTTTAAAACCATGAATATCATTAGGCCTAGCTATAAAAACTTTGTTATTCTGCATTTTATAAACCGAATCATTACATGTTATTTCACCTAGCCCAGAAATAACGCAAAGAAAATGAAAAAAATCATGGGAATGATTCTCAATAGCATTATTTTCTGGATAAATGCACTTTTCAACCCAGTATATATTTATGTCATTAGTCAAACTTTTCTGCATACTATGCCTCTCAAGTTAAGTGTATCAGAAAAATGAATATTTACAACACAATAAATTATAAGTAAAAAAATGTGAAATATACGGTAAATACCGTATAAATTTTAAAATATCATAAATGGATTATAAAAATAAAGACAATATAATATAACTTCAGAACAAATTACAGTATAGAAAATAACATGTAAATGATATAATATGAATACCAAGAAGGAAAAGGTATATGATTAAGATAAAGAAAACAGAATACAATTATGAAATACAACCTCTGAAACATCCTTTTGGTTTCAAAGGAGGGTATTCTAGCTGTATATGGACGGTTGTTGTGGATTTGACAAATGAAGAGCATAAAGCATCAGGCAGCTCTATTCAAGGAGTATTGTGGTCTGACGGTCCCTTGTATTCTTCACTTAAAGAACAAAAAGCAAATCAATATATGTTTGATATAACTTCATATATATGTAGGCTTCTTAAAGGATTGTCGTATACTTATCCTGAGGAATTATTTGACATTATGTATGAATCAGCTATGCATTATGCTCATTCAGTATTAAAAATTTCTCCAAGAAAGACTTTTATACTAAATGCTTTAGTACCAGTAGATAACGCATTGAGGATGCTTTATTGCAAGAGAAACAGGATAAACGAATTTGAATATTTTGCATCATTTAATGGGATTACTGATATTAAACAAGATAAACTTTCTTTAATACCACTGATAACATATAATACCTCTCTCGAACAGATTAAGAATCTCGCAGATAGCGGCGTATGCATTTTTAAGATAAAGATAGGTGCTGATCCTGATAATGATAACGATATGTCCAAGATGCTTAATCAGGATATGAAAAGATTATTACAGATTCATGAAATATTGAAAGAATATAAATCTGTACATACTGAATCTGGTTATGTTGCATATTATCTCGACGCAAATGGCAGATATGATACCATAGAAAGAGTAAATAAGCTTTTAGATTATGCTAAAAAAATAGGAGCTTATGAAAGGATAGTGCTTTTAGAAGAGCCTTTTGACGAAACCAATGATATAGATGTATCAGGTATAGGGCTTACAGTAGCTGCAGATGAATCAGTACACGATGAAGTTGATGCGATAAGAAAAATTGAACGCGGGTACAAAGCTTTTGCTCTTAAGCCTATTGCGAAAACGATTACAATAACAAACAGAGTAGCAAAGATTGCCTTAAAGAATAATATAAATGTTTTTTGTGCAGATCTGACTGTTACACCCATGCTGGTAGAAATAAACAAAAATTATGCTGCAAGGCTTCCTGCAATAAAAGGAATGAAGATAGGGATAATTGAGAGTAATGGTGCGCAGAATTATACTAACTGGGATTTAATGATGGATAAACATCCTTTAAAAGATAATTATTTTACTCATCCGATCAAAGGTATTTTCATGCTAAATGATATGTTCTATAACTCTAGCGGAGGAATATTTCTCGAATAAATTTAGTATATTATAGCGGGAATCCTCGGTAATTCAATTGCCGATGTAGTTCACTATAATATAAAAACATTATACTTATGAAATATCAGTCTATTTAATAAAGTTATTGATATCCTCTGGTGTTATAATCCTGGCATATATAATTCATAGCTATTGAAAGCTTATGGATATATACGAAAGGTCCAACGAAGATAAGTGATCCTAAAATAGCCCACAACCAGAATGTGTTTGAGTTGAACTGATAATTTATGCTTCTATGAGCTAAAGCCCAACCTATACGGTCACTTATCCTGTGCATCCATACCAATGATGCTATACCCAAAGTGAATGGAGCGACTAACGTCAGAAGAACAAAATTATTGATTTCCTGCCTGTCCATTTTTTATAGACCTCGTGAATGCCCTCAAATGCTTGGTTTTACAGGCTTTGAGGGCATTTTTAATTTGAGAGGAAACTATCGTAACTTATCGTAAAATGGTGTAAT
>Ga0116148_1001146_pt1 | contig 29636 bp, 20 predicted proteins | sample AD_UKC055_MetaG_FD_89786 | JGI IMG/M metagenome (GOLD analysis project Ga0116148, IMG submission 89786) | Active sludge microbial communities of municipal wastewater-treating anaerobic digesters from USA - AD_UKC055_MetaG | ecosystem: Engineered > Bioreactor > Anaerobic > Digestate | place: USA...
GCATGAGCGACGCCGCCATGTCCACCAAGGCCCTGCTGAACGTCCTGAACGCCTTCCACGTCCCGGCCGAGCGGGTGGGCGAAGTGTCGGACATGCTCTTTGCGACCATCAAGCGGGGCGTGACCACTTTCCCGGAACTGGCCGACTCCATCGGGTCGGTGACGGCCGTGGCCAGCAGCGCCGGGATCAGCTTCGATGAGCTGGGGGCGTCGATCGCCACGATGACCCGCAACGGCCTGAAGACGGAGATGGCGGTGGTCGCCCTCAAGGGCATCCTGGCCGAATTCCTCAAGCCGTCCGCCGAGGGAGCGGAGGCGGCGGCCAAGCTGGGCTTCCAGATGAACACCGCAACCCTGAAGTCCAAGGGCCTGGTGGGCGTGCTGGAGATCTTGGGCAAGGTCGACCCCGAGACCATCTCCCGCATCTTCCCCGACGTACGCAGCCTGGCCGGCGTGCTGGCGCTGCGGGGCGACCTGAAGGGCTTCGCCGCCGACGCGGCGATGATGGCCAGCAAGACCGGCATGGCCCAGACCGCCTTCGGCAAGATGACCGGTGGCCTGGCCGGTTACTTCAAGAAGGCCAAGGAGGCGGTCACCCAGACGCTCTCGGTCATCGGCGAGACCTTCGCCCCGGCCATCAAGTCGGTCTTCCAGTCGCTGCTGGACGGTCTGAAGGCTGGCCGGGCCTGGCTGGAACAGAACCGCCAGACCGTTATCACGGTCGCCCTGGTTGCCGGGTCGGTGCTGGGCCTGGGCGTGGCCCTGAAGGTCGTGGGCGTCAGCCTGGTTGTGACCGGCAAGCTTCTGGGCGGGTTCGCGGTGGCGCTGGCGCTGCCGGCCAAGCTGATCGTCGGCCTGATCGCACTCATCAAGGCGGTGGGCCTGGCGACCATCGGCCTGCACGCCATCCTGCTGGCCGCCGTCGGCGGCATCCTGTACTTCACCGGCGCCGGGGCCAAGGCGCTGGGGTGGATGGGCGAGCGGTTCGATGAGCTGGCCTCCGACGCCCGCACCGCCTTCGGCGCCATCTCCAACGCCCTGGCCGCCGGTGACATCGGCATGGCCGCCAAGGTGCTGTGGCTGACGCTCAAGATGGAGTGGCAGAAGGGCGTTAACTTCCTGACCGGGATCTGGGTGGGCTTCAAGTCGAAGTTCATGTCGGTCATCGACTCGTTCGTCTACGGCGGGCAGGTGCTGTGGGTGGAGTTCTCGTCGTCGATCCAGTCCACCTGGGCAAAGCTGGTGGGCTTCCTGAAGTCCGTCTGGGCAAAGTTCTCGGCCTGGCACGCCCGCACCGTGGAAACCACCGCCAACTGGATCGCCAAGAAGTGGGTGTGGGTCGAGGGGAAGGTGGGCGGCAAGTCCGACCAGGACATCGCCTGGATGCAGCAGCACATCGACCAGCAATCGGCCCAGGAACTCCAGCGGATCGACACGCAGGAGCAGACCGACCTAGCGGCGGCCGAGGCCAGGAAGCAAGATTCTCTGCGGTCCATCGAGGAGGCCCGCCAGCGGCGGCTGGTGGAGATCGGGCGTGACGACGCGGACAACGAGCGCCAGCGGGCGGCCGAGTATGCTCGCCAGCTCTCGGAGAGCGAGTCGTCGCTGGCGCAGGCGAAGAAGGAATGGCAGGACGCGATCAAGGCCGCCAACACCCCCCGGCCGGCCAGGAAGCCCGACGAGGGGCCGCCCGGAATCAAGCCCCCGCCGGAAGACGTCCTCCAGAAGGCAATGGAGAGCCTCCAGACGCAGACGCTGCCCAAGGCGCTGGGCGTCAAGGGTTCGTTCAACGCCGCGTCGCTGCTGGGCCTCCAGGCCGGCGGCGTCGAAGACCGTGTCGCGAAGGCGACCGAGCAGACGGCGGCGAACACCAAGCGGCTTGTGGACGAGGCCACGCGCGGCGGACTGGCATTCGGATAAGGTGACGCATGCAACTCCTGGAACACGTCGAGAGCCGCGAGTACTCCAGCGACAGCATCACGTTCCATTACGTGCTGCGCGGCACCAGCAGCGACCAGCTCGCCTGGACCACCCTGCTTGCATCCACGGCGACCAAGTACAACGGGATGGTCCGCGAGAAGCGGCCGTCCATGAAGCCGATCTGGGTGGACACCATCGCCGGCGACGGCGACTGGGAATGTACGGTCAGGTACTGCCTGCCGGACAAGGTGGAGAGCGAGGTCGGCACGGTTCGCATCCAGTGGTCCACCAAGGGCGGCAACCAGCACGCCACCCAGTCCATCGCGACCATCGCCCGCTACGCACCAGCCGGCAAGACGCCCACCGACCACAAGGGGGCCATCGGCTACAACGGCGAGAACGTCGAGGGCGTGGACCTGCCCGCCCCGGTGTTCAACTTCCAGGTCACCAAGCGATTCGCCGAAGGCGGCCTGCCGCCCCTGGGCACGATCTACAGCCTGACGGCGAAGGTTAATAACGCCCAGTTCTCCGTCACCGACACCGTCACCGGCCAGACGATCACGCTGAATGCCGGGGAGTGCCTGTTCGAGGGCGCCGAGTCCGGCCAGGCCGGTGAAGACGGCAGTATGGATTACGTGTATTCGTTCTCGGCCAGCCCGAACAAGGCCAACTTCGCCGTCGGCGACATCACAGTGACCGCCAAGAAGGGCTGGGAGTACCTGTGGGTCGAGTATGCCGACAGCGAGGACTCGGCCGCCAAGCGGATCTGCAAGCGCCCCATCGGGGCCCACGTCGAGAAGGTGTTCGAGTTGGGCAACTTTGCGGGGCTGGGCCTGTAGGAGGTAATCGTGCCTGTTCGTGCCGGAACCATCGACGCCGACCGACTGCCCGAGCCGGGAAGCATCTACAGCCTGACCATTCGCCGGGGGCAGGTCGACCCGCGGACGGGGCAGAAGGTTACGATGCCACAGTGCTTCCGCGTACGGGTTGCGGCACCTTCCGGGCCGCCGGAGCCGGGCAACCTCCTGCTGGAGGGCGTGCCGGCCGGGTCCATGAACCAAGGGTGGCTGGTCGGCCTGACGGTCGAGGCGTTCAATCGCGACTGGGCCTCGCACGTCGTGGCCGCCTACGGGCCGGCCCCGGAGGATGCACGATGAACCGCGTCCAGAAGGGGCAGCCCCTGCGGGGCAACATCACCGCCGCCGGCTGGAACGCCGCAATGGACGCCGCGGCCGCCGAGGCGGCCCGCAAGTCGTCGCTGGGCGGTGAGTTCATGCAGACCTTCCGCCAGGCGGGCATCGTCCTGGTCAAGAACGACACCGATGCCGACCGCGACCGGTTCGACGTGCTGGGCATCGGGGGCGTGCTGATCACCCCGTCCACCAATGCCGAAGAGTTCCGCAACCGCGTAGTGCTGGACGGCGTGACTCCCAACCTCCGAGACCACAGCGGCCGGTTCGTGGTGCTGCTGGAGCCGATCCTGCGGGGCGCCCTTGGCAAGGCGGTGGTAGCCGGCGTCTGCCCGGTCCAGGTGTACGTCCAGAACGATAAGGACGAGTGGGCGGACGTGAAGGATCAGGACCCGACCGCCCTGGCCAGCGGCTCTGTCGGAGGGGCCTTCATCCTGTGGAAGGAAGGGGGCACCGGCAAGAAGTGGGCCGTCGTCCGCGTCAGCAATCTGCGGCGCGACGTGGTGGTCAAGCTGACCGGCAACGCCGAGGGCGGCGGCAAGTACACCGGGAACCTCCTGACCGGCCGGTCCCAGAGCGATCCGACCCTGGACCTGGGAATGCCCGAAGCGATGGTCGAGGGGGCCGACTGCCTGTTCCTGAACATGGAAGAGGACGGCCTGCCGACGCACTGGCTGGCCACGGGCGGCCAGGACGGAAACGCCTACGTCGAGGGCGTCGTCGTCGGCCACACCGAGCCGACAGAGGACAAGCCCTCCAAGCCCATCGTAATGGGCCACGGCGGCAAGGCCCGTCTGGCCTACCCGGAAACCATCGGCTCAGACGCCGAGGGCCAGCAGGAAGTGCAGACGAGCGAGTGGCGTCGGCGGGAGGAGACGGACGGATATGTGTATGGCGACTGCCCCGTAGAGGTCTACATCATGACCCGCCCGCCGGTTTACGACGACTCGGAAAACGGCGACAAGGTCTTCTACGTGTTCATGCGGAAGGCCCTGATCGCCGCTGACGGGCGTTGGGATAAGATCGGGCCCGAGGTCCGCTCGGCCATCTTCAACACCTGCGAGCACCAGTAATGGGCGGAACCCTGCAACGCTGTGCGGACGGTCGGCTGGTCCGATGTGCCACCACCGGGATTATCCGCGGTCCCTGCGAGCCGCCGGGCACCTGTTGTCACTGCGGCGCATGCTGCTACTCGCCGGATGCGACGCTGGGCCTGTCGTGGTCCTTCGCCCAGCCGCCGGAGTATGCCGGATGGCCACAGCAGAAGAAGGCCGACTTCGACGCCTTGGCCAGCGGCAGCTACGCCGCCATTCCCCTGCCCGACCCGGCTTGTCCAGAGCCGACCACAGCCGTGAGCTGGAGCAGTTGGACCGCTTACCAAGGCCCGCCGGCCATGGCCGAGCGGTACTGCGAAACGGACAGTTGGCGCGTCCTCATCGGCGACATGTTCGCCGGGTTCTCGGTCAGCCCCGGTGGGACCTGTTGCCAGTTCGATTCCATGGGCGGCACGTTCTTCTGGATGGACCCGAACACCTGGGAGGTCGAGGAGACGCCCGTCACGGGCACACTGGCCGGGCAGGTGTCCAACAACGCCTGCTGCCACGACGCGGACCCGCACGGCTGCCGGACCGAGCCGAGCTGCGCCGACGGCAACACCGATGGCCAGTGCCAGGAGGAGGGCATCTGATGGGCTGCTGCCAGAAAGTCATCCATGGAGCAGTCGCCCTAGCCAAAGTCGCGGTGGGCGCCGATGCCGCCCCGGATGCTGTTGTCGCCGCCCGCCGCGATATCTGCCGCCAATGCGATCAGGCAACCCGCAATCCCAACGCCCGTTTCGCCGCCCACGCCGGCCTCACCACCCTTAGCCGCTGCCGCGCCTGCGGGTGCTTCATTGCAGCCAAGACCAAGCTTGCCGGTGAACACTGCCCGCTGAACCACTGGTAGTCTTGGAACCGCCTGCCGTGGAAGGTCCTCCCGTCATTCCTTCAGGGTAAACTCGCCCCGGCCGACCTTCTTGAACCGCTTGTCGGACAGCAACATGTTGTTGACTACGCTCCGGAAGTTCGCGGCCTTTGACTTGTAGCCAGCGGCCAGCACGCCCGCTATCGCATCGGGGATCGTCACCTTGCCCTTGCCGTTCAGGCAAGCGGCCAGCAAATCCGCCAAACCGACCTTGTTCTTTGCTCGCCGGCGCCGGCGGGCTTTCTTGGGCGCCGCTTCCGACTTGGCAGCCCTCCGAATTTCCGGGCCTGCCGATCCCTGGAGTCCAGCAATCTCCCGGCTCAAGGCATCGCGCTGGGCGATCAACGTGGGCAGCAGCTTCTTGCGGCGGGAGATTTCCTGCTGGAGCACGGCAAGTGGAACGGCGGTAATGCTTTGTCTGGGCATCTCATTTCCTTTGCTCAAGATTGGTCGAGAACTGATGCCCTGCCGAGACAAGCCAGCGCAGGGACTGATGACAACAGTCGGAGCCATGTTCGAGCAGCAGTATAGAAGATTGCTTTGGGGAAGCAAGCTTCTTGCTTGCGGATGGCCTCTCTGTGCTCCATGACATACGTGGCGTCATAGAGCCATGATCTCTTCGTGCCGCTTCCTTCTTCTATGTCATGCCCCGTCTACTCACGATGATCCGCCACAAGTCAAGAATCGCTATGACCACACCTGTCATACCCCTTCGTCATAATGCATTTGAGGAGATACGCAGTGACTCGTTGCGTTTACAGGTGGTCATCAGTACACTCGCGACCGGCTGCCCAGCAGGGATGCCGGTTGCCGACCGCCAGCGGTTCGTGGCGCTGGGAGGGTCGATCGTCATGCAGTAAACCACCTGGGCGGATCGGGGACAACGTGCCATGCCTGGCCCCCGAAAGCGGATGCGGTGTCCATTTGGAGATCGTCACATGAGTAAACTTGAAGATCTTCGGCCCAACGCCGCGGTGCGGGGTATTCTGCCCGACGCCTTGGCCACTGTGGTCAGCGTCCAGTGGTTCGGCTCGGAGGCCGTCGAGCTGACCTACAAGTCGCCAGCCGGCAGGGTGGCTAACGAACTCCTCTACCGCCACGACGAGCCCAGGATCGAGGTCGTGGAGCAGGGTCGCCCCTGGAGCTTCGACGGCGACGGCAGCCTCTTTCGCCTGGTATCCGAGGCCCTGCGCATCCATCTGGCCCACCTGTTCGACCCCGTCCTTGCGGTCCACACCTCCGTCGTGGACCCGCTCCCGCACCAGATCACCGCCGTCTACGAGTCCATGCTGCCGCGCCAGCCCCTGCGGTTTCTGCTGGCCGACGACCCAGGGGCTGGCAAGACCATCATGGCCGGCCTGCTGATCAAGGAACTGATTGCCCGCGGCGACCTGCAGCGGTGCATCGTCGTCTGCCCGGGCAGCCTGGCCGAGCAGTGGCAGGACGAACTCTACCGCCGCTTCCACCTGCCCTTCGACATCCTGACCAACGACAAGCTCGAGGCCGCCCGCACGGGCAACTGGTTCATGGAAACCAACCTGGTCATCGCCCGCCTGGACAAGCTCTCGCGCAACGAGGACGTCCAGCAGAAGCTGCTCGCCCCCGACTGCCGCTGGGACCTGGTTGTCTGCGACGAAGCCCACAAGATGTCGGCCACCGTCTTCGGCAACGAGATCAAGTACACCAAGCGGTACCGGCTGGGCCAGCTCCTCTCGACCGTCACCCGGCACTTCCTGCTGATGACGGCCACGCCGCACAACGGCAAGGAGGAGGACTTCCAGCTCTTCCTGGCCCTGCTGGACGGCGACCGCTTCGAGGGCCGGTTCCGCGACGGCGTGCATGTGACCGATGCCTCCGACCTGATGCGCCGCATGGTCAAGGAGGGCCTGCTCAAGTTTGACGGCACCCCGCTGTTTCCCGAGCGTGTCGCGTACACCGTGCCCTACAAGCTCTCGGACGCCGAGGCCCACCTCTACAAGGCCGTCACCGATTACGTCCGCGAGGAATTCAACCGGGCCGAGGCCCTCCAGAATGACAAGCGGGCCGGCACGGTCGGCTTCGCCCTGACCATTCTGCAGCGTCGTCTGGCATCCTCGCCCGAGGCGATCTACCAGTCGCTACGCCGACGGCGCGAGCGTCTGGAGGCCCGCCTGCGGGAATTGGAAGTGCTCCAGCGCGGCGGCCAGACGGCGCCAGTCCTGGATCTGACCGTTCCGCCCATGGATGCCGAGGACGTTGAGGACCTGGAGGACGCCCCCGACAACGAGGTGCAGGCTGTCGAGGAGGAGGTCCTCGATCAGGCGACCGCCGCCCGGACCATCGCCGAGCTGAAGGCGGAAATCGAGGGCCTCAAGGGCCTGGAATCACTGGCCTTGACCGTCCGCCGCAGCGGCATGGACACCAAGTGGCGTGAGTTGGCCAGCCTCCTGGGCGAGATATTCTCCACCGCGGAGCCGCCAGACTCGGCATTGCCTGACGGGGCCGAGGTCCCCCGGCAAATCCCAAAGCACAAGTCCTCCCCGCACCAGAAGCTGGTCATCTTCACTGAACACCGCGACACATTGAATTACCTCCAGCGCAATGTCAGCACGCTCCTGGGGCGGCCGGAAGCCGTGGTGGTAATTCACGGCGGCATGGGCAGAGAAGAACGGGCCAAGGCCCAGGAAGCGTTCAAACACGATCCGGACGTACAAGTTCTGCTGGCCACCGACGCCGCCGGCGAGGGCATCAACCTCCAGCGGGCCCACCTCATGGTCAACTACGATCTGCCCTGGAACCCCAACCGCCTGGAGCAGCGGTTCGGCCGCATCCACCGCATCGGCCAGACCGAGGTTTGCCACCTATGGAATCTGGTGGCCGAGGAGACCCGCGAGGGCGATGTCTACCGCAAGCTGCTGGAGAAACTGGAGCAGGCCCGCCAGGCCTTGGGCGGCCAAGTGTTCGACGTTCTGGGAAAGCTTCAGTTCGAGGGCCGCCCCCTGCGCGAACTTCTGATCGAGGCCATCCGCTACGGCGAGCGGGAAGACGTGAAGATGCGCCTGTTCACGGCCGTTGAGAGAGCCTTCGACCAGCGTCAGTTGCAGGAGCTGCTGGAAGAGCGTGCCCTCGCCCACGACGCCATGGACGCTAGCCGCGTCCGCCAGATCCGCGAGGACATGGAGCGGGCAGAGGCCCGCCGCCTCCAGCCGCACTACATCGAGTCGTTCTTCATCGAGGCCTTCACCCGCCTGGGCGGCACGCTGAAGCAGCGCGAGCCGCGCCGCTATGAGGCCACCCACGTGCCGGCGCCCGTCCGCAACCGCGACCGCCTGATCGGCATCGGTGAGCCGGTCCTGCCCCGATACGAGCGCATCGCGTTCGAGAAGAACCTGGTCGCGCCACAGGGCCAGCCTCTGGCGGCCTTCGTCTGCCCAGGGCATCCGCTTCTCGACTCGGTGATCGACCTCACCCTGGAACGTCATCGCGACCTGCTCAAGCGAGGCACGGTGCTGGTGGACGAACGGGACCCCGGCATGGAGCCCCGCATGGTGTTCTATCTGGAACACGCCATCCAGGATGCCAGCCTCACGCGTTCCGGCGAGCGCCGCGTCATCTCCAAGCGGATGCTCTATGTCGAGCTTGGCCCCGACGGCTCGACGCGCCACGTGCAGTACGCGCCCTATCTCGACTACCGCCCCCTTTCGGCCGGGGAGCCCGCCCTGGAGGCCATCCTTGCCCGCCCCGAGTGCGCGTGGATCAGCCGCGAGTTGGAGCAGAAAGTGCAAGGCTATGCGGTGGCCAGCGTCGTGCCCGAGCACCTGGCCGAGGTCCGCGGGCGGGCCCAGTCGCTCCTGGCCAAGACGGAGGCGGCCGTCAAGGACCGGCTGACCAAGGAGATCACGTACTGGGACCACCGCGCCGAGCAGCTCAAGCTCCAGGAGCAGGCTGGGAAATCCAACGCCAAGCTGAACTCGGGCGAGGCCCGAAAGCGGGCCGACAACCTTCAGGCACGCCTCCACAAGCGATTAGAGGAGTTGAAGCTGGAAGCCCAGATTTCGCCCCTGCCGCCTGTCGTACTGGGCGGACTGCTGGTCGTGCCGGCCGGCCTCATCGCCGCCATGACCGGACAGCCCTCGGCCGCGCCTGGCGTCCCAGCCGATACCCAGGCCAGCGCCGCACGGGCCAGGGCCATCATCATGGACATTGAACGCTCGCTCGGTTATGACCCCATCGACCGCGAGCACGAGAAGGTCGGGTACGACATCGAAAGCCGCATCCCCGGCACCGGGAAATTGCGGTTCATCGAGGTCAAAGGGCGCGTGACTGGCGCCGATACCGTTACCGTGACCCGCAATGAAATCCTGTACTCGCTCAACAAGCCCGACGACTTCGTCCTGGCCATGGTCGAGTTCTTGGATGGCGACAGCCATCAGGTCCACTACCTGCGTCAGCCGTTCCAGCGGGAGCCGGACTTCGGCGTCACCAGCGTCAACTACGACTTCGCCGAACTACTGGCCCGCGCTGGGGCACCATCATAGGAAACAGCAGACTTTGTGTTCTTCGTTAAGCCACGTACTTGAGGAGATGTTGTGAAACCACTGGAAGTTCCGTTGAGTCAGTTCGACTTGGACAAGTTTCTTGAAGCCGAGATGAGCTTCTACGCGCGCATTTCGGAAGATCCATCGCCCACCGGCCTGGTGGAAGTCATAGACGAGCAAGGGCATCCGGAGATCCCGGAAAGCGATGGCCAGCCCAGGGATTTGAAAGCGGAGTTGATCGACGAGGGGCTGACCCACTATCTCGCGTTCACGGACATGCCCTTTGAGGAGGCCACCACTCGATGTGCCGACGGAAGTTCCGTTCCCCTTGCCCAGGAGGACGAGGATGGAACACCGGGCTTGTGCGAGACAACATACGGCTTCCTGGTAGCCGTAGACGACGGTGTGGTCCGGATACGCTCGGCAACCTGGTACATGGGTGCCCCTCCGATACCCGGCTGCGTTGAGGAGACTCTCGACTGCGGTGAGTATAACCCCCTGATGGAGTCCTTCGTCCGAAGGTTCATCTTGAAGTAGCCTGCGGTTTACACAGCATCGGGCCAATTTATGCTGGAAGCTATCTTGAAAGGCAAGCTCTCGCGGGAGCAGGAGAACATGGAAGACATTCTTACGTCGAATGTCTTCGGCCTGCTCCAATACCTTTCGCCCGAAAAGGGTCTCCTGCCTTTCCTTGGGCAAGCCCAGCAGGTAGACGGCGCCCGGCCGTTGGCGGATCTGCCCTCTTCCACCACGGCCGAGATGAAGTTCTGGCCCTGGCAGGAATACGGGGAGTGTCTCGGCTGTGAGCCCGACGTTCTCCTGTGGCTGGTCCTCCCTGACGGTACGAGGCAGATCGTTCTGATCGAATCCAAGCTGTGGTCGGGCAAGTCCAGCTACCCCGATCCGAGCAGACCTGCGCCCGTGGATCAGCTTGCCCGAGAATGGGACAATCTGGTCAGGCTAGCCCAAGTCGAGAAGGCCAAACCGGTTCTTCTTTATGTCACCGCCGACTTGGACTGTCCCGTCGCGTCGATCCGCGAGTCACATGTCGAGTTCCAGCAGAAACGCACCAGGCTCGCAGAACAGTTCCCCTTCTCCTGTGCATGGCTCTCGTGGCGCAAACTGACAACGCTCTGGGAATCGCCAACACACAAGATCCAGGAGGACCTGGCCCTGTTGGCCAGCCGCCTTGGACTGTCCTACTACGGCGGCATTACATGCTTTGGCCCCGTGGCTGACGCTGATTGGTGTTTCGGCAGCCCGGCGATCGTTTTTGATTGGGCCGCCGACACTCTGGCTGGAGATTGGAGATTTGCTCGATGAGCGACAAAGGACCGAACATCCTCAAGGCGATCAGGCAGGTCCGGACTCTGCATGGTCAGGTTGCTCTGCTGCTGCAGACGGCAGAGTCTATGATCAAGAAGAGTGGCTGGACGCCTGCCTGGGGGAACAATGCGGTAAGTGGGTCAAATTCCATTCTTGCCCCCGACTGGTGGGCTCCTATCGCCGCATCCAGATTCTTCCACGTGGCCGAGTACCCCAACCTGCTGGCCTTCATCTCTGTCCTCCTGGATGACGTGGAGGAGCAGAATCGCCTGCAAGAACCGCTGGTCACCTGCGGATGGATCGACTACGGGAAAGGCACCACCGCAGGCGGCAACTTCTTCTGGTGGTACTGCCGCGCCCATCTCTTCCAGGCGGACCATGTCGAAGACGGCAGCATCTTCTCCGGGGCGCGGCAGCAACTGTACCCCAAATCGAACTATCCCATAAAGCGAATCAGCACGTTTGCCCTACCCTTGGCCAGCATCAACAGCAGCGATGATCTGCAGGCCAAGGTGATCGATGTACTTCTCAAACAGACAGAAAGTGTCTGGCAGTTCGAACAAGTTGACCCGATTTGACAATACCCAATAGCCAAGGAGTTCGTATGACTTCCAAGATTCAACGCGTCGAGTTATCCTGCTACAGAGTGCCGATCCACTGCCCGTTCTGCGGACAGGAGGTTATCAAGCAGCCGGAGTGCGAGTGCGGCTGCGAGTGTGAGAATTCGGACTTCATCGCGCCGTGCCCGCACACCTTGTTCATCGCCACCGATGAAGGCGGATTCGAGCACCGGTCTGCGGCGTTTGACGCCGCCATGGGTGTGAAGCACGAGGAGGAGAACGAGGAACTCGCCGAGGAGGAGTTGGCCGACGAGGAAGACGAGTCTGCGGACGACGAGGATGTTGACGAGGAGGAGGACGAGGACGAAGATGATGAGGACATGGAGTCCCCTGATGCCTTCACGGACCGGGTGGACCTGCCCAATGCAATCAAGTTTGCCATTTACGTACCCGCCCCCAGCGGCATGGGGCTGTACGTGGGGTTTGCGCCCAGCCAGGAGTAGCACCCGGATGTCCCAGGAGAATTGCGTGAAGAAGAAGCTGATTGAAGTGGCCTTGCCCCTGATCGCCATCAATGTGGCCTCGGCGAGAGAGAAGTCCATCCGGCACGGGCACCCGAGTACTTTGCACTTGTGGTGGGCCCGCCGGCCGCTGGCGGCCGCCCGCGCCGTCATCTTCGCCCAGATGGTGGACGACCCTTCGGCCAACCCGGACCTGTTCCCGACGGAGAAGGCCCAGGACAAGGAGCGCAAGCGGCTGTTCAAGATCATCGAGGACCTGGTCCTGTGGGAGAACACCACCAACGAGAAGGTTCTGCAGGCGGCGCGGGACGAGATCTGGCAGAGCTGGAGGCGGACCTGCGCCCAGAACGCCGACCACCCACGGGCAAAGGAGTTGTTCGACCGCCACAAGCTGCCCGCCTTCCACGACCCGTTCGCCGGGGGCGGGGCCTTGCCGCTGGAGGCGCAGCGCTTGGGGCTGGAGGCATACGCCAGCGACCTCAACCCCGTGGCCGTGCTGATCAACAAGGCGATGATCGAGATCCCGCCCAAGTTCGCCGGCCGCCCGCCCGTGAACCCGGAGGCCCGCAAGCAGAAGGACCTGCTCCAGAAGGAATGGCGCGGGGCACAGGGGCTTGCCGAGGATGTCCGCTACTACGGCAAGTGGATGCGCGATGAGGCAGAGAAGCGGATTGGCCACATGTACCCCAAGGTCGAGGTCACGGCGGAGATGGCCAAGGACCGACCGGACCTCAAGCCCTACGTCGGCAAGAAGCTGACGGTCATCGCCTGGATCTGGGCCCGCACGGTGAAGAGCCCCAACCCTGCCTTCGCCAATGTAGACGTGCCACTCGCGACAACATACTTGCTTGCGACCAAAGCAGGTAAGGAAGCCTACATCGAACCGGTCATCGAGAGCGGCGGCTACCGATTCACGGTGAAGACGGGGAAGCCAACAGACATAGAGCGAGCAAAGAACGGCACCAAGCTCTCCCGTGGGTCAAACTTCCAGTGCCTGATGTCTCGAACGCCGATCCCCGGAGAATTCATCATGGGCGAAGCCCAAGCACACCGCATGGGAGCCCGGATGATGGCGATTGTGGCTAGAGGAAACAGAGAGCGCATCTATCTCCCGCCTACTGAGGAAATGGAAGCTCATGCACACCAAGCAAGCCCAGATTGGAAACCTGACGTCGAGTTCTTCCAGCAGGCGTTGGGGTTTGGGGTCGGGAACTATGGCATGACGAAGTGGAGTGACCTCTTCACGCCTCGTCAGCTAGTGGCTCTCGTGTCATTCTCCGATCTGGTACGTGAATGCCGCGATGTGGCAATGCAGGATGCGGTGGCTGCCGGCCTGCGAGATGACAACACCCGACTTGCGGCGGGTGGATGTGGTGCTGCAGGATACGCTGACGCTGTCGCGAGTTATTTAGGGCTTTCTGCCAGCAAGTTGGCTGATAACAACTCCACGGTTTGTTCCTGGATGCCCGGACTTAAATATGAGGTTGTCAGAAATACATTCTCACGCCAAGCCCTCCAAATGTCGTGGGATTTTGCTGAACCGAATCCTTTTGGGGAATCGTCGGGTGACTTTTTCGAGCAGGTTAAGCGAGCTCTTACGGTTTTCGAGATCTCTCTGTCAAATGGCAACACTGAAGGCCACAGTCGGCAGATGGACGCACAGTCTGGGACTGATTCTGTAGCCCGGGTCGTTTCTACTGATCCTCCCTATTATGATAATATTGGTTATGCTGATCTGTCTGACTTCTTCTACGTCTGGCTTAGGCGCTCGCTGAGCTCGATCTTCCCCGACCTCTTCACCACCGTTGCCGTGCCTAAGGCCGAGGAGTTGGTTGCCACCCCGGCTCGGCATGGTAATCGGAAGAAGGCTATGACTTTCTTTCTCACGGGAATGACGGAAGCTATGCATCGCCTTGCGGAGCAGGTCCATCCTTCGTTCCCTGTGACAATCTACTATGCCTTCAGACAGACCGAGACCGGTTCCTTTGAGGGCACCGTGAGCACTGGGTGGGAGACCTTCCTTGATGCAGTCATTCGAGCTAATTTAGCTATCACAGGCACATGGCCGATGCGAACAGAGCGTACCGGGCGAGCTCGTGACAACGCATCAAACGCCCTTGCCTCCAGCATCATCCTCGTCTGTCGCAACCGCTCCGCCGAAGCGCCCACAGCAACGCGCCGTGAGTTCATAATCGCTCTCAAAGCGGAACTACCCCTTGCCCTCGTTCACCTGCAGCGAGGCAACATTGCCCCTGTGGATTTGGCTCAGGCAGCCATCGGACCCGGCATGGCCGTCTACACGCGTTACTCGAAGGTTCTTGACGCCGAGGGCAAACCGGTATCCGTCCGGGATGCCCTGTCTCTCATCAATCAGACCCTGGATGAAGCACTGGCGGAGCAGGAGGGTGACTTCGATGCCGACAGCCGCTGGGCCTTGTCCTGGTTCGAGCATGCCGGCTTTGGTGAGGGCGAGTACGGCGTGGCCGAGACGCTGTCCAAGGCCAAGAATACCAGCGTCAAGGGCATGGAAGATGCGGGAGTAGTTGCTTCCAGTCGCGGCAAGGTGCGCCTTCTGAAGCCCCAGGAACTGCCAGCCGATTGGGACCCGACTATCGACCCGCGGCTGACGGCGTGGGAGGTGGTTCACCATCTGGTCCGCGTGCTGGAGTCCGGCGGCGAACCCGCGGCGGCTGCTCTCCTCGCCAAACTGGGCAGCAAGGCCGAGGTGGCCCGCGAACTCTGCTACCGCCTGTACACCCTCTGCGAGCGCAAGAAGCGGGCGGCCGAGGCGTTGTCCTACAACGCCTTGGTGCAGAGCTGGCCCGAGATCACCCGCCTGGCCCGCGAGGGCGGCACGCCCCGGGCGGCCATACAGGGCGAGATGTTCACTGAGACTGAATAGGATAACCATATATGTCAATGACCAACCACGACCGAGTAGGCAAGGCGATGGAACTGCTCAAGGACGGCCTTGCCCCGTTTGTTGATCGCGAATTCAAGAACAAGTACCAGGATAAAGCCGCGGTAGAAGCAGCCCGCTACATGAACGACGATCGGCTGAACGCCAAAAAGCCAGTGTCCAAATGGGACGTGGCCGCGCTGATCAAACTAATGTGGGATGCTTGGAACGACATATTCCGCAACACGCTGGGCCCGGCCGACCGCAGCCTACTCAGCGAATTGCGAGAGCACCGCAACAAGTGGGCCCACCAGGAGAACTTCTCCAGCGATGACGCTTACCGCGTGCTGGATTCGGCCGGGCGACTGCTGGCGGCCGTGGCTGCACCCCAGTCGGACGAAATCGAGACGATGAAGATGGAGTTGCTCCGCCTGCGGTTTGATGAGCAGGTGCGGGTGGAGAAGCGCAAGACGGCGGGAACCGCCATTGAAAGCGCAGCCGCCGCCAATCTCAAGCCGTGGCGGGAAGTGCTCAACCCGCACAAGGACGTGGCCAGCGGGCGCTACCAGCAGGCAGAGTTCGCGGCCGACCTGTGGCAGGTGCACCTGGGCCAGGGGACGGACGAGTACCGGGACCCGGCAGAGTTCTTCCGGCGCACTTTCCTTACCGAGAGCCTCAAGTCGATGCTGACGGGAGCGATCCGGCGGCTGTCGGGGACGGACGGCGATCCAGTGGTGCAGTTGCAGACCAACTTCGGCGGGGGCAAGACGCACTCGATGCTGGCGCTGTACCATCTGTTCTCGGGCGTTTCGCCGACCGAACTGGCGGGGATCGATGCGGTAATGCTGGAGGCCGAGACCAAGGCGCTGCCCAAGGCCCGGCGGGTGGTGCTGGTGGGCAACAAGATATCTCCCGGTAACCCGGTCAAGAAACCCGACGGCACGGTGGTTCGCACGCTGTGGGGCGAGTTGGCCTGGCAGTTGGGCGGCAAGAAGGCATACGCGCGGCTGAAAGCCGACGACGAGAAGGCGACCAGCCCGGGCGACGTGCTCCGCGAGCTGTTTGTGGAGTACGGGCCTTGCCTGATCCTGATCGATGAATGGGTGGCCTATGCCCGCCAACTCCACGACCAGAGCGACCTGCCTGCGGGCGGATTTGAGACACAGTTCACATTCGCCCAGGTACTGACGGAGTCGGCGAAGCTGGCGAAGAACTGCCTGCTGGTGATAAGTCTGCCGGCGTCGGACACATCGGGCTCGCCGCACGCCCAGGCCGATGATGTGGAGGTGGGCGGCCAGCGGGGGCGTGAGGCCCTGGACCGCCTGCGGAACGTCGTGGGCCGCGTAGAGTCGTCCTGGCGGCCGGCCAGCGCCGAGGAGGGGTTCGAGATCGTGCGACGGCGGCTGTTCGAGCCCATGACCGATCCGGCGCAGTTCAAGGCACGCGACGTGGTCGCACGGGCCTTCGCTGACCTCTACCGGACCCAGCACCAGGAATTCCCGCCCGAGTGCCGGGACGCTGAGTACGAAAAGCGACTCAAGGCCGCCTACCCCATCCATCCGGAGATCTTCGACCGGCTGTACACCGACTGGTCCACCTTGGTGAAATTCCAGCGCACCCGCGGTGTGCTGCGCCTGATGGCGGCCGTGATCCACAGCCTTTGGGAGAAGGGCGACAAGAACCCGCTGATCCTGCCGGCCAACGTGTCGATCGACGACCCACGCGTGCAGTTCGAGCTGACGCGATACCTGTCCGATAACTGGGTGCCCGTGATCGAGAAGGACGTGGACGGGCCCAACTCCCTGCCGCTTCGTATGGACGGCGAGGTGCCCAACCTGGGCAAGTTCGCCGCTTGCCGCCGGGTGGCCCGGGCGATCTATATGGGCTCGGCCCCGACCTCGGCGGCGGCCCACCGGGGCCTGGAGGACCGGCGGGTGAAGCTGGGCTGCGTGATGCCAGGCGAAACGCCGGCGGTCTTTGGCGACGCCCTGCGGCGGCTGGCGGGGGCGGCGACCTACCTCTATCAGGATGGGTCGCACTACTGGTACTCGACCCAGCCCACGGTGACCAAGCTGGCCGACGACCGGGCCGAGCAGCTCAAACGCGAGCCGGACAAGGTCGTGCATGAGTTGGAGAGGCGCCTTCGGGAGAACCTTCGCCACGCGGGCGATTTCAGCCGCATTCATCCCGTGCCGCAGTCGGGCCAGGATGTGCCCGACGACATGGACGCCCGACTGGTTGTGCTGCGGGTGGAGCATGCGTACACCAAGGAACCAGCGAGCGCCGCCGCGGTGGCCGCCAAAGCAATCCTGGAGTCGAGGGGCAGCACGCCCCGGCTCTATCAGAACGCGCTAGTGTTCCTGGCGGCGGACAAGACGCGCCTCCAGGACCTGGACGAGGCGGCCCGGAAGTTCCTGGCCTGGCAATCGATCCTGAACGAACAGGAACAACTGGACCTTTCACCTCACCAGGTGAAGCAGGCCGAGAACCAGTTGGCCGCCGCGGACGGGGCCGTCACAGCCCGCCTTCCGGAGACGTACCAGTGGCTTCTTGTGCCTGGGCAGGCGACTCCGCAGGCGCCGCTGACGTGGGAGGCGATCCGGTTGTCCGGGCAGGACGCCTTGGCCGTTCGGGCAAGCAAGAAGCTCCGGAACGACGAACTGCTGCTGAGCACGTTCGCGGCCACCCGGCTGCGGATGGAGTTGGATCGTGTGCCGCTCTGGCGAGGCGACAGTGTTGCCGTAAAGCAGGTTGTCGAGGATTTTGCCAGGTACTTGTACCTGCCAAGATTGAAGGAGCCGTCCGTCCTGCTCCGCGCGATGTCCGAGGGAGTGGCACTACTGACGTGGGAGCACGATTCTTTTGCCTATGCCGACAGCTACGACGAAGCCGCTGGCCGCTACCGCGGGCTACGGGGCGGCCAGAACGTGTACCTGGCCAACGCGGAGGCAGCCGGCCTGCTGGTCAAGCCGAGCATCGCAAGTGCCCAGTTGAAGGCCGAAGTGGTCGTCCAACCCGCGCCTGGTGTTTCGCCTGCCGGGGGACCTTCAGGCGGCACGGTTGGCGTCGCCCCCGCCCCCGGGAAGACCGGCACCGGCGCCGGCACTGGCTCAGGGCCAGGCAAAACCGTGCCAGTGGCGCCCCAACTCAAGCGATACCACGGCACGGTAGCATTGGACCCCACCCGCGTCGGCCGCGATGCCAGCCGCATTGCGGACGAGATCATCGCCCACCTCGCCGGCCTGGTCGGGGCGGAGGTGACGGTAACGCTTGAAGTGGAAGCCCAGATCCCCCTCGGTGCTCCTGATCATGTCGTTCGTACAGTAACCGAGAATGGGCGTACGCTGAAGTTCACGAGCCAAGGATTCGAGACGACGTAACACAGAAGACGGCGTGGCGTATGAATTCGAGTGACGGGCAAGACTGGCTAGGGCCTCATGCTGACACGCTCAAAAAGAAGCTGGACCACCTTCTTGGCGAAGGCAAAGTGTCCCGTGCTTTGAAACTGCTTGATAGTGTGGTGGACAGCCAGATGCCGCTCTTTGATGCAACGGGAGTTGCCTTTGAATCAGGGCGGCAGTTCGCTTGGCTCTACAAGATCAATCTTCTTCGCAGCCTTGGTCGGCACATGGAGGCTCTTGCCTGGACTTGCCTGGAGTGCGAGCTGAATCCAGATAACGCCACCTCCCACGCGATGAAAGAGCAGTTGAAGGCAAAGGTCAGACGACACGCACGTTCGCCGGATCGGCCAGGCACAGAATCATCCGCGCTGACCGAGGACCTTTGGGCCGGCGTCGCAGGCATGCGGGAGCTGAAGGCCATCCTTGAACGGGACGTCATTCTCCCCTTCCAGCAGCCGGACGTGTACAGGAGATATCGAATTTCCCTTCCCAACGGCGTCTTGCTGTACGGCCCACCCGGTTGCGGTAAGACGTACATCGCGGAAAAGCTGGGACAAATACTCGGCTTCCATGTCATTAGTGTGAAGCCATCCGACCTGGGAAGTCCGTATGTTCACGGGACGCAGAAAGCCATCGGTGCCCTCTTCCAGGAAGCACGCAAGCATCGGCCATGCCTAATCTTCCTCGACGAACTGGACGCTCTGATCCCCGACAGGGCCGGGGATCATGTCGGCCACCATTACGCCGCCGAGGTGAATGAGTTCCTGACACAACTCAACAAGGCGGCCGAGCAACGGATCTTGGTGGTCGGAGCGACCAACTGCCTTGACAAAATAGACTCGGCAGCCTTGCGGCCTGGCCGCTTCGATAAGAAGGTTCTTGTTGGCCCGCCGGACATGGAAGCTCGCGTCGAATTGCTTAAGCTCTACCTCAAGGATCGGCCGCAGGAGTTTATTGACCTGCTGAAACTGGCCATCGAGTCGGAAGGAGCCTCGTGTGCCGAGATCGAGTACATCGTGACAGAAGCCGCCAGAAGGGCCTTGATTCACAGGCGGACAATTTGCACAGAAGACGTAATGGCAGCTCTGGCTGACAACCCGCCCGTCTGCAATAAGCCCACATGCCAGGAACCCTGAATCCAACCCAGGATACACATCGCGAAGGCAGCGGCATAAGACTGAGCGGCTCTCATAGAGGGTACGCGAACCCAAACAGGGCAAGTGAAACTGGAATCACGCATTGGCAGCAGGGTACGATACCGGCACCGAGAACTTAATTCGGCTAACGCTGGTGTTAGCCTGCCCCGCTTCCTTTTGCCCGCCTGCACCAAACCAACCCGCAAACACGGCGATGCCTTTTTTGTTGCTCTCTTGATCAGTGACTGTGACTGCCACATCGAATTGCACCGCTTCGAGGATTCTCTCATTGACTATCGCGTAGTGCTTGGAGAGGCCCTCACGCCACAACGGGGCTACTCCGGGATTGATAGCGCGGTCCTTGAGGCTCTCTTGAGCGTCCTTGATTCCGGCAACAATCTGCTTGAGGCTTTCCGACACGAAATCCTGTAGGTTCATGAGCAGACCCCTTTCTAACGTCAATTCTGACCAGTGGCAGCAGTCAGGTCAAGATTCTTCGGGCCATCCTCGTTCCCGGACAGTAGGTGTTAACCGCCCCGGACAGTTCCGTAGACGTTGGCATTCGTACAACAACGACCGAACGGGACTCGAACCGCATAACTCCTTCCGCAGAAGCATGTTGCCTCTCTTCCCGATTAGAGAGTGGTTATGAAGAGGGTTGCGTTCGGGGAGATCAAGAGGCCACCGCAGACGCGGCGGCCTTTTCGGTTAACGGAAAAGCCCGGGAGCGAGAGCCCTCGGGCTTTTCTTGTAACTCCGCCCTGGCAAAGGGTTACGGCGATTCCCGGCCGCCCGCCGGCGCTCTCTGGTTTGCGGTGCAGCGTTCGGGGTCGCAACGCAACCGTGGGGGTTGGGGCCTGCCGGGGAGGCCCCAATCGGGTCTTGGGGGGTGTCAAGAACTGGCCACCCAAGCGCCCATCGGGTCGGCGGCTCCTTCGGCGACACCTCGGGCAGGATCTTGCCGCCTAGCGGGGGACCAGGCGACTTCGGACCGTGGATTTATCACTTTACGACCACCGGCAGAAGGCGGTACTGTTGATCTTGCCGTCGCGGAGTATATGCGTGGGCGCTACGGTTTTGCCCCGCCCCGCGCCACGATTTTGCTTCGCCCTTTACACCCCGCGCCGCGCTTCTACGCCGCCCTTTGCATCTATCCCTTGTACAAAGTGTTGTCGTTGAAGCAATAACACGGCCGCGTGAAATTTCCGCATTTTCTCATTGACATATACCGTACGGTATGCTAACATACAATCGTTCAGCGAATCCCGCCTGCCGAAGTCCTGAGTGAACAGGCCGGAGAGTGGAAGTGGGCCGACTGAACTTCTCCGCGGCGATCCTGCCGCACATGCCAACAGCACCTTCGGATGAGGTGCCACAGTGCGCCCTCACGGACGAAATGGGCGCCGGGCAGGGATGCCATCAGGCTTGGACCAGGGGCGCTGCTGTGCGTGGCCGGGAAAGGATGCCCGGCCGCCGGCCCCCGAGTCCGTCAGATTTCCCCTTTGCACTTTCAGGAGAACCAACATGATTCAGGATGCGCAGTCGCACCGTCCCCACCGTTTGAAGTCGATTTCGATCGTGGGCGGGTTCCTGGACGGGATGAACATCGAGTTCGCCGACGGGCTCAACTGCCTGATCGGCCATCGGGGCACCGGCAAGACGACGGTGCTGGAGTTCATCCGGTACGCGCTGGATGAGTTCCCCAAGGACGACGGCGGCCAGGCACGCAGGCGCGTCGAGACGCTCGTCCGCAGCAACCTCGGCGACGGGCGCATTCGCCTGGCGCTGGAGACTCGGGACGGGCTGGAGTACACCATTGACCGCAGCGCCAGCGGAGAGCCGATGGTGCTGACCGCCGACGGGCAGCCGACGGACGTGCGGATCAACTCGGCCGGCATCTTCAGCGCCGACATCTTCAGCCAAAACGAGGTCGAGAACATCGCCGACAGCCCCCAGTCGCAGTTGGAGCTGATCGACCGGTTCGCAGCCGGTGAGATCGCCGACGTCAACCGGAAGATCGCGGGCTTGCGGACGACGCTGGACGCCAACACGAACGCCATCGTTGCCCATGCGCAGCAGCTCAGCGGCCTGGCCAACGAGGTCGGCGAGCTTCAGTTCATCGAGACGAAGATCAAGGCGCTTGCCGAGGACGAGAACGCCCAGACTGACGGAGAGATCAACTCCGCCCAGCAGCATCGGGCGCTACGCGGGCGGGAGACTCAGGCAGTCAAGGAAGCCGGGGATCTGATTCGGAAATACAGCCAGTGGCTGCACGACTCTCGTGGCCGGTTCGTCCAGGACATTCGGACGGCCTTCGACGAGGGGATGTTCGATGGGCCCAACGGCAAGGTGATGAGTCGCATCCACGAGACGATCAAGCGGATCGGGGCGAAGCTGGACCGGCTCTTTGACCAGGCTGCCGCCGAGGTTGACGCTGGCGGGAAAGACCTGGAGGACTTGGCAGGTAGGCTCCAGGAAGCCCATCAGCAGCAGGAGCTGGCCTTCCGGGCCCTGATCGCCAAACACAACCATGCCCGCGGCGTGGCCACGGAGCGGGCGGAGCTGGAAAAGAAACGCAACGAGGTCCTGGCCAAGGATCGCCGCAAGGCCGAGTTGCAGCGAAAGTTCGACCAGCTCCATCGCGAGCGCGAGGGCGTCGCCGTGGAGTTGCGGAAGCTCTGGGACGAGCGGTTCAAGATCCGCCAGCGGATCGCCAACTGGATCAGCGAGGGGGCGAACTCGTCGATTCGCGTTCGTATCGACCAGTGCGGAGACCGGTCCGGCTACACGCAGGCCTTGTCCGGCTGGATGAAGGGGTACGTCGGCCAGTACAACCCGGCGGCGAAGAAGATCGCCGATTACATCCCGCCTGCCGACCTGCTTCGGATCGTGCGGGAAGGACGGGCCGACGAACTTCTGGCCCAAGCCGAGCTCGGCGAGAACCAGGCGTCCAAGGCAGTGGAGGCCCTGGGCAGACTGGAGGTCCAGCTACAACTCGACGCGATTGAGCTTGCCGACCTGCCGCGCATCGAGTTGCTGGAGGGCCAGCAGTGGCGCAACTCGCTGGAGCTGTCCACGGGCCAGAAGTGCACGACCATCCTGCCGATCCTGCTGCTGGAGAGCCACAACCCGCTGCTGGTCGACCAACCCGAGGACAACCTGGACAACCGCTACATCTACGACACGGTGGTCAACGCCATCCATCGCGTTAAGCAGAACCGCCAGACCATCCTGATCACGCACAACCCGAACATCCCAGTTCTGGGCGAAGCCTCGGCGATATACGTGCTGACCAGCGACGGCGAACGTTCGCGGCTGGCCAACCGGGGGTCCGTCGACGACTGCAAGATCGAGATCATCAATTTGCTTGAAGGCGGCAAGGAGGCCTTCGTCCGGAGAAAGGACAGGTACAACTACTGATGGTTGAAGGGACTCAACCCAACCTGAGCAGCGCGCGCGACGCGCTTCGTGCGGAGCCGGATGGACTGGCGGTCGACGCTCGCCGCGGGCTGGTGAAGGCGGTCGAGGATGCGATCCTTTGCCGTAGCGTCGGCGACGAGGCGCTGGTCAACGATCTGCTGGACATCCTGGCCTGCGATCCGGAGTGGACGGTCCGTCTGGAGGTCGCTCGCCTGGTGCATCTGCTCGACGATGATGCGTGCAGTCGCCTGGCGGCCGTATTCCGTCGGGATGCCAACAGCTATGTCCGCAGCCATGCCGAGCGTGGCCTGGCTCGACAGCGAAAAGCGCATCGAGCGTCAAGCCGAAAGCGTAACGAGAGCCGTGGCTATTCGGAGCGGCTGGACGAACTGTCCCGCCAATACGGCAAGAGGGTCTCGGCGACCGTTCAGGCCCTGGCCGACCAGCGGTTCTCCATGTTGGCAACCGCCGTTGCACACGATGTCCGCAGCATCCTGACCACGTTGCTGCCCAATGCCGCGGCCCTGGCCAGTGATGCCGCCTCGGCCAGTCGGGCCGGCTCAGTCCTGGAGGATGTCAAGTTCCTCAAGCGGACCATCGAGGCCATGGAGCAGTTCAGCAAGCCCCTCCCGGACCAGCGTCACCCGGAGAGCCTGCTTGAGATGATCCAGCAGGCTATCGAGAAGGCCAGGGCCGGTGTCGTCGAGCAGGGCCACGACCCTTCGGCCGTGGACGTCGTTATCGGCGAAGTCCCGACCATCCGTTTGCAGGTGACCCGCCGGCTGATCGTACTGGCACTCACCAACGTGATCCAGAACGCCATTGAGTGCTTCGCCGATCGGGAGATGGACTCCGTGCGTCCGGGGCGCATAGAAGTGCAGGTGGTCGTGGACGGCTACGAGACGCGCCTCCTGGTCCGGGACAACGGCCCGGGCGTCGAACCGGAGGTGCTGAAAGAACTGGCGACGTTCATGCCGACCGGCCCGAACAAGGCCAAGCGGTGCAGTTCTGGCTGGGGATTGAGCCTTGTCCACAAGTACATCACGGCCCACGGCGGAACCGTGGCCATCGATAGCGAGATGAGTCAGGGCACCACCGTGGTGCTCGCCTTGCCCATGCGTGATACGGCTGGCGGAGATGACGAATGAAGGTGTTGATAGTAGAAGACGAACCGAAGATCAAAACCGAGACCATCGACGATTGCCTCAGCTCGCTTGGCCACGTCAGCGATTGGGCGCAAAACCAACAGGAAGCCAACGCCCTGCTGGCGGCCAACCAGTACGACCTGGTTCTCCAGGATCTTCAGATACCGTCCCGTCCCAACGGCAAGGCGTCGCCCGAGTTCGGAAAGAACCTGCTCAAGCAGATACGCGCCGGGTTCGGGCGGGACTTACCGGTGATCCTGATGACGGCCCAGCATCAGCACTGCGTTGATCTCATGACCGAGCTCCAGGAGATCGGCATCGATGGGAGCATTTCCAAGCCGTTCCCGACGACGGGCCGGACGCTGGCCGTGGTGATCGAAGACGTGCTGAAGAAGAACCGGCAATTTCGAATGGCCGCGAAGGGCAAAGGACAGGCCGAATCGCTGACGCCGTTCCCGGGCGGCGTGCTGGCCTACCACCCTGGCCACATCCAGTTGTGCGGCGAAACCATCGCGGAGAAGAGCCGACGCGGATATGCATGGCAGATTCTGCAGGTCCTCCGGGGAGAGAACGATCACAACAAGCTCGTCCACCTGGGCAGCCGCCCAATGGCTCGAAAGCTGAAGCCGGAGCCGGAGCAGAACACGCTGATTCGTGCGGTGTGCTCGTTGCGGTCTTACATCACAAAGATCGGTCGCCGCCTGGGCTACGATTGCGGCAAGGAAGCCGTCATCGGCAATGACGAGCAGGGGTATCACCTCGCCGCCGGCATCGTCGTTGAGGTCTATGACGACAATGGAACGCTGCTGGGACAGGCTGGCGAGGCCAGCAAGGGCGTTACGAAGGTCACGGCGGCGAAGCCGCCCCTAAAGCTGAGCGACAAGCAACGCTGGATACTGGCTCGCCTGGCATCCGAGGGCAAGCTGACCCGCCGCGAAGTCGAGCTGGAATTCGGCATCAGCGACCGCACGGCCAAGCGTGTGCTGGGTGAGCTTGCGGATGCGGGAATGGTCGAGTTCGACCGGGCGACGCACCCCGGCTTCTACCGACTCAAGTAGCGACATCCGTCAAATACATCAGCACAGTTTGAAATCAGGCTGACAGTGGCCGCTCCGCTTATTACGATGATTGGTGCGTGTCGGGATGGGCACAGGGAACACGGCAAACAGACAGAGAAGACGATGGCTAACACCCAAGAACGATCCGAAGATCTGACACTACAGGCAAATGCTGCGCTGGTAATCCAGGCGATCTCGGCAGACCAGCGTAACCTCTATGAGCGCGAACCGAGAGAGCTGATTAGCCACTACAACCGCGAGACAAGCGCCCTGGATGGCTACCGGGGTCGCCAGGTTCTCGAGTTGCTACAGAATGCGGATGACGCCGGGGCCGACCTCGACGACGGCTGCAAGGTCGTGTTCTCGCTAGATCGTAACCGTTTGGTTGTAGCCAACACAGGAGCACTGTTCACTCACGACGGCCTGATGTCGCTGGTTATTAGCGATTGCAGTCCAAAGCAGCTTGACCGCAATCGATTCATCGGCTGCAAAGGCCTAGGTTTTCGAGCTGTGTTGACTTGGACCGACCGCCCGTTGATCGTGAGTGGCTCCTTGCGAGTTTGCTTCGACCGGCAAGCGGCGACCCGCTACGTGGAATCCTTGGCCGAGAAAGGCGCCCAGAGAGTGGGCGACTTTCACCAGTCGGTTGGCCGTTGGCCGGTCCCCGTCATGCGGTTCCCGTTGCTGCCAGCAGAAGACGATCAGGACCTTCAGGTCGCGCGTCGCTTTCAGGACATGGGGTTCACAACGGTCGTGGTGTTGCCGCTGCCCGCTGGAGACCGGGGCGAGGAGGTGCTTGGCGAGGCGCAGAAGCAACTATCCGAGCTGCCTACGTCCGCCATGCTTTTCTGCCGCCATTTGGTTGACGTCAGGATCGAAGGGGCGGTCTGCCGGCACTGGACCTTGCTGCGGGAGGACGTGGACCATGAGAGATCCCGAGTCATTGTGTCCGACGGCGAGCAGGACACCTATTGGGATATCCACCGGCGCTCGGGGAAAGTCCCCGCGGAAGCGGCGGCCGAGACAACTGGCGGGCGGCAGGAGTACGAGATCGGGATCGCCGTCCCAGAGTCGCCGGAGACTCTTTGCGAGACGAACGCGATGTGCGTCTTCTTCCCGACCCGCGAGCGTCTTCCATGTCCACTCATCCTCCATGCAACGCTTGAGACAACCGAAGACCGAAACCGGATCGTAGATCATTCTTCCAACCGCTGCGTCTTGGAAGCATTGGCGGACCATCTAGCCTCGGTGCTGGAGGCGGAGGCAAAGCCCGACAATCTGCACAGGCCGCTCCAATTGCTTGCCGGACTTGAGAAAGCCGACCATGAGCTTGTCAGGTTGGGCTTCGTCGACAGCGTGAAGAAAGCTGTGCGTTCAAGGCGGCTGTTTCCACGACTCGACGGTCAGATGGATACGGCTGATGGCGCTCTGCTGGCACCACACGAGGTGTGGTCTGCTGTGGCGGACGCCACATGGTTGCCGGAAATGCTGGTGCTACCATCGAGTGAACGAGCGGCGGACCTTGTGCATTGGCTGGGCCTTGCGTGGTTGGGGCGGGAATCTCTGAAATCGCGTCTGCACACGATGGTTGCGGCCGCTGACCCTGAACGAGCTGGCATAATCCTTGGCAAGCTCATTGACGCGAATCAGCTCCGTTCCATTGGCGTCAACGGGCTGCTCCTGGAACGCCAGGCCTGTCCTATCGCAGAAGGGGAAGAATGCTTCTTCACGCCAACCGAGGAGTTGCCACCGCTACCGACATGGGCCCAAGGCGTGAGGTTCTTGGACGCCATCTTCCAACGCGCGCTGTTACATGCCTCCGGCCACTCGTCCCTCCGTGGCTTGGCGGGCGAGTTAGAGCGTAACGCGGCCAAGGTATCCGAGTACCGATTTGACACCGTGGCGCGTGCGATCATCTCTCGCCTGGACTCGGACAAGGAGTTGGCTGAGACCGAACGGGTGGCGCGATGGCGAGAACTGCTTGCTTGGCTGCTTCGCGCATCCACGGGGTCGCGACAAGTGCTGCCGCAGCTCCCGGTCAGCGTAGTAACAGCCAGGGGGACGCTCGGGAGAGCAACATACCTATACCTGTCTGAGCAGTATCCGCGCGGCAGAATCGTTGCTCGTCTGTACGCTCCACTCGAGGGGAACGACTTCGTGGCGAACCCGGATGGGCTAGGCCTTTCCAAGTTCGACAAGGCAGAGGTGGAGGAGTTCCTAATCGCACTGGGGGTGCGTGCAACTCCTCGGTCGGTCTCGCTGTCCGCCTATAACCAGCCGAACGCGGACTATTACGCGTTCCGTGAGGCAGCGGTGGACAGCCTTCCTTTCCCGATCTCGGTGCGGTCAAGGCTGTGCGAATCACCAAGCGAAGTGCGGAACCACTGTAACAGCTATCAGATCAGCGGCTTGAGTGTGCCCGACCGATTCCTGCGCATACTCGAGGAAGGAGATCCCGTCGCAGTCATGGCCTACCTGTTGTCTGAACAGCAGACAATGTTGTCTGCCGAGTACGTCGAGAATGCCTACTTCGAGGCCACAGTTGGGAGTGAGCGAAACTACCGGGACGACCCCGCCGTGCCCATCATTAACCCAGTGCTGCATTGGCTCAGAGAGACCCCTTGGGTGCCCGGACAAGACGGGGAGCGGCATCGTCCGGCTGAGATCATGCTGAGCAGCACCGGCCTGAGAGTTCTGCCCAGCGTGTACTGCCGACATGCGATTGATCACCGTGATGAACTGCTGGCCTCGCGGGGTGGAAAGCAGGCCGTGGATGCCATCCTATGGCGTCTTGGGGCGGTGGCTTCACTGGAGACGATGGCGAGTGAACAGGTCTACGACCTCCTCTTGTCCCTGTCCGAACGCGACCCTCGAGGCGAGTCGGTCTCGGCAATCTACCGCACCCTCCTCGAGGCAAACATAGCGGTCGAGGATGGCCCCAATCGCTCGGAGTTCTTGCAGAAAGGAAAGGTGTGGGCTAGGCATCAGGGCAAGGGCCAATTCATGCCAGCGGCGAAAGTGCGGTACAACGCTAACGTCACTTTGCCTGACACAGTCGTCTCGCGCATAGCTTTGCTCGATCTGCCACGGCGTCGAAACGCGACGGCGGTTATTCAACTGCTCAACGTCAAGCCGCTGTCATCAGGGGAAGTCACGTTGGAAGTCGTCCGGGACGCCACCGAATACGATGTTCGAAGTGAAGAGGCCAACGCCTTCCTGCGACGCTGCATTCCATACATATACGCGCTGCGACTCGGCAAGAAGCTCGACGATGATTTCCGAGAGCGGAACATTCTGAAGCGGACGTCGCTATACGTCTGCAGCCGTCTTGCAGTGCGAGTGTCCGTCGAAGGCCAGGAGCCTGAAACGTTGGTCCTTGATCGGGCCAAGGACCGCATCTGCATCGAGTCGCAACTGTACGTTGTCGGACAGTACGATCCGGCAGGAGCAGGCGCGACGAGCTTCTGGCTCTCCGTTGCTGGGCTGATCGCCGAAGCTCTGGGTACAGACGTAGCGGCAGAGGTAGGCGCTGTGCTTCGATGCCGAACAGAGCGCGAGATGAAGGATGTCGTAGAGGAGCTTCTGGGGCTCGAGGCAAGCGAGAAGCTGGATGAAGCGAGAAACCGGTTCGAAGACTGGGATGTCCCCGAAGAGGATGAGGACTTGGTCATCACGCCAGTTGGCCCCGGGGCCGGGCCTGGCAAAGATGAAGGCGATACGAATGAAGTGACTGGCGATGACACGACCGAAGAGACCACGCCGCAAGATGGCACCAACGAGGAAGAAGAGGCCGACAAAGGGCCAAAGGATTCCCGGTTCACAGAGACTGCGCCCCCAGACAAGAAGTCAAAGAAGAAGCGGCGCCTTGTGATCAAAAGCAGTCGCCATGTAGACATTGCCCCTCATGGACCTGTGGCCACGGAAGATGTGACCTTCAAGATCGTGGAGGCCTTTGAACGACAGGACGGCGAAGGCCGGGCCGTCATCAACGTAAGCCACATCCTTGGCAGCGGTGGATTTGGCTGTGATCTGATCAGCGTGTCCTCCGAGGCGGTGAAGGAGAAGGCCCTCGCCGCCGGCGAGATCGCCGAGTCCGAGGTGGTGAGGTTCATCGAAGTCAAGGGACGCAGTTCACGCACTGGCGAGGTGGAACTCACGGACAATGAGTACCAGGCCGCCGAAAGACTGAAAGAGCGGTACTTCCTTTACCGCGTGTTTGTGGACCCCAATGATCCATCCGTGTACGAGGTCGCGGTGCTCCGGGACCCTGTTCACTCTTCGGCCGCACGAATGGTGACGCGGTTCGATTTGAGCAAGGGCTCCGGGGCCGTGTGGTACGCACTCGAAGAGGTCACCGAGGAATGAGGCTGTGCTACTATGGCACTGTACCAGGTTTCACCGGTGACAGCCCGGCACGGCTGCGACGAGAGGACCGGTGACATTGCAGTGCCAACCGGGGTTTCACCGGTGCCAACGTCTCTCTTTCACCGATCAGAGACGCAGAATCGGCCGGCCAAAGCGCCCAATTTAACAGTTTCGAGGCCCCTGCAATGCGCGCTTGGTGTCCCGGCGTTCCCCTCCA
>Ga0116148_1001148_pt1 | contig 29617 bp, 26 predicted proteins | sample AD_UKC055_MetaG_FD_89786 | JGI IMG/M metagenome (GOLD analysis project Ga0116148, IMG submission 89786) | Active sludge microbial communities of municipal wastewater-treating anaerobic digesters from USA - AD_UKC055_MetaG | ecosystem: Engineered > Bioreactor > Anaerobic > Digestate | place: USA...
AAACAGCTTGTCATTGATTATCTAGCATGCGGCATAAAACCTTCTGATGATGTGATTATTTACCCACACAGTTATGTTCCGGAAGCAAACCAGCTCATGCTGCCTTTTTTAACTCTTGTAAGCAATGCAGAATTAAATAGAAATCCGACCGTTAAAGAGGAAATTCAGGCTGCCGGCTTAAAAAGCGTAAATGCAGGAATGTATACGTATCCGGTGCATCAGGCATGCGATATTCTTTTCTGCAAGGGTACCATAGTACCTGTAGGAAAGGATCAGCTCCCTCATCTGGAATTAACACGTCTTATTGCACGCCGTTTTAACGATAAATTTTCCCCGAATAAACCTGTTTTTCCCGAGCCGCAGGCCTTGTTGAGCAAGACTCCGACTATTCTCGGACTTGACGGAAGTCAAAAAATGAGTAAGAGCCGTGGAAATGCAATAATGTTAAGCGCTACAGAAGATGAAACCGCAGCAGCCGTAAAAAAAGCAAAAACTGATGCAGACCGTAATATTACCTATAATCCTGAAACACGACCCGAGGTGGCAAACCTTCTGATGCTCATTTCATTATGTACCGGAGAAACACCGGAATCCATTGCACAAAAAATTGGAGACGGCGGGGGCGGTATGCTCAAAAAAATGCTTACAGAGTCCTTGAATGAAACACTTCGTCCAATGAGAGAAGAACGCAAGCGTCTTGAATCTTCTCCCGATTATATTAGATCAGTGCTTTTAGACGGAGCTCAGAAGGCCCGAAATATGGCTATTGCAACTCTCGATGAGGTGCGCACTGTTATGAATATGATTATTTAGAACTGTAACGTTTCCAGAGGTTTCCTGCTATGGTTAGGAGATTTTCCCTTGTATTTTCCCCGGGATTATCGACAACCATAGCAAATAATTCCTCTAAAATCATCCCGAGATGTTTTCCCGAAGGAATTCCTCTTTCCATTAAATCTTTGCCGTTAACAGATAAATCCTTAAGGCTGAGGGCTGTTTTTTCATCTAAAACGACTTGTATGCGTTCTTTAAATTCAAGAAGGCCATCAGCCCATTGACTATTGTGAAGAAGAGGCGGTTTTCCTGTCATTCCATATACATCGCAGTACCGCAGATTAAAAAGCGCATCAATAAAATCCTGTCCTGTCCGTACAACAAAACGTCTCACCGCTGCATCCGACCATGAATTTTCATAGTGGAACATATGATTCTGAATAAGATGAGAAACCGAGTTTATTTGTTTTTTAGGCAGACGAAGACGTTCGAGAATGAGAGCTGCACTCTGAGCCGATGCTTTTTCATGATTATAAAAAGTAATTATTGGACTCACTTTTTCCGGGCTTGATGGATCAAGTGATTTTATTTCTTCCCTGCGGACAAGAGGTTTTCCTATATCGTGAAATAAGGCAGCAAGGTGAATAGTACTATCAAATTGATAATACGAAGCTCCGTCGCAGGAAGCAAAAAGATGACTCAGAACATCAAACTGATGATGCCCCCGTTCATCTGCCTGTGTTATTCCTCTGCACTGTACTAATTCTGGAATAAAAAGAGACAGAAGTCCTGTTTTTTCCATCATTTCTAATGCCTGTGATGGTTTAGGACTCATAAGCATTTTTAAAAATTCGTCACGGAACCTTTCTATAGATATTTTTTCTGTGACAGTAAGAACCCTTGAAATTGCAGCAAAGGTGTCATCTTCTATTGAAAATCCCAGCTGGCTTGCAAACCGTACCGCTCTTACAGGACGCAATCCGTCTTCGCTGAACCTGTCGATCGCATTACCAACAGTTCTAATAAGGCCTTTTTTTATATCTGTTATTCCGTCAAATGGATCAACAATATTTCCTGTGTTTAAATCCATTGCTATTGCATTCATGGTAAAGTCGCGTCTTGAAAGGTCTTCTTCGATTGTTGCCGCATAAGAAACTGCATCGGGATGTCTGCCGTCAGTATACGAAGACTCTGTTCTATACGTAGTCACTTCAATCTCTTTTCCCATAAAATGTACCGTAACTGTACCATGATCTATACCTGTAGGAATAACCTGGCTGAACATTCGCATAACATCCTGAGGCGAAGCATTGGTCGCTATATCCCAATCGTTTGCCTCCCTGCCGCGTAACATATCGCGTACCGCACCCCCTACAAGATAGGCTTCAAAACCGTTTCGTTTAAAAAAAGAGTTCATTTTCTGTAAAATTGCAGGAATAAAAAGATGCTTCATGATATAGTTTTAGTATAGTAAAAGTCGAAGCCTAAGTCTAGAACTATTATTAATTGAGGTTTTTTAATGCATATAAAGAATGCCGTAATTTTAACAGGCGGAGAAGCGCCTCCAAAAAAAATTGTCGAAAATATTGCAGGGTCTATTTTTTCAAACTCATTTATAATTGCAGCCGATTCAGGACTTGTCTGTGCTCGTGACTACAATCTTACTGTAGACCTCCTGTTAGGAGATTTCGACAGTCTTGCTTCCGATGCTGATACTTCTTGTGTCAAAAGTATAAAAAAATTCCCGTCGTATAAAGACTTCACCGATACTGAACTGGCAGTAATGGAAGCGGCAGAAAAAAGCTCTGAAAATATAATACTTATTGGCGGAAACGGAGGAAGATTTGACCATCTATTATCAATACGTTCCCTGTATGAAAGAAGAATGCAAATTCCGTATCCTCATATGTGGTTTTGCGGATCAAATTTAGTTCTTTGCCTTGACTCATCAAAAAAAGCTGCAGTCACCATCACAGGGCTCGGAGACAATGATTATATTTCCTTATTCCCTCTTTTTTTGTATGGTTTAGAACCTGCTCTAATTTCACAGGGCTTACAATGGGATGTCTCGGATCTGTCCTGGTCAACATGCGGCGGAAGTGTTTCGAACAAGGCAAAAAAAACAGATTCGGGAACAGAGACTGTCACTTTGTCTGTCTCATGCGGAAGATTTTTGGTTATTCTGCCTCTTTATGAAGAAAGCTCTTTCAAGGTTTTTTTATAGATCTGACAGCTTCTAATGCTTCAAGAGAATCTTCTTTTGAGACTGCAATAAAATCTATTAAAATAGGGTAGTCCTGTAAAACCTTACCCCATCGTGAAAATCTTTCTATCTGCAGATAGTCTTCTGCACTCTGGACAGACTGATCATTTGTTAATGATGCTAATGCATTTCTAACCTTATCCTGATACATGCTGTACGCTTCCTTTGCCAGGAGATACAATTCAATATCCGGAAGCTTTACCGTTTGAATGCTCACTGCATCAATGTTGATATCTGAATATTTTGAAAGAGACTGAAGGTGTTTAATTATTGCATCGTAATCATAGCTTATTGAAAGGGAAGAAAGAGAAGAATTTTTTTGCTGTAGAAGAACAAAATCCAAAACATCTTTTGCAGCTTCTTGAGCCTTTGAATCAAGGTATGAATGCAGTTCGTCCTGACCAAGGGCATTAGTTCTTCTAACGAATGATGGTAATGCACTCTGTTTAAGCTGTACCTCAACGGTCATAGAAAAGGAATAAGAAAAATCAGGCTTTCCTTCCAGCATCGGGCTGTAAATATCTGAAGAGGGAAGAGAACCCTGCAGTGTGGTTGTTATAGTCCTCGGGTACATCGAAAAAACACGAATTTCGGTATTTGTCGGAATAAGGCGTTCCCACCGCCATGTGAAGTTTCCTGGAACTATTGCTGCAGGATGGATTCCTCCTGTTTTTGAAATCATGACTCCGGTTGTTCCGCTTGGTATTGAAAATTGCGTCCATCCTATAAAAAGAAGGACTCCAAAAAAAACTATTAAAATTATGACAGAAACAACAAATTTTTTCATATTTCACCTGTATTGTAAATCTGGACGAAAATCTTAATGAACGGTATACTTATGTATTAATAATATGCATCTAAGTATACAATAAATGGAGAAAACTGCAAGGTTAAGAATGAAAAAAAAACAAAAACCTTTATTATTCAGAATAGTTTTTCGAATGATTCTCTTTTTATTATTGTTTTTACTGGTTCTATTTCTATTCTATGTAAACGGCAACGTTAAACTATTTCAAGATGTTACCCAGCTTATGATTTTGTACCTGATAAGCATCATTTCCATCTTTCTTCTTGTTTTCAGTATTTTCGCCTTAGTGCTGATCATTGTATATGCTATTTCTCAAAAAACAATATGGTATTTAGTTTATCTTATCAATATTATTTTCTCTTCTACCCTTGCTCTTGCAGGTTTATTCTTTTCCCGTGCTGTAGATTTTTTAGCCTCCGGTCTATAAACAGCCGATTGACACTCGTATAGTAGATTCGTATTATAAAAAAATGAAAACTGAACAAAAAAGGCTATTTGGTATTAGGGGAGCCGTATTTGCCGAAAATACACGGGAAGATATTGGTAAAAAAGTTAAAGATTTATATGTGCAAATTCTAGCTCAAAATGATTTACTTGAAGAACAAATAGTTTCTATACAGTTTAGTGTTACACCCGATCTAACTGCTGTTAATCCTGCTTCTGCTCTGAGACAGGCGGGTTGTGCGCAATCCTGCCCTTTATTCTGCTGTGCTGAACCAGTTGTCGATAATGGTTTTCCCTTTGTAATAAGAATACTTGTAACAGCATATTTAGATAATAATCCGGTATCAGTATACATTCATGGAGCGCAAAATTTACGTACAGATCTTCTTCGTTCGTAACTAAAGGATTTCTATGCATGTAAAACAAAAATCAATATGGATTGTGAGCCGTGAATATGCAGGTATAGCTGAAGCAGGGGGCGTTAAAAATGTTACCACTTCACTTGCAGAAACCTTAATAAAGTACGGGTATGATGTAAAGGTTTTTATACCGCAGTACGGGTGTTACGAGTCCGGCTGTCTGCAAAATTATACATCTTTAGAATCTTTCTATGCAAAAATCTCAATAACTGATGAACTTTACACTGTTACATATGCGCAAGCAGAGTCAGCATCGGTTCCCATTGTGTTCATAAAAAATCATATTTTTTCATCAAAAAATGCAGTATACACCTATACCTCATTTGATGAAAAAATTAATCCTCTTCACCGCAGGGGTTTAGGTCATATTGACAGTCATGTTATGAATGCCCTATTTCAAAAATCGGTTCTTGAGTATGCTCTTTTGCAGAAAACTGCGCCGGACATAATTCACTGCCAGGATGCAGCTGCTTCAATGCTCCCTGTATATGCCCGGGAAGATATTCGTATAAAAAAGTTTTTTAATTTTACCTCTTTTGTTGTTACTATACATAATGCAGGACCGGGTTATCATCATGCATATAACAGTATAGAGGATGCCTATAGGGTAACAAACTTACCCCATCATGTTCTAATGTACGGATTAAGCGGCGGTCTTGTTGAACCTTTTGTACTTGCATCAAAGTATGCTGTTCTTACAACTGTTTCTCCCTGGTATGCTCAAGAAATTATTGATCCGCTGTATCCTTTTACAGACGGATTGTCATATCAATTTGCACGGCGGAATATCAATGTTTCGGGAATATTAAATGCAATAGATTATGAACGCTATGATCCTGCAGATATATCAAAGTCTTTACTCTGTACATCGTATAATCCTTTAGCTGGCGATTTTAACGGAAAAGCAATAATTAGATCATGTTTTTTAAAAAAGACAGAAAAAGGAATAAGGGGACAAACAGATCATGAAGGCCGAATTTCCAAAATAGAACAGTTCGGCTCATTGAGCTCTATAAGCAGTACCCCTGTTGTTTTTGCCTATCACGGCAGAATTGTGTGGCAGAAGGGGCTGGAAATATTAGTTCATGCTGCAAGAACCCTTCTAAAAGAATGTGAACATGCATGCTTTGTAATCATTGGTCAGGGACAGCCGGAGATTGAACAAATGCACATAGATATATCTCATGAGTTTGAAGGCCGTTACGTATATATCAGGGGTTATGAGCGTTCATTGGCAAGAGAATGTATAGCCTCCAGCGATTTCCTTGTTCTTCCAAGTGTTTTTGAACCCTGCGGTCTTGAAGATTTTATTGGTCAGATTTTAGGCACACTTCCTATAGCCCATGCTGTCGGCGGATTGAAAAAAATCATTCATGAGAAAACCGGATTTTTGTATGAAGATAATAGTGCAGACGGTTTGTATACTGTTCTCAAACGTATTTACACTATGTTTATACATGAACCGGAAAAAATTCTTGAGATGAAAAAAAATGCTGCAGTGAAGGTGCATGAAGAGTTTACCTGGGATGCTATTGTCTCAAAACAATACATTCCTCTGTATGAAAAAATAATTGGAAAAAAATGATTGAGTAAGAAAAAAGCTATTGACATTAACTTTGTTAACAGCTATATTACTACTCGTTCATCACGCCAACTTAGCTCAGCTGGCCAGAGCACGTGATTTGTAATCTCGGGGTCTAGGGTTCGAATCCCTAAGTTGGCTGGAACTTTTTTCAGTAAAGGTTAGATGAACAATGTATACGGGGAGGTTCCCGAGCGGTCAAAGGGGGCAGACTGTAAATCTGTTGGCTCCGCCTTCGAAGGTTCGAATCCTTCTCTCCCCAGTAAAAAGGTGTTGAAACTCAGTTTCAGCACCTTTTTTTTTGGAGTTTTTATGCCGGAAAAAGATTTGGATGGTGTTTGTTTCTCGTGTACACAGTGTTCTCATTGCTGCAGGCATGAACCAGGCTATGTTTATTTGTCTCAAAAAGATTTGACAAAACTATGTCATTGGTTTAATCTTGATTCTAAAGTTTTTATCAAGAATTTCTGCAGGTTTGTACCTTTTTATGACGGTTCGGAAGTTCTATGTTTAAGAGAAAAGATTAATTATGACTGCATATTCTGGGATAACGGATGTACTGTTTATGATGCGCGTCCTGTACAATGCCGGACATATCCGTTTTGGAATTCAATAATTCAAGACAGGGAATCATGGAACCGGGAGGCTGAACATTGCCCCGGGATCAATCACGGCAGATCGTACACAACAGCAGAAATAAACGAACGCAATACCGAATACAAAACTAATGTACCAATAAAGAAAACTGAAATCGGAGATTAAGATGAAGGTTACGTTTTGGGGTGTGAGGGGATCATTACCGACGCCGTTATCGCCGGAAAGAATCAGGGCAAAAATAGAGGCTGTAGTACAACGCATTGCTGTTTCCGACTTGGAAAACTCAAACGCGAGAGAACGTTTTATTTCCTCTTTACCCCCTTGGATTTATGGCACTGTCGGGGGCAACAGTGCCTGTGTTGAAATTCGAACAAAAAAAAATGAAATCTTTATTCTCGATGCAGGTTCCGGCATCAGACTCCTTGGAAAAAAACTTGCAAAAGAAGAGGCTCGGGTTTTTCACATTTTCATTTCACATTTTCATTGGGATCATATTCAGGGACTTCCTTTTTTTGATCCTGCTTATAATCAAGACTCGGAAATCCATTTTTATTCTCCTTCCGAAGACTTAAAAAGGATCTTGTTTGCACAAATGGAAGAACCTGAATTTCCGGTTACAATGAATGCCTTTACCAAAAAAATAACGTATCATACCATAGTTCCAAATGAATCTTTCTATGTCGGAGACGTACAGGTGGCCTGTAAAAAAATGTCTCATCCGGGAGATTCTTACGCATATTCATTTCTTGAAGATAATCGAAAGTTTATTTATGCAACCGATGTTGAAATTTTTACGAAAGACTTTGAACGCGACGGAGAAAATGACCAGTTTTTTGACACGGCCGATGTTTTAGTTATTGATTCACAGTACACAGCAGAAGAAGCAGTAGAAAAAGAAAACTGGGGACATTCTGCATTTTGTTATGCTGTAGATTTTGCCGCAGCATGGAATATTCCAAAGGTTCTTTTATTTCATCATGATCCGACCTATGATGACAAAAAAGTGTATTCAATACTTCAGTCAGCCCGCTGGTATGCAGGGTATGCTGTTAAAAAAGAAATCAATCTTGATATAGCTGCAGAGGGATTGGAAATAGAAGTATGATGGAAGTTAAGGTTTCAGTAGATTTAACCGAAACGCAGGTAAAGGCATTGCTGCTTCTTTTGAAAAGACAAAGGGAGCTTGATTCCGAATTAAAACCTTTGTATGATACATTTCTTGATTATATTTATAATACCATGACCATTGAAGAGGCCGAGAAATATTTTAATGAAAGCTAAACGACTAATTTTTACATTATTAATTTTACTCATGACAGCTGCCGCTGCTTCAGGTTTTATAGTTTTATATCTTTTAAAACCTGTTTCAATTAATTCAGAGGCTGAAACACAGAAAATTGTTATTTCCCGGGGATTATCTGCAAAGTCAATAGGTGTGATGCTGTATGAAAAAAAACTCATACGAAGCCCCCTGCTGTTTTATGCCGCAGCGCGGTATTCTGGAACTGTTATTAAGGCAGGTGTATATCAGATATCGCCGGATATGCAGTATATGGAAATTCTCAAACTTCTTGAAAAAGGAAAAGATGCTCAAATTATAGTATCAATTCCTGAAGGCTTAACTATTTCCCGCATAGGCTCTTTACTTGAACAAAAGGGAGTTGCAAGTGCTGCAGATTTTATTTCTGCCTCCCGTGATCCTCTTATTCTTGAAAAATATGCTATTCCGTCTGAAAGTGCAGAAGGGTATCTTTTCCCGGATACTTACTATTTACAGCCCGATATGTCTCCATCACAGGCCGTATCAATAATGATAGAAAATTTTTTCACAAAAGTTAAATCAATTCCAGCTTTAGAAGATAAAACAAATACTGAACTTTTTTATGTTGTACGTTTAGCATCAATTGTTGAACGTGAATACCGCAGAGCAGATGAGGCTCCCTTAATTGCAAGTGTTTTTGCCAACAGGCTCCGCTATAACATTGGATTATACTCCTGTGCAACAATAGTCTACATATTAACGGAAATTGAAGGCAGAGATCATCCGGAGAGAATAACAGAAAAAGATACGAGAATTGAAAGTCCGTATAATACCTATTTATATGCAGGGCTTCCCCCGTCTCCAATATCGAATCCGGGCTTAACTGCTTTAAAAGCTGCAGCCGATCCGCCCAGGACAGAGTATTATTATTTTAGGCTCATTGATGAAACATCGGGTACTCATACCTTTACAAAAAACTTTGATGATCATAAAGAAGCCGGCTTAACTTTGACTGCAAAAAAAAGGGCAGGTAATTAATGCCTAAAATTGCTTCTGCAACTATAGATGAAGTAAATAACCGTACCGATATTGTTGCCCTGGTAAACGAGTATACCCGGCTTGACAGACGAGGATCCGACTGGTGGGGCTGTTGTCCCTTTCATAACGAAAAAACGCCCTCTTTTCATGTACTTCCCGACAGGAAAATGTACCACTGTTTCGGCTGCGGAGAAGGCGGCGGGGTCATTAAATTTCTTATGGAGATGGAAAAAATCAGTTTCACCGAAGCTGTAATAAGTTTAGCAAAAAAAAACGGCGTGGAAGTTATTTATGAAGGGTCCAATTATCAGGAACCGGAGAAAAATAACACCAAAGATCTGTATATAGAGCTTTATACCAGGGTATCGGGGACGTATCATTTTTTTCTTACACAATCGGAATTAGGATCCTTTGCTAAATCGTATATAGTTAAACGGGGTATTAGTGAAGAAATAATCGAAAAATTTGAGCTGGGTTATGCTCCTTCAGATAAATACTGGCTTAAAAAGTTTTTAAAAGAAAAAAAATACAGTGATGAATTTCTTAAAGAGTCAGGGCTTTTTTCAAATAACTATCCCGATATTTCTTTTTTTATTGACAGATTAACGTTTCCCATCGCTAACAGGAAGGGGCAGGTTATCGGTTTCGGGGGCAGGCTTTTAAGGGGCGACGGACCAAAATATCTCAACTCAAGAGAATCCGAAATTTACAGGAAACGGGAAAATCTCTACGCTTTTCATTTGGCAAAACAGCATATCAGGCAAAAAAAGGCTATTATTCTCTGTGAAGGATACATGGATGTTATAGCCTATCATCAGGCAGGCATACAAAATGCTGTTGCGCTTTTAGGAACTGCGCTTACCGAAGAACAGGTAAAGCTCATTCAACCCTTTATTGAGACTATTTTTCTTTCCCTCGATAGCGACAATGCCGGCGTACAGGCAACCCTTAAATCAATAATAGTGTGCCGCAAAGCCGATATAACGGTTAAGGTTATCAGTTTTAAGGAAGGGAAGGATCCGGCAGATATTCTTTTAAACAACGGCGTTGAAGCATTGACACGATGTGTCGACAGCGCTATAATAGATGTTGATTATTTGTTGTCTTTTCTGGCAAAAGAGTATAATACAGATACTCCGGAGGGAAAAACAAAGGCCGCCTTGTCTTTTTTTCCCTATGTAGAAGCCTTGAAATCAGACATACAAAAAGAAACGAGTTTGGAAAAATTATGCCAAACTTTCAGCTTAAAACCAGAGGCGGTGAAAAAAGACTTCAATAACCGAGGTTTGTACAAAAGTTCAATTCAGAATGACAAACAATCCAAGACACAACAAGTACCCGTTAAAAAAGAAAAAATTAAACCCAATGTGGAGTTGCGGGCTATTATAGCAGTGATTGCTAATATTGATTGTTTTCCAAAGATACGAACTAAGATCAACCCTGAGGATTTTGAAGACGCTATGGCCCGGGATATGTTCATTGCACTTGAAGATTGTTATAGAGAGGGAGCGGTTAGTTTTGAAAGCGTAATGTCAAAATGTTCCAGTGACGGAATTCATCAGTTTGTTGCAGAATATATTACAAACGGCGAGTTTTCGATAAATACTGAGAAAACAATAGAAGACATTATTGTTTTATTAAAACGTAATAGTTTGGAACGCAAACGCGACCGCCTGACAAACCAGATAAGACAGTTTACTGTTGTTACTCTGGAAGATCAAAAACAACTTGAAAGCATGATCAGTGAAAAAATGAACATTGATTTTGAATTGTTACAAAAAAAGGATGCAAACGGATGACGGATCAAGAACTCGATCCTGCTATTGCAAAGCTTATAGAGTATGGTAAGGTAAAAAAGCAGATTACCTGGGATGAATTGAATGATCAATTACCTCAGGATATTATTAAGGACACCGAAAAGATGGATGGTGTTCTTTCATTACTCCAAAAAAATAAAATTCAATTTATTGAAGATGATGGTTTTCATGACGATGACGAGGATGAAGATTCCGATGACATTGCGCCGGATACAGTAACTCATAAAGCTGTCAAAGAAGATACTCGAAAACGTCTTGTGTATAATGAGAAAAACTCCAACGGCGATGATCCCATAAAACTGTATCTTCGTGAAATTGGAAAAGAAAATCTTCTAAGCGCAGAACAGGAAGTTGAATTATCTAAGAAGATGGAAGACGGGGAAAACATTATTAAGGGTGTAATAAAGCACTCCGGCATGATGATTCCTGAATTTTATCTTGTAGCTCAAAAAGCATTCTCGCGGATTGATCCTCATGAAACTGGAAAGCCACGTAAAGAAATAAATGAAGAGATGGCCGAAAAACGCCGTCTAAGAACATACTACAGCGAAGTTCTCAAACCTATTCTTCCCGAGATGAAGCAGTATATTCAGGTTAAAAAACAGCTCTATGATGCAGACCCTACAAAAAATATTTTTGAAGATGAGAGTCTGCTTGAGCTGCAGAAGACAATTCTTCCGGCATTGCAAACCATAGATATTCAATCCGAAGAAATCGAGCGGTTTTCCGATAAATTTATTGATGCAACACGAAGAATAAGCGAATATCGCCACCGACAGGAACGTAAAGCTAAAGAATTGCGTATTGCTGATTACGGAGATCTAAGAACCCTCGGCAAAAAAGTTGCAATAAAATCTGAAAGGGTAAAGCTGGAACAGGAATTGGGCTTATCTGCCGATGAAATACGCGATATTTATACACAGATACAAAAAATTGACCGTAAATTGCGCCGTCTTGAATATGAATTTGAAAATAATGTTCAGGAAATTCTTGAAATGGCAAAGGAAATTTTAAGCGGCCGGAAAATGATGGAAGAGGCTAAGAATCGTCTTATTAATGCCAATCTCCGTCTTGTTGTTTCTATTGCAAAAAAATATACAAACCGCGGTCTGCAGTTTTTTGATCTCGTTCAGGAAGGTAATATTGGCCTCATAAAAGCAATAGAAAAGTTTGAATATCGTAAAGGTTATAAGTTTTCTACCTATGCCACCTGGTGGATACGTCAGGCTATTACTAGAAGTATTTCTGATCAGGCTAGAACAATTCGTGTTCCTGTTCACATGATTGAACAGATAAATAAAGTTGTACGTGAATCACGGCAGCTCATGCAGCGGCTTGGCAGAGAACCCACAGATGACGAAATCGCAGAACAGCTGGGCTGGCCTGTAACAAGAGTAAAACAGGTAAAAAATGTAGCAAGGGAACCGATTTCTTTGGAGACTCCAATTGGAGAAGAAGAGGATTCTTTATTGGGAGACTTTATTGAAGACAAGGAAGTTGAAAATCCGGCAAACATGACCGCATATACCCTGCTTCAGGAACAAGTACACTCTGTACTTGGAACATTGCCTCCAAGAGAACAGGAAGTATTAAAAATGAGATTCGGTCTTGATGACGGATACTCTTTGACTCTTGAAGAGGTTGGACTATATTTTAATGTTACAAGAGAACGCATCCGCCAAATTGAAGCGAAAGCTCTGAGGCGCTTACGTCATCCAAGAAGATCGAGCGGTTTACGCGATTATATAGACATTTAATCCATTATAGTATATAAATGTACTGTTATACGTGGATAGCTTACGGGAAAAGGGGTTCTAAATGAACATGATAGAAGTTTTTGAAAAACTTAAAACATTACAGGATGTACTTGCACTTAAATATGAACTTGAAGCAAAAATTACTGATGCTCCAAAAAAGCTTTCTTCTCAGGATGAGCTTCTCGCCCGTTTAAAGAAAGAATTCATTGAAAAAAATGCCATTTATGAAGAAGTTCGCTCAAAAGTTTTAAGATTGAAATCTGATTTAGCTGAAGCAGATGCCGCTAGAGAAAAAAGTGAGAAGGGTATGGATAACATTACTACTCACCGAGAATATGAAGCTTTAGATAAAGAAATAAAAGACAAAACAGAACTGGAACAGCAGCTTCGCAAAGATTTACAAAAAGAAGAGAAAAATCTTGCAGAACTGAATGAAAACCTGAAACAGGAAGAGCAGCTTATAAACAGTCAGGAAACTGAGCTTAATACCGGTAAACAGTCTTTGGAAAAGGAAATCTCATCATATAAGTCGCAGTTAAGTGAACTTGCAGGTCAGGTTGACGAGCTTAAACAAGGTATTGATGATGATATTTTCTTCAAGTTTGAAAGAATTATCGGAAGTAAGCAGGGTAAGGGTATTGTTGCTGTAAAAGGCAATGTTTGTGACGGATGTCACATGATTCTTCCTGCTCAGTTTGCTAATGAAGTACATGCCGGAGAAAAAATTGTATTCTGTCCCTACTGCAGCAGAATCCTATTTTATCAGGAAACTGACGGCGGTGAAGACCAGTACTTCCAGATTGAAGATACAGGAAGCCTTGCTGATCTTGATGATGATTTTGATGAAATTGATGATGACAGCGAGGACGATGCAGGCGATGAATCCGATGACTCAAAAGACAACGGATTTGATGATTAGTTAATTTACAGAAGAGATATGACCGCCTGTCTTTGTACAGGAGGAAAGTCCGGGCTCCTTCGGAAAAAGTGCCGGTTAACAACCGGGCATTTAAAGAACTAGGTTTTAAGCCGAAGTTAACCCTTCGGCTTTATCCAAAAGCTTTAAGTGACAGAAAGCGCAGCAGAAAATATACCGCCGAAAGGTAAGGGTGAAAAGGCGGGGTAAGAGCCCACCGCGTTTTTGGCAACAAAAACGGCATTGCAAGCCTCATTTGGAGCAAGATCAAGCAGTAACCGGACTCCGATACATGGTTGCGGGTAGATCGCTGAATATGAACGGCAACGTTTATGTTAGATAGATGGTCATGAATTTTTTAAACCTTTGTTTAAAGAGTTACAGAACCCGGCTTACATCTCTTCTGTTTTTTTTATAGGCTTGTATGAAAAATATACGTTCAAATAGTAGTATTGTTGTTAGAAAAAAAACTAAAATACTCGCACGAATCATAGTAATATTTCTTTTTATATCGCTTGTAGCTGCATCAGTATATGTAATTTCAAAAGTAATTATTCGAAAAAATAACCCCTCTGTTCCGACAAATGCCTCTATTATATCATTGTGGAATAAATCAGAATACGAAGAAGTGTATACTCAGTCCGGAATCCTTCTGGATGAAAATAGTTTCAATGGTACTGCCTTGTTTTATAGAGGATTAAGTTCCTTTTATTTAGCTGTTTCTCAAACTGAAACTTCTGCTGCCCAATCATATTTAGATGAGTCAATTAACAATTTGCGTATTGCGCTTCATACAGCAGATAAAAACCTGCAGCCGCAAATTTCATACATACTTGGGAAAGCTTATTTTCAAAGAAACCTTTTTTCATCCTATCATTATTATGCAGACTTGGCAGTTTCATATTTAGAAAAAGCAGTATCATTAGGCTACGAGTCTGCAGATATTCCTGAATATTTAGGCTTATCCTATGCAAATTTAGGAATGACGCAGCAAAGTATTGAAGCCTTTACAAATGCCCTCTTAGTTAGAGAATCCGATATCCTTTTACTGGCAATTGCACAGCAGTATATTATCAGCTCTAATATTGAAACCGCAAAACAATATTTATTCAAAGTTGCAAAAGAAAGCAGTAATGATATATTGATTTTAAAAAGCAAATTACTTCTGGCTCAAATATATTTTGAAGAACAGCTTTATTCAGAAGCTGCACAGGAATATATGAGCATACTTGAAAAGGATCCTGATTATGCCGATGCATATTACGGGCTTGGTCTGATTTATGAAAAAGAAGGCGACAGTGCTAAGGCGCGTGCTGAATGGAGAAATGTGTTAAAAATACAGGTAAATCATCAAGGGGCTATTAATAAACTAGGTTTATGATTATACTAATTATATTAGAAAAAAGGGAGGATTAAATGGGGCTTTTTAGCGGTTTTACTACTGATATTGGTGTCGATCTAGGGACTTGTAATACCTTAATATATGTTAAAGGAAAGGGCATTGTAATAAATGAACCGTCTGTAGTTGCAGTTGAACGGGGAACAAATAGGGTAGTTGCTGTAGGCGCTGAGGCAAAAAGAATGCTTTGGAAGACTCCCGGCGACATAATAGCAATCCGGCCCCTTGCCGACGGTGTTATTGCAGATATGGATAGTACCGAAAAAATGATCCGTTATTTTATCTCAAAAATTATGCCCCGTCATGGTCTGTTCAGATCTATGAGAATGAAAATAGGAATTCCAAGCTGCATTACAGAAGTAGAACGCCGTGCAGTACAGGAAGCAGCATTAAAAGCAGGAGCAAAAGAAGTTCAGGTAATTGAAGAATCTTTAGCTGCTGCAATTGGCGCCCAGATTCCAATCCATGAACCAGCAGGCCACATGGTATGCGACATCGGCGGAGGAACAACAGAAGTATCTGTAATTTCACTCGGCGGTATGGTTGTAACCAGTGCTATAAGACTCGGCGGAGACGAATTTGACGAAGCTGTAATTAAACACGTAAGAAGTGTTCATAACCTCATAATCGGCCAGCAGACAGCTGAACGCTTAAAAATTGAAATCGGCAATGCAACACCTGATAAAAATATTGAAAAAATGGAAATTAAAGGAACTGATGCAATTACAGGACTTCCAAGAAGGCTCGAAATAGATTCTGTCGAAGTTAGAGAAGCATTAAAGGATCCAATAACTCAAATTGTTGATGAAATAAAAAGAACTCTTGGTAAGACACCTCCCGAACTTGCAGCCGACATTTTTACCCATGGTATTGTTATGACCGGAGGCGGATCGCTTCTTAAAGGGCTGCCGAAATTAATATCAAAAGAAACCGGTGTTCCTGTTATTCTTGTAGAAAACTCGCTTGAGTGTGTAGCTATCGGTGCAGGGCAGGCATTTGATCTTTTCAAGGGAATGTCTTCCGATCGAAGCATTTATGATAATTTGAATAACTAAGTCATGGCGCAGAAAAAAAGACCAAATGCGTTTCAGTTTCATATACTCGTTTTTTTACTTTTAGTAATATTTTCCGGTACGATACTTGCGTTATCTACCGGAGGCTTTATTGTAAATTTTAAAACAGTAGGCTTTTCTTTTTTGTCGGCTGTTCAAAAAGGGGTTCACGCTGTAGGATCCGGTATAACAGGGCTTGTGACTGCAGTTAAAGATTTATCAGTTTTAAGAGAAGAATATGCAGTATTAACACAGAAACTGCAGGATTATGAATACTTACAGCGGAACAATGCAGAAATACGAAAAGAAAATGAAAGACTGCGGGAGCAATTGAAATTTTCACAAAGTATTGTTCAGACAAATTTACCTGCTCTTGTCATTGGACGGGATCCAAACAGCATTTATTCAGGAATTACAATTAATAAGGGCAGTCTTAATGGAATAAAAAAGAATATGCCCGTCATAGCAGTTCAAAACGGCCATGTTGGTTTGGTGGGAAAGATTACAACTGTCGGTTTAACCACCAGTATGGTTATGCCGGTTTATGATTATCAGTGTAATGTATCTTCCCGTATTCAAACTACGAGGGATATTGGAATTGTCAGCGGTACAGGCTCGCCTGATGCTCCCTTACTCATGAAATATATTAAAAAAAGAGTTCTTGAGGAACTTCAGTATGGCGATATTGTTGTTACATCGGGAGAAAATGATAATTATTTAAGAGATATTCCAGTAGGTACAATTTCAAAAATTTCTGTACTCGATTATGATACATCTTTAGAAATTGAATTAACGCCTATAATCGACTTCTCCCGTCTTGAAACTGTAATAGCAGTCGATGTTTCCGATAGAGGTGAATTATGATTCGTTCATTTTTTTCAAGTATTCTTTTCTATCTTTTTTTTATTCTTTTTCAAACTGCAATTTTATCTAATATTACTATACTTCCCGCCGTTCCAGATCTGATGCTTATAATGACTTTGTATATTTCTTTACATAACGGATGTATGCTGGGCCAGACAACCGGTTTTACTTCCGGTCTTATGATAGATTTTTTAAGTGCAGGACCGCTTGGCTTAAACAGTCTAATAAGAACAATTTTGGGCTATGTTTTCGGTCTATTTTCAAAAACTTTAAACACCACAGGTTTTTTTCTTCCTGCACTCTATGGTTTTACGGCGACAATCATTAAATCAATATTACTTCTTGTAATTTCCTTCTTTTTCCCTAATGGTGTTGTTACCTATTCTTTGTTTTCTTATGTTTTTCTTTTTGAGTTAGCAGCTAATACCATCTTAACTCCGCTGCTTTTTTCATTTCTTAACATTTTTTCAAATATTTTACTCACAAAACCTGAGGTATCATTGTCATGAGATTTCAGCTGACTGATATAAAAAAAGACAATGGAAATTCAAAAAAAGACAAGATATATTCAATGATGATTTTTGTTGCTGTAGTCTTTGGAATTTATGTATTGAAGTTATTTTCAATGCAGGTTATTGAAGGATCATCATATAGAAAACAGTCTCAAAATCTTTCACAGCGTTCTAAACAGATACCGGCACAACGGGGTGAAATATATGACAGAAATGTTCAGCTTCCGCTTGTTGTAAATACGGATTCTTTTGCTGTAGACATAATTCCCGGTGATATAGGTGCAGACATGTACGACACCGTGGCATTAAAACTGGCATCTTTTTTGGGTATTCAAAAATCAGACATCGATAAAAAGGTTCCGCCAAATGTCAGGCGGTCATATACATCAATAGAAATAAAATCGGGAGTAACCTTTAATATTATTTCAAACATAGCTGAAAATTTAAGTGATCTTCCAGGTGTGTCCTGGCGTTCTAAGCCATTAAGAAGTTATGTTCAAACAGGTTCAATGTCGCACATTATTGGTTATGTAGGGGATGTTACCCGTGAAGAGCTGAAGATTTTATACAATAAAGGATATACTAATAATAGTATAATAGGAAAAACCGGTATTGAGAAGCAGTATGATGAGCTTTTACAAGGAATACCTGGAAGCGAGTCGAGGGTTGTAGACGTAAAAGAACGACTGGTAACCAATAATTCATTGGTAGTAAAACCAGTTATGGGCAAAAATCTTGTTCTTACTATAGATTCCGACATTCAAATTCTTGCTGAAAAAGCATTGGGCAATAGGATTGGGGCAGCTGTTGTTCTTAAACCTGCAAGCGGAGAAATTCTTGCTATGGTATCTTACCCGTTTTTTGATGCGAATTTATTCTCAAGAGATGATTCTTCTGCAGTTTATAATGCATTAGCAAATGATAAATCAAAACCTCTTTTAAATAGAGCAGTCAATGCTGCATATTCACCTGCCTCAACGTTTAAAGTGTTAATGACAGCTGCTGTATTGTCAGAGCAGTCTTTTGGTATTGATCAGAAAATTGAGTGCTCAGGTTCTATTCATTATGGAGACCGGGCTTTTAATTGTCACATAGGCAAACCCGGTCACGGCTATCTGGATCTTAAAAATGCTCTCGCACAATCCTGTAATATTTACTTTTGGACAGTAGGCAGAGATCACTTAGGTGTAGACCGTATATCGTCTTATGCACAAGAATTCGGTTATGGTCAATCGGCAGAGATTGACTTGCCAAGCCAGTCAGCGGGTTTCGTTCCTACTGCTCAATGGAAAGAAAGACGGTACCATGAAAAATGGCTCGGCGGTGATACAATGAATTTATCTATAGGTCAAGGCTATTTACAGGCTACTCCTCTTCAAGTGGCCAATATGATGGCAATGGTTGTTAACAATGGCACAATTTATAAGCCGCACCTTCTTAAGGAAGTTATAGATCCTGTTACCGGCGATGTCGTTGACAGGGTAGGCGAAGAAGTTCTTTTTCAATCAAATATTGATCAAGAATACTGGCAGATAGTTAAAGAATATTTGCGGTATACAGTTACTGACGGATCGGCATCCAGTGTATTGATGAGAAATAAGGTTGTAGAAATTGCAGGTAAAACAGGAACCGCGGAAGTTGCCGGCATTAGAAACAGCTGGCATTCTTGGTTTGTTGCATACGCTCCTTTTAATGCGCCGCCTGAAGATGCTGTTGTTGTAGCTGTTCTTGTTGAAGCGGAAAATCAATGGGAGTGGTGGGGACCTTATGCTTCCACAATTATTTTTCAAGGAATATTTGCTAATCAAACATTTGATGAGGCAGTTAATGCTCTTGGTTTCAGATATCTGACTAAACCGGTAGGCAGGCAGGAATGATAAAAATAAGAATATTTTCACTTTTTGATTATTTAATACTCAGCGCCTCAATTTTTTTGATGATTATTGGTATTTTTTTCATTTTCTCTTCCGGTATAAACTCTGAAAATATACTTGTATCGAATGAATATATAAAACAAATAATTTGGGCTGTTACCGGCTTATTCATAATGTTTTTTGCAGCTCTTATAGATTATAGAAAAATTAAACGATGGTTAAAATGGATTTTCCCTGGATTATTAGCTGTATTGCTGTTTACAAGATTTTTTGGAAGATATGTAAATGGAGCCCGAAGCTGGCTGGGAATCGGAAGCTTAGGTATTCAGCCTTCTGAATTTGGTAAAACAGTCTTTATTCTTTTTCTCGCTATGTATCTTGAAAAAACTGAAAAAATATCGGAAAGAAAACGTTTTATTACCGCATTATTAATCCTTATTCTGCCGGTGGGCTTGATTCTTCTTCAGCCGGATCTTGGAACTGCAAGTGTTTATATTCCAATATTTCTTTTAATGTGCTTTGTTGCAGGCGTTCCGATGCGTTATCTTTTGCTTGTTTTTTTATCCGGCATGCTTACTATTGTTATGACTGTATTGCCGGTTTGGGAATCACAAATAGTAAAACAGGATATTCCATGGGTAACCTTGTTTACAAATTTTAAGCTTCGTATGATCGTTGTCTTTGCCTGTTCAATGGTAACACTTGCCGGTATTATTGGAAATTTATTATTAAAAAGAAGATACTTTTTCTGGATTGCGTTTGTTTTTGGTATTGTAACCTTTTCACTGCTCGCATCTGTAGCAGCCGGCTGGGTGTTAAAGGATTATCAGATCAAGAGATTGATTGTATTTTTGGATCCGCAAACAGACCCTTTGGGTTCAGGCTGGAACATTATTCAATCTAAAATTGCGATTGGTTCAGGAAGTATTTTTGGACAAGGTTTTTTAAAAGGAACTCAAAGTCATTATCGTTTTTTACCGCAGCAAAGTACCGATTTTATTTTTAGTATTCTTTCTGAGGAACTAGGATTTGCCGGCGGTCTTTTAGTATTCTTCCTGTATTTTGTAATTATTTTTAGAACTTTTTTTATAATGAAGAGTGCGAATAATTCTTTCGGCTACTATATAGCAACGGGTATTATGAGCATGCTTTTCTTTCATTTTGTTGTAAATGTCGGAATGGTAATGGGAATAATGCCGATTACCGGAATTCCTTTATTATTTCTTTCATATGGCGGTTCATCCTTGTGGAATGTAATGTTTTGTATGGGACTGCTCATGAGTATTAATTTTAGACGCTTAGATTTTAATTAACAGGATTTGCTTTTGAAAACTATCAACCCTTTAGAAGTTTTTGGCTCAGCTATTATGCAGGTGCAAAAACCATCCCGCTATTTAGGCGGGGATTTTGGTCAAACGGTAAAACCGTTTAGTAAAAATGATGTTCTCTATAATTTTGGAATGGCTTTTCCCGACCTATATGAAATAGCAATGAGTAATCAGGCTATTAGAATTATATACAATAACTTAAATGCATACGATAGTATAAGAGCAGAAAGAGTATTTGCACCTGAAAAGGATTTTGAACAATTACTCATACAAAAAGATATTCCTCTCTACACATTGGAAAGCGGAATACCTCTCCATGAACTTGATATGATCGGTTTTTCTATAGGGTATGAGCTTGGTATTACCGGCGTATTATGCATGCTTGACAGGGGAAAAATTCCATTATTAAAGAAAGACAGGACAGAACATGATCCAATTGTTATTGCAGGTGGCTGCGGAATAACTAATCCTGTTCCCTTGCAGAACTTTTTCGACGCATTTTTTATCGGCGAGGCTGAACATGAAATGTTCGAATTAATTCACGCTGTATCATTAATGAAGCAGCGAGGGGCCTCAAGAGAAGAGATGCTTTCATATTTTTGTTCACATGAATCTGTCTGGGTGCCTGGAAAAAAGGCGAAGAGGGCAGTGTACAACAAATTTGGTCAGGAAGACAGTGTTCCTTCATACTTTCCTATAGCAAATATAAAACCGGTTCAAGAGCACGGCGTTATAGAAATTATGAGAGGCTGCCCCAACGGCTGCAGGTTTTGTCATGCTGGAATTTATTATAGACCGCAAAGAATGAAACCCGTAGATCGTATTATAAGAGAAGCCGATGAGCTTATATTAAAAGCCGGATGCAGAGAAATTAGCCTTAATTCATTATCTTCAGGGGATTACGAAGGAATTGGTCAGGTTTTAGATATTCTAACAGAACGCTATAAACATTTAAATGTTTCATTTCAGCTGCCCTCGTTAAAAGTAAATTCGTTTACACTGCCGCTGCTTGAAAAATTATCGGAAGTTCGAAAGAGCGGTTTAACATTTGCTGTAGAAACACCGGATGAATTATGGCAGCTTTCATTGAATAAGGAAGTTTTTGAAGAACGGTTATTCGATATTATAATGAATGCAAAAAAACGCGGCTGGAGCAAGGCAAAATTTTATTTCATGGTAGGGCTCCCGGTAAGCGGATCTGATAAAACTGAAGAAGAAGCCATTGTTGATTTTTTGCTTAAAATTCAAAGTGCAACACGCATTCAATGCACTGTCAATGTCGGAACATTCATTCCAAAACCTCACACTCCGTATCAGTGGGCTAAACAGTTAAGTATGGAAGAATCGAGACAAAAGTTAAACTTTATACGGTATTCCTTACCTAAGGGGAAATTTAAAGTTAGTACACATGATGAATTTGTTTCGTTTATTGAAGGAATTATATCCCGCGGCGATGAAAGAGTTGGAGATATTTTGTTATCTGCATATAATAAGGGATGCCGCCTTGATGCATGGGAAGACCATATACAGAAAGAACTGTGGTTTGAGGCAATTAAAGAATCCGGTATTGATGTACAAACACTGCTCTCTGAAAGAGATATTGATAAACCGCTTGCCTGGGATGATATATCTATGGGTGTATCTAAAACATTTTTGAAAAATGAAGCCCGAAAATCACAACAAGGTCTTCTAACAAAACCTTGTATTCAAGATTGCGATCATCCGTGCGGAATTTGCGGAAGTGAAACAAAGATATCTATCAAGAATGTTTCTCAAGATGTATACAAAAGTATACCTTTTCCGGATGAATTGACTCGTTTAAACATCGAGCGCCAGGAACACAATATTCCAGTTCTTTACAGGGTTTTATTTCAGTTTGATAAATTTAATCAGGGTATAATGCTTCCTCATCTTGCTCTGCAAGAGCTTTTTCATAAGGCTTTCCTTCGTTCAGCTATGCCTATAGTATATACTTCAGGGTTTAATCCTGTTCCGAAGCTTGAGTTAGCGTGCAGTCTTTCAATCGGCATAGGATCTGATGGTGAAATAGCTTCATGTTTATTATATGAAAATATGAACACAGAAGACTTTATTCAAGCAATAAATGTAAATCTGCCTGAAGGTATACGTATTTCAAAGGCTGTTATATTTCCTGTTTCCAATAAGCTTAAAAGAGAATCTTTAGCATCCTTGTATTGGGGCGCGTCTTATACAATTGCCTTAGGTGAAGAATCCTATGCATTGTGTAAGGCTTATCCGCCGGTAAATCAAATTCTTTCGCAGTGCTCTTATACTGAGGATAAACATATATTTCAATTAAAAGTACCTTTTGCGCTCGATAAAAAACTCCGTACTGTTATGGAAGAAGCTGTGAACAAAAGCATATTTACATTTGCCGAATTAAAAAGAATCGAAAGCTATGCTGTGTATAATGATGAAGTGATGACATTCTTCAAAGCCTATGAGTTAATAGCCGAAAAACACGCAGAATTACTGTAATCACTTAACCATCTAATCTTAAAAGTGGATGGTTTATATACTGGTAGACAGAATATACATTATGGGAAGTTATTAGTATGTGAAAAATAAAGAAATTATTGAGAAAAAGGCTTTATTAGACTGCTGTATGTCCATTCACTAATTTCCAATGAATAAGTAAACAAAGGGTTATCATGGACAATATAGTACAATTGATTTGCCTCGTTATAAAAAACATTAATACTGAACTCAGAAGCATTTCCATTTTCTATATATATATTCATCACAGGAGTTTCGCTCTGATAAAACACCGGTTTACCGGTACTGAGCAGCAGACGGTTAATATATGAAGAAAAAAGATCAGAGCCTGAGTCAATTTCTTTTATTTGAAAACCGTCTTGAGTGAATACCTTAAGAATTATTTTCTGTACAGATTTTTCTGTAATTCCTGTATAGGATGGAATTAATCCGGTATCACACCAGAGTATTGAATCAGATAAGTATGTATAAAGATCATTTTGTGTTTGAAACACAGAAGATTTATCAGTTCTAAAATATATTTTACTACCGTTAAAATTCTCTGATCCAAAATACAGCGTTGAATATATTTCTTGAGTAATGGAATTTTTAAAAGTAATGGATAGGGCTTGTTCCTGTTGTAAATCAAATGAAGCCCATGACGCAATTGAATTTGAAATTTTCTGAACACTTCGAACCCTGCTCATCTCTTGGAGCATTTCGGGTATTGAGATGCGGGATGGAAAGGTAAGACCCTCCCCTGTTTTTCCTATCCATATAAGTTCATTTTTATTCAGTACCAGATTACTCCCGGCTGCAGGATCTTGTATGATGATAGTATCTATAAGGGGAATATATTTGTTATTTAATAAACTTGTTTTCTCTGTTTTTATACTTGTTGAATTTTTCCCGGCAGCAAAAAATAATAGAATAAATAATAGTAAAATAAGGTTTATAATGAAAAGAATCCGGTTCTCTTTTTTCTTAAACATTTTTTTTCCTTCGTATAAATACAATGAGCGGAATAGAAAGAACGGCACATGGAACTGCCATAAAAACACTAATAAACACTGCATTCTTTGTACGTGAAAAAACGCTTGCGTCGGTAATTTTATACACATCATATACAGAAACTTTCTTGTTTTTTAATGAAAGAAGAGCCTCATCATCACAAAGATATAAAAGTGTATTTATTAACAGATCAAGATTATGAGCGCTGTTTGTATATTCTACCATATTTGAAACCGCATAATGATCAGGAATTACCGCAATTTTTGTATAACGGCTCCTCAAGGTACTGTAATAACCGGGAACGGTACCTTCAAGAACGGCAAGAACGGGGTATGATTTTTTTTCCAGTGAAGAAAAACTCATGTTTTTCAATGAATAAGGATCTGTTACATATTCATTTTCATCATCTTCTGCCGAATTTCCTGTTGAAACGGAAAATGGTTTTTGAATAAAACTTTGAGGAGAAGATTCTGCAAGAACGGAAATGGTACTTTGTTCGGTTGAAAAAACGCTTAAAGGACTGGCCCAGTAAAGTTCAAGACCCGAATAGCCCTTTGTGACCGGATGTTCATAAACAAAGTGAGGGAGAATGGTAATCCATAAGGGATAATTAATGTAGTCATATGAATTGCCGTTAGAGCTTTGCATAGTTATTCGATAATTTGCAATATCCATGAGAAGCCCTTGATCAATAGAAAAGCCCCAATAAGACAACATTGATTGAAGACCGCTGTTATGAATTGGATGAGATGACCAGTCTGTATAAACTTCTGTATTATTTCCGGAAACAAGAAATACTGCACGTCCGCCGTCTATAATAAAATTTTCAATCTTTTGAATTGTGCTTTCATTAAAATTTGAACCAATGACAATCAACGGAGAAGTAATGTCATCGAAGTGTATATTCGATTCTTCTGCAGCTGATACAGAATAGCCCGAAGCCTCAAGCCAGGGAATAACATAGGAATAATCTTTTTCCAATGATAATTCAGTACCTTCTATAAGGTACACTGTTTTTCTATATCCCTGTAAAAGAATGGTAATTCTGCTGACAAGATCGAACTCAAGTGACTCGGCAGACAGTGTAAATGGAATTAGCTCAAAATTATTAAGATACTCAATAACTATTGATGAGTACACTGTTATGAAACTTGTTTCATTACCCTTCACTGTCTGTATCTGCTGACTTTGTACTCCCAAAGCAGACAGCGTCTGTTCAATATTTTCATCTTCAGGATCAATAATTTCAAGCGATACATTGCTGCTTTTTAAAGCAAGGGCGCGTAAAAAATCTTTAACATCCCGTACCTGCGGGTACAGACGGGAAAGTTCATCTGAAACATAATAACGTAATTGAATTTTCTCTTCTGCATCGTTTAGTAATTGTCCGCTTATTTTTGAAACAGAAAAAAGTTTTGTTTTTGTTGTATCCATGCGGATATAATACAGAGAGGTTGTAATAAAGAATAAAATGCAGGCACAAATGCTTAAGAAAATAGTAATGGGAGCATAGTTTTTTCCCTTTCTTTTTTCCTTTATAAAAACGGTGACTGTTACGAATACTGTAATTAAGATCAAGTAAAAAAATATATCGCGGGAATCAAGAATACCCTTTCCTGCAGCATCAAAATGCCATGCAAAAGAGATAAACCGGATTATTGAGGAAATATACTTAGAAACCGGCACATACAGCGGTATGAGATGAATTGTATTAATTATAAAAAGAATTACTGCTGTAACCAGAAAAGATGCAATTTGGTGCTCAAAAATAAGCGATATACAAAGAGCAAGGGCTGTGTAACACAGGCCGCACAAAACCATAACAAGAAAACCGCTTACAAGTTGTGCTGTATCAATATCTGCAAAAAAAGAAGCGCACAAAGGAATTATCAGGCTCAGAAGCAATGCAACAATAAAAAAAAGAGAAGAGGAGAGAAATTTTGCAAGGCTAATATGAAAAGAACTATAGGGTATGCTGTCTATAAAATCATGTTCTGCAGCCCATAGATTCATGGTAAGCGAGGGAATAACCAGAATGCACAGGTAGGGCATTATACTGAAAAAAAAGCGCAAATCCGATGATCCGCTTTCAATGGTAAAAAATTGTTCAACAACAAAAAAATTAACCGCGCTTCCTATAAAAAAAAGAAGCAGGGCTGCATAGGAGGCTGGAGAAATGAGAAGAGAAAAGAGTTCTTTTTTTACTAGCGGACCGAATTTAACCTTCATATGGAAGTCTCTTTTGTTAATGCAATAAAAGCATCATCCAGCGTGCTTGTATGGGTACAGCTCAATATATTTTTAACCGTACCCGAATACACAAGCATACCCCTGTGAAGAACTAAAAGATCCGTGCAGACTGCATCTGCTTCCTGCATGAGATGTGTAGAAAGGAGAATCGTTTTATCTTTTTCCAGGGATAATATTAATTTTCGCATTTCATGTATTTGAATTGGATCAAGACCCGATGTAGGTTCATCAAGTACTAAGACTGAAGGATTGTGAATAAGAGCCTGTGCAAAAGAAAGACGCTGACGGTAGCCTTTTGAAAGTTTTCCAATTTTTTTATTCAGTTCATCCTGTAACGAACACAAATCAATGACATAGTCAATTTGACGGACGTCTTCTCCATGATACTGAGCGGCAAAGGTAAGAAACTCCTTAACCGTAAATTGCGGATAAAACTGAGGTGTTTCACTTACATAACCGGTTCTTTTTTTTATCTCGAGCGGATTATCCTTTGTAGAAATTCCTTCTACCAGAATACTTCCCTCTGTGGGATAATGAACAGCACAGACAGCTTTTAAAATAGTGGTCTTCCCTGCCCCGTTCGCACCAAGTATGCCTGTTATTCTTCCTTTTTTTACAGTGCATGAGACAGCCGTTACTGCTTTTATTTTGTTATATGTTTTAGAAACTGAATTAAGCTGTATCACGCAATACCTTCATTAAAAAAAATCTCTAGTCTTCATAAGGAATATCAAAAACCATTCTGTCTCTGGAGAGAACTGTATTAGAGAAAACAGTTTGAGCCTCTGTTAGTAACAGTTTAAGTTCATTGTCGGTGTAACGGGGACTGTAATGGATCATAGCCATCTGTTTAACCTTTGCATCCCGTGCAATGGTCGCAGCCTGTATAGCGGTCATATGTTTTTTTTCTGCTGCTTGATCCCTATACTGCTCATCAAACATACCTTCGCAGAATAATAAATCGGAGCCTTGAACTTCCTTTGCAATACTGGGTATATATGCAGTATCTGTAACATAGCTAATTTTTCTGCCGCTTCGTTTTGGCCCCAGTACCTGCTCAGGACTTATAATTTCACCGCTTAATGATGTTACAGATTCTCCGTTCTGAAGTTTCGACCAAAGCGGACCGCACGGAACACCTAGTTCCTGAGCTTTTTCAGGTTTAAACTCTCCGGGACGATCAAGTTCTTCGAGCGCATACCCGACACAAACACGCGTATGATTTAAAGGAAAAGCGCGTATATAAAAACCGTCACCCTCATGAACGACACAAGGAGCAGTGATTTCTTTAACAATAATGGGATAATTTATATACATGTTAAGAACTTTTCTACTTGTTTCGATGTATTCTGCAATAATTGGAGGTCCATAAATGTATAAGGGTTCATCTCTGTCAACTTGAGAAGAGAGCATCATTAATCCGGGAATTCCTGTAACATGATCTGCATGAGTGTGGCTTACAAAAATAGCGTTAATTTTTTTCCATTTTAAGTTTAGTCTGCGCAAAGAAACCTGCGTTCCCTCTCCGCCGTCAAATAAAAATAAGTCCCCTTCTCTGCGTACAAGCACAGAAGTTAGGGATCGATACGGCAAGGGCATCATTCCGCCGCAGCCGAGAACAAAGGCTTCAAGATTCATACAAAACACTATATAGAATTATTGCTCAAATTTCAACACTTGACATCTGATATTTCATAAAGTACCATAATTACTATGAAAATATGCTTATTATTGATTGACCCTCAAAATGATTTTTGCAGTAAAGAAGGAAGTTTGTATGTACAGGGCGCAGAAGATGATTCACTGCGCCTTTCATCTTTTATATCCCGAAATTCACAAAAAATAGATACTATTCTGGTAACCATGGATAATCATCCGTCTTTTCATATAGCACATCCGGTTTTTTGGAAAACAAAGGAAAATACGCATCCAGCCCCTTTTACTGTTATAACACACAAGGATATTCAGAAGGGTTTATACTCTCCTTCTGTACGTGAATTTGAAGCAGCAGCAGAGAATTATTTACTTGCTCTTGAAACCAAGGGCCGCTATAATCATACAATTTGGCCTCCCCATTGTTTAATCGGCACCTGGGGCAGCTGTGTAGAAAAAAATGTCATGAATTCACTGTATGAATGGGAGATGAATCACATTGGGAAAAATGTAGAGTTTATTCACAAGTCATCAAATTCTCTTACAGAACACTACAGTGCTGTTCAGGCAGAGGTACCAGATCCTTCTGATCAAACTACCCGCCCGAATTTTCATTTAATAGATACCTTAAAAACTGCCGACAGAGTTATTGCTGCAGGAGAAGCCCTCTCCCACTGTGTTGCCAATACATTGCGGGATATTTGCGTCTATGTACCGGCAAAAAAAATAACACTATTAAACGACTGCTCATCAAATGTCCAAGGATATGCATATAAAGGCGATGAGTTCTACAATGAATTTATACAAAAAGGTATGCAGTTTTGTAATGCCGACTCTCTAGTACTTTGAACGGAAATTCATGCACCTAAAGATTAATAAAAAAAGCACAATTATAAATTTTTATAACTGTGCTTAATAAAGATATGTTGAATGGTAAGTTTTTTTATTTAGCCTTACCCAGTTCAAAATTCTGTTGTTCTTCCGGTCCGTAACACCACAATAGCGGTATATACAGGGTGACAGGAGCCAGAACAATACCAGTGATAATATTAAGTATCTTAGGCTCTTTTTTTAGTTTAGTCTTATAGTCCTGCAGTCCGTTTTTCTTTACGATGACTTCCTAGTCTTCCCAAATGGCATTGGTTACTTCTGCTGTAAAAGGCGTTTGCCCCATACTTTCACCGTCGATAAATACTTCTGCACCCGGAATGTCGGATGTAAACGATACCTTTGTTTTAGTTACACAAGATGAAAAAACAAAAAGAACCAACAGTACGAGAGCTATACAACTTTTCTTATTCATAAAAACTCCTTTAATAATTAGAATAGCTAAAATAAATTATATACCATGAATTATATTTTAACACATTAAGAACGCCTGAATGCTCCGATTTTTTTAATTTTTTTGAACCAAAGGTTTCTTATTTTTTCTGCTGAAATATATAGTTTGTAAAAGAAAGATACGGGATAATCAATACTGCCGATTCTATGAATAATATTAC
>Ga0116148_1001149_pt1 | contig 29610 bp, 26 predicted proteins | sample AD_UKC055_MetaG_FD_89786 | JGI IMG/M metagenome (GOLD analysis project Ga0116148, IMG submission 89786) | Active sludge microbial communities of municipal wastewater-treating anaerobic digesters from USA - AD_UKC055_MetaG | ecosystem: Engineered > Bioreactor > Anaerobic > Digestate | place: USA...
AAGGTCCTCTTGACTCTCTTGACTCAGCGAACGTGCATCCGATTTTGTCATAATTACACATTCTACCCGAATCCATTCGTTAGTCAAGCCACATGCCTACTATATATGGTTTGGATTAGTAAGTCGGAAAGGAGAAAACTCCGGATGAAAAAGCAAACGATATGGGTCGCATTGCTTGTGAGAGGATTATCCGCCCGAATCCACAGCCGTGACGGATTGGTCCGTGTATTGACGGATCGGTGGCTGAAGTCTCAATAAGGGATAAGTCAAACGCGGCGCTGGACATCGTTCAGCGCCGCGTCTCTATTTCTCTTCCTGAAAAGAATGGCTTATCCCCAAAAATACGGCTATTCGAATAGGAACGCACGGCCTTGCTGAAGATCATTAACCAGATTCAGGAAATGTCCGTGCAGCTCAGAACTCGTGGCGCCACTCTGATATACCTCTCCCGTAGTTGCATCTAGGTATATTTTCGGAAGAGATCGGTAGACCGATATCCATTCAGGATCTCCATACCCGAAGACAATCACAAAAGCATTCCGTGGTTGTGGATACATTGCGTCATTAACAAGCTTATTCGTTACCCAAACTACTTTCAGACAGGATCTCTGGGTGGTTTTCAACCTGTCAAACATTTGCTGATCTTCCGGTTTCGGATTCTCCGGCAATTTCTGTTTGAAATAGTCAATCGCTATTGCCCCTGCTTCTTCCTCTCCGATCACCCATGCATTGTCTGGATCTTCCATTCGAGGCAACGTATGAACCCCTCTTACCATGCTTCCGTTTATTACCTCCAGTTTGACCTCTCCATATTGAGCAAACGGAATGTTCTCTTTGCCGACGGCATTCCACAGCACAATCTGCGAATAACACTCCACGGAGCCGGTTGCAGACAACCGCGTCGCCTCACAGATCAGCGACAAAGCCGCTCGTGGCACATCGTGCAGGAACTCCTTCACCCGTTCCCATTTGGGCATGAGTTCGTCGTCGGATAGCCTGTCAGGATCATCGGCCCATGTATTCTTGAATTTCAGGTCATCCTCCCATTCCAGAACGTTGGGAATGTCGAGATCATTGCGATAGATTCCATACACCTGAAGAGAGGGCAGCATAAAAAGGATAGAGACCTTTTCTTCACTGGCGGATGCAATTTCCGCCCTACCCTTTGACAGATCGTCTGTGCTTCCGTGAAGTTGATAGGTAATCTTTACATCACGATGCCCGATCATTTTCTCCGTCAGATAAAATAGCCGACTTTCAAACTCGGCCTTATCGCTCTCGGATATGCTTTCCCAGATCTCAGCAGAGCGTGTCGCTCCCCGCACGCGATCATCGGCGGGAGGGGGGAACGGCTTCAGTCCGACAGGCAACTCCATCTGCAAAGGTCTCTCATCCGCAAACGATGATGTGGAAGCCGGAAGAAATACGAGAATAACAGCACCTACTTTCACTATGTTCCGAAAAATCACGGGAGACACCTCCTGACGGCGAATCCACCCTGGATTGTTGGCATGGCAGTATTCTCTTTTTGATGGCCACTTTGAAATATATCTCGATCTCAAACGACACATCAAGCAGGATTATAGGTTTCCGGCTTCATCGCTGCGCCATAAAGACACCCTTCCCTATCCTGTCACCTTGACTCTTTGTCTACCGTTATTGAACATGGAGCACATCGCCCGAAAGCTGGGTATCGACATACCGGAGTAATCGCCATGAAAGTCTACACGTACTCGGAAGCACGACAGCGTCTCGCCAGACTGCTTGACACGGCCCGGAAAGAGGAAGTCTTGATCAGGAGACGTGGCGAAGAAACATTCTCGATCACTTACAAGACTGTGCCCAAATCCCCGTTCGATGTCCCCGGAATCGCAACCAAAGCCACAACCGCCGACATCCTGGAGGCCATCCGGGAATCCAGGTCTGGGGAAGGCAAACCAAGCGAGCCATCCATTCGGTGATTGGCGACACGGCTTATTAAGTCCGCAGCAGAGAGTCCGCGTAAGCCTCTGTTCACCCCGCACCCGCCTTGACAGGTCCGCCCCAGGGTCGTGATACTGATGTTTTGGGTTTTTGGAAAAGGACGGAACGTTTCATGTCTCTGCATAGAAGTCCAATCCCGGTTTGCACACCGGATGCGCCACGCCCTGACCCGTTTGGTCGGTTCGGACCGTTCGGGGGCAAATATGCTCCCGAAACTCTCATGCCTGCCCTGGAGGAGTTGGAAAAGGCTCTGAAAGAGGCGAAAGCCGATCCCGCGTTTCAGCAGGAGCTGGATGGGTATCTCAAGGATTATGTAGGCCGTCCGACCCCCCTCTATTTCGCGGAACGGCTGACAAAACGATGCGGCGGAGCGCAGATCTTCCTGAAGCGGGAAGATCTCGCCCACACCGGCGCGCATAAGATCAACAACACAATGGGGCAGATTCTGCTTGCCCGGCGCATGAACAAGCCAAGGATCATCGCCGAAACCGGCGCCGGCCAACATGGAGTCGCCACCGCCACCGCCGCCGCCCTCTTCGGCCTGGAATGCCATGTCTATATGGGCGAAGAAGACATGGAGCGTCAGCACCTGAACGTAGTCCGGATGCGTCTTCTGGGCACAGAGGTCATCCCGGTAGCCTCCGGGTCCGGAACCCTCAAGGATGCCATGAACGAGGCGATTCGGGACTGGGTGACCAATGTGCGAACCACCCACTATGTGATTGGTTCCACCGCCGGTCCGCACCCGTACCCGGTCATGGTTCGAGACTTCCAATCGGTGATCGGGCGCGAGGTCAAAGCGCAAAGCCTGGAGCGATTCGGACAACTGCCGGATGTGCTGATGGCGTGTGTGGGTGGGGGCAGCAACGCGCTGGGATTGTTTCACCCCTTCTACGAGGATCGTTCGGTCCGCTTCATCGGCGTGGAGGCTGCCGGCGAGGGAATTGAAACCGGCAAGCACGCTGCACCGCTGGCTGCCGGTCAGCCGGGTGTTCTCCATGGGGCTTACCAATACCTCTTGCAGGATGAACACGGGCAAATCCTCATTGCGCATTCTGTTTCGGCGGGTTTGGATTACCCCGGGGTCGGACCGGAACATTGTTTCTATAAGGATTCCGGCCGGGCGGAGTATGTGAATATCACCGATCAAGAAGCGTTGGACGCTTTCAAGGTTCTGGCGGAGACCGAGGGCATTCTTCCCGCTTTGGAATCGGCTCATGCCGTTGCGTATGTTCTGAAATTCGCTCCGACTCAGCCCCCGGAGAAACGGATTGTTGTCAATCTTTCCGGGAGAGGGGATAAGGATGTGGAGACCGCCGCGCGGTTCCTCGGAGGTGTGAAATGACCGAAGAAACAGGCCGGCGCGGAGTGGAGGCTATTGCGGTAAGTTTCGAGGCCCGCAGAAAATCCGGCGGTAAGGTATTGATTCCCTACCTGATGATCGGCGATCCCGATTTCGATACCAGCATGGATTTGGTGCGAACCGTGGCTGCAGAAGGAGTTGATCTGGTCGAACTGGGAGTGCCGTTTTCGGATCCACTGGCCGATGGTCCCGTGATTCAGCGGGCCGGACAGAGAGCGCTGGCTGCCGGAACCACACTGCCAAAAATCTTGCAGGGCGCAAAGGCTTTGCGAGCCGAGGGCATCGCAACTCCCTTCATTCTTATGACTTACTATAACCCATTGCTGCGATATGGGATTGATCGTCTGGGCCGGGATTTGGCGGGCGCGGGAATTGATGGGCTGATTGTGGTGGATTTACCGCCGGAAGAATCCGAAGAGTTCGACGGCAATCTGGCCGAGCATGGCCTTGCGTTGGTTTACCTGGTTGCGCCGACAACCACCGACAGTCGATTGGAGCTGATCGGACGCTTGGCGCGTGGATTCATCTATTATATTTCACGAACCGGAGTCACCGGCGAGCGGAAAGATATTGCCTCCGACCTGGCTGCAAACCTGGAGCGAATCCGGCAGCGGACACGGTTGCCCATTGTGGTCGGTTTTGGGGTATCGAATGCCGAACAGGCACGGTGGGTCTCCGAGCATTCGGATGGGGCCGTGATCGGCAGCGCCATTGTTCGAATCATCGAGGCCGGCCCCAGGGGTGAAATTCAAAAAAACGTGCTACAATACCTTTGTCCTATCTTGACCTGTCTCCATACAACGGCTTGAGAGAACCGTGGAGAATGTTCTGGGTTGTGGAATTCTGCATGAATCGGTCGGCAGGCCGATTGTGCTGGAGGCAAAGCAACGATGGCATGGTTTCGCAAGAAAAACCTCACTGCGCTCACTCCCTCATCCAAGAAAAAAGAGATGCCCGCCGGGATTTGGACCCGGTGTGAGCAATGCGAGCGGTATATCACCAATGTGGAACTGCTTCGGCATCTGAAAATCTGCCCTCATTGCGGTCATTATCACTTGATGTCCGCCCGGGAGCGTCTGGATATCACCGTGGACCCCGGTAGCTTTGAGGAGCAAGATTCGCATCTGGAAAGTCTGGATCCTCTCCAGTTCGATGGGTATCCCGAGAAGATTCGAAAGGCCCAGGAGCGGACCCAGTTACGGGAGGCCGCAATATGGGGAACCGCCACTTTGAACGAACATCCGATTGTATTTGCGGCGATTGACTTCCGGTTCCTCGGCGGCAGCATGGGATCGGTGGTCGGCGAAAAGATCACGCGCGCGATGGAAAGCGCACTGGAGATGAGAAGGCCGGTTGTGATTGCATCTGCCGGAGGTGGGGGCGCTCGGATGCACGAGGGGATGCTCTCCCTGATGCAGATGGCAAAAACCAGCGCGGCGGTGGCCCGTCTGAGGCGCGCGGCTGTTCCGTTCATTTCGATCATTACGCACCCGACCATGGGCGGAGTCGCCGCCAGCTATGCGGCCCTGGGCGATGTGATTATTGCGGAACCGGGCGCTCTGATCGGATTCGCCGGGCCCCGAGTCATCGAACAAACCATCGGGCAGAGTCTACCGAGCGGGTTCCAGCGTGCCGAATTTCTCCTGGCACACGGGATGATTGATATCGTAGCCCCCAGGTCCGAGATCAAGCCCCTTGTCGGAAAACTGCTGAAGCATCTCACAGCGGGAGTGTTTTTTCAGCGGGAAAGTCTCTCCTCTATCCGTGCCGGTGAACTTGTGGCCACTTGACAACCGCATCGACCGCCCATCATGCTAGCGTTGTGTAACTGAATAAGCTTTGCAATGATTCTTGCTCAGCATGTTGCCCGCCACAGGCTGGAAGCCTGTGTCACCCTTTTACCATGCATCTTTCCGGGTGGCGCCGGCGTCTTGTCGGTGGTTTTCCATGATTGCAATAAGTAAAGGTAATTCAGTTACAGGACACCGGCATTTTCAAGATCCGTTAAGGAAAACAGGTTCAGCTTTGCCAGGAGGTCGTTCCAACAGGATGGCAAGAGTCGTCTATAATAACGTCACGAAACTCTTTCCGGGCGATGTGGTGGCTGTGAAAGATTTCAGTCTGGAAGTGGAAGACAAGGAGTTTGTTGTTCTGGTGGGGCCATCGGGGTGTGGAAAGTCGACTTCTCTGCGAATGGTGGCCGGTCTGGAGGAGGTAACCTCCGGAGAAATCTATATCGGGGATCGGCTGGTCAACGATGTGCCCCCAAAAGACCGCGATATTGCGATGGTGTTTCAGAATTACGCTTTATATCCGCACATGACCGTGTATAAGAATATGGCGTTCGGACTGAAATTACGGAAATACCCCAAGGATGAGATCGAACGCCGTGTGCGAGAAGCCGCCGAGATTCTCGGGATCACGGAGTTGATGAACCGGAAACCGAAGGCGCTGTCCGGAGGGCAACGTCAGCGGGTCGCCGTGGGGCGAGCCATCGTGCGGAAACCTAAAGTGTTTCTGTTTGATGAGCCGCTGTCGAACCTGGACGCCAAATTGCGCGTTCAGATGCGCGCCGAAATCAGCAAGCTGCATAACCGACTTCAAGCCACCATGATTTATGTGACCCACGATCAGATGGAGGCCATGACCATGGGCGACCGAATCGTGGTAATGAAAGACGGGGAAATCCAGCAGGTCGCCACACCCCTCGAGCTGTACGATCACCCAAAGAATCGGTTTGTGGCCGGTTTTATCGGGACTCCGCCCATGAATTTCATCGAAGGCAAGATTGAAAGAGCCAACGGGCGATTCTATTTCAATGAAGGCACGTTCAGGATTGCGCTGGCCGAACACATGAGTCCTGTCCTGGCCGGCAAAAATGGCGCACCGATTACATTCGGAATCCGCCCCGAAGACATCAAAGACCTTGAGGAAGTCCCCAATCCCAATCCGGAGCACTGTGTAACCTCCCGCGTGGAGGTTGTCGAACCTGTGGGAGCAGAATCCTTCTGGTACCTCACAACGGGGCTTTGCTCGTATATCGCAAAGGTCGGGGCACATTTGAGGGCGGAGGTGAATGCGGACAGGCGGGTTGTGTTCTTTGTCGAGAACGCTCATCTGTTCGATCCGACCACCCAGGAGGCTCTCATTTAGATGGCAGTATCCGAATGGAGGCAAAGGGCATTTCATCACTCCTTTTCGGCCCCCGTTTCCGATTGGGTTTGCAGGCAGCCTGCCCTTTTAATAGGGCCAATTTCCATTTAACCTGAACAATTCCGTTTCCGCTCGAGTGGATCGAAGCGCCGGAATCCATTTCTGAAGGAGTTTCTATCGATGAGTGAAGTTCCTGCCGAAAGAAAACGCAATGTTGTTATTGTCGGACATCATGGGGCGGGTAAAACGTCCCTGGTTGAGGCATTTCTATATAATGTGGGGGTAATTGAACGTCGCGGTCTCGTGGAGGAAGGCAATACATTCGCCGATTTCCTGGACGAAGAGCGGGAAAAACGCATCACCCTGATGTCCAAAATCATTCAGTGTACATACAAGGGAACCGACTTCACATTCATCGACACGCCGGGATATTCGGATTTTATCGGAGATATTCTGGGTGCGATCCGGGTCGCGGATGGGGCCTTGCTTGTAGTCAATGCAGAGAGCGGGGTGGAGGTGGAAACAGAGAAGATTTGGGGATATCTCGAAAAATACAGGGTTCCTCGCGTGGTGGTAATCAACCGGATGGATAAAGAGCGGGCGGACTATGCGGCCGCGTTGGATTCCCTGGAAAAAGAGCTGGGCGCCAAACTGGTCCCGATCCGGTTCCCAGTGGCCGAACAGGCCGAATTCAAGTCTGTTGTGGATGTGCTGTCGGGGAAAGTGCAGTACTTCAATGCAAAGGGAGCGGTGGAGCGCGAGGAGAATCTTCCCGAAGATTTGAAGGATCAGTACGAGGAATATCATGAGAGACTGATGGATGCCGCGGTCGAGACGGACGAGGCATTGATGGAACGCTACCTTGAAGGGGAGGCCATTCCAAAAGAAGATATCTGGAACGGCCTGCAAACTGCCGCCATGTCCGGCGGAGCGATTCCGGTTTTCTGTACAGCGGCAACCAGCAGCATCGGGATTGCCTGTCTTCTGGAAGGACTGACTAACTTTCTGCCGAGTCCTCTCCGAAGAGGTGAAATTACCCTTGTCAAAGGCGACCAGACCAAGCCCCTGCACATTTCCGCGGAGGGGCCGGGAATCGGACTGGTTTTCCGCAGCCTGATTGATCCATTCGTGGGCAAGATGTGTTTTCTCAAGGTATTCAGCGGCACACTTTCCTCGGATACGGAACTGTATGACCTCAGCAAAGAAGGAAAGCATGAGCGAATCTCCCATCTGCTCAACGTGAACGGAAAGAATCACAACAATATCGCCCATGCCCGGGTCGGAGACATTGTGGCTCTTACCAAAGTGGACATTTTCGAAACCGGCGACACCGTATCGAGCGAGCCGGGCGAGTGGTTGATTCCGCCGACAGAATACCCGCCTCGCAGTTTCCATCTCGCTGTCAAAGGTCATTCCAAAGTAGAAGAGGACAAAATTGCCGCGACTATCCCGAAAGTAATCGCAGGTGATCCCACACTCGCCTTCGAACGCAACCACGAGACACGTGAGAGCATCCTTTCCGGGATGGGGGATATTCAACTCAACCTGGTTGCCCAGCGGGTCCGAAAGATCGCCAACTTGGAGGTTCTTCTCAAGGAGCCGAAAGTGGCCTATCGCGAGACCATTACGGTCCAGGGGGAAGGTTCGTACCGCCATAAAAAACAGAGCGGTGGGCGTGGCCAATTCGGAGAGGTACACATACGGCTTACCCCCCTGGAACGTGGCAAGCAATTCGAATTCCAGGACAGTATTTTCGGCGGCGCGATTCCCGGGAAGTTCATCCCTTCGGTCGAAAAAGGAATCCGGGAAGCCATGGAAAGGGGTGTTGTGGCCGGGTTCCCGTTTGTGGACGTTCATGTGGAATTGTTTGACGGCAAGTATCATGATGTGGATTCATCGGACATGGCGTTTAAGATCGCCGGGTCGATGGCCTTTCAACAGGTGGCTCGCGAAAAATGCAAACCGGTATTGTTGGAACCGATCATGAATGTGACGGTTTTTGTTCCTGAAACCATGATGGGAGACGTAATGGGGGATTTGAACGGGCGGCGGGGTCGTGTTATGGGCATGGAAAGTGCGCATGGGAAACAGACAATTCGTGCCCAAGTTCCCCTGGCGGAGATGTACAGCTATCCTATTGACCTGCGTTCAATCACCCGTGGACGTGGAACTTACATTATGGAATTCTCACATTATGAGCAGGTTCCGGCTGAATTGGCGGAGAAGATCATCGCTCAGGCTGAGAAAGCCAGGGAACAGGTGGAGAGTTGATTCGCAGTTTTTTCCCCGAGTTACAGCAGAATGATCGCGCGATCAATCGGTTCAATCCATTCTGTGAAGGATTTTTTTGCGTTTTCCCGCTTCATATCAGAAGTGAGATATGTTAGATTGAGTATGTTTCAGGGCCGGAGTGTGTTCCTGAGACGGTCAAATCCATCAGAATCTTTGGGTATTTGGGCATGGTAAGATCATGAGAACAGTTCCGCACACTTTTCAACCGATCCGCAGGTTAAATTTGTGGGGTCGGCTTGTGATGAAGTTCGCCGGGAGATCAGTGGTATCCAAGCACAATCGTCGTTCCAGAATGTTTTACAATATCATCAGCCGGTTTTATGACTGGATTTATCTCGTCCAGGTGTTTGGGTATGTGCAGTCGGCTCATCAATTGGTCGATGCAGTGGTGGAGGAGGATGATTCGGTTTTGGATTTGGGGTGTGGAACGGGGCTGGTGGCCCATATTGCCGCACAACGTGCGGCGCACGTGGTGGGAATCGACCACTCCATCGGGATGTTACATCGCGCACAGCGGAAAGGTCGCCATCTGGACAATGTGTGCTATGTATTAGGAGACTGTCGAGCCATGCCGTTCAGGGAGGAATTCGATGTGATTCTGAGCAGTTTTATGCTGGTGATTCTCAAGGAGGCAGAACGTCGGGCGGTTCTTCGGGATGCTTTCCGTCTTTTGCGTCCGGGTGGGAGACTCGGCCTGCTGGGTTCGCAGGACCGGATGTCGCAGGAATGGTACACCGTGTCCGCCTGGGAAGATCTGCTGAGCGAGGCGGGTTTTGAGAATGTTCAGGTGCAGGACCTCAATCAGATCTTCCGGATTGTCGTGGCCCACCGACCGATCGAATCTTCGAACGGAAGTCGGTAACGACCATCTGGCATTTTCATTTCGTTTATGTCACAATAGGCTAACCCACTGAACTGCGGGATGGAAAAGGACGTCTGATTCCGCGTACTTACCGGATATTGACTCGGCCCGGCTGGGGCTTCTTCTGCGGGTTTTTCGGTGACTCAGAATGTCGGCAATATCGGTTTGGCGTTGCCGGAATGTGTCTGGAATCGTTCGCAGAAGTGGCGAATCGAGGCAGAGCCTCGAAATGTGATGTGCGGCGCTCCGGTGCGACCGGGCATCCCTGGGTCTGAGCACGATGATGAATGTCGTGAAATGCCGATCAAGATTTTGTCCGAGAAATGCGCGGAGTGTTTTGCTGTGTCTGTGCATCTGGGCAGGACTGATGGGGTCCTGTGCGCACCAGTCGGACCGGGGCTATGTGGGATATCCACCTGTGTTGGAGGGGGTTACGCATATTGTGGCGGAAGGGGAGACTCTGGTGGGAATCGCACGTGCCTATGGAATCACGCCTCAACGAATTCAGCGGATCAACCGCATTCATGACCCCAATCATTTGGAAGTGGGACAGCGCCTGCATATTCCGGGCGCTACGGAACCTAAATCGGCTGTGGCTGTGAAAGCGGCGGCCCCCGAGGAAAAAGGGGTTTACCATGAGGTTAAAGCGGGAGAAACTCTGAAACGGATCTCGGACGCCTATGGTGTCGAACGAACGCTGATCGAACGATACAACAACATCCATGATCCCCGCACATTGCAGATCGGACAGAAACTGTTCATCCCCGGCGCGGATGAAGTCAAAGAGGTCCAGATGTCGGTTGCGGAAAAGGTGTATCACAAGACACCGGAGGGTTCCCGCGAAGAACGGATCGCTTTGGCGAAACGGATTGAGAAACTTGTGGATGAGCATCGTGTGGAGAAAGGAGAGCCGCCTCTTTCCACCCCAACCCCGACACCCACTCCGGAACCGGGCGTTCCAACTCCGACTCCCACTCCGGAACCGACCGCAGTCCCCGCTCCCCAGGATGTTCAGCCGCCGGCCCAGGTAAAGAAAGTCGATACATTGATATTCTCCTGGCCTCTGACAGGGAATTTTGCCGTGGCAAAACAATTTGGCGCGGAGAACGGATTGATGGGAAACGGCATGATCCTGACTGCCCCCCCCGGATCTCCGGTGCTGGCCGCGGCAGATGGGGAAGTGCAGATGGTCGGCGGGGTCAGTGACGACTTCGGGAATACTCTGGGAAACTATGTCATTCTGTATCACGGCAAACAAAAAGGAAAAGGATTGCGCACCATTTATGCCCATCTCAGCGAAGTGGTGGTGAAGGCGGGGGACAAAGTGAGCCGGGGGCAGATGATCGCGCGGGTCGGTCGAACCGGAAGGGTCCCGAAAGACATTCAAACCGATCATCTCCATTTCGAGGTCCGCGAGGCGACCAATCCGATTAACCCAATGAAGTTGCTGCCGGAGCTGAAGTGAGGGGGGGAGAGACCGGTTCGGGTATGCTCTGCGCAAGGAAGGATTACAATAAACCAGGCAATTCGGCCCGGTGATGACAAGGGTGGAAATATCCATGCCGATAACAAGAATCAAACTGGAATAGTTCACCACGTTCGATAAACTGGATCTCACTCTTTCACCCGGGGTCAATGTTTTTGTTGGAGCCAACGGCACGGGCAAAACCCACATAATGAAAGTTGTCTACTCCGCCTGTGACATCACGAAAACAAAACTCAACTTCGCAGAAAAACTGGTTAACGTATTCTTGCCGTCCAACCATGCGCTTGGCCGCCTGGTCAAGCGAAAGAAAACCAGTTCGTCTTGTGCTATTGAAGTATCCCGGGGATCCGTCCGAATACGGGCTTCCTTCTCAAACCATTCGACCAAGACGGGCTCGGCCTCCATTACCGGCATAAACGAGTGGCAGGCCCGGCCCATTGAAAGCGTATATATCCCTGTAAAAGAAATGCTTGCCAATTCTCCCGGATTCCGTTCATTATACGCCGGTCGAGAAATCCATTTTGAGGAAATCTATCGCGACATTTTGGACCGTGCCCATCGGCCTGCCCCGCGAGGCCCCACCGACAAGAACCGAAAAACTCTATTGACCATTCTGCAGAAAGCCATGGATGGGAAAATCACAACAAAGGAGGAGGAATTTTTTCTACAAAGCGAGCAGGGAAACCTTGAATTCTCTCTATTGGCCGAAGGAATGCGCAAATTGGGATTGCTATGGCTCTTGATTCAAAATGGAACTCTCCTGGAGGGTTCCATACTCTTTTGGGATGAGCCGGAAACCAACCTCAATCCCAAATTATATGGAGTGATTACGGAGATCCTGTTGGAACTTCAACGACACGGTGTCCAAATCTTTCTAGCGACACATGACTACGTGATCCTCAAGGAACTCGATCTGCGGATGAAAGAGAAGGATAATGTGCTGTTTCATGCTCTCTATCATGACACGGAGATCACTCAGATTCGTTGCCATACCTCCGACCGATACCTCGGCATTCATCCAAATGCCGTCGCGGAGGCATTCGCCGATCTATACGACCGCGAAGTGGGGCGAAGTCTGGGGAGACTACTGAAATGACTGCGATCACAGAAGGAAATCTTCGGATATCCGTTCCGTCCGATGTAACTGCAAGGAAATTTGATATCGGCGACACCCACGGTCTTACACATTGCATGAAAGCGGTGGATCTTATTCTGGAATTCAAGGATCACTTTCTGTTCATCGAGATCAAAGATCCGGAACATCCGCAAGCCAATGCAATGGATCGTGACACTTTTATCAAGAAATTTCAGACCGGCAAAATCGACGAAGACCTGAAGTACAAATATCGAGACTCCTTCCTGTATGAATGGGCATGCGGGAAAATAGAGAAACCTATCTATTATTATGTGCTGATAGCCATTGACGGCCTGACGGAAGCCGATCTTCAGGCAAAAGCGGACGATCTCAAACGTAAGGTGCCTCAATGCGGCCCATCAAGCGGGATATGGAAACACTGGATTGTTGAGGATGTAATGGTGTTCAATCTCTCAACGTGGAACAAACATCTGAAAGACTTTCCCATACGACGATCTATCCCATGAAGACAGGAATGGCCGCCGTCGGAAAATCTCCACTGCATCATTCGCGAATAATAATCAGTTGAACATCGTTCCCCAAGTAATTTCGGAAGTCCATAATCCGCTCTTTTCCCTGCTGTGCACACAACGATTCTGTCACCACAATTGCCCCGATACCGAGTGTCTCATTATCCCGTGCAAAAGTCTCCGCTGCTCCGTGGATGGATGCCTCAGACCAGGCTCCCTCCTCCGTGACCATTTGGTTCAGGAGGAGAAGAGACGGAAATCGGTCCAGGAACGTCTTGCGGTAATTCTGCATTCGAGAGATTTCCCCGATGACTAACGGTAACCTGTGTCGGGTTTGACGGGCCAAGTGCATCCCGACAACGGAACTGGCGCCAAACGGTAGTTCCAGCACCGCGCCGCGCGCCTCCCGGATGGCCTGAATGGGGGCATCATCGGCTACTTGAGTCTTCCCGGAATAGACGGTCGCAGAGGCAAACGGCGGTAGAGCCTGCTCGAACCAGAATGCAAATCCTACCAACAGAAAAACGATTGCCTGGAGAACAGGGAAAGAGACATGCGGATGTTCCTCTCCAAGTTTGTCGACTAACCACCGCACACCCAGAACAGCCAATGGGGCAAGACAAATCGTTGCCGGGTACAGAAACCGTGTGTACACTTTCATTTGGCTCAATCCGGCGATCAACAGACAGATGTATGCGGGAAGAGGAACAGGAAAGACTTTCATGTCCACCTTCAACACCGGTCCCAGGGCGAGGGCCGCATAGGCTAATGCAATCCACAAGAGAAAGGCCTGTTTTTCATGCTCTTGAATTCTGCGAACGATCTCAATCGCCGCCAGAATCAAAAAGACAATTCCCGGATGAACGCGAAACTCCGGCAACATCCAGAGGGGATTCAACCAGACAGGACGGACCAGGGAATCAAGCGGCAAGGACCAGAAAACTTTGATTCCAAGCGGTATGTCATCCGGCTTCGCCGAGGGACCGGGTAGAGGAATGCCGAGATATCCCGCCACAACCATCAAGGTCAGGGCAAATGGAATCAGGGCTACTCCAATTTCTCGTAAGGATTGCCGCTTGCACACAATCTCCAACAATCGGGCCACGCCGTAGAGACCGACCACCACTCCGTAATACCAGCAGGAGAATGTCGTCAGAATCCAGATCACGCCACACACCAGCGCCATGCGCAGATCGTGTTTATCTTTCGATCGGTCAAATGCCCAAAAGGCCCATGGTATCCCGGCAGTTGAGAACACGTTGAGGTGATCCAGGTGCGCAAAGCGATAGGCACAACAGACCATGAAAAATCCCGCAAGCCATTGCTCCCAGGGACGGTCGAGCCATCGCCGCGACCAGACCATTCCTCCCAGGCCGGTCAGGATACTCCAGAGAAAAAATGCGGCGCCATACGCGGTCTCCGGACCGAAAAGGAGAGTCACCGGCGCCAGAAGCAGCCCATTTGACGGAGAAAGAGAGTGGTGCAGAAGCGAACAGCCATCCGGATGAAACAGAAGTGGCGTCCATCGGGGATCTTGCAGGTGGGTCACACAGTGCGCTACCCACCACAGGTTCCAGACATTCGCCCCCCGGTCGCCTTGATACGGAAAAGCCAGGCACGCAGGATTCAAAATGGCGGGCCAAGTGACAATTGCCACAAGGATCAGGTATAATGCGGCAAATCCGAGCAGGTTTTTACGCAAGGTTTTTTTGGGTATTATCGGGACAATATTGACTAAGTCTCTCATACGATCCGCCGACGTCAACGTGCCTTCCACCTCGAATGTTCATGTTCATCACTCATCGCCGAAAGACTCGGTAGCGATTTTCCTGTGTGTGTTCGCATTTTACCTGATAACGCTGCATCCTGCGCTTCCCTGGGGCGATGCCCCGGAATTGATCACGGCTTGTGCCACCCTGGGAGTCCCGCACCCCCCCGGATATCCGCTGTATGTCGTCCTGGGAAAACTCCTGTCCATTGTGCCTTTTGGAACCGTCATGATGCGGATACACATCCTGTCGGCCCTGTGTGCATCGTGCGCGCTGGTTTTCCTGTATCGAGCGGCTGAGACACTTGCAATGAATCACGGACCCATGGAACTCATATCCCGAATCTCCTGCGTTCTCTGGCTGGGAACTGCGCCGGTTTTCTGGGGTATCGCCCGCTCGGCGGAAGTGTATGCCCTGCTGGCGCTGTTCCTCTCGGTTGCGCTGTATCTCAGCCTTTGTGCAAAACAGCCGGGAAAAGATTTCTCCGGTTTTGCCTGGCTTCTGGCGGGAGTCTCGCTGGTTCATCACTATATCGTTCTGCCGGTTCTTGTCTGGATGCTGTGGCAAGTGCGTAAGCGGTTTTTCCTGCTCATCATACTGCCGCTTCTGCTCCTTTTGATTCCAATGATCCGGTCCCGCGCGGGTGTGGAGTTGGACTGGTATCATCCCGCGTCGTTCCAGGGATGGATGGCTTTACTAACCGGCGGGGAGTTTGTTGGGAATCTTTCGCGGGGGTTGTTCCGGTTCCTGAACTCGCCACTCCAGGCATTTTTCCTGGACTTGTGTGCCCTGTTTTGGCCTTGGGGGATATTCCTGCCTCTGCTCTTTGTTGGAGTGTGGCGGCTGTATCGACGAGAAAAGCGATGCACAGTGATCTATCTTTCAATTCTCTGCATTTACGCGGCTTTTTTTCTGTTCTACCTGGTGGGGGATCGAGATGTTTTTGTGTTGCCTTTTCTTCTGGTCTCCGCTCCGCTTGTTTGTCTGGGTCTGGAATGGTGTATTGGGAAGCTGCATTTAATGGAACGTGGGGTGATCTTGCTGTGCCTCCTGTTGCTGTTGCTTCCTGTTGTACGTGCCTACTGGAGGGTCGCCCTCGTTCGAGATGACACAGAGGCTTTTCGGTATAGCGAGGATGTTCTGCGGATTCTTCCGCCAAATGCTTTGCTCCTTGTCGGTCTGTACGAACCATCCCAGGACAACGAGATTTTCCCTCTGATTTATCAGCAGACTGTGGAACATCGCAGGCCGGATGTAGATCCTATCGGAAACGGTTTCCTGGCGTTGCCGTGGTATCGAGAGAAACTGGCAGGGAAGGGGATCGGTATCCGGCTCAAGCCGCTTCCCCTGGGCAAGTATCGAACACCGACGGAATGGTATGAGGATGTCTGGTCTGGGATTATCCTGACATCGAAGGACAAACGTCCGATCTGCTCGACCATCCCTCCCGCTTACGTGGCCCAGTGGCGTGGGGTAAGCCTCTGGAAAGATTGCGGCGCACAATTGCTGTTGGAGCAGCGGTCATTTACCGATTCATACTACGGAGAATACTTGCCGTGGGGAACCGTGTTTCTGCTTCACCCGGATATGACTCCCAATAAGTCGAATTCCATCAAAGAAAGTATCGGGAATGGATAAGAACGGGCAGGATGGATTTTCCTGGAGACTTGTTCGCGGTCTGGCAATTCTGACTGCGGTAGTTGTGCCGTTGTTTATCTCCCCGATTTCCTATGATTCGTACCTCCTTCCGAAACGAGTCTTGTTCCAGGTATTAACCCTGGCAATTACGGCTGTGTGGATTGCCGGGTCGAGACGGATTTTTACTCCGGTGCGAGACCCTCTGTGGTGGCCGATTGGTCTGTTCCTGGGCTGGTCTGCGATTACAATCCTGACAGGATTTCATTCGTTTCGACAGGTGCGGGATTTCGCCGGGCCGATTACGGCGGTTCTGTTCTGGGCGATTTGTCGGCAATTGTGGACTCAACGCGAGAACCGGTCTGCTCTGATCGAGTGGCTTCATTTTCCCGTTTTGATAATAGCCGTATATGCGGTACTTCAGGATTACGGGGTGGATTTCATTCAAACAACCGGCGGTGTGAACGACTGGCGCGCGCGGATTGTCTCGACGATGGGCAATCCAAACTTTGTTGCGGGTTACCTCGTGATCCTGTTTCCCGCTCTGATCGCGCATGGATGCGCTCGCGGTGTGTCGCGATGGTGGTTTAGCTTGGTTACGGTTCCTGTTGTGGGATTGTGCGTTGCCGTGTTTGTGACGACTTTTTGTGTGGGAGCGGCTTTGGCACTGGCGCTGGCGAGTTCGTTCGCGCTGTTCTTCCGCACCATTCGTCACGGATTGAGGGAGCTGCTCGGAGCACGGCTGTGGATTCTCCTTTTTCTGGCGGCGGGGATCACGACATTTTATTGCACGGATAATCCATATAACGGTCGGGAAGGAAGCGTTCTGGATCAGGCGAAAGCCTCACCGCAGTGGCGGACCGGATTTGCGGCACGTCGATTCAATTGGCGCACCACGCGGTTGATGATTAACGAGCATCCGTTTCTGGGAATCGGTTTCGGCAATTTCCAGGCGTATTCCATGGCCTACCAGGGTAAGAATTATGAATTACAGGGACGGGCACATCCCAGCCCCTATGTCAAACTGGTGGATCAACCCCATCATCAGCTGTTGGAAACGTGCGCGGAAAGCGGGATTCCGGGCGTTTTTCTGTTGCTGTGGCTGCTGGTTTCGGTAATCAAGAGGTCATTACAAACCCTCCGTCGGGCGGACGGGGAAAGTCGCGTGCTCCTGACGGCGGTATTCCTGGGATTCATGATGGCTGTTTTCCATGCCTTGGCCAGTTTTCCGTTTCATTTGCCGGCAAGCACAGTGGCGGTGTTGATCTGGTTGTCTATCTTGCTTCCTGGAACTCCCTCACCCCAACCCTCTCCCGGGGGGAGAGGGAGTCTCCCGGAAGGGAGAGGGGGACCGTCAGAAGCGAGAGGGAAACGTTCTTTCCATCCGGCTTATGGGGTGTGCCTTTGCCTGGTTTTGATGATTCCATTGGTTCTTCCGTTTTTGTCGAATGTTTATCTTCGGCGGGGGTTTGAAGCGCGTCAGCGGGGGGTAATCGAGCTGGACAAGTTTCAGTGGGCAGTGGTTCTCGATCCCCTGGAGCCGATGAACTACATGTATCTCGGCGAGGCTTATTACGAGGCGGGTCTTTTGAAAGAGGCGGCCAATGCTTATCTGGATGCTTTGCGGCTTCAAGATGATTTTTCGTCCCACCTGGCCTTGCGGGACATCTGTGCGCGATTGGGCGCGGTGGAAGCCATGATCGAGCAGCAACGGCAAATTCTCCGGTTGAACCCCGGCTATATCCCCTATTGGGAAGAACTGGAAGAGATGTGCAAGAAACACGGTATGGAGGAGGAAGCGGCGAAGGCCCGGCGAAGGATTGAAGCATTAAAGCAATTGGGATAGGGTTTGGGGAATACTGTCTGTCAGGAACCGGTGTTATTGCAAGAATGTCTCACCCCAAATCCTTGCCCAGACGGGATCCCCCGCACCGTATCCCGTGAACTAAGCGGACAATTTGGTTGGGCAGGGAATTCCTTTGCAATTGAAGACGCTCCCCAGTACCCCATGCGTTCTTCCTCGGCATTTATGCGACGCGCCGTCGGTATTGCTTCATGGTTATCGAACAAGGCCCAGATAAATCCGATCTCATCGGTCAGGAACCGTGCAGAAAAAATAACGCTGCCTTCTTGTTTGCCCGTTACTATCAGGATAATCGGTAATTCTTCTTTTGATCCCGGCCCTCCCTTCATCGGCTCAAATCCGATAGCGATAATTGGTTTTTCAATGTCCGCGACCCTGTGATCGACCGGGTCCGCAGAGTAAAGCGCGAGGCCCGCATCGAGCGGGTTCTCATCGGTAGCCAAGGAGAGCCATTCATGCGTATTGCCGTTGTCGGGACAGGGTATGTCGGTCTGGTAACCGGCACATGCCTGGCGGAATCGGGAAACGATGTCTTCTGCGTCGATGTCGATGAGAAGAAAATTGCCGAACTTCAGCGAGGCGTAATTCCCATCTATGAACCGGGTCTGGAAGAATTAGTGAAACGGAACCAAACCGAGGAGCGATTGGTTTTCACCACCGACCTGGCACAGGCCGTTCAGGAATCGCTTCTACTTTTCATTGCGGTCGGCACCCCACCGGATGCACAGGGCAAGGCGGATCTTTTCGCCGTCTTTCAAGTGGCACATCAGTTCGGACAATTGATGAATCAATTCAAGATTGTGGTGATCAAATCGACGGTTCCCGTCGGCGCATACGCTCAGGTTGCCCGAATCATCCGGGAGGAATTGGATCGGAGGAAGGCAACGTATGAATTTGACGTGGTCTCCAATCCCGAATTCCTAAAGGAGGGCACGGCGATCGAAGACTGCATGAAACCGGACCGGGTGGTGATCGGGGCGGACAATGTCCGGACGGTAGAAATCATGAAAGAACTATACAGTCCCTTCGTGCGCACCGGCAAACCTATTCTGGTCATGGACAACGCATCCGCTGAAATGACCAAATATGCCGCCAATTGTTTTCTTGCCACCAAAATCTCGTTTATCAACGAAATTGCCAATCTCTGTGAACGGGTGGGAGCCGATGTCGATCAGGTGCGCCTGGGAATCGGTTCCGATTCGCGCATCGGCTATTCGTTCCTGTTTCCGGGAGTGGGATATGGGGGCAGTTGTTTCCCCAAGGATATCCTGGCCTTGATCCAGACCGGTGAGGAATTGCAGTTCCGATTGAGAATCCTGCCGGCGGTCGACCAGGTCAATCAGCAACAGAAAAAAGTGCTTGGCAAAAAAGTACTCGATCATTTCAAGGGGAATCTGCAAGGAAAGACCATCGCCGTTTGGGGACTGGCGTTTAAACCGCATACCGACGATATGCGCGAAGCGCCTTGTATCCCCCTGATTGAGTTCCTGCTTGAGCATCAGGCCCGGATCATCGCTTACGACCCGGTTGCCATTCCTCAGGCACACCGCGTTTTCGGCGACCGGATCGACTACGCAACCAAGAATTATGAATGCCTGCAAGACGCGGATGCCTTGGTAGTTGTGACTGAATGGGAGGAATTTCGCCGCCCCAATTGGGAGATGATCAAATCTCGAATGCGGTCTCGGGTGGTTTTTGATGGAAGAAATATCTATGACCCGGCAAAGTTGCGGTCTCTGGGTTTCATATATTACGGAATTGGAAGGAATATGGTTGACGGGTTTGCATAGGATTATTGATGAGAAGACACTCCGGAATCCGCTTCGCCGGTAAGGGCATCGATACATACGCGTTATGGGAAACGGTTTGAGCCGCAACGCCACATAAGGATCTTACAGAATGTTCTGTGCTGGAAAGTTGGCATAATCGCAAGAAATGATGATCCCCATGGCTTAATTGTGTTTGAGCGAGTCCGACCCAATCCACAAAATCATCTCACTGCCGGACTATTGACCTTGGAAGCTCACACCCCCAGAATATTTGCCGCAACCCACGGTGTCATGTATGTCCCAATGTCAGAGCGGAAAGGGAGAGGCGGGGCATGGGATCTCCATCTGTGTCCGGCGATGCAACAGGTGAAGATGTTCTATATGAATGTCCTGATTGAAGAAAAACAATAGAGGTGGGCGATATCCCTTGCCCGGCAGGTATAATGGACGGTTTTCGTGTAACGTTCCCCAGCGATCCGACCATGTGGTCACATGTCCGTCTCATGCTGCGCGCCGTCCTGGAGTTGCACTTAATTCCGGGACGGGAGTGCAATTTGCTGACACTGGGCGTTGATGAAGCATTTACCAATATCATGCGTCATGCCTACGAAGGCAGAAAAGATGGACCGGTGGAACTGAATGTCACTTGTCGGGACAAGCAGCTGTCTATCACCCTTCGGGATTACGGCAAAAAGGTTCCTCTTGAGCAAATCAAGTCGCGTGACTTGAACGATATCAGACCGGGTGGATTGGGCGTGCATATTATCCGATCGGTATTCGATGAGATTCGATACGATACCTCACCGCCGGAAGGCACGATCCTTTACCTGAGAAAAGACCTGACGAAGAGCATTATGGAAAAACAGGCACTGTCGGGCGGCAAGGAAAGGAAACAGAGCGAATGATAGACAAGAGAACGTATCGACGGCATCCGGGAATCCTTCGAGCGGCCAGTGCGGTCGCAATTATTGTGGATATCCAGGAGCGTTTGATTCCGGTGATTCAGGAGTCGGAACGGGTGATCGGTCAGACGCTTGGTCTGCTCAACGGATGCTCGGTCTTGAAAATGCCGGTCATTGCCACAGAGCAATATCCCAAGGGACTCGGGCCACTGGTTCCCGAAATCCGAGAGCGAATTCCCTCCGATCTGATCTTTTCAAAGACCACATTCAGCTGTTGCGGCTCTGCTGAAGTTATGCACTTCCTGTCAGAGCGTGCCTGCCGACAGGTGATTCTGGCCGGGATCGAGGCCCATGTGTGCGTGTTGCAGACGGCGCTGGATTTGGTGGGGCACGGATACCAGGTTCATGTGCCGTTTGAGGCAACCTCTTCGCGCTGCGCCAAATGCCAGGATATCGCCCTGGAACGGATGCGTCAGGCGGGCGTGACCATCACCAGCGTGGAATCCGCGCTGCTGGAAATGCTGGAGGATGCCGCAAAACCGGAGTTCAAAGAGATATTGAAAATTATTAAGTAACTCCCAAAACGCGATATCCGATGTCGTGACGATAGTACGCTTTATCAAACGAGATTTGCGATGTTCCCTGATTCGCTCGTTTGGCCGCTTCACGAAAGTCTCTCCCGACCCCGGTCACCCCAAGCACTCGGCCTCCGGCAGTCACCAAGCGCCCATCTTTCATGGCGGTCCCCGCGTGGAAAACAACGATTCCCTCACCCAAATCATTTTCAAGCCCCTCAATGGATTTCCCCGTCTCGTAAGATTCCGGGTATCCGCCGGATGCCATTACCACACAAAGCGCAGTGCCATTCGCATTTACGATACGGTCGGGACCGAGATTCCCTTCGGCAGACTGTTTCAGTAACGGAAGGAGGTCCTCCTCCACAACCGGAAGCGCCGCCTGGGTCTCCGGATCGCCGAACCGGCAGTTGAACTCGATCACATAAGGGTCTCCGTTCACGATCATCAAACCGGCGTACAGGGTTCCGCGATACGGACATCCCTCCAGTTTCATAGCCCGGATAGTGGGACGCAAAATGGTCTTGACGATGCGGTTCAGGAGGCTGTCATCCACCAGTGGAACGGGGCTGTATGCGCCCATGCCCCCCGTATTGAGTCCGGTGTCGCCCTCCCCGATCGGCTTGTGATCCTGTGAGGGCGGGAGGACAACCAGATGCTCTCCGTCTGTCAGGGCCAGAATGGAGGTCTCCGGGCCGCGAAGACGTTCCTCGATCACCACGCGATCCCCGGCAGAACCGAACACACGGTCTACCATCACCCGTCGAACGGCTTCCAGCGCTTCATCCCGACCTTTGGTGACAATCGCCCCTTTCCCCGCCGCCAGGCCATCCGCTTTCACAACAACCTGTTTGCCCTCGGATGTAAATTGACGGATTGCCTCCTCCGCTTGACTCACCGTATCGCAGACCACAAACTCGGCTGTCGGGATTCCGTGGCGATCCATCAACTCTTTGGCAAATACCTTGCTGCTTTCGATTCGCGCAGCCTTCCGATCTGGACCGAAAACCGGCACGCCGCGCTCATGAAGACAATCCGCAATCCCTTCGGCCAGCGGAATTTCAGGACCGACCACAACCAGGTCTATTTCATTCTCTTTAGCCCAGTCTGCAATATCGGACACGGAGCCTGCCCCGGCAGCGATTAACTCCGCATGATTCCCGATACCCGGATTACCGGGCGTGCAAAACAGTTTTGTAAGGTGAGGAGACTGAGCGAGTTTCCACGCCAACGCATGTTCCCTTCCTCCGCTGCCGACGATCAGTACTCTCATGTTGATGACCTCCAAGTCAAAGTTGAGTTAAACCTGCGGAGATAGAAGATAGAAGCTCGCCACAATGCCGGTCTTTGCATCCGCATCATCCGTATGTTCCTGCAACCAAAGCGTCCAACTTGACATCGCTCCCAACGGATCGCCTTTCAGCCATTGGGTGAGCGCACGGTCTTTTCTGACCGGCGCCGTATAGGAATCGGGAAGACCGGCAAGCAACCGATCCGCCTCCTCATATTTTCTTTTCAGAAGAAAGGTTGCGGTTATTGCGCGCAGGTGGCTGTGCATCACAGGGCTGTAATCGGTTCCCTGGAAGAGTTGAATGGCGGTCTCGACAGCCTGTTGCGGATCGCCGTTTTGAATCCACACATCAAACAAGCGTGGCATGAGCTGGAATTCATTCGGTTGCACTCGCAAATGTTCCTTCAACACGCGCAAAACCGCATCGAATCGCTTGTACTGCAAGAAGAACAGGGCCAGGGAGTATCGTCTTTCCCAGTTCTGACTGTCCAGCGCGGAACACATCGTCAGGTAGAAATCCGCGTCCGTGGGACGATTCTGTATCCATGCGATTTGTCCCCGTTCGGACAGCAGCGCCAGGAATTCGGCCTGGTGTTCCTTGAACTGAGCATAGTTGGTGAAAAACAAATCAATGGTTTTCTGTTTGTCCCCATGGTCATAATACAGCTTGCCCAAATTGGCGATCTCCGGAAAATTGAGCGGATAGTTCCGCAATCCCTGTTCATGATTTTTTACGGCAATCTGGTAGTACTGCTCATCCCCCGTCTCTTTCCAGAGAACGGTGGCGCACCGAGCCAACATGTGGAAAGACCCATGCCAGGTGTAAACCTTCAGGGATTGCTCGATGGCTTTCATGGCTTCCTGATACGCATCGGTCTTTTTTTCGATTCGGTATTTCAGATCGGCGATTCGAAAACAGAGAGCGGCGTATTGATAGGAGATTTGGGGGAAATTCGGATCAAGTTCGAGGCTCTTTTCCAGCGCCAACTTCGCTTCCTGAAGGGCCGACAAAGCGTAATCGTACTTTCCCTGGCGTTCGTAATCGCTTGCCCAGTTTTCCCACACAACGGCGCCGGCTTTGTATCCCCATCCCAGATCGCTGGTCTGCCCCTTCGGAAGTTTCACACACATTTGACTGCTGAGGGTATCCGCCGTAACGAATTTCCCGACGGGTCGTGTGGCAAACAGGAGGAAGAAAACTGCGCCCAGGGCGGTGATCCAGCGCGCATTGGGACCGGAGAATCGGAGGAGGCGGTCGGGATAAACGCCCTCACCCCGGCCCTCTCCGGGAGGGAGAGGGGATCTTGCTGTGGACATAACGCATGTAGGGGCGACGCATGCGTCGCCCCTGCATACGTCGATCTCACCCGAGTCACCTCTGCCCCCTCGGCTGACAATAAACAGCGCCCAGGCAGCCAGAAACGGGCAGGAGGCGGCGGCCTCGTGGAACGGGAAAAATACCAGGGCGTGCGCCATGGTTGCGGTCATCGCGGCAAAGCCAAGGGTTGCAAACTGGGAACGTGGCTCTTTTGAGATGAATCGCCAAACCTCTCGAAAATAGCAGATCAACAGCCAGATCAACAGCAGCACACCCGGAATGCCGAGTTCGGCGGCGAGTTGCAGATAGTCTGAGTGAGCGCGCAAAGTGTACTGGCCCACTCCAGGCAGCCCCAGGTTTGTATCGGGATACTTTGCGAACCAATCGCCCTGAGCAAACGAATACATGAACGACCAGGCAGCGAATCCTACCCCCGAAAAAGGATTCTCCGCGAACATTTTCAACGACATGGTCCACGTGCGAGGGTAGGTCCCTGCATAAGCGAATTTCAAATCATAGATCCGATCCATAAAACTGGGCGTATCGGGATTGAGAGCAACCAGATTGTACGCGACGACGCCAACGATACCGAGTACGAGACAAACCAGCACAGGCAAAAGCGCTTTTCGCGCGGTCTGTGGAGCGATCTTTGGAACTCGAAATCCGAAAACGCCCAGGAACAGGGCCGCCATGGCGAAGGGAAACGAAATCCACGCGCCCCGAGTGCCGGAAAGCAGGAATAAATAGAGATTCACCGCAAGAATGATATAAAGGATCATGCTCCATGATCGGTCACGAAACCGCATCGCCAGCCCGATCCCGTATATGCTGCCGACGAGAAGATACGCCGCCACGGGATTGTTGTGTCCCAGAAACGAACCGAGCCGTTGGCGGTGATAATCGCCGGGAGTGAGCGGGTACGGGTAATAGCCGAACGATTCCAGCAATGCTGCTCCCCCAATCGCACAGGCCGTCAGGAAGATCCCCCAAACCAGGAGCAGGCGACGTCTTCGAGATTCCAGCAAATCGACCCAGACCGGCAGGGCCATCAGAACCTGCGCCACGAGCATGAATTTCCGTGTCGACAAGGGAGTGGGAGAAGTCAGCGTCCGAAAGGCCGACCAGAGAATGAGCCATATCAGCGGAACATAACATGCGGTAAACCGGATTCGAAACTCTCCTCGAATTGCCAGAGCCGCGAACCACAATCCCACTGCCGTAGCCGCACAGAATTGGGCGATCAGTTCTTTGTGAATCTGCGGATTGGAGAACTTGCCGGTGAAATATATCGCAGTCGCCATTATTTGGGTCAGAAGAACCCAGAAGGCCATTTCCAGTAAAATATCTTCCAGTTTGGATAATGTGGATTTGTTTTGCCTTTTTCCCAACGTTACACCTGATTTCGCTAATTCGCGCGCCCTTATTATCACGACCGCTCGGCGATCTGCAACCGGTCATAAATCTTCCTGGCTTCTTTCTCTTTCTTCGGTGACCGGGACATGTCTTCCGCCGCGTTCAGAAGCGCATCCGTCGCGGCGGCTTTCTCGGATGAATCGTCTTTCTCCCAGACCTTCCACAGCGCGGAGACGCTCTTTCCATCCGCTATTCTGCCAAGCGCGGAAATTGCGGCAAGTCGTACCTCCCGATTCTCATCCTGGAGAGCTTTCAGAACAGGCGATCTGCCCGCCGCGTCTCCCCGTTCCCCAAGCGCATTGATTAGAGCCACTTTCCAGTTCGGATCTTCCGTGCCTTTCAAGGCTTTCACCAGCGAGGCGGTCGCCTTACGGGATGGAATCATAACCAGCGTGCATCGCGCCGTCTCCCGATGTATCTTGTCATTGAGTACTTCCGCCAAAATCGGGACCGAGCGTTCCGTCCCAATCCGCGCGAGGAGCCGCAATGCAAACTCTTTGGTTTGGCGGGGATACGTGGATTGAATCACGCTTAACAGGGCGGATTCGGCCTGAACACGCTGAGGCTCCGCGCCCGGGCTGCCCGCATTATGGACAATTCGCTCCGCCGTGTTCCTGGCCCACAGGTTGAGCGTTTTCTGTTCGGGATCCATCGCCTGGAACAGCCGCTCCAGGACCTCCGGTCCCTGTTCGACAAGCGCCTGATACGCCGCCCGGCGCGAGGATTCATCCGACGAACCAAGCGGCTCAATCAGGGATTCCACATCCACACCCCGGGACGGAAGCGCGAAAAACGAGAGAATTAGAAAAACCGATATGGCTGCATGTCTTTTCATTGCTTTGTCCTCTCCATCCGTCATCCGGCTCTATAAGCGCCAGGGCGGGCGATAGGGTCTGAATAGATATCGGTTCGCTTCGTCGTCTCCGACAAACTCCTCCTTGACCGGGTCCCATTGCAGTTTGCGGCCCAGTCTCATGCAGAGATTGGCCAAATGGCAAACCGTAATAGAACGGTGGCCGATTTCCTCGTGGCAGACCGGCCGTTTGCGGGTTCGGATACATTGGAGCCAATTTTGATGATGAGCGGGGCTGGCCCAGACTCGCCAGTCCTGTTGTTTAGTGGGGTCCATGGTGATCTGCTCGTTGTCGATCTCGACCGTCTCGCGGAGCAAATCGGCCGGTTCGGCCTCGATCCCGCCGCGCCAGACATGCACCCAGCCGGCCGAGCCGATGAACCGAACCCCGTGTTCGGGATGTTTCGTTACGATTTTCGCGCCGTTTGCGTAAGTCAGTGTAACATTGAAGGTGTCAAATGTTTCGGCGATACCATCCGCCGGTAGGACTCCGATTCCCTCGGCATAGATGGGGCCGGTGTCATCTGTTCCAAGGCCCCATTGTGCGGTGTCGGCATGGTGCGCTCCCCAGTCGGTCAGCGCTCCGCCGGAGTAATCCCAGAACGAGCGGAATCCCCCCGGATGACGTGCCTGGTTGAACGGCGCCCAGGGGGCCGGTCCCAGCCAGAGGTCCCAGTCGAGACCCGGCGGGGGATCCGTGTCGGGAACCCAGCCGGTACTGCCGCCGGTGGGCAAATGGAGCTCCGCCGTGTGAACTTTGCCGAGTTTGCCTTGCCGAGCCAATCCGCAGGCGAACCGAAACTCCCGGCTGGAGCGTTGCTGCGTGCCGGTCTGAAACACACGCCCATAGCGCTGCACCACGCGGATCAAGGCTTTGCCTTCATTGATCGTGTGAGTCAGCGGTTTTTCACTGTAGACATCTTTACCCGCTTTGCAGGCCGCGATACTGATGGGGATATGCCAGTGATCCGGGGTCCCGATGAGAATGGCGTCAATACCCGGTTGCTCCAGAAGATCACGGAAATCGTTGCAGGAAAAACAATCGGCGTTCCTGTAAGCGTCATCGACCCGTGCCTTGCCCTCATCGCGACGAGCCTGATCCACATCGCAGACCGCGTGAATATGCGCGCCGGGATTCCGCAGCAACACCCGAAGGTGTTGCGTTCCCATGCCGCCGACTCCGACAATCCCGATGCCGATCTTGTCGTTCGGCGAAATACCTCGCGCCCAGGCAGAACTTCCTGTGATGCAGATTCCCAGTCCGGCGCTCCGAAACGCCTGCTTCATAAACCAGCGTCGTGTGATCCGCACACTCATCGGAATTCCTCCCATCCGTTGCGATGATTCGATACCGCTGTATTCTTACACTTTTGAGGGGAAAGATGTACAGAAATCATACCCCCTGCTCATGCTCGAAACACAAATAGGTGTGACATGTATTGTCATTCCGAGCGTGACTGTGGCGGGGCCGGTGATTGACTTGAATTGCTCCCGGTTTGTAAATCGGTACAACAATCTGGGGGAAGGGTATTCGGATCGCTGGGCGTTTTTCATGCGCATTATTGTTCGGATTCATGGGGAACCGGCCAGGTCGCCATCGTGGGGGAACTCGGCAAGAACGACTGGGAAGGCGCCGAGCGGGACAACACCTGGGATATCGGTGTCAACAATAACTGCAAGGATTTCATCCGGGCCATTCGTTCCGGCAAGTATATGAACCACGCGGAAGACGGGGCCAACAGCACATTGACATCAATTCTCGGACGTACCGCCTCCTACCAGAACCGCGTCGTAACCTGGGATGAGATGCTCGCGGCGAATGAGAAATTGGAACTGGATTTTCAGCTGGGATGATCCTGGAGAAAGCACAGAAACCTTCTCTCCCAAAATCCGGAGGAAACACAGAGGGGTTGAAAATGCCGCACATTTTGGGCTCGACCCCTCCGGTCTCCCCCGTTCTTTGAGTGCGCAATAGCTATGGCCCGGCAGCATCGCTGTCAAACACTTTAGTGGCAATCGACACCCCCCCGTCATTCCGGCGCAAGCCGGAATCCAGGATTCGAGGCCAATGGCTCATTCCTTGGATTCCGCAGGCTTCTTGAGTTGCGGCACAAGCCAGAAATCCTTGTTCTTTTCCCACCACGCAAGATAGAAATCCTTCTTGGACATCTCTTCCCCTTCCAATTTCTCGAATGCTTCCTTCGGTTTGTTGTCGGTCCAGTAGTCAATGGCAGGCATCAACTGCTCGTTTCCTTCCTTAAGGTGTTCCATGGCGTATGGCAAGGCCAGCACACTCACCCCAACAAGTGTCTTGAATCTCGTATCTTTCTCTTTGCCTTGTGGAGTTTTCGTCCACTGTTCATAGTATGCGGCGAATTCCTCCTTGATGTTCGCCCTACCATTCCGCCACCATCTAATGATAGCTGCATCGTATCCTCCCGGTTGCCACATCTCCGTGTTTGTGAATTGCTTCTTGCTGATCCTTTTGAATGCAAAATCGATCAGGTTTTTTCCACTCTCGATGTCCTGGACAATATATTCCAAAGCCGGCACGCCCAACGCAACGATTTCATCAAACGGCTTGTTATTCACATAACTGTCACCCCTTGAATCAGTCGGATTATCTATGTTTCGAGGATCACTTATAAACGCATCCCAGCGAGCAACTGTCTCCTTGTATTCCTTCGCGACATCTTGGATCTTCAATTCCTCCCTTTCGGTGGAATACGAAATGCGAGATGCGAAACAGCACGTGATAAGAAACGCGAAATAGAAAGCCCTGTTAATTATCCGGAACTTCATCATTCTTTCTCCTGTTCATCAGTTTGAATGTATCGTATTTAGTCCCCAAGTCGAAAATATAGCACACGATTTCCGTTCAGAACTGCGCCATAGGAATGACAACTGTTGTCGAGGTCGGTCATTCTCGTGACAATTCGCTCTTGTGCGCCCATCTTCGACTCGACCCAGATGTAGCTGTCCGGTTGGTGTGAGCTGCGCGTTGCTGCGTGCGTCACCTCATCATCCTGAATTCCAGGATTACCGCCAGGTCTCGCCCAAAACACTATATCCCAATCTTCGTCACTGCCGACCTCTGCATAACCGTGATCTGCCATGTAATATTCGACATCGGCCACTGTGCCTGAGCCACCAAATTCATAAGGGAAGAACCACCGATTAAGTCCAAGTGCCCAACCAAAGCAATTATAGTCGCCCGGTTGTTGAAATGGGGTTGCATCTCCGGTCTTGTAGGTACGGCTATTGTCAGAATTCGGATAATAGTAACCATAGGGATTCGGCGAAGGGGCTTTCATGAAAGCCTCAAATCGTGCTTGTGAGAGTAGTGGCCCCGGCGTCGGTGTCTGCTGACCCGCCGCCTATACCGACACAACGAATCTTCGTGATGAATCGTCACTGTTGTTGCCTCCAAGAAACAGGAAAAGCAGTATGGATGCCACAATCCCCACATAGAATATC
>Ga0116148_1001173_pt1 | contig 29215 bp, 31 predicted proteins | sample AD_UKC055_MetaG_FD_89786 | JGI IMG/M metagenome (GOLD analysis project Ga0116148, IMG submission 89786) | Active sludge microbial communities of municipal wastewater-treating anaerobic digesters from USA - AD_UKC055_MetaG | ecosystem: Engineered > Bioreactor > Anaerobic > Digestate | place: USA...
ATGAACGAGGAGATGGAGGGCCGCATCCGTCAGCAGATATTCTCCGAGAAGCTTGAGCTGAAGTCGAACGCGTTCATCATAGACCTCCTCGGCGAGATCAAGGTTAACAAGGAAGGCTTCAAGAAATACATGGAGAAAATCGAAAAAGAGAAAAAGTCCGGGGAAACCAAGTCGCCGGCAGCCGCGGAACCGAAAAAATAGCGTTCCGACACCCGCAATGACATCTGAAAGGCCCCGCTGAAGCGGGGCCTTTTTTACGCCGGGAATCTCCCGGACGATTTTTTGAGTGCCTCGCCCCGCTTTTTTTTATTGACATTATCGGTGAATACGGCAATCTTACAACGATGAGAGCAAGTCTCTGCAGAGGATCGGAGCGGTCCAGACAGACCCGGGTTACGTTGTCATCGCGAGCGCGGCGAAGCGCCCTTCGACCTCGCTCAGGGACCAAACGGTTGCCGAGCGGAGTCGAGGCATGCTTCGTCGCCCTCGAAAAAAACGAGGGCTCCTCGCAATGACATGCTATGCGTAGACGGGCAGTGTATTTCATGCAGACTAAAGGGCCCTGCGGCCTTAACGATCACCGAGGAGCATATCCATGCGAACAATAACGACAACGACGATCATCTTCTGTTCCGCGCTGTTAATCGCCACCTCGTGCGGCACGGCCGGACCGGTGAAGTACCTGGCGCGACCGATACCCGCCAATTCAGCCGTTGCCGTCATCGTTGACGCGCCGAACAAGGTTAAAAACGTAATCATGGCGCGGTTCTTGCAGCGGGGCTTCGCGGTGAAGGCAGTCAACGCGTCGGACTTCTACTCGATCAACGACGTGTTCGACATCCGCGACTTCAAGAAGGTCTCCTACATCGGCCAGGACGAAAACTTTCTCTCGCTTGAGAAGACCTACAACAACCTGTTTAAAATGCACTATTACAACTACGAGGCCAACAAGGCCGAGGTGCTGGCGGACCTGAGAAACAAATGGAACGTGCAGTACCTCATACTCCTGGAAGTGACGGGGGTCGGCGGCGCCTGGGGACGGGCAATCGACCTCAGGACCAATGACATCATGTGGATCGAGAACTTCGGCATCGGCGGCGGTGCCGAGCAGATCGTCGACCGCATGATCGACAGCATGACCGGAAAGCGATGAAGCGGGCCTGCCTACCGGTCGCGACGCTGCTTCTCGTTATCGGCGTGCTTGCGGCACGGGCCGAAGCGGCGCCGAGCATGGCGTTCGGTTACCTCGTCAATAAATCAAGCGACGCGAACTACGATTACCTCGAAACGCTGTTCCCCAACTCGTTCGCCAACGCGCTGCGCAATATTTTCTACGTATCCATTATCAAGCCGGCCCAGATCGACAAGGAGCTCGGGAAGGACGGCCTCTCTCTGCAGAAACGGTACAAGCCCCACGAACTGATGGAACTGACGGAGAGGATCTCCGCCGATTATTTCATCTACGGGGAATTCGACATACTTCCGAACGACCGCATCAGGATCGAGCTGAACCTGTACGGGAGGGGCCTCAACAGGATATTCACCTTTTCGAACGTCGGCGCCATGGAGAAAGAGATTTTCAGGCTCGTGGACCGGATTACGCTGATAATGATGGATTTCATGGGCAAAAACAATTTCTATCTTTCAAGGATCATCCCCCGGGGATCGAAGCTCGGCATACTGACCGACCTTGAGGGAGCGGACCTCAACTACCTCTTCTGCTCGTTCCTGAACGCGGGGTACGGCGTCGCGAGTATGCAGGCCAATTACCTCGGCAACAGCCTGACCGCGGACATGATCGAAAGATTCAAAACCATTGAGGCGACGGAAACCTCGTACCGGAGGGTCTCGAACCCGGAGGCGGTGCGGTTCCTGCACGGCACCTGGACCGGAGAGCGGTATTACGAGGAGATAGGCTACACCAGGGAAGCCTACCGGATATACGACACCGGATACCTGGGCACCAGGAGCGCGGTGCTGAACAGGCTCGTCGCCCGGCACGGCATTGACATGCTGCTGGTCATCGGCTTCAACGCCTCCAGGACCAGGGCATGGGTGCGCTGTCTTGACATTAAAAACAACGACCTCATATGGATGCAGTCGAATATAGGGGGCGGCCTGCCCGGTATATGCTCCGCCATACTTGCCCGCATGAGCACCGAGTTGACCCGGAAATAGCCTCCGGGCGCTATTGGTGGTTGACAAATAAGAAACCCGGTCGTACATATGGCACGTAAGCGGCCTGCCCGTCGTCAGGCAATAGTATTTTTGAAACATTATCGCGATCTCGCGTTCAAATAGATATCCATACCAGGGGTTTTCCTGATGAAAGTTTTAAAGCTTGTGGCGCTCATGTTCATTCTCGCGATTGCCGGCTGCGGTAAAGAAGACGAGGATTCCATCATACCGGGTTACCTGTCGCCGGGCGAATTCCGGCCCAAGGGCATACTCACGGAAAAAGCATATACCCTGACGGACGGGACCCTGGTGGGATACGGCAACTGTTCCGGCGAAGAATGCCTGGCGGTATACGCGTTGTGGGTCGTCAACAACTACCCGGTAGAAGGGGTCGCCATCAAGGACGACGATACGGTCGATTCACGGCTGTTTATGAAGATAACGCGCGTCAAGTTCGGGTCCTGGTCGATCAAGCTGACCTTCAATGGTATCGAATACAACGGGGCTGCGAGCGCCTCCGACATCACGCTGGATATCTGCAACACCGCCACGCCGACCTTCCCGGCCTATCCGGATGTAGATGATAATGGTATACCGGACACACCTGATGGGTTCACTGCTTCCGATTCGACCCTGGCGAGGGCCACGCTGACGGTCGTCAACCCCGTCGCGCTGCAGACCGACGATAAAACCGGGACGATCAATCTCAATCCGGGAGACGAGATAGTAGCCCATGCCTTCAACGGGTTTTCAACGTCAACCTGCCCGTAGCAGGCCGCCCGGGTGTTTCCCCGGACCGGTACCGGCAGCGGTACAGTGGCCGGGAGAGACGGCCCGCCCATTACGATATGAGCACCGCCATGAAAAATAACAGATTCACACTGTTGCTCGCCGCAGCGCTCGCCCTGACGTTCACGCTCCGAAAGCCGGCAGACGCCAGGATCTACAAGCGGGTGATGCCGGACGGCACGATCGAGTACTACAATAAAAACGAGGGCGCGCCGGCCCGCGGCCGCACGATGAGCCGCACCGTCGCGAGCAGGTTCGACGGGCTCATCGAGCGGGTATCCGCAGTGCACGGCATTGACCCGCAGCTCATCAAGTGCCTCATCAAGGTCGAGTCGGACTTCAACCCGGAGGCGGTATCCTCGGCCGGCGCAATGGGGCTGATGCAGATCATGCAGGAAACGGCCGGTTACTACTACCTCGAAAATCCATTCGACCCGGAGAAGAACGTCGAAACCGGCGTCCGCCACCTGAAATCGCTCCTTGACTATTTTAAAAACGACGTGCCCCTTGCCCTGGCCGCTTATCACGCCGGCATAGGGAGGGTTAAGAAGAGGATGGCTCTGCCGCCGATACAATCAACGATCGACTATGTCAACACGATCATGTATCTCTGGACGGGCGAGAAAAAAAGTTATTCGGAAACCGCGGTACGGAGGCTGTACAGGAGAATAGAGAGCGACGGTACGATCGTGATCTACAGCAAGTAGTGTTCCGCGGTCACTTGACCAGCTCGTCCCCGCCTTTCAGATCGATAATGCCGTTGTCGTCCAGGTTTCTCATGATCGCGACGATCTTGTTGCGGCTGTCATTAACCTCCGAGCGCCGTACCGCCCCCATGGCGTTCATATCTGACAGGATGTCGGTCGCCCGGTTCTGGCTCATGTTACGCAGGAACTTGAAGCGCACGTCGTCCTCCGCACCCTTGAGTGCCGTCGCGATCAGGCGGTCGTCGCCGATCTCGTCTATCAGTATGCGCATCTCGTTGTTGGTAAGATGGGCCGCGTTCTCAAAGGCGAATATCTTGTCCCTGATCTGTTCGGAAACGCTCGGCATCTCGATTTCCAGATCCTCGACGATCTTCTTCTCATCGTCGCCGGGCATATGCCTCAGGATGCCGATCAGCGTGTCAAGCCCGCCGGCGCTGAGCCCCTGGTTCTTCTGCCGGTATTCCTGGTATTTCTTCTTGATGGTGCGCACGATCCCGGCGACCGCCTCCGGCATGACCCGGTCCATCCGCGCCATCCTGAGCGCCGTTTCCTTTGTCGCCTCGGGCGAGAGAGACTTCATTACCGCGGCCGCCTTTTCCGGCGCAAGGAAGGACATTGCCACCGCGATGGTCTGCGGGTGCTCGTCTTTCAGGAACGCGATGAGCGCCGCATCCTCGATCTCGTTCAGCGCGGCAAATTCCTTGTCCACGTCGATATTTTCGCACTTCCTTAATATTTCGTCCGCCCTGGTCTCGCCGTAGGTCTTGGTGAGTATTGCGCGCGCGGTCTCCTGCCCGCCCCGCAGGCGCCTCTTCTCCTTGCGGAGGTCGATCAGGAATTCGCCGATCAGCTCTTCCCGCTCGACGGGCGAGAGGCGGTCTATCTTCGCTATGGCCGCGGTCAGCTTTTCGATGCTCTCCTCGTCCAGATGCTTCATGATCTCCGCGGCCACCTTCGGCCCCAGGGCGACCAGGAGGGCCGCGGCACGCTCCACGCCGCTCATGTCGAATATATCTTTCATCGGTTAACCCTCAAAAATCTCTCGCAGAGGCACAGAGACGCAGAGTTTGATAATCATGACCCTAAATATACATCAAACGGTTTGTGTTGCAATAATAATATTCTTAAAATTAATGATTATTAATTCCTTGTTGCGGTGCAAAGATGAAGAATTTGCCGATCCACTTACTTTAAAATATATGAAACATTTAGTACCTGAAACAAATAAGTTGCCGGTAAAAGCCAACCCTCGTTTCCTCTGCGCCTCGGCGACTCCGCGAGAACATTTTTTTAAACTTTCTCGCTTACAGGAGATTGTTCTTTTTTACTCCCTGACTTTTCCAGGTATTTCTTCGACTTCTCAAGCGGATTGATGACCGGCACCGGACAGACGTACACGCACCGGTAGCACTGTATGCAGATATCGTAATCTATGTGCGCGCAGAAATTCGTCACCGTAATGGCGGGTACGATCGTCGCAGGGTCCGTGCCGGGAGACCGGGCGGCGAGCGCCTCGCGGCACGCCTTCTCGCAGAGCTTGCAGGCTATGCAGCCGACCGAGCACCCCTGCTTCATGACCGGCGCCTTTTCCTCGTTGATGCACATCACGTAAATGTCGTTGTCGCGCGGCGTGAGGCTTATGATGGCGCGGGGGCATGCCGCCACGCAGAGGCCGCACCCGGTGCAGAGCCCGGCATTGACCACCGGAAGACCGTTGGCGCTCATGGTAATCGCTCCGAAGGGGCAGGCCCTCTCGCAGTCGCCGAAACCCAGGCAGCCGTACCGGCAGGTCTTGAACCCGCCCATGGTGCCGTTAGCCGCACCGCAGTCGCGCGGGCCGCTGTATTCGAAGCGGTTCGTCGTCTCGGCCCTGCCGCCGCGGCAGTGAACGCGGGCCGTGAGCGGCATCATGCCGCCGCCATACGCCACCTCCATGACATCGGCGATTTTCCGCGCCACGTCATCCCCCCCGACCGGGCATAAATTGATCGCGAACTTGTCCTCGACAATGCGGGTCGCGTACGCCGAGCACCCGGGCATGCCGCAGGCGCCGCAGTTGGCGCCCGGGAGCGCCTCGAGCACTCGCTCAACGCGGGGGTCTTTTTTTACCCGCAGCAGCCGCAGCGCGACGGACAGCAGCAGTCCGAACAGCAGGGCGAGCGCCGTCACCAGAGCCACCGCAGGTATTGAGGGGAATATCGTTTCGATCATGGTGGTGTCTTAAAAAGGCCTTTATTAACGGATAAGGGTAATTTATGCTTGAAAAAAATCAATTATTTATTTTTTTATATAGAATCCGCCGCACGCGGCATCCGATTCTATAATTGTACGCACGGGACCCCTATGCTGAAGCATGATATTGAAAAAACCTATCGGACCGAGATCATAACCGCGATCAAGAACAGGAGCGACCTGGTGTTTATCACCTACTCGGGCCTGGAGGACACGGAGGAGAAGATCAAGTTCGCCCTCGCGAAAATACTCGAGCGGTCCAGGAAGGAAGAGCTGTTCACCCCCATCATTTCATGCATAAAAGAGCTGATCGCCAACGCCACCAAGGCGAACGCGAAGATGATACTCATAAATGAGGGAAAAATCAAACAACTGGACAACCCTATCGAGGTGGTCAGGCAGATCAGGATGGTTCTGAACGAGGAAGCGCTTCTCGAATACGGGATAAAGGCGAAAATGAACAAGCTGTCGACCAGGACCTACCTGAAGGTGCACGGCAACAACCTGATGATCGAGGTCATCAATAACGTGCCCCTGTCCGAAAAGGAGCAGAAAAAGATCAACGAGAGGATCGAGGTTTCCTCGAAATACGATAATATCGCCGAATTTTACATGGAAAACCCGGACCCCGAGGCGGAGGGAATGGGACTGGGACTGTCCATGGTCGTTATTCTTCTTAAAAACATAAACATTTCCCATAAGAACTTCATCGTGACTACCGACGGGAAGAGCAAGACATACGCGTCGATCCTCGTCCCGCTTATCTAAACCATGCGGTAAAACTCACCCCGCTCGAGCCGCTCGACCGTGACCATGCCGGCCTCCGTCATGGACGCGAGCGCGGCCCGGAGCTCCTCCCCGGTAGCTCCCAGCGCGGTCATGAGGTCCTCGATGGTCGACGGCCGCCTCCTCAGAATCGACACGATCTCTTTCACCAGGTTGCCCGTCTTCCCTTCCGCGGGGCCGCGCGACGCCGGCTTGCCGATTACCTCGACCGGCAACGGCCGGAAAAACTCGGCTATTGCGTCGAGCTCGGCGTGCCCCAGCGGACTGACCCACCCCGCCGCACCGGGCCGGTCCAGGCTGTTGATCTGGACCATGTCCGGAGCGATCACGACGCAGGCCTCCCTGAGCAGGGCGAGCTCCTCCGGCGTATCGTTCACGCCCGGCACCACGAATATCTCGAGATAGAGCTTACCCGTGAACTCTTTTCTGAACTCGACGAGCCCCCGGATGACATCCTCCGGCGTGATGCCCGCCCCGGGCCGGCATATCCGGGCGAAGGCCTGCCTGCTCGCCGCGTCGAGCGAGGGCACGACGATGTCCGCGCGCGCTATGGAGCGCCGCACCGCCGGGTCCCGCAGCATGGTCCCGTTGGTGAGCACTGCGACGCGGTAGCGCGGGTACCGGTCCTTGATGTGGTCGATGATGCGCCCGATACCCGAATGGAGCGTGGGCTCGCCCGAGCCGGAGAAGGTGATCACGTCCAGGCGGGGCGACGCGGCGCAGTACCCGTCCAGCTCCGCTATGACCTCGTCGGTGGGAACGTACTCGGCGACGGCGGAGGTCAGGTCCGTTGTGTCGCCGCACTCGCAGTAGACGCAATTCAGGGAGCAGGTTTTGTACGGGACCAGATCGACCCCGAGCGAGACGCCCAGCCGGCGCGAATTGACGGGCCCGAAGAGATACTTCATGGCGCGGCCGGTCACTTCCTCTTCATGAGGTTAATGACAATGTCAAGCGTGATGTAATCGTCGATCTTCCGGCTGACCGCGGAGAGCTCCTGTATCTTGTCGACGAACCCGCCGATCTCCCGGCTCCTGTTACCGTACAACAGTAAAATAGCGCCGAAAAAACTCTCCTTCTTCAGGGCCGTCAGGAAAAAGACATTTTCACCTATCGTGCGCGGCGCGCCGCCCGAAAGCTGGATCTGCGAGGTTTCCTTTCCCGCCATCGCGGCGGCCAGCAGCTCCGCGTCGTTTGCCATGTAGAGCCCCCGCTTATCGCGGCTGATGTACGTCTTGCCGCTCTTAGCCCCGTAGTACCAGTAGGCCTTTGAGCCGCCGATCGTCGCGGTGCCGAACCTCTCGGTCCCCTTGTACTGCTCTTTCAGGTAGGCGGCAGCCTTCTCGAGTATCTTCTCGCTCCGGCCCGCGTCGTTCATGGGCAGGTAGAGCGCGTACCCGCTGCCGGCGCCCTTCGGTTCGCCGGTCACCAGGTTCACGACGCCGCTGAACGACGGCACGATGTCCGCCTGGAAGTCGAGCCCCAGGTCGCTCTTCACCCGCTCCTTGAACGCCGCATACTGGCTGCAGCCCGGTGCGTTGCTCCCGCACAGTTCCTCGATCCTGGCAAAGTCGAGCGACGCGAATATCAGGGCCGTCGCGTTTTTGACCGAAAGGGCCCGGCCGTTCAACCCGGTTTTGATCACGTCCAGGTAGGTGTTCACGGTCCCGCTTGTCCTGTTGAACTTTACGGCAAGGTCGACATCGATGGCGGTCGGTTTGACCGAAGCCCCGAGGAAGGCGTAGTCCATCGCGTTGAAAAGCGAGGGCCCGGAGGAAAGCCTGTCCCGCTCCGAATCCGCTGCGGCATACCGGAGGCCCTCCGCCGGCGCATTATAGCGCGATACCGGCTTGTCGCTCTTCGGCTCCTTCCTGTCATCGGCAGGCTTCGCGCGCTCCTTCATTATCTCCTTTAAGAAATCGCGCGATGCGAACGCGCGCAGGTCATAGTTCTTTCTGTTTTTATCAAGGGAGTCGATATACCCGGGATCCAGGGCGAGGTAGCCCTCGTTCTTCATTTTCGCGTCAATGACGCTCCTGACGATTTCCCCGGTCGAGCCGATGACGAACACGCCGTCAAGCGCCGTGGTGAAGACGTCGCGCCTGATCTGGTACATCGTGTAATCGCCGTACTGCGTGATGACCGGGTACACGTCGGCCGTCTCGCTCCCGGCCGTCTTTTTCAGCAGCTCGACGAACTTCAGGGGAAAGGTCTTTTCGTCCATGACCGGCAGGAAAAAAAGCATGCGGTCCTCGCCCCGGCTGCCGCTCTGATACATGGCGAAGCTCACCGACCGGCTGACATCGATCCCGGCTTTCTCCAGCGAGGCCACATCGAGTATGTCGAAGCCGGTCCTGTTCTTCATGGCGTCGGTCTTTTTCTTCATGGCCCCGGCCGTCTCGTCGGAGAGCAGGTTGTCGGACACGAACTTCAGGGAGACCAGGAAGTTCCTGATCCGGGAGGTCTTGAGGAACAGCATCACGTTCCTGGGCGTTATCGATTCCACCGTGTCCGCCCGCTCCTGGGGATAGACCCCGGATACGAGGGCAATGGACGCGATAAGTGTGAAAAGCACGATCTTTTTCATATGTATCTCCGGTACAAAATGCGTAATAGGGAGCGTGGCGCTCAAGCCGGTCTATTTATACAGAAAGGCCGGCCTCATGGCAAGTAAAATAATCATCGAATGTTTGACGCCCCGCCCCGGGCCAAAGTTCCCGGGGGAAAAGAAAAAAACAGTTGAACAAATATTCCGGTTTATATGACCATCGTTACACGGGCGCGACCGGGCGCCCGCACCCATCCAAACGGAGCTGGCCATGAGCGGCGTTGACATAAAGAAAAGCTACGAGGAAATAAACAGCAAAATCAGACAGGGAAAGGCGGTTGTCGTCACCGCGGACGAGATGCCGGGCATAGTCGCGAGCGAGGGGGTGGACGGCGCGTTCAGGAAAGTCGACGTGGTCACGACCGGCACCTTCGGCGCCATGTGTTCCTCCGGCGCGTTCATCAATTTCGGCCATACCAGCCCCCGCATGAAGGCCACGAAGGTGTGGCTTAACAACGTTGAGGCATACGGCGGGATCGCGGCCGTGGACTGCTATATCGGCGCCACCCAGGTTCAGGAGAACGACCCGCTCAACATGGTGCGGCCCGGTACCTTCAAGTACGGCGGCGGCCACGTTATCGAGGACCTGATATCCCGTAAGCGGGTGAAGCTCCGCGCCGTAGGCTACGGGACCGACTGCTATCCGCTGAAAGAGCACGAAGCGACCGTTACGATCGACGATCTCCGGGACGCGATCATGTTCAATCCCCGCAACGCGTACCAGAACTACAACTGCGCGGTCAACCTGTCGCAGAAGACCATTTACACCTACATGGGCATCCTGAAGCCGGACATGGCCAACGCCGGCTACTCGAGCGCGGGCCAGCTCTCGCCGCTGCTGAACGACCCCTATTACTGGACCATCGGCGCGGGCACGCGGATTTTCCTCTGCGGAGCGGCCGGGTCTGTCGCATGGCACGGCACGCAGCACGCGCCCGGATGCAAGCGCGGCCCCAACGGCATGCCGTGCGAGGGCGGCGGCACGCTCGCCGTCATCGGTGACATGAAGGGGATGGACCCGCGTTTCGTGCGGGGCGCCTCCTTCACCGGGTACGGCTGCTCGATGATGATCGGCATCGGCATCCCCATCCCGATACTGAACCCCGACCTGGCCTATTTCACGGGCCAGTCCGACAAGGACCTCCGCTGCCCGGTGGTCGACTACGGAAGCGACTACCCCGCCATGGTCGGCAGGACGCTCGGCGAAGTGAGCTACGCGGAGCTGAAGAGCGGGAGCATCGAATTCATGGGAAAGACGATCCAGGCCGCTCCCCTGTCGAGCTACCCGATGGCCAGGAAGATCGCGACGATTCTGAAAGACTGGATACAGGGCGGCTTTGTCCTGGGCGTGCCGCAGACGCCGCTCCCGACCGTGCCCTATGGCAGGGACAATGAAGCGCGCTGAGCGGTTTTATCGCGATTTCACCGACACGGCGAGATGGAAAAGCTTCCGCGTGAAGGTGGACACCTCGGACCTCTACATACGGGCTGATAAAGACCTTTCGGCAGTGGCCGAGAAAATCCTCCGCGCGCTGCGTGACCGGCTCTGGGAGCAGATCGACCGCCAGGGCGAGTTTCACACCGCGCTCGCGCCGGTAGGCCGCCTTGACGGCAGCCCGGAGATCGTGATCATGATGTACAATGCGTCCGAGCGTGCCGGCGTCGGCCCCATGGCCGCGGTCGCCGGCGCGGTGGCCGAGCTGACCGGCCGGGCGCTCGCGCCGCAGTGCAGGGAGATCATCGTGGAAAACGGCGGCGACATATGGATGCAGCTCGAAGAGCCGGCCACGGTGACGATCTACCCGGGCGGGCACTATTTCAATGCCGTCGCGCTGAAGATCGATCCCCGGCACACGCCCTGCGGCGTGTGCACCTCCTCGGCGCGGATCGGCCCGTCGATCAGCTTCGGCATGGCGGACGCGGCCACGATCATCGCCCCGGATGCCGCGCTGGCGGACGCGATCGCGACGGACGTGTGCAACCGGGTGAAGAGCGAAGACGACATGGAGGAAGCTGCCGGCCGCGGCATGGAATGCGGCGCGACCGGCGTGGTCATCATATACCGGGACCGGCTCGTGGCCCGGGGAGAGGTGGAATTAACCAGATAGGTCCGCAAGCGCTTGCGGACCTATCCCGGGATGTATTACGGAGAACGAACATGAAATCAAAAAACGTGCTTTTAATATTCGACAAGAAGATAATGTACAAGCCGCTCATATACAGGCTCGCAAAAGACTTTGATGTCATCTTCAACGTGCTTGAGGCGAAGATACTCCCAAAGCTCGAGGGCCGGCTCATCCTTGAGCTTCGCGGCACGGACCAGTCGATCGATTCAAGCATCGCTTACCTGAGCAGCGAGGGCGTCACGGTCGAGACGCTGGTCGACAAGATACTGCGGGACGAGGAGCGCTGCATCGACTGCGGCGCCTGCACCTCGGTCTGCCGGGTCGACGCGCTCTGCATCGACCGCACCACCATGGAGGTCACCTTTGATCACGAAAAGTGCGTGGCGTGCGGGATGTGCAAGCTCGCTTGTCCCGTTGGCGCCATGAGCGGGGCGAGCATCGATCTGGATTAGTATAATAAGGAGGAAGAGGACGCCGTCCTTGTCCTCCTTTAACCTCCATCTCCTGCCGCTCGCCGCGGGGGCTTCGGGACAAATTCGGTCGCTCTCGGCCATCCATGGCCTCCGCGACACTCGGCCCTCCTGGCCAGCGCCAATCGGCTTCGCCGAATCCGGCTCAATTGCCCTAATGATGAACAAAAAATCCGCTCCAGATGAGCGGATTTTTTATCCCAAAACTGTTCACTATTCACTATCAACTATTCACTGTCTTACCACTGGTCATTCTGCTTGCTTCCGCCATGCTCCTTCACGGTCGCCATCAAATCATCAAGATATATGTATTCCCACTGGGAAGGTTTACCCGTAGATACGGTGGTCCTGTACTGGATGCTCATGATTTTAATGGTTTTCTTCTTGTTCTGGAAAGCATTCCCCTGGTTTATCTTATTCGTCAGCAGAACGGTAAACTGCTTCCAGCCCAGAAAGTTGATTACCGGGACAACGACAAGCCTGTGGCTGACCTGGTCTGCGTCCTGAAGCATCAGGGAAATCTCTCCGTATGTTTTTTCCCCATACACCCATAACGATATGGATTTGCAATAATTCTCCAGTATGATTTCTTTCGGCGGTTTTATGACAAACGTATCGCTGCCCCGCGTTTTAACCTTTATACCAAGGTATTTCTTCGAGTTGGCCGTGGCAGGGGACTCGTTCCGGATTGAGAGACCAGCCTCCTGGTCGGACGAGACACTATAGGTGATGTCTTTGTTCGAAAATGGTGTTGTTTCAAAATCTTCCAGCATGACCTCTTGTAGAACTACCATCGTGCTGGCCGGTTTTTTGTCCTGCTTTTCAATGCCTTTTTCCTGGGTATAAAGGGGCGTCGCCAATGCAAGTGCCGCTACTACCATAAGAAGTTTCTTGAACATTGTGAAATCCTCCAAATTTTATTGCTACGCAGACATTCAACAAATACCCTTTTCGTGTCAACACAATCCAATTTTTTTCTGCACACATGCGAGGATCTTCATTGAATAGTTTAGTTTTACTTAACAGAATTTCTGTTTTTTCCCGCCCTTTGTGTGGAATATCGGGGTTTCGCGCCAGTCTACAAGGCAGGTGCGCCAAATCGGGGGCCTAAAACTTCTTCCCGAAAAACCGATACGTTTTATATATCTTCGCACCCATGTGCACCAGGGCGTTATTCATGCTGTGGTTGTTCTCCACGATAAGCGACATGTCGGCCATGGTATAACCGTGCTTTTTCGCCCGCTCGGCCGTCTCCACGTAAAAATAGGCGTCCAGGCCCCGCATGCGGAACTCCGGCCTGATCCCCATCAATATCGTTTTAAGCCGGTCAACGCTTCTCATGCCCCACAGGATTTTCAGAAGTCCGAAGGGGAAGAGCCTCCCGTTGGCCGCCTGCAGCGCGGGGTTGACGTCCGGTATCGAGAGAATAAAGCCGGCCGCTTCGCCGTTATACTCGGCAATAAGCACGAACTCCGGCTTGACGATTTCCCGGAGCTCCTTCACCGTGTGGGCCATCTGTTTCTCGGTCATGGGGTAATGGCCCCAGTTCTCTCCCCATGCCTCGTTGAAAATGGTGAAGATCTTCGATTTTTCTTCATCGAACTTCTTTAGATTGAGCTCGCGAATCACCAGCCCGTCCTTGTGCGCCGCCAGGTCCTTTTTCACCTTCTCCCATATCTTGTAAAAAAGCTTTGGAAAACGCTCTTCCACCGTGAGCTTGTAGGCGTACCAGTCGATATTTTTCCGGAACCCGTAATCCTCGTACAGGCCCGGGTAATAGGACGGGTTGTAGGCCAGCTCGACCGCGGGGATATTGTCGTAATCGTCCATCAGCACGCCCGGCGTATCATAGAGCGTGAAGTTGAAGGGCCCCTGCATGTCGGCCATTCCCTCCCCCTTCAGCCATTCCTCGGCGGCGCCGAACAGCGCGCGGGACACACCGGTATCGTTCAATGATTCGAAGAAGCCTACGCACCCGCGCTTCTCCCTGAAGTATTCGTTATGACGATTATCGTAATGCGCTATGATCCTTCCGACGATCTCGCCGTCCCGACAGGCAAGGAACGGCTGGATCACGCCGACTTCATGGTAGGGCCCGGCACAAATCAGGTTAACCTGGTCGCCGATGAGGGGCGGCACCCAGTACGGATTTCCGCGGTAAAACCGCCAGGCGGAGGTGACGAATGTTTTTATTTCGGGTTTCGTGCTGCGAAGGGGTTTGATTATTACAGGTGACATCAGTTAATACCTTTCACATTCCGATAGGTCCGCAAGCGCTTGCGGACCTATCGGTTTTATCGCTCATTCAAGGAGGCGATTTGTTTTCCCCCACCTCCCCTGTTTAGGGGAGAGGCGTCCGCAGGCCGGATGGGCGTGTTATACTATCCCCAGCTTTTTCCCCACTTTCGCGAAGACGTCCATGCTGAAGTCCAGGTCTTCCTTCGTATGGGTGGCCATGACCCCGAGCCGTATCCGGGACTCGGCGGGCGCGACCGCCGGGTGAACAATAGGAGAGGCGTAGACCCCTTCGTCGAAAATCATCTTGTTAAAGGTCATGGTCTTTTCCACGTCGCGGATCAGGAGCGGGACCACCGCGGTGCGCGACGGGCCGGTGTCAAACCCGCGCTCCTTGAGGCCGGCCAGGAAGTAGTTGATGTTGTCCCAGAGCTGCTGCCGCCACTGAGGCTCCTCGTCCAGGAGCTCAAACGACTTGTATACACCGGCTGCCGTCATGGGCGGCAGCGAGGCCGAGAAAATGTACGCCGAGGCCGCGTGCCGCAGGTGGTCAATGAAATCGGCCGGCCCGGCCACGAACCCGCCGACCGCACCGGCGAACTTGGAAAAGGTCCCGGCCACGACGTCGGCAGCATCCGGCAGGCCGAACTGGTCCGGCAGGCCGTACCCGCGCTTGCCGAGCACGCCGAGGCTGTGCGCCTCGTCGATCAGGAGCAGCGCGTCATGCTTGTCCTTAAGCACCTGCAGCTTCGCCAGGTCTGCCAGGTCGCCGTCCATGCTGTAAACCGAGTCGACCAGAATCAGCATGCGGGCGTACTTTTTCCTGACCCGTTCCAGGAGCGAGTCCAGATCCTCGGTATCATTGTGGAGCCACATCCGGCGATCGGCCCCGGAGAGGGTTACGCCGTCCACGATGCTCCGATGCACCAGGCTGTCCATGAGGGCTACGTCGCCCTTACCGATGGTCGCCTGTATGCCGGCTACGAGGGCCTGGTAGCCGCTCGCGCAGATAACGCACGCTTCTTTCTCGTACACGCGGGCGATCTTTTCCTGGAGCCGGTAGTGGACCTCAGTGGTGCCGCAGGCGAGCGGCGAACCGCCGATGCCGAGCCCGTATTTCTCTACCCCGGCAAGGACCGCTTCCTTCACCTTCGGGTGGGTCGAGAATCCGAGGTAATTGTTGGAGATGAAATTTACACGCTCTTTGCCCGCGACCACGATGCGGTTCCGGCAGGCGGAGGTGACTTCAAGGCTGTATGTGTAGATATTGGCTTTTCGCAGGGTCCCCAGTAAAACGGCTTGCTGCTTCATTGCGTCGCTGATTAATGCACTCATTGATAATTCCCCGTTTGAGATAAAATGAAGGCCGGTTACGGCCTATGATAGCTTTGTTTCCAGGTAGCGTATGACCTCAGCTACCGTCTGGAGGTCCATGATCTCGTCTATTTCGGGATCGAAATCGTACAGCTCGGTGATGCGGGATATCGCCTCCATGCTCTTGAGACTGTCGAAGCCCAGGTCGTCGCGGAACCTGTCTTCGTTCCTGATTTTATCCGCCGCCCTCCCCGACAGCTTCGCCACAATGGCGAGAAAGTCTTTCCTGATCTGCTCGGCCGGTATGCTGCCCATTGCATCCTCCTTTAATAATGCGGCCCCGCTCCTGGCGGGGCTTACCGGCGTATTCTGAAACACGCCGGTTTTATTTCAATGAATATTTACGCCGGCTTCCCGGTGCTCCGCGCGGCCCGTCTACCGGGTGAACCGCCTTCTGAAAAGATGAAAATGGCTCATGAGGAAGGTCCGCGCCAGCACCATCATGTTCCTGCTCTTGTTTTCCAGGAAATTGTCCTCAAGGTATATCTTCTTGCAGAGGATACGCTGGGTCTTGCCGCTCGTGGTCTTCGGAATCGTGCCCTTGGGCACCAGCATGATGTCGTCGGGCGCGATGCCCAGCCGCGCCAGCACCTCGGCATGGATCTCCTTCCTGATGCGCTCCATCTCATCGCGGCTCTTCTCCGTTGTTTCGCACACGAGCACCAGGTCCTCGGTCCCCTGGCCCTCGTTGTGAACGTCAAATGCCGCGCAGCAGCCGAGCCGCACGCCTTTCACGGTCGAGGCGATACGCTCGACGTCATACGGGTAGATGTTCTTCCCTCGCTTGATGATCATCTCCTTCTTGCGGCCCGAGATGAACAGCATGCCGTCGAGGACGAAGCCCATGTCGCCGGTATGGAGCCAGCCGCCCTTGAGGGTCTGCTTCGAAGCCTCCCGGTTCTTGTAATACCCGGTGGTCATGCTCGGGCTCTTTACCAGGATCTCGCCGACCTCCCGCTCGTGGAGCGTGGCGCCCGCCTCGTCGGCGATGCGGATCTCCTGGCCCACCAGCGGGTAGCCGACGGAAACCAGGTCGATGTATTCCTTCGAGTTCTCGCTCGTCGAGTCCACGGCGAGCAGTTGCTCCTCGAGCTTCGCCCGGGAAAAGCGGCGCACCACGGTGGTCTGCAGCAGCGAGGGGAAGGTGGCAGCCAGGCTGTTTTCCGCCATACCGTACACCGGCAGGAAGATATCGTCCCGGAGGCCGCAGGGCCGGAACTTCTCGAGGAACTTTGTCAGGGTCGAGCGGTCGATCGGCTCCGCACCGTTGAGGGCGAGCCGCCACGAGCTCAGGTCCAGTCTGACCACGTCCGCGTTGTCGATACGGGTCACGCAGTAGTGATAGCCGAAATTGGGCGCGACCCCCATGGTCACGCGGTAGCGCGAGATGTTCTCGAGCCACCAGAAGGGGCGGAAGATGAAGGCCTCGGGCAGCATCAGCACCATGGTCAGGCCCCAGTAGAGGGTGCTCAGGAAGCCGCCGATGAGGCCCATGTCGTGGTACATCGGGAGCCAGCTGATACCCACGTCGTCGGGCCTCATCTCGCTGGCAAGCCCGATGCCGTGAATGTTATGCAGGAGGTTGCGGTGCGACAGCATGACGCCCTTCGGCTTTCCGGTCGTCCCCGACGTGTACTGGATCAGGGCCAGGTCGTCCGGATTCACCTCTGGCAGGCGGCGGTACTGCTCTGCCGGCACCGCATTGGCGAGGATCTCATCATCGAAGATGAATCCCTTCACCAGGTTCGAGATGTTCATGAGACTTGCGGCGATGACCTTTATCTTCTCGTACGTGATGAAGTACTTCGCCTCGCAGTCCTGGATTATATGCGTAAGGTTGTCGAGGTACTTGGCAAGGTTATTGGTCCCCGCAGGCTGGCTTACCGGCACCGGAACGCCGCCGGCGAAGAGAATGCCGAAATATACATACGCGAAATTCGGACCGGTCGGCAGCATGATAACGACCTTGTCGTCTTTTTCAAGCCCGCGGACCGCCAGGTACTGCGCGACTGCCTTTGCACCGGCCAGGACCTGGGGAGCCGAAACCGTCGTCGGCCTGTTTTTAAGGTCCATGAATGTCAGGAAATCCGGACGTCCCGCCGCCCTGTTCACGAGTGCCTCGTTCAGCGTATTCGCCTTCAGCTCATACTGCTCGATATTTTTTTGATGCGCCAGTTTCTTTGTTTGCGAGACTGCTTTCATTTTTTTATCCTTACCTGTTTTTTTTTACGATTATACTATTTCCCTCTTTAAATTAAATTAAAGATCACGAACCGGCTTCATTATTCTCTTGATGAATGGAAAAGTCAGAACAATGCTTTTCGTGCTTTCAAGGGAGAAACAGAGATAATCGTTTAGATCTGCATTTTTTTTCTTTTGTCAGACATTGAATGTAATATAAAGCAAGTTCCGTGCCAACTTAATTTTTTATATTTTTTTAATCCCTGATAAATCGAGGTGTTACACATGATATATACAGATGGTTTCTGAATAGGCCGTTTTGCCCGAAAAATTCATACCCTGTATCATATATACAACAGACATAATCCGTTATTTGTCACTTTTCAGCAAACCGCTCCCGTATTGTTATTACAAGGAATAATCATTGACATCGGGAATCAGCAGGGGCCAATTCTACAACTGCTTTCTGCAGAAGCTCCGCAGCGCGGGGATAATGATATCGGGAGGAGGACCGGGTATGTCGAAAAGACAGGCGCCCTTTTCAGGAAAAACTGCCATAATATCAGGCGGCTCCAGGGGAATCGGAAGGGCCGCGGCACTTGAATTCGTTAAAGGCGGCGGCAGCGTCTGTGTCATCGCCCGCAACAAGAAGGATTTGGAGAGGACTGCCGGCGAGCTCGATACGGCCAGGACCGTCGATAGCCAGAGCGTTACCAGTATCGTGTGTGACGCCACTGACATAAAAAAACTGCGGCCCCGGATCGACGCATTCATCAAAAAAAACGGCGTTCCGGATTACCTGATGAATTTCGTCGGATATGCCCGTCCCGGCTATGTAAGCGAGCTCTCGCTTGATGACTTCAGGAACAACATGGACGCAAATTACTACGGCCAGCTCGTTCCGATTCTTACGGTTCTGCCCCACTTCATGAAGGAGCGCCGGGGCCATATCGTGACCTGCTCCTCGGTACTCGGTTTTCTCGGAATGTTCGGGTATTCAGCATATACGCCGACAAAGTTCGCCATCTGCGGCCTCACCGAATCGCTCCGCAGCGAGATGAAGCCGTTCAATATCAGGTTCTCGATCCTCTTCCCGCCCGACACCGACACGCCAGGGTTCGCGAAAGAGAACGAGACCAAGCCCGCCGCCGTCATGGTCCTCTCCGAGGGAGGGGGCCTCATGACGCCGGAGCAGGTCGCGCAAAAACTCATGCGCGGTGTGCTCGCAGACAAGTTCTACATCCAGATCGGACAGGGACGGCTCCTCTGGGCGATCGTCCGCCACTTCCCCAACCTCGCCCACCGGATCCTCGACGGGGAGACGGCAAAGGCGATCAAAAAAGCCGCGAAAAACCGATGACAAAAAAATCCCCCGCCGTCGGCGGGGGATTTTCGTATTGTCAGTGTTACGGTATAATGCTTACTTGAAGTCGTTTATGCGTTCGGCCTTCTTTTCGTCCTGCTCGACTATCTCCTGCATGTGCTTGTAGTGCGGAGACTCGACGCCGTACTTCAGCTCCACAGCCTGCAGCATGCTCCTGTTTTTCTTGTTTTTGAATGTGTTGATCTCGTCCTCGTTCGCGTGCCGGTACTTCGCCAGAACCTTCTCCATGTAGCCGTAGCAGCTCGCCATGTACTTGTATGCCCATATGTCCTTCGCGTTCTTGTCGGAAATCGCTATGTAGCGCTCAAGTATCGGGATGCAGGGCTTGAAGTTCTGCAGGTCATACTGGGTCGAGACATAGACCTGGAAGAGGCGCGACTGGAAGTTCAGGAACCGGGGCTCCTGCCTGATCTCTACATGCTGTATCTGGTCGAGATAATCTATCGACTTGGTCAGGTAGGTGACGGCCTTCATCTTGGCCTCATACTTTTTCGCTGCAACCTGCCGCTGCTCCTGGTTCTTGCGGTCGATCTCCTGCCAGTAAAACCGCTCGTTCAGGTTTTTCTTCTCCTTGTTGCTGGCTTTGATTTTAATAACCTCATTTTCCATGTCCTCGAGGATGTCGATGGCAGTGGAGTACTCGTCAATGGCGAGCTTGAGGAGATTGTCGGAATACTCCTTGTTCAGCTTTTCGAGCTCCTGGATGGCCTTGATATACGGCTTGAAGTCGCGGATCCGCCATCCCGTCACTTCAACATCGCTGAACTCGTCCGCTACGGACGCGCCTTTCTTTTCATCGGCCTTGGTCTCGCCGGCCTGCTGCGCGGACACCCGGGACTGGAACGCGACCCCGAGGAATACGGCCATTACGAAGATGGCGCTGATTGTGAAAATGTTTCTTGGTTTCATATAACAACCCCTCAAGCAATATAGATAACTCGTACTCAAGCCGCGTATCCGCGGCGGTTCAGTATAACAATATCCCTATCGGCTTTTTTCCCTTAAATATTGATATATTTTTGGCAAATTTACCTTAATAATTAGCCTCCGGCCCGTCTTTCCCCCGCACCGGCCGCACCTTTTCGTAAGATACTGTTTTTTTCAGCAAAATCCAACCATAAATTCGCCAGCCGACCGCCGGTCTCCGTGAATGGCGGCGTACTATGTCACGTAAATTTTGTTGACATTATCATGCGCCTGATAAAATCTCAAACCGAATGAAAACACCGATTAAAAATGTGAAAACTGCCGGTACAAAACCCAGGTACTGCGATTACTGCGAGAACACCGGCATTATCCATAACCCGCACTTTACCGAGCTTGGCGAGAACGCCATAGTCCCCTGCCCCAAATGCGTCCTGTCGAAATGCATGTGCGGCGGGGAGGATCCCTACTATGTTTTCAACGGTGACCGGATAGCTGAATGCTTCTGCCGGGAAACCCGGATGAAAATTATGAAAATCAACATGAACTACAACAGTTCGGGCATATATAAAAAATTCCAGTGGAAGCGCCTGAACAACTTCAAGACACTGAACAAGCAGGGGGAGGACGCGAAAAACTCCGCCTATGAAATAGTCAGGAATTTCCCGGATGTCAACAAGGGGCTGTTCCTGTGGGGCAATCCCGGTACGGGCAAAACCCTCCTCGCATCCATTATTCTCACCGAGCTTATCATCCGCCACGCTGTCGAGGGCAGGTTCATAAGCATCTCGAGGAATTTATTCAAGACCCTCCAGGAGTCTTTCCACGAGGGATCTGAAACCTTCGGGGATTCAGGCAAGATCGAAAAAGAGCTGGCCGAGGTGGACATCCTGGTCGTGGACGACTTCGGCATTCAGAAAGACACAGAATGGAAACAGGAAACCCTCTACGACCTGGTAGACGCCCGGTACGAGGCGGAAAAATTCACTATCTTCACATCCAACAACAACCCGCACAAGGCCTTCAAGGACCTGTCGCAGGGCCGGATTCTCTCGCGCATCAAGGAAATGTGCCGCATTCTTGAAATAAGCGGCGAAGATTACCGGGACAAGCTGTAGATGGCCATCGCCTACATTGGACTCGGCTCGAACCTGGGCGACCGGGAAGCCAATCTGCGGAATGCAGCGTTTCTGGCGGCGTCCCTTCCGCGCGTTTCCGTGCTCCTGAAAAGCTCCATAGCTGAAACCGATCCGGTCGGCTACCGGGACCAGCCCCGGTTCCTGAACCAGGTCATTTTAATCGAGACAACGCTGTCCCCGCCCGATCTCCTCGCGGCCCTCAAGCGCTGCGAGGTCGAGCTCGGCAGAGAGAAAAGCTTTCCCAAGGGGCCGCGGAGCATCGACATGGACATACTGCTATATGATGACCTTATACTGAACACGGAAGAACTTACAATACCGCACCCTGAAATACGAAACAGGCGGTTCGTCATGGATCACCTGGTCGAGCTGAATCCGGGGCTGAAGGACCCGGTAACGAAGATCCGGTATCGGGAGATGCTATGATTCATTTTTTTAGTAACACTGCTAACTTTTTGCATGGTATTATTTCTTATTATATATATTATAGCAGGAAAGAATTCACCATGTCCTGAAAACAGGCAGCATCGGTTCGTTATGACCACGCCATACTATAAAACACCCCTCTTCATGATCATCGTTACACTGGCCTTGATTGTATCCCTCGGTATCATCGATTATTTTACCGGGATCGAGTTTAACTTTTTCGTTTTTTATTATATCCCCGTATCTATTGCTGCATGGTACGTCGGAAAAAACTGGGCAATTGCCAGTTCGGTCCTTTCAGCCTTAACCTGGACTGGTGTCGATATTTTATCAGAGCATGCATATGATCACTGGTCACTTTTTGCATGGAACGGCGGCATCCGCCTCACATCGTTTATCATCCTCGGCATCGCCCTTCATACGATACGAAAGCTGCTGAATATGGAAAAAGAGCTGAATAAAAATCTTCAAACCACGCTGGATGAAGTGAAGCTGTTAAAAGGATTTCTTCCCATTTGCGCATCATGCAAAAACATCAGGAATGACCAGGGTTACTGGGAGCAGATCGAACAATACATTTCATCCCATTCTGAGGCGGAATTCACCCATACGCTGTGCCCGGATTGCATCAAGAAGCTCTATCCCGATCACGATAATAATACCGCCCGGTAGCCCCTCATTCTGTCACGCCCGCGCCACCGGTATCTCCTTCCAGTGCGTGGTAAACCTCCCCGAGAGAAAGGCGCGCCGCATCTGCCAGGGCTTCTCGATCCCTTCGGCTGCGAAACGGAGGGTGTGACGGCCCATGGCGCGGTTGAGCCCGTCCACCGTCCGCATGAGCCGCCGGCCCCGGTCCGTATCGTGGAAGCGGCTGAACAGGTCGAGCTGGGCATCGCCCTGCGGCATGATCTCGAAGAGCATCACCCCCGCCTTCTTGTAACTGTACCCTTCCCGGTAGATCCGGTCGAGGAGGCCCAGCGCCACCTGGATGAGTCGCGGCGTGTACGCGGACGGGACCGGCAGTCGGCAGGTGACGCCGTTTGAATACTGCGGGTCTGTTTCACGAAACCGGTTGGTCGAGATGAACACGGTCATGGAGCCGGCCGCGCTCCCCTGAGCCCGGAGCTTCTCGGCCGCCCTGCCCGTGTACGCGGCGACCGCCTCGCGGAGCTCGTTCAGCCGCTCCACCGGCCGCCCGAACGAACGCGAGCTCACGATCCCCTGCTTCGGCGCGGGCTGCTCGTCCAGCGGTATGCAGGGCACGCCGCGCAGCTCCCACACGGTGCGGAGGCCCGTAATGGTCATGTTCCGCCGCACCCACGCGTCCGGCGCGTCGCGCAGCTCGCGCGCGGTGCGGATCCCGTAGCGGCGCAGGAGCTCGCGGTACTGCCGGCCCACGCCCCACACATCGCCCGCGTCGGCCGACTCGAGCGCGCCCTCGGCGCGACCGCGATCGGTGAGGTCGAAGACGCCCCCGCATGCCGGGTCCTTCTTCCCCATCCTGCTGGCCAGCTTCGCCATGGTCTTTGTGGGCGCGATGCCGACGGTCACCGGGATGCCGGTCCACTGCCGCACGGCCTCCCGCACCTCCCGGCCGTACGCCGCCGGGTCCCCGGTCATGCCCCGCAGGGAGAGAAACGCCTCGTCGATGGAGTAGACTTCCATCTCCGGGGAAAACCGGGCGAGGCACTCCATGACGCGCCGCGACATGTCGCCGTACAGGGTATAGTTGGACGAGAATACCGCCACCCCGTTTTTCCTGATGAGCCGCTTCACCTCGAAAAAGGGCGCGCCGAACGGGAGGCCCATCTCCTTTACCTCGTTCGAAAGGGCCACCACGTTCCCGTCATTGTTGGAAAGCACGACCACGGGGCGCCCCCACAGGGCCGGCCTGAAGACACGCTCGCAGGAAACGTAGAAGTTGTTGCAATCGACCAGAAAATAAAGGCTTTTCATTTCAGGCTGTGTATCACGTGCACCACCACGCCCCAGACCTCGAACTGCGTGTCGCCGGTCACCTCCATGGGTGCGTAGTCGGGATTTTCCGAGACCAGGCAGACGCGCCCCTTCTCGCGGACAAGGCGCTTCACCGTCAGCTCCCCGTTCAGCGCGGCGATGATGACGCTCCGGTTGCGGGCGCTCTCCGCCCGGTCCACCACCAGCACGTCGCCGGAATGGATGCCGGCCCCGGTCATGGAATCGCCCGACACGCGCACGAAGAACGTGGCGGCCGGGTGCCGCACCAGGAGCTCGTTCAGGTCCAGGCTCCCGTCCACGTAATCGTCAGCCGGCGAGGGAAAGCCGGCCGGGATCCGCGCCATGAACAGCGGCAGGCGGATCGAGCTGCACACCCCGGGCCGGTGGATTGAGGCAATGGTGTCCGGCGACACCCGTATCGCCGCCGCGCAGGGCATCACGCCCCCCGCCTGACGCTGCTGGTTCCGCGGGCGGCCATCTCGCGGGCGAAGGCTTCGCGCCCCCGTTCACGGATAAGCCGGACGCAGGCGGCGCGATCGGACCGGAAGATGAAGCCGAAGACCCGGGCAACCGGATTGTTGAATTTTTTACACTCCCTTGCATCGCTGAAATCCGCGCAGTCCGCGCAGGAGCCCGCGCCCCGTTCGAGGCAGCAGGTCCTCACGGAACACCAGGAAGCTTTTTCGTTCTCCGCGCAGCCCGGGCACGAGCCTTTTGTGTAGCGCCCGCAGGCGCCGCAATAGAGCCCGCAACGGGCAATGAGATTCGTATCAACGGTTATCTGGCGCATTATTTCCCCTCCTTTCATTTCATTCAGGCCGGCCCATGGCGGGGACCGCGCGCCGCTCCCGCAGCGGCTGTCGTGATTGCAGCCACGATCCGGGGTCAGAGCCCCGATTTTCGCGGCATCCCTGCCGCACGCCGGGACTTCGCCGTCCTGGCTCAGCTCATGGCGATAGTTATCGCCTGAAAGAGCGGGGTCAGAGCAGCCCACCCGGGGACAATATACCGGGCGGGGCCGAATATGTCAACAAATGTTTAGTATTCTATTTTGGCGACTATGCGGGCCTTATGCATTCAGGGGAATCATGTTCCGGCGAGTTAACCAGCGTGCTTACCGGGTATGCTTCCATGGCGTGATCGGGATACGGCTTGAGGAAGGACAGCGCTTCCTCCGGACCAAGGGATGGATCGAGCCATGCGTCGCGATAGTTATCGCCTAGTATGACCGGCATCCGGTCATGGATCTGCTTCATGACCTCGTTGGGCCCGGTTGTAATGATAGCACAGGTGGCGACCTCATCGCCGCCGGGAGAAACCCATGTCTCATGTATGCCGGCAAAGGTGAAGGGCTGGCCGGAGAGGAGGCGTATATAATAAGGGATTTTAATCCGGCCTTCTTTTTTCCATTCATAGAAACCGCTTGCGGGGATGAGACAGCGCCGGGCCTTGAAGGCATTTCTGAAACTGGGTTTTTGGGATATGGATTCCGCCCGTGCGTTAATCAGCCCCCTGCCCGCCGCCTGGTCCCTGGCCCAGCGGGGTATAAGTCCCCACTGGAAATCGACCAGGAGCCGCTTATCGTCTTTTCGTATCAGGGACAGTATCCTGGTGCCGGGGGCTATATTATAACCGGGAGAAACATCGGTCAGGACATCATCAACGAAATAAGCTTTGATGAGGTCACGGATTGTTTGAAGTTGGGCGAATCTTCCGCACATTATGTCCTCTTCTTGATCGCTGGTTTACACATCTCTATGATTATGTACATTTTCAATAATTTTTTACTGATTCCCGGTTTTTTATGATTCCCATACAGAGATTCCCCTACAAAAATAGTGACAAACTAAAAAAAAGTGTAATTTTTCTTCAGTGTTAGCCGATAATTGAACCGGGTAAATAGAAGTTTTTGGGGTAATAATAAAAGAGGATGATATGAGCACGGTAACCAACGATATTTCCCCCATAATGGACAGCATCCAGAAGAGCAATGATCTTCTCAGGATGATGGCAGCGGCAAAGCTCTCCATTGACGATAAGATGATGAAAGCAGATGTTGTTGCTTCTGTTTCCGGCCTGGGAGAAAAAGTAGACATTTCCGCATAAAGAAAACAGACTGACCCTCCCGGCCAGCCTGCTCCCCGCGGAAAAATTCTTCCCTTATTGAACTGTAACTGGTATCTTCCTCGGTTTCACCGCTTCATGTTTCTGTAAGACAAGGGTCAGTACGCCGTTTTCAAACGTCGCGCTTATTTTATTCCTGTCAATGTCATTGCCCACGCTGAACGTCCTGTAATAATTATTGTGCGTGAACTCGGAATATTTCAGCTCCTTGTTCTCCGGTTTGAATCCATTTACCGTGCCCCTGATTTCAAGTTCGTTGTTTTCAATCAATATATCCAGGCTCTCCCGGGTAACTCCCGGCATCTCAAGCTTGAGAGTATACTGGTCAGGGGTCTCGTAAATATCCGTGAGCGGTACAATCACCCTTTCATTATTGGCGAATCCATTGGTTATCGTTGCTTCCGACATGGTCCTGCCTCCTATTTGATCTCGATTTTCTTGGGTTTCGCTTCTTCGCTTTTCTTGAGCCTGATATGCAATATACCGTTCGCCAGTTCCGCTGCAATGCTGTTCGCGTCCACCCGATACGGTAATTTTACCGACTTCCGGAACTTCCCGAACTGACGCTCCTTGCGGATATACGGGTTGTCGGCGTAATCGTTCATCTTCTCCCCTTCTATAAGCAGGCTGTCATTGACAAGCTGGATGTCCAGGTTGTCCGATTTTACCCCGGGCATCAATGCCCTGACCTCGAGCTCGTCCCTGCCCTCGTATATCTCAAGGTATGGAAACTCCCTGCTTCTCCACTTGCCATAATTCTCGCTGAAAAATGAATTAACTACATCCCTGAGATTGAGCATATCATCAAAAATATCGTACGTATACATGTCGCTCCTCCTTATTTGATGCTGATTTTGACTTTTTTTGGTTCTTCTGTTTTTTCCTTTGGAATGCCAATAGACAGAACGCCATTTTTGAAATTTGCCGTAATGCCTTCTGAATTGATGCTGTCCGGGAGCCTGATTGATCTCTGGAAGGCCCCGTACTTTCGTTCCATGATAAGGACCTTTTTGTTCTTTTCTTCACGCTTCTCTTCGCTTTTCTCTCCCTTGATTGTAAGAATGTTGTTTTCGATGTTAACAGACAGGTTCTTTTCATCAATACCGGGAATGTCAGCCTTAACATAGATGTTCTTATCATCTTCCTTTACATCAACAGCCGGCACATAATCCGACTCATACAGGCTTCCATGACTGATCGAAAAAAAGTCCTCAAATAAATCCGAGATGCTTTTTCTGAAGTGATCAATATCAGAAACAAAAGCATCGTCGCGCTTCTTAATACCGAATTTCATCGAGCACCTCCTCTATTTGCTTAATTATTGTTAGCACTCATCTTTATTGAGTGCTAACAATAATATACATAAAAATTGTAAAATCGGCAATATTTCACTTACATTTTTTTTAAAAAATTTTTTGGGGGCTATGATAATTAATCAAAAAAATGAGCCAAAATAGTGAAATTTTGAGAATCACAGCAAAGAGTCTGGAATGATTAAGGTGTCAGAGTAATTTCTGTTTAGATTGTTTTCACCAGCAACGGGATCAGAGCAAATTGCAACTGTAATCAAATGCTCAGGACGCCTGAAGCGTTATTTATACACAGGAGCTATTATGTAGGAATATTCTTTATTATTGAATGAGATAACCAGCTTCACGATCCTGTTCAGCGGGATAAAGATCTCTTTCATTTTAGGCTGGCGTATATTGTTCTCCCTGTCGTATCTCCCCTTACCGGGATTCAGCAGCCAGCGCTCTAGCCTGACCTGGTGGTACCGGTTCGGCTCGAGCATCAGCTTCATCTCGCGGGCCAGACCTGCCGGACCGGAATCGGTCCTGCCGCTTTCCACGCCGTCTATTATCACCTTGTAGAATATCATTTCCCTTTCTTCCTGCTCCGCTCCCCTGTCGTCAACGGCCTGTATGACCACGTTATACCCGTCCGGCTCCAGGAACTCGTAATCGGTCGCATACTGGTAAAGGCTCTTCCCGGTGCGTATGTCAATTACCTCGGTTTCCTCACCCGAGGTTACCAGCACCAGTCTCCTGTCAAGAACCTCGCGGATGCGAAGGGGCGCGTCAGCCCGCAGCGCCAGCGGTACGCTTATTTCATTCAAGATTACCCGCGGACCGGAACCCGTCTTTGTCAGGATGAAACAATCCGCGCCATCAGAATAAAAATCGACAATATTCTCGACCCGGGACACCTCGCCGGGAGCCGCAGTGACCCTGAACAGCTCCCCTGCCGCGTCCGGCTCGTTCGGGGGAAGTGCAAGCAGATACCCGGCGCCGTCTCCGGCCATGAGTCTCGCCACGGTCCGTTCTGAACCACGGAACGGCAGCTTCCGCTCGAAACCGATCGATCCGGATTGGTATTCGATAAATCCAAGGTAGATGTCCCCATCCCCCTTTTCACTATGCACGGCGCAGTAATAGAGGCCGGAGGCTGCCTCGGCAGTGCGCAGAATCCTGCCCTCGACCGGGACCCTCTTCGCAGAATCGCCCCGGTACAAAAGCACCGCCCCCTCCTCGACCGCATGGCACATGTCACTGCCGTCCGCGGCGTATGTCACCGCCGACAGGGCCGAGAGACAGAGGCAGAGAACGACAGGAATGGTCTTATGCTTTTTCAAGGCGGCTTTCGAACTGTGCTTTGTAGATTTTCTTGCCGAGAGTATTCTGGAGATCGAGGATCTCCCTGAGTATCTCGGGGGTCGTGAGCGGGTTGATGGTTATGGCCCGCAGTACGACGATGTCCTGGTAGAAGTAGAACGGAGCGTCAATCATTGTCCGTGAAACGAACGTATTATCATCCTCGCGGAGTTCCTTGTGCAGCTCGATATTGAGGTCATTGAGCAGCAGGTTAATGTGATGGAGGCGCTGCAGCCACTTGTTCCGGGCCTGGTGGCCTGGCCCCTCGGGATTGACGCCGCTGATCTTCAACAATAACTTCTCGATTTTTTCCCGCACATCCTTGGGCACGAAACGATATATGAAAATAAACAGCTCGGGCTGGTTCATGGGCTCAAAGTTGCAGTGCACTTCAACCAGTCCGCGCAGGGCCGAGGTCAGCCCGAAGGCATGCTCGAAAAGCACCCGGAACCCATCGGTGCCGAGGATTTTCAGCGTGGCCCAGGGTTTCAGCGCAGCGAAGGGGCGCGAGCCCTCCACAGTGAACCGGCCGAGGTCCACGGAGTCCTGCCTGATGATATAGTTGGAGAAGTGCTTCAGGTTGTTCAGGTCGGTTTCATTCCGGAAGAGCACCATGCCCATCGATGCCGGAGAATAGAGGAGCTTGTGCGCATCAACGGTGACCGAATCCGCATCCTGTATGCCGTTGAACAGGTATCGGAGCTGGTCTATAATGAGTACCGACCCGCCCCACGCCGCGTCCACGTGGAAATGGGCGCCGCACTGGTCGGCTATGCGCCTCATTTCCTGGAGATTGTCGATGTTCCCCGTCTCGGTCGTGCCGGCAATGCCGACAATGGCGATGATCTTGATCCTGTCCCTGCCGCGCTCGTTATGCTCCCTGATCTGGCGGCAGACATTCGCG
>Ga0116148_1001174_pt1 | contig 29209 bp, 27 predicted proteins | sample AD_UKC055_MetaG_FD_89786 | JGI IMG/M metagenome (GOLD analysis project Ga0116148, IMG submission 89786) | Active sludge microbial communities of municipal wastewater-treating anaerobic digesters from USA - AD_UKC055_MetaG | ecosystem: Engineered > Bioreactor > Anaerobic > Digestate | place: USA...
GCCGCCCGGAGGGACGGAGTAACGCTTGTCGTCAGTTCGGCCTATCGTTCCCGGGAATACCAGAAAACCGTGTATGAAAGAAATGTCAGGGAGCTGGGTCAAGCTGCCGCCGACCGAGAATCGGCGCGACCGGGGACAAGCCAGCATCAGCTGGGGACCGCCGTCGATTTCGGGTCAATAACGGACGCATTCGCCCAAACCGTTGCCGGGAAGTGGCTTGCTGCCAATGCAGGCTCGTACGGCTGGTCTTTATCGTTTCCGGAAGGGTATGAAACGGTCACCGGCTACCGGTGGGAAAGTTGGCATTACCGGTATGTGGGTGTCGGCGCTGCCGCTTTTCAACAGCGTTGGTTCGGCGGAATCCAACAGTATATGATCGAGTTTATCGATGCCTGGCGGACGTATGCGTTGCGGACGCATGCGGGGCCGATTTTGCAGGATGCCGGTCGCTAAGCTTTTGCGTTCATGCAAACACGCCGTGCAGGCACCTCTACAAAACTGGTTTTTTTTAGAGGTGTCCTGATCAAAGCCCGGGATGCCTTATTCATCCTGTACATCGTGTGCCGTTAATCCATATTGTTCTGTATCGTGTTCGCCGAACCCTGCAGGCTCTATATGAACCATTATGTCGTATACATCAGGAATCGCACAGCGTATTGCATATTCAACTTTCTGGGCAATTTCGTGAGCACGGGTTACGCTCAATGACCCGGGCACTTCGATATCAAGGTCGATATCCCAGCGCGCAGCCATTTTCCGTATTCGTGCCCGATGCGGATTTCCTGCGCCTTCCACTGAACGGACTGCGTCAAAAAGATCCCGGTATAGACCCGTATCCGCATTTCCGTCCATAAGTTCCATATTTTGTTCGCGAAATATCGTGATGCCCGATTTCATCACCCACAGACTAACCGCCAGGGCGGTCACCGAATCTAGAATCGGATTTCTTAAAAGGAGCGACAGCCCGAGACCTGCAAACACTGAAACCGATATAATAATATCGTTTGTCATGTTTTTTGCATTTGCAAGGATCATCGCGCTTCCGGATTTTTTTCCCAGAATGTACTGGCTGGCCGCAAGACCAGCTTTTCCGGCGATTGATACAAGAGTAATTGCCAAAGCAAGAGGTGAAGGGAGAACAAGATCGGAAGGATTCCGTATCTGCGAAAGAGCGGAACCAAACAGCTGCGTTCCTGCAAAGAAAATAATGAAGGATAATACCATCGTGCCAAGCGTTTCGGAACGGCCATGTCCCCAAGGGTGTTCCTTGTCCGAAGGCCGATTCATATAAAACCCGATTGCAAGCGACATGATCGCGATCAGTACATCCGTAGACGAATCGATACCGTCGCCGATAACCGCCAGGCTTCCCGTTGCTCCTCCAACCGTAATCTTCGCAATTGCCAGCGCAAGGTTTCCGGCAAGCGCTATTGCCGCCGCCAGCCGGACAAATCGTGTCCGGTCGGCGCATTCAGTGTCAGGCATTCATCATTCCTTGGTATAAAAATCCCGCACCGCATCGGCAACCAGTGAAATATGTTCTCTGCTTATCCAGTAATGGGTTACGAATCTGAACCTCTTGAGCGCGTCGTTCGTGTTCACCAGTATGCCGCGCTCTTTCATAAACTCGACGAACGCTTCTCCGTCGATGGATTTATTGTCTTCATGATCGAAGAAAACCATGTTTATTTGCACATCGTCAAGATTAATGATGCTTCCCGGAATCTCCGAAAGCTTATTCGCAAGGAGTTTCGCGTTTTCATGATCTGTTTCCAGCCGCAGTCGCATTTCCTTCAGCGAAATCAGGCCTGCTGCCGCAAGAATACCCGTCTGACGCATACCGCCACCCATTATTTTCCGTTTCCTCCGGGCTTCTTCTATAAACTTCCTGTTTCCGGCAAGAATTGAACCTGCGGGTGCGCACAGCCCCTTCGACAGACAAAACATGACGCTGTCAACGTGATGCGTCAGATCCTTTGCGTGTACTCCCAGAGCGGTTGCCGCATTAAACAGGCGTGCTCCGTCCAGGTGGACAGGAATATGGTTTCGGTCGGCGCATCGTCTGATTCCTTCCATCGCAGCAATAGACATAACTTTCCCGTTCGAATGGGCATTTTCTATGCAGATCAAGCTAGTTTTCGGTTCGTGGATATCGTCTCCGCTCCTGATTCGTGCCTGAATTAGCGGCGCTTCGAGCATCCCTCCGCCGCAGTCGACAGTTCTCAGCTGTACTCCGGCAATAATGCTGGAGGCTCCAGCTTCGTGCTGAACAATGTGCGAACTTTCATCGAGAATCACTTCAGATCCTCTTGTACAATGCGTAAAAAGCGCAAGCTGATTCCCAAAAGTTCCGGATGGAACAAAGAGCGCAGCTTCCTTCGCTGCCAGACTTGCCGCATAGGTTTCCAGTTCGCGTACTGTCGGATCGTCTCCGTATACATCGTCGCCAACAGCTGCGTTGGCCATTGCCGTTCTCATTTCCTGTGTAGGCCAAGTAACGGTGTCGCTTCTCAGGTCTATTGAATTCATGATTCAATAACTGTAATACAAAGCAATCCGAGGAACAAGTAGATATTGGAGTTTTTTTATCCAGGGCTCCTCTACAAACAGCATTTTATCCACATTGCTGGAACATCGTCCTCCCCGGGCGGGTTTTGTAGTCAGTTCACCGCCTCTGCACCCGGTGCTTTTTTGAGCGCGGGATCGGTTTTCAAGATGTACACCAGCATGAGCGTCGCAAGGATTGCCATGATCACATCGGTCACAGGCTGGGCAAAAATAAACCCGTAGAGCCCGAATAGCGCATTCAACGTAAAAAGGAGAGGCAAATAAAACAGCCCCTGTCTTCCCGTCGACAAAATAAGCGCCGGAAGCGCCTTGCCGAATGCCTGCAGCGAGTTCATAACCATCATAATGACGCCGATCAGCGGTGCAGACGACGACATCGCCGTCAGCACAAGGCGGCCGGTTGCGATCACCTCGGAATTGTTCGAAAATATCGACACAAGAAAGCGGCTCGTCGCCGTATAGAAGCCGACCATTACAAGGCCCAGAGAAAACGCCAGAATTATACCGGTCGTCAGCAAGGAAACCAGCCGTTTCCGGTTTTTTGCACCATAATTGTATCCAAACAGCGGCTGGCAGCCTGTCGACAAGCCAACCAGAAGCAGTATACCCAAGCTGTTTGTCTTTGCCGCAATCCCGATCGACGCCAAAACCGAAGCGCCGTACGAGGCGGCAAGATTGTTCGAAACAATATTGGAAACCGACATCAGAACCTGATTCAAACCGGCCGGGACCCCGACAGTGAAAATCTGCCTGATGTAGTCAGGATTCCAGACATTCGCCCCAAAAGACAGTTTCAGGATCGACTTCCGCTTGTAGCACCACAGGTACCACCCCAGCCCAACCAAATTTCCGATTATAGTTGCCCAGGCAGCTCCGGCGATTCCCATATCCAGGGTGAAAATCATAATGGGATCAAGGACAATATTGACTATGGATCCTGCGATCATACCAATAGTCGTTTCCAGTGCTGCGCCTTCTGCCCGGAGGGTAACGCCAACCGAAAAATTCGCCATAATCACGCTTGCGCCCAGGATAAGCGGAAAAAGATATTCCCTGGTCGGCGCAAGGACTTCGCCGCGCGCTCCGAGCAAGAAAAGCAGCGGTTCAAGGAAAATCAGACCGAACACAGTGAATGCAGCTCCCGCCAGAACAACCAGAATCATGGAAAGTCCGGCTGTCTCGCCAGCTTCCTTGTTCTTCTTCATCCCCAAAAAGCGCGAAATTGCCGAAGACGCACCGACCCCGATTACACTTCCCACAGCCATGGTAATCATAAAGTACGGGAACCCCAGATTCGCTGCCGCCAGCTGCGAAACATCGTTCATCAAGCCTATGAAGAACGTGTCGACCAAATTGTACAAAACCTGGACAATCATACCGAGCATAACCGGCAGAGCCATAGTAACAATAGCCTTCAGTACCGGCGTTTCAGCCAATACCGCGATGCGTGAATTTTCCTTGTGCATTGAATCTCCTGTGCGTGCGGGCGCTCGGGGCGGACTGACGGAATCCCGCTTCAGGACCCGAGTTTTCGGCTGCAATCGGCAAAAATCGCCGCTGCGCTGCCGAACTGTTTTCTGTCTTCCTCGTCCAGAGCGGCCAGAATGTGTTCCAGATGGGTAATAAAAAGCGTGTCGATACGTCCGGCCAGCCGGGAACCTGCATCGGTGGCGCTCAGAAGGTATGACCGCCTGTCCGTTCCGCTTCTGGTCCGGCTCGCAAACCCCCGTTTTTCCAGAATGTCGATAACCGAGGTAAGCGAACCCTTTTCAAGGCCCGCATCGTAGCTGAGCTCGTTCATCGCATACGTCCCATGGTGCCAAATCATCATCAGAATCCGCTCGCAGGTCCGGTTCAACCCATGGTTGAGCTCCGACGAATCGAACGTTCCGAACAAAATCCGCTTCAGCCTGAACGCAGCGATAATATCCTGACCAATCATTCTGCAATCCATTAGTTAGAAATCTAACTAAAAGATGCCTGTTGTACAATCGTGTTCCGAAAGAATTTACATTGTTTCAGGTTCTAGCAGGGCACATCGACTATTAGGGTTTTTTCACGGAGAATTCCTGGCGTATTGCATGTACCCCCTATTTTTCAGAGAGCCGTTCAATCCCGTCCCAATCATCGCCTGAGTGCACACGGGCTTTGCTTCTGCCCAAAAACCACCGTACTGCCGGATCTGCGCTGTACTTCTGTGCAAGCGTCCCGAACAACTGTTCCGCAGTGCAAAAATCGCCGGAAAAATAACTGTCAATGGCGTCTGAAAAATCGCCCGACCAGCATTCTGTCCTCCGGTCTCGATTCTCGGCCGTCTTGCTGCGGACTCCCCAAATCTTCACCGGCTTTTCTTTTCCTTTCAGAATAAAGCAGCCGAAATACCGTGCGTCCAGATTCGAAAGGTCCAGTTTCTCACGGGTAGCCCCCGATATCAGGATAGAAGTACCAAAGAACTTGCTAAGCCCCTCGATTCGCGAAGCGGTATTAACCGTATCGCCGATAACCGTATATTCCATCCTGCTGCTGGAACCGATAGTCCCGGCAAGCGCTATTCCTGAAGCGATTCCGATACCGACCCGTACCGGAGTATCCCGCACCGACAGTATCCGTTCCATATCTGCAGCGGCGAGCACTGCATCGCACGGATGCGTTTCCGTCTGTTCAGGAGCTCCAAAAACCGCCATAAAACCGTCTCCGGTGAATTTGTTTATGAATCCACCCCGGCTTCGGATAATAGCATCGCAATCGGTGAATATTTCGTTAAGAAAGGCTACCGTCCGCTCAGGCCCCAGTTCTTCGGATCGTGAAGTAAAGTTCCGGATATCAAGAAAAAGTACCGAAACCTGCCGAAGTGCGCCCGGTTCTGGTTCTGACAGCAGATGATCCCGAATCCGCGGGTCAACACTCTTGCCGAACTGTTCGCTGATTTTTTCTTTTTGCCTGTTCGTCAGCACATTCTGGTGCGCAGAGGCAATCAGTGCCGCAATATCGCCCAGAAACAGTCTGGTTCGTTCAGGGAGAGGCTCGTTGCCCGTTACGATGAGCGACCCTTTAAATTGTTCCTCTGCAATGAACGGAAAATTGTATGCGTACAGCCTCCGTGCTTCCTTATCCAGAAAAAGATCCCATTCCGGGTTTCGTTTTCCGCCGGAAGTTGACGCGATCAGATTGAACAGGTTTTCATCGGTAGGTTTTAGCAGTCCGGATTCTGCATGATGCTCGCTTGAACCGATCCGCTCCAGATGCCCGTCCCGCTGGTACACAAGGAGACGCACTGCTGTTCCGGGCAGGTAATCAAGCAGGACCAGCAGTATTTGCGAAAGGAGCTGGTCCCGTTCAAGAGACGACGCAATAATCGCGCTGATCCGTGCAAAAGACTGGATCTGCCGTGAAGATTCTTCGATAAAACTTTCATGCCGGCTCCTGAGCGCATCTCTGTCCTGTACAGCCCTGCTCAGGGCGCGTTTCAGAACTGCGCAGACAACAGCAAGTCCTGCTGAAACGAGGATACCCAGAACGATAAGTACTGTATGCGTAGCAGAGCTCGGTACCATGCCTCACCTCCGGAAATCCCGGCTCGACGTCCGGATATATGGGGAGTATACTATATCGCATGGCAAACTTGCAGACTGTCGGTCGAGAAATTCATCAAGGTATAGCATTTGACATATACTCATCTGAATATCTATGTATCCCGGAATCCCCGGATCCTTCATTGTTGCAGCTCATGTATATAGAAGAAGGATCAGTTCTCTCCGGATCCGGAGACAGTGAAACCTCCATTTTTGCGCCGGTGCTTCTGTGTATTAATTACCGCAATCCCGTCGAACGGCTGACGCTTTCCAACGCTAAAGGCTTTTCCGTGTTCTTTAAACCCGGAGTAATAAACCAGGGCCTTGCGTCTGGGCTATTTGACTGCACGGCCGACGAACTCCCTGCCGACCAAGATGCACAACAGGATAAAAACCTGTTCAGAACAGAACGAGTTCTTCTATCGCCTTTTATTAAAACCGGAAAAAACCCGTATCCGCTGCCGGTAAACGGAACAATCCGAAACCGTATTCTCAGAATGCACGAAAACCTCCATATACAGCTCGTATCGCAGCCAGACCGCTTCTGGCCATGCCGGGGCCGATCTTTTTTTCTGGAAATGCTCATGCTCCTCCAGTCAATGTATGCGTTCGAGAACAATCTTGCATCTTTGCCAATCCGGATCCGGGACGAGTTCTATCCTGTAGTCCGCGACATTCACGTGCATTACCCGGAGCCGGATTTCGTGTGCCGTCCGGGCTCCCCGCCGCCGCTTCTCGGTCCCCTGTTTTTTTCGTACCGCTTCCGCCGCTCTGTCGGTTCCTTTCCGTCCCGGTATGTGCGAAATCTGCGATGCTCCGTCGGCGCAAACCTCCTTAAAAACACCATGCTTGATTTAGGAGAAATTGCGCGCAGATGCGGATACCTGGACGAAAAACGGTTCGCGGGAGACTTTCGATCTATTGAAGGCATTCATCCGCTCGATTGGCGATCACGCTTTCCGAATCCGTACGGGTGACGAAGAAATCCAGGTTTCTGAATCTGGATTTCTTCGTCTTGGAGAATTCCGGCTGCAGGCCGGAATTCTCCACGAATGTGCATTCCACGGAGGGATCGTCTGCTGAACCCTGTGTGACTTGGTCACAATCGTGGTGCTATAAGTTTGCTTTGTATAACTTTGTTTTGTATACTTAACAATATGTGGAGGCTCTTATGAACAAAGACTTATATACTGCAATGAAGGAACGAAGAAGTATTTACGCGATCGGTAAGCGCAAGGTTGTGCCGGAATCGCGGGTGCAGGAGATTGTGCAGTACGCTGCGCTGCATGTACCGTCGCCGTTCAATTCGCAAAGCTCAAGGACTGTTGTGCTTTTTGGCGGCGAGAGTTCGGCGTTCTGGCATATTGTGCGTGCGGAACTGAAAAAGATAGTGCCGGCCGAAGCGTTTGCCAAAACCGAAGAAAAGCTTGCCGGTTTCGATTCAGGGTACGGAACTGTTTTGTTTTTTGAAGACCAAAGCGTGGTCAAGGGTTTGATGGACAACTTCCCGCTGTATGCGGACAATTTCCCGGTGTGGTCGCTGGAATCGAACGGGATGCTCGAGTACGCGATATGGCTGGGGCTCGAATCGGAAGGACTCGGCGCGTCGCTTCAGCACTACAACCCGCTGGTGGACGAAGCTGTCCGGGCAAAGTGGAAGCTTCCGGAAAGCTGGAAGCTTTTGGCCCAGATGCCGTTCGGCTCGGTCGAAGCGCTTGCAGGAACCAAGGAGTTCCAGCCGGTAGAAACGCGCGTATGGACCTTCGGTCTGTAAGCAGCTGAAATCTGCCAGAATCGCAGCCGGGACGCCCGGTACACCCGGGCGAAAAAAAGTCCCAAAGGAACGTTGGCCTTTTTACACCGCAGGCTGGGGCCGTTCGATAGCCTGTCTTCTTCTTATGCCCCCTGAAATGTGAGAATCGCAGATGGGACGCCCGGGGTAAAAAGGCCCAACGGAACGTTGGTCTTTTTACACCGAAGGCTGGGGCCCATCTGTGATTCTCACACCACTATGTTGACCAGTTTATCCTGTACGACTATGACTTACTTCGGTGCCTTTCCGTCCAGAAATTTAACCGCGCCCGGGCAGGCGAGAGCTGTCATTTCGAGGTCGGCTTTCGCCGATCCGATGGCAGCCTCGAACTTGTCGCGGATTTTGCCGTTCACTTGCACGACGATCGTGCATACGTTGTCCATGGACAGCTTTTCGTCGTAGCGAGGCCAGTCGACATAGGCAATCGTTCCGGAATTGCCGAGCTTCTGCCACAGTTCCTCTCCCAGATGCGGCGCGTACGGCGCAATCAGCTTGACGAATTCGGCCCATACCGATTTCGGGAACGACTCGAGCTTGGTCAGTTCATTCGTAAAAATCATCATCTGCGAAATCGCCGTGTTAAAGTTGATCGTCGCGGTGTCTTCGGTCACCTTCTTGATAGTCTTGTGGAGGAGCTTGGTCAGTTCCGCAGCTTCCGGCGTAGAAACGTCGTCGCGGGGGGAATCGGTCATCGGCTTTTCAGAAAGCGCCCAGACGCGCTCCAGGAAGCGGCTCACGCCGATCAGCCCTTGCGTGCTCCAGGGCTTCGAGACTTCGAGCGGGCCCATGAACATTTCGTACATGCGGCAGCTGTCCGCACCGTATTCGCGGATAACGTCGTCGGGATTAATCACGTTTTTCAGCGATTTTGACATTTTTGCAATAACCCGTTCAAGCTTTTCGCCGGTCGCGATTTCCACGAATTCTTCCGGCTTTCCGTCTGCGGCTGCCACTTCGCGCACTTCGTCGACGGGCACAAGCGTCTTGTTCTTCCGCTGGTAGGCGAAGCTTGTGATCATGCCCTGATTGATCAGGCGCTGGAACGGTTCCTTCGAATTGACGAGCCCCATGTCGAACAGCACCTTGTGCCAGAAGCGCGAATAGAGGAGGTGCAGAACCGCGTGCTCTGCGCCGCCGACATAGAGGTCGACGGGAAGCCAGTAGTCGATCTTCGACTTGTCCGCGAACGCCTTCGTGTTTTTCGGATCCAGATAGCGGATGTAGTACCAGCAGGAGCCAGCCCACTGGGGCATCGTGTTGGTTTCCCGCTTCGCCTTGCCGCCACATGAGGGGCAGGAGCAGTTCACCCAGGAATCGATTCCGGCGAGCGGACTTTCGCCGGTGCCGGTCGGCTGATAGGATTCCACCTGCGGGAGGCGTAACGGCAGGTCTTTCTCGTCGAGCGGCACAATGCCGCACGTAGGGCAATGTACCAGCGGAATCGGCTCTCCCCAGTAGCGCTGGCGGCTGAATACCCAGTCGCGGAGCTTGTAGTTGACCGCCCGCTTGCCTATTCCCTTTTCTTCGAGCCAGGCAATGATTTTTTCGATGCATTCCTGCGTTCCAAGCCCGTTGAATCCAGGCGAGTTGACGCTCTTGCCGTCGGCCGGCGTGCACTCTGCAGGCGGTGCGCTGTAGTCGCCATCCGGGCCTTTTGCGGCCCATTCTTCTTCGCTCGCAACCACCTTGATAATCGGCAGGCCGAACTGCTTGGCAAAATCCCAGTCGCGCTCGTCGTGGGCGGGAACCGCCATAATCGCGCCGGTGCCGTAGGAAATCAGGACGTAGTCGGAAATCCACACCGGAATCTTGGTGCCGTTCACGGGATTCACCGCATAGGCGCCGGTAAACACGCCCGTCTTTTCCTTTGCAAGGTCGGTTCTTTCAAGGTCGCTCTTTTTTGCCGCCTGCTCTCTATATGCTTCGACGGCCGCCATCTGGTCTGCCGTTGTGATTTCCTTTACCAGCGGATGCTCGGGAGCGAGCACCATATAGGTCGCGCCGAACAGCGTGTCCGCCCGGGTTGTGTACACTGTAATATCGTGCCCTTCAACCTTGAACGTCACTTCCGCGCCTTCGCTCTTGCCGATCCAGTTTTTCTGCATCAGCTTGACCGACTCCGGCCAGTCGAGCCCGTCAAGGTCTGTCAGGAGCCGCTCTGCGTACTCGGTAATCCGCAGAATCCACTGGCGAATATTCTTGCGCACCGTCTGCGTACTGCACCGGTCGCACTTGCCGTCTTTTACTTCCTCGTTCGCCAGCCCGGTCTTGCACGACGGGCACCAGTTGATCGGTGTCTCTGATTCATAGGCAAGTCCGCGTTTGAACAGCTGCAGGAAAATCCACTGGGTCCAGTGGTAGTAATCGTCGTCGCAAGTCGAAATCTCGCGATCCCAGTCGTAACTAAAGCCGAAGGCCTTAATCTGCTGGCGGAATTTATCGATATTCGCCACAGTCGTCGTTTTCGGATGCGTCCCCGTCTTGATCGCGTAGTTTTCCGCAGGCAGCCCGAACGAATCGAAACCCATCGGATGCAGCACCGCATACCCGTTCATGCGAAGGTACCGGCACCAAATATCCGTAGCCGTATAGCCCTCCGGATGTCCAACATGCAAACCCGCCGCCGACGGATAGGGAAACATATCGAGCACGTATGCGCGCTTGTTTTTCGGTTTTGCGGGATCTTCGACCGCCTTGAACGTTTTATGTGTTTCCCAAAACTGCTGCCACTTGGGTTCAATTGTCTCGAAAGGATATTTTGCCATGCTGAAAAGCTCCTCGAAAAGTCGTTGAGATGATTTTTTATTCTATATAAACAGCGCTTTTTACGCAAGGATTCAGGGGAGAGGAAGAAAGTGCAACGATTGGCGAACTCTGGACGGGCGCATCCACCGCCTCCGAACGTTCTTGCAGGGGCGGGCTCTGCATTCACCGCACGCGCAGCGTGCATTGGAGCAGGCCTTCATCGCCTTGAGAGCTGTCCTGTTTTTCGGTATACTGGCAACTGTGAATACATTTCTTGAATACTTGGAACTCTTCGGCGTCTTTTTCCGTGTCGGCGCCTTTACCTTTGGCGGAGGGCTCGCAATGCTTCCGGTGCTCGAGCGTGACCTTATCCAGAAACGATCCTGGATGACCGGCGAACAGCTTGTGGACTATTTTGCGATCGGGCAGAGTACTCCCGGCATCATTGCGGTCAATGTAGCGACCTTTGTCGGCTACAACCGGAAAGGCATTGTAGGCGCCATAGTCGCGACGCTCGGTATTATCGTTCCGTCGATAATCGTCATCACCGTGCTTGCGATGTTTCTGGAATCGTTTGCCGATATTGTAATCGTACAAAAAGCCCTGCGGGGCATCAATGTGGCCGTGGCCGTTCTTCTGCTGAACGCGGTGTGGTCGTTCGGCAAAAAAACAATCATCGATGCGGTGACTGCCTTCATCGCGCTCGCTTCGTTCATTTCGATGGCTTTTTTTAATGTTCCGGGGTATGCGGTGGTACTGGTGACGGCGCTGCTCGGTCTCGCATTCCGTTTTCGCCCGGTTCGGGGTTCGGACGGAAAAGGAGACGCCGCATGACGCTCTGGCAGCTGTTCTGGATATTTTTCTACATCGGCGCATTCACCATCGGCGGGGGGCTGGTCGCGATTACGCTCATGCAGCAGGAGTTGCTGGGCCGCGGACTCATCACTCCCGAACGTTTTTTCAACATGGTGGCCATCTCGGAATCCACGCCGGGGCCGATCGGGGTCAATATGGCGACCTATATCGGATACGAACTGTTCGGTGTGTGGGGCGGCATCATAACCACGCTCGGAACGGTGCTGCCGTCGCTGATCTGCATCCTGATTATCGCGATGTATTTCGGCAAATTCCAGGAAAAACCGTCGGTCCAGGCTGCTTTTTACGGACTCAGGGCCGGTTCCACCGGGATGATTGCGGTAGCTGCCTGGCAGGTTGTCCGGATCGCCCTTTTGACGCTCGACCGCTGGAGCAATACCGGCTCTCTTGCCGATATTGCGGACTGGAAGGCTCTGGTGCTGTTCGCCGTCCTCTGTGCCGTCAACCGCTTCCGGGACTGGCATCCGCTCGTCCTTATCGCCATCGGTGCCGTTTTCGGCATGCTGTTCATGTAGACCCCTACAGGTATTTTTTCGGCTCCTGTTCCTGGAGGCCTGCGTACAGCTCCAGGTACGGTTTTACCGGGCTCATGTTTATTTTCGGCAGCATTACTTCCTCAATCTGGAAAAAGCCAACGTCGGACGACATGTCGACGGTAATTCGCACCGGTTTATGGACTCCCTTGTGAATCGCGACTTTTTCTATGGAGTTTGCCGAATACTTGTGGATGTCGCCGGCTTTCGCCTCGGTGTTGAGCACCATCGGAATACGGGCGCGGCCTTTTTCCATATCGCATCCGTCAGCTACCAGAATGAGTCCTGCTTCGATCGAGTGTATTCTGCGGGAGGCCATGTGGCCGATAATTCCTTCCAGGGCTACCGACCGGACGGCAATTCGTTTTTCGATGCTGGAAGGATAGACCTGTGCAAGGATCCGGTCGATGATCGGATTTGCAAGCGACATGCTGTACAGTTCGTGGTCTTGCCGGCCCATTGCCATTCCGAGGTCATGCAGAAAACTTGCCAGAATAACGGCGGTAAGCGCATCGTCCAGGTTCCCCGAGTTTTCCTGCTCAATATTTGGTTTTATTCCGGCCTCGTGCAGGAGGTTCATCATGGTAACCGCATTGAGCGTTACCTTACGCATGTGTACCGGTCCGTGGTCGTTATAGCCGAGCCGCACGATGGAAACCGTATTTGCATATTCCTGCATCAGCTGTATCTCGGTATCGGCCATCAAGAGTTCAGCTGTAAGATATGATACGCTGCCCGGAACAAGTGCGTCGAGGATTTTCTTTTCTATTGAAATTTCTTTTGGTGATTTCATCCTGTCAAATATACTGAGCCTCAGGCTAAAAAGTCCAGCTGGGTTTCCAGATCGCCCGTTTCCCGTATCCAGAACGCTTTTTCGCCCCAGCCGGGATTCCGTTCTGCAAAGAGCGGATCGTTCCGCTGCAGGGCACACCAGTTGAGGAAGTAAATCTGGCGCATAAAGCGCAGGCTCTCGACCAGCTCTGCAGAAGGCCGGTCGAAGGAGCAGAAGTCCTCGTAGCCTTCCAGCATCAGGTTCAGCTCGCGCCGGGAGTCTTCCAGATGGCCCGGCAGGAGGAGCCACAGATCCTGTATCGCCGGTCCGGTCATCATGTCGTCAAAATCGAGGATGGTCAGCGTTCCGTCGCTTTTTCTGAGGATATTGCCGCGGTGACAGTCTCCGTGTATCCGTCCCCAGTCAGCACCGCTGCCGGCACATGCCCGGTAGGCGCGTTTTGCACGCTCAAGGCTTTCGGTGCATACGGCGGAAAATTCGCTCAGGCAATCCGGATGGACTATTTTCTCTGCAATCAGGTGGTTAATGTATTGGCCGGTTGTATGCTCCGGATCGCATAGCGTTCGGTGCGGCGCCTTCTTGAGCCTGCCTGCAGCATGCACCCGGCCGATCAGTGCGCCGGATCTGATCCAGTCTTCATCGCTTTCTATGTCGAAGGTTCTTCCGGAAATTCGGGGAAACACCGAAAAGCGGAATCCCCCGCTGCGGCCAACCGGGCTTTCACCCAGGGTGATCGGCACCGGAATCTCGAAATTCGTACAATCGTTAAGGAAGATATGTTCATCTGCAAGGGCTTCGTCGCTCCAGCGGTAGTTCCGATAGAATTTCACGACGTATCTGTTGCCCTCTTCGTCGGTTACGCCGTAGACCCTGTTGATGTAGCTGTTGAAGGGCGTAAGGCTGCCGTCAAGAAACAGTCCTGTGTGGTGTTCCACGGCATTCAGTATGGTGTCGGGGTCCAGAGATTCGAACGAATCAGGGGCGGGTTCTGAAATGTGCATGGCATCCAGTGTACCGGATTATCATGAACAGGGCGAGCCGGGCGCACTGTGATTGTAAAAACGGTGATTTTTTGCCACTCACGGCATGGAGATTTGCGAGATTTATTTGTTTTCTACAGTGGCGGAAGCTATACTCTCGGTAGAATTGTTGTGTAGTTCATAAACGAGGTGTTTTGATGAGTGTAAAAACGGTGTTGGTGGTGGACGATTCCCGAATAATGCGGAATATCGTCAAAAATACGTTTGCGGGCATGAATATTCCCTGTCAGTTTGTAGAGGCTGCGAACGGTCGGGAAGCCTTGTACCTGCTTGAAAAAAACGAGATCCATCTGGTGCTTCTCGACTGGAACATGCCGGAGCTTTCCGGTCTTGATTTTCTGAAAAAAATTCGTGCGGTGGAAAAGTACAAGCATCTTCCGGTTATTATGGTTACCAGCGAAGCAGCCCGGTACAATGTCATCGAGGCGCTCAAGAACGGTGCAACCGATTATATTATCAAACCGGTCAACGAAAAGAATTTCCGCGAAAAAATTTCGAAAATCACCCTCTAGGAGTTTACTATGGAACAATATATACAACCTTTCGTCGATGTGTGCCTGTCGGTGTTTCCGGAGTTTGTCGGAAGCGCGGTAACCGCAGAGCGTCCTCATTTTATGGATAAAAACGACATCCACGACTGGGATGTTTCGGCAATAATTGGTTTGACCGGCGAAGCTCGCGGCGCCGTCGTCATTTCGATGAAAAAGCAGCTTGCCCTGCGTCTGACGGGGATGTTGACCGGTGCTGAGCATAGCGACATGGACGATGAAGTTGTCGACGCTATCGGCGAAATTATCAATATTATAGCGGGTAACGCCAAGCGCGGTCTGGAGGAATCGTTCCGGCTGGTCATTTCTCTGCCGACGATCGTCAAGGGGGCCGGGCACACTATCCAGTGGCCGAACGATCAGGCCCGAATTATCTGCATTCCGTTCAAGATTTTTGAAAACGACAGTTTCTGTCTGTCGGTGGCCATCGAGTCGCATACAGGAGCCTGATATGTCCAAAAAAAGCGGAAATCTATTCCTTAACATAATGACGAGCGGGAAATCTTTCGATTCGCGCGATGAAGCGTCGATGGATACTATGGTTCGCTATATTCTGCTCAACTTTCTCATCTTCCTTGGCGGAACCCTTCTTTTTATTTTCGGATTCGAGAATCTCGCGAAAGGCCAGTTTATACAGGCCGTTGCAGACCTCTGCATGGGCAGTTTGACCATTGTTGCGTTTATCACGCTGCGCACCAATGCTCCGTTTATGGTGTCCAGCCTTATGACGGTTGTTCCGTTTGCGGTACTGTGCGCTTTCTTTGCGCAGTCCGGCGGTGCGCAGGGGTCGGGTGTCATGTGGAGTTTTTCCTTTCCCATGATGGCCGTATTCCTTCTCGGCATGGGCCCCGGTATTTTCCTGTCCGTTCTGGTGTTCGCGGTCATCCTGCTTTCGCTGTTTTTGCCCGGATTTTCTCCGCTGGAATTCCATCCGTCATTTGCCTTCCGTACGGTCGGCGTGTATGTGCTTGTGCTTGCTATTACGGTTGTGTACGAACTGACCAAGATGGCCAAAGAACGGAGCGTTTTCAAGCTGAACAAGGTGCTTCAGGCCGAACGCGATGAAATCGCGGCAATGAAAGACAACCTGAAAGTGGGTCTGTTCCTGATGGACGGCGGGTACGAGATTCAGCCGCAATATTCGGCTGCGCTCGAGGACATTCTGTCCGAAAACGCCTTGCAGGGACATTCTTTTATCGAGTACCTCAGGAACTCCCTTCAGGACCGGGAGCAGGAAACCCTGCAGGACTATTTCCAGATGGTGTACAACCGTTCATTCGACTCCCGGATGCTCGAGGACATCAATCCGCTGCACCAGTTTACCTATGTCCACGGGGTAACCGGAGAAGAAAAAACGCTTCGCTGCTCCTTTACCCCGATTACCCGCGAAGACGGCCGAGTGCTCATTCTTGGCGCCCTGCAGGACGTAACGCGCGAGGTTGAACTCCAAAAGCAGCTTGAGCAGGAAGAAGGCAAGCGCGAACAGGAAATGCACGCGCTGTTCGAGGTTATACATGTGGAACCTCGGGTTCTCAACGATTTTATCGAGGATACCGACTTCGAATTCAACCGCATTAATGAAATTCTCAAAGACAAGACGAGGACGGCGAAGCAGACCATGAACGATATGTACCAGTCGGTGCATGCCATCAAGTCGAACGCTGTTATTCTGGGGCTCGAAAGCTTCAGCAAGAAGCTCCACAAGCTCGAGGACGAAATCAGGATTCTGCGGGATGGCGATTCGGTAAGCTTTGAAGAAACACTGCATATTACGGTCGAGCTGGACAAGCTTATGAAGATCAAGGACGGATTCAAGGATATTATTCGGAAGATTGCGAATTTTACCCGGGGCGAATCCAGGATGCAGGAAGACACTGTGCTCCGCCAGACGCTTGAAAAAACGGTGGATAAAGCATCCTCCGAGCTGGGGAAAAAGGCGCGCCTCGTTGTTGGCAGGATCGATCCCGCCGCTATCGAGCGCGGACCCCGCCGTGTCATGAAGGAAGTGCTCATGCAGTTGGTGCGAAACGCAGTGTACCACGGTATCGAAAAGCCCGAAGTCCGCGAATCGGGGGGCAAGAGCAGTATCGGAGAAATCCATCTTTCGGTCGAGCTTGTCGATGACTCTACGATTGTCATGGAGCTCAAGGATGACGGAAAAGGGCTGGATTTTGCGGCAATCAGGGATAAAGTGGCACAGTCTGGTCTTTTTTCCGACTCGTCGAAGCTGGAGGACAAAAATGCGCTGGTCCAGGCTCTCTTTGAGTCAGGCTTCAGTACTGCCTCTCATGCTGACTTGTATGCAGGCCGCGGGGTTGGCTTGAACCTGGTCAAGGAACGGGTTTCGGAACTCAAGGGTTCGATCAATATCAAGTCGGAGGTGGGGCGGGGGACGACGTTCAAGATATCTATTCCGGCATCCCCTGCTTCCGGTGCGGCAATCAGTGCGTAAACCTTTTGTGTGTTTTGAGCATCTTGAAAAACCGTTTAGCCTGTCTTGGGTGTCTTGTCGTAGCGGTGCTCTGTAGAACCATATTTGGTTCAAACGGGTGTAACCTAAGATGTAACCCAGGTACGTAACCCAAGAGGGCATAAAAAAACCTGCAAGACACAGTCTGCAGGTTTTTTGTTTTTGGAATCGTTCTCGGACGGTATTCAGGGGAATACAACTTCGCCGGGAAGTTAACTTTACTTCTTGTTAACCAGATCCTTGAGCGCTTTTCCGGCTTTGAATTTGGGTGTTTTTGCTGCCTTGATTTTCAGTTCTTCGCCTGTTTTGGGATTTCGGCCAACTCGCGCAGCTCTTGTGCCAACATCAAAAGTACCGAATCCGACTAGCTGGACAGAGCCGCCCTTCTTGAGTTCGTTCGACACAATGCCGGTAAAAGCCTTGAGTGCTGCTTCGGAATCTTTTTTGGTCAAGCCGGTTTCTTCGGCGATTGCGCTAACCAGTTCTGCTTTGTTCATGATCTTTTCCTCCAGAAAACTATCCTGCGATTTTAATTGTCTTATAAGCCGATTTCAAAAGTCGGTTACTTTTGAAATCGGCTTTTGGAGAAAATCACAAGTCTTTCTAATATAAAGACTTGTGATTTTCTCCATGTACATCCAAGGTTGCTCTTTCAAAACTTTCCGAGTTTTGAAAGAGCCTTTTATACCTTCCCGCGCTGAAAACGGGCGTGTTGATAGTATTAAATAGTATCTCATTACAGATGGAAAGACAACTCTTTCATTAAAAAAAAAGACGACGCACGATGGCGTCGTCTTTTGTTCCGTGTAAGTAACCGTAAGGGCACCTATAAGAACTTTAGTTTAATTAGATTCCCTCAGCGATTAGTACATGCCATCCATTCCGCCCATGCCGCCGCCTGCGGGCATTGCGGGGGAATTCTTCTCGGGAATGTCGGTGATTGCGCATTCGGTGGTCAGCAGGAGACTTGCAACCGAGGCTGCATTCTGAAGCGCCGATCGGGTAACCTTGGCCGGATCGATGATTCCGACTTTCACCATATCGACCCATTCCATCTTTGCCGCATCGAAGCCGATTCCCTTCTTTTCGGTCTTGGCGCGTTCTGCCACAACAGCTCCGTCAATGCCGGCGTTTGCGGCAATCTGGCGCATCGGCTCCTCAAGGGCGCGCTTGACGATCTTGAAGCCGATCTTTTCATCATCGGTCAGTGCTGTTGTATCGGCCTTGTCGAGCGCCGATACTGCCTGGATAAGGGCGAGTCCGCCTCCGGGAACAATTCCTTCTTCGAGAGCTGCGCGGGTGGCGGACAGAGCGTCTTCCACACGATGCTTCTTTTCTTTCATTTCGACTTCGGTGACGGCTCCGATATTGATAACCGCAACTCCGCCTGCAAGTTTGGCAAGACGCTCTTTAAGCTTTTCCTTGTCATAGTCGGAAGAAGAATCCTCGATTTGTGCCTTGATCTGGGCAACGCGGTCCTTGATGTCTTTCGCTTTTCCTGCGCCGTCGACGATGATGGTGTTGTCCTTGTCGATCTTGATGCTCTTTGCCTGTCCGAGCTGGCTGATGTCGGCAGATTCAAGCTTCAGTCCGAGTTCTTCGGTGATCACTTCGCCTCCCGTCAGAATGGCGATGTCTTCGAGCATTGCCTTGCGCCTGTCGCCGAAACCGGGAGCCTTTACGGCGCAGGTCTTGAGCGTGCCGCGGAGGCTGTTGAGTACGAGAGTTGCAAGCGCTTCTCCGTCGACGTCTTCAGCGATGATAAGAAGGGGGCGGCCGGACTGCGCGACTTTTTCGAGCAGGGGAAGCATGTCCTTCATATTGGAAATTTTCTTGTCGTGGATCAGGATGTAGGGGTTGTCGAATACCGTTTCCATCCGGTCCCGATCTGTCACAAAGTAGGAAGAAATATATCCGCGGTCAAACTGCATACCTTCAACGTAGTCGGTGGTGGTATCCATTGTTTTCGCTTCTTCAACGGTGATTACGCCGTCTTTTCCGACTTTTTCTATGGCATCAGCGAGAATTTTTCCAATCTCTTCATCGTTGTTGGCCGATACCGATGCAACGTGGGCGACTTCGTCGGATCCCTTGATTTCTTTGGAGTTTTTCTTGATGTCATCAACAGCAATTGTTACCGCCTTGTCGATTCCCCGCTTCAGCTCGATGGGAGTCATGCCGGCTGCGACGGCTTTCAAGCCCTCGCGTACCATGGAATAGGCAAGTACGGTTGCTGTCGTTGTTCCATCACCCGCAACATCGTTGGTTTTTGTTGCGACTTCTTTGAGAAGCTGCGCGCCCATGTTTTCGAACGGGTCTTGCAGTTCGATTTCTTTTGCTACCGAGACACCGTCTTTTGTAACGGTCGGAGCTCCAAACTTTTTGTCCAGGAGCACGTTGCGTCCCTTGGGGCCAAGAGTTACCTTGACTGCCTGTGAAATCTGTTCAACACCCGAAAGAAGTTTTTTTCGCGCTTCTTCCTCAAACATTAACTGTTTAGCCATTTTCCTTCTCCTTGATTGCCTTACCCTGACGGGTTTAAATGTAGTTACTTGAGCCGATTTCAAAAGTCGATTACTTTTGAAATCGGCTTTTGGAGAAAATCACAAGTATTTCTATTATAAAGACTTATGATTTTCTCCATGTACATCTAAGGTTGCTCTTGTAAAACGTTCCGAGTTTTTCACAGAGCCTCACCAGGATTTCCCCTTCAAAAAAACGGGGTTACACTATAAAATAATCAAAAGAGGGAGGATCGGCAACATGAAAAAAATAAGATGGGGAATTATTGCAACAGGTGCTATTGCCTCAAAGTTCGCCCAGGCTTGTCGCTTCGAATGCGACCGATCGGGAATTTCGGAGCTGTATGCGGTTGCGTCGCGGGATGAAGTAAAATCCCTTAACTTCGCCAATACCTGGAATATCCCTGTATCCTATGCTTCTTATGAAGAGCTTCTTGCTGATCCTGAAGTGGATGTTGTGTATATAGCCACCCCGCACAGCATGCATGCGCCTCTTTCCTATAGTGCGTTGCAGTCGGGAAAGGCGGTTTTATCTGAAAAACCTGTCAGTCTGCACCGGGACGAACTCGAGCCCGTAATCGCTTTGGCCCGTCAAAAAAAGCTTTTCTTTATGGAAGCCATGTGGATGAAATTCAATCCTTCATTTCAGACTGCGCTCAAGTGGGCTCTTTCGGGGAAAATCGGATTTCTCCGCTACATTAGATCCGATTTCTGCTTCAGCGCGCAGTTCAATCCGGTCGACCGCTTGTTCGATCCTGCTTTGGGCGGCGGTGCGCTTCTTGATGTTGGTATATATCCGGTTACTCTCGCCCACATGTTTTCCGGAGGGAAAAAGCCTTCTTCCATATCTGCGATTATGAGAAATGGCCCGACTGGCGTAGATATATGGAATAAAGCTGTTTTATCCTGGGATTCGGGTGTTTTTGCCGACCTTTCAAGTTCCATCTCCATTCATGGAGGAGCCGCTCTTCGTTCTGCGCTTATCGTAGGCGAGCAGGGTTCGATTCTTCTTCCCGATTTTTGGATGGCACAGCGGGCTGTCCTTTTGAATACCGAAGGTTTGGAATTAGCGGTGGCAGAAGCTCCGTTCGAGTGCAACGGGTATGAATACGAAATTCGCGAAGTGGAACACTGTCTGCTCGGGGGTAAAATCGAGAGCTCTGTACAAACATGGTCTGATTCTATTATGGTAATGGAAATTCTTGATCAAATCCGCAAGGTGGCAGCAACATGAACGACAACCGGATCCGCGACGTCCGCATTCTCGAAGCCCAAACGCTTCTATCTCCGGAGCAGATGGCTGCAGCGTATCCGGCAACCGATAAAGCTGCCGGAACAGTATTGGCAGGACGCGAAGAAGTGCAGCGGATTCTTCGCCGCGAGGATGATCGGTTCCTGGTTATTGTCGGCCCCTGTTCCATTCACGAGCCGGACTCTGCCCTGGAGTATGCCCGCCGTCTTGCAGAACTCAGAACAAAATACGCCGATCGAATGTGCATTGTGATGCGCGTCTATTTTGAAAAACCCCGCACAACGATCGGGTGGCGCGGTCTTATAGTTGATCCCGGTATTGATGGCACAAGCGATATCTCCCGTGGTCTCAAGATGGCACGAGAACTCTTGATCCAGGTAAATGAAATCGGGCTGCCGGCTGGTTCGGAAATGCTCGATCCTATTGTTCCTCAATACACCTCCGATCTTGTCAGCTGGGCTTCCATCGGAGCCCGGACAACTGAAAGCCAGACTCACCGGGAGATGGCCTCCGGCCTGTCAATGCCTGTCGGATTCAAGAACGCGACAGATGGCGACGTTCAGATTGCCGTCAATGCTATCGTGTCTTCCCGGCACTCTCATTCGTTTATCGGGATCAACCGCGACGGAGCTGCCTGCATCATGCAGACACTGGGCAATCTTGACAGCCACCTGATACTTCGCGGAGGAAAAAATGGCACTAATTACGACCGTGATTCGGTTGCTGCCTCGATTTCCGCTCTCAAGAAGGCTGGTATACGGCCATCGATTATCGTCGACTGTTCTCACGGCAATTCGCAAAAAATGCCAGAAAACCAAATTGGGGTTCTTCTTGAAACAATAAGGCTCAGAACCGATGCCGACAATCCGCTGCTGCCCCTGTGCGGCTGCATGATCGAAAGCTATCTCGAAACCGGATGTCAGCCTATCACGGCCGATCCTTCGGATCTCAAGTACGGACTGTCAATAACCGATCCCTGTCTCGGCTGGGACATGACTGCGAGCGCTCTGGCCGAAGCGTACAAGCTGCTTGGAGAGAAGCATCATTCCACCGAAATTCATGTTGACTCGTGTTCGCCAGTTCCCCGCCGTTTCGACCGAAACCTCAGTGCTGCCAAGGAAGAAAAATGAGCAGTCTGTTTGAAGATGCCGATTCTAATGAAGTTATTGTGTTTTCCGACGGGGGATGTTCCGGAAATCCGGGGCCAGGCGGCTGGGGTTTTGTTGTTGTGGACGGACGGTCCGGGGCGGGAAATCCCCCGGAAATAATCCGGTCGGGCGGAGAGACAATGACAACGAACAACCGGATGGAACTGACGGCGGTTATCGAAGCGCTCAAGACTGTTCTGGCTTCTTCAGAATTCTCGTCCAGACCGGTGTCAGTGTATACTGATTCCCAGTATGTCCAGAAGGGCATTACGCAGTGGATTTCAGGCTGGAAGCGCAATGGGTGGCGGACTGCGTCCAAGGAGCCGGTCAAGAATCAGGATTTATGGATACTTCTTGACGAACTTGCGCAACAGATTCGACCTCGCTGGATTTGGGTAAAAGGACATGCCGGCATACACTACAACGAAGTGTGCGATCAGCTGACCCAACAGGAAATTGCAAAACATCGGTAAAACCAATGCGGACACTCCGGCTGTATCCGCATTTGCTGTAGACAGCTGTCAGACGGAAACATCTGCAAGTATTTTTTTCAGGGCAGATAGCTCCTCGGCAGTCAGCGTCACTCCTTTTCCCATTTTCTTGTGATCCGGAGACCAGCTTCTGATATCGTATTTCGGCGGGCGTCCTCCCCACGAAACGGTATTCAGTTCGACCGTCCATCCGGTTTTGTTTTCCGACAAAACTCCCATTTTCTCGATAATCTCAAAACTGAAATCGTCAGCCATGTTGTAACCTCCGGCAAAGATATCAAATTATAACATGGAAAGTATTTTTCTTGTTATTTCGAGTTATTCGGTGTACGCTAAATAAAATTCTGTGGAGGAATACATGAAAAAGTCTATAGTACTTGTTTCCGCAGGTTTTCTGGCCGTTGTTTTCATGCTTTCAGCATGTAAGAGCGCTCCGAAGCCTGTTGACGAACCAAAACCTGCCGAGACTCCGGCGGCAGAGACAGTTCCGGCGGAACCGGTCAAGCAGGGAAAACCCATTGATGAAACACTCACAGCCCTTCGCGATCGCGCCGGGGAGCTCAGCAGCGAAACGAAAAAATATGGAATCGATACTTTCATGCCCGATCGCTGGAACGATGCCGAATCCGCACGCAAAGCCGGTCTCGATTCATACGGCATCGATTATGACACATCGAAAAGCGCATTCGAAAATGCAATCGTCCTGTTCGAATCTCTGATACAGGACGCTTTTAATCAAATAGCAGCCGAGCTTGAGGCTCTGATTGTCCAGGCCCGAGCAGATGCTGTTGCGGCCGGCGCTCCGGAATACTTCCCCGACCAGTTTGCCCTGGCGGATGAATCTGCAGAATCGGCACGCTCAAAGAAGAACGACGGAGATCTATCCGGTTCCTATGATACGGCACAGATTGCGCTCATGAGATATCGGACCCTGATAAACGGCATGAAAGCTCTTGCATTGAAGGACTCGGTTGACCGAAATGATTTTGCCCAGTATGCGCCTGAAGAATACGACCAGGCGCATGCCGAATTTGACAAGGCTACAGCTGCGTACGGAACAGCCGATGCTGTTGCCTACGAAGCAAGCATAGAAATGCTCAGGCTTGCATATATCGTCAATAATCAAGGTTTCAAGCAGTGGTCTTTTGAAGAAAAAACAAAAGCCGATGAGATTCGGGCTCTGTGCGATTCAATCAAGGCAGCAAAGGCCTCAAAAGAAGCGTATGCCCGGGCGCAGTCCGCCTATACGAAAGCAGTTGCGTACGGCGAGGCAAATACATGGGAACAAGCATATTTCGCATACACTGATTCTGTCACGCAGTTTGCCTCTGTCTATCAGGAAGTTACCCTGAAACGAAATGCTGCCGATCTTGCCATTACCGCTGCAAAAGCGCGCCAAGAGGAGAGCACCGGTCTTGCACAGCAGGCTGACGAGCTAGCGCCGCTGCCCGAAAACGCAGAAGGCTTCTCCGATGAAGAGTACATACTGGATGAAAATGTCCCCGTGGAGGAAACAAAATGAAAAAAATTGGTTTTGCAATCCTGTTCGCGGTCTTTTTCACTTCGCTTGCCCCTGTGTTTTCTGCCTCTTACGATAATAACGAATTTCAGCGCAAGAGCCGCGCCTATACAAAAATGGCGGAGAGCGCCTACGACGAGGGCGAATACGACGCTGCTGTAGATTATGCGCGTCTGGCAGAAGAAAATGCCCTGCTTTCCGCGCAATATATAGAAAAGATGTTGCTGCGAGCTGATGCGCAAACTCTTTTGTACCGTGCGCATACGAGGCTGACGTGGGCTAAAGAGAAAAAAGCCGACTTGTATTTCCCCGGAGCGTATCAGTCTGCCGCCGAAGCCGTATTTTCCGGCGACGAGCTGTTTGCCGCGGAAGATTACCCGGGAGCCAGGAAGTTGGCGGAGAAAGCGCTCGACTCTTTGTCGGTGATACGTGAAGTTGTTCCTCTTCCGGCGTACTACCGTGTGGAGTACTGGCAGACAACAAAAGATTGTTTGTGGAACATCGCAAAGAATCCAGCGGTCTATGACAACCCGTTTCTCTGGGAGAAGCTGTATGAGGCAAACAAAGACATACTCAAGCAACCGGAAAATCCCAATCTTGTCATGCCGGGCATGATGGTCAAAATCCCCAGCCTCAAGGACGAATATCGCGAAGGCGTGTATGATTCCTCGATCACCTATGAACCTCTGGAATCATTTTTAAAGTAATCCGAGCGTACCTCTACAAACCGTTGTTTTTGTAAGGCGCTCCTGATTCAATCGGGCTTCGGATGCCGGACTGGTATTCGAAGCCCTTATTCTCTTGCGGTATCAATTTGGAATGTTGCTTCCGTGTTTTGCCTGTAAATACAAGAGCAGCGCCGAAGACATCAAACCGTGAATGTAGGGCGGTTTTCCCATTCCGGAGCAAACCTCGGATGATGGAATTCGTTCCATTGTAACGAATTCGTCTTCATCAAGGTCAGTTTTATGCGTATCCGTTAACTGTTCCGCGATAAAAACATGACACCGATTGTCCATTATAGCCGGATTCGGAGAAATCGTCCCCGCACAGGTTAGTACCCCTGCACGATAACCGGTTTCCTCCAGCAGCTCCCTGGCTGCGGCTTCCGCCGGAGTTTCTCCATCATCTATGACACCTCCGGGAAATTCCAGACTCATACAGGATGCACCGTGCCTCCATTGCCAAACCATCAGAAAAGCTGAATCACCAGTAGCCCCATACTGCACCGGAACAACAATTACCCAATCGGCTGCATGGAGTGCATAAAAGTTTCCATCCCTGCCTTCGGGAGACCTGCTGCGAATTTCCCTGATATCGAAGACACGCGTAGAAAAAATCTGTGTAGTTTCTATTGGTTTCCAGATTAACGATGAATGATCCATTTTGCTTTCTCCTCGAATGCGGCTTTGACAGAAGACAATTCCGGTCTTATGGTATAAGGAGAGACTATAGCGCTGCAAGGAGGTTTGGTATGGCAATAATCACAATTTCGCGTCAAATAGCATCCTTCGGGGACGAAATATCGACTGAATTGGCAAGAAAAACCGGCTACTCCTTTATAAACCGGAAAATGCTCGAGAGCGATTTGCTCAAACATGGCCTAACAGAAGACAAACTGCGAAAGTACGATGAGCGAAAACCGGGTTTTTGGGCTTCTCTTGCACGGGACAGAGATGAATATTTTGATTATCTTCGCGAGGCGATATTTGAACGAGCCAAGCACGGAGATTGCGTTTTCATTGGACGGGGCGGATTTGCGATTTTGAAAGATATTCCCGGGTGTTTTGCTGTCCGGCTCATCGGTTCGAATTCCGTTCGAACAGACCGGCTCATGAAAGAATTTTCCTGGACTGAAAAAAAAGCCCAGGCTTTGCTGCAGGAAAGTGATTCGAACAGGCACGGATTTCACAAGTGTTTTTTCAATGTCGATCAGGACGATCCATCGAGCTATAATCTGGTTCTCAATACCGACTTCCTTACACCGGAGAGCGGGGCATCAATAATTGAATATGCGTGCAAGGTTTCGATAGCTGCAGAAACTGAAAAGGATGGTTTGGAAAGGATTGCACAACTATTGCAGGCTCAGAAAATCGTCAATCACATCGTTTTCGATCTTAAACTGCCTGTCCATTTCCTTGAAGCGAGTTCATCGGATTCGGAGATTGTACTCCATGGAGTCGCTGATTCAGCATCGGTGATCGAAAAGGTTCTTGAAGTCGCCAGAACAATGGCGCCAGACAAAAAAATTACTTCAGGAATCAGTATTGTACAGGATTATAAGTCCTATCCTTAAATCCTCAGGGGTGATAGAGCCGGTCTTCACCGATGAGCGTCAGGCACTCGGTGGAGATTTCCCCTGTTTGAAAAAGATAATCAGTTTTTCAAAAAACAGGATGCAAATAGCAATTCCCGTAATGATCTCGATTATGTGAACCAGAGGCAGCAATCCGCTTTTTGGACTCAGTCTGACAAGCTCGATGATATATAAGACCATTGTTGCAGCGATACTTATTTTCCCTCCGGGAGTCGCACGGGTTCTAACCGGTTTTTTTATAAGAATAAAGAGAAGCATGCCTCCTGCCTGAAAAAAGAGTCTGAAAATGATAATCAGGAACAACCACACGGGAAGAAATTCGATTTGGAAGTAAATGATGGATATTAATGCAAGAAGAGCATAGTCTCCGATTGAATCCAGCATTTGTCCAATTCGCGTAATCTGCTTCAGTTTTCGTGCGATAAAACCGTCTGCTGTGTCTGTGAGAAACAGGATGCCCAGAACAATCGGGAAAAGAATCGCTGTTTCGGTTGAAATCAGCGTGCTGAAAATATAATGAACCGTTGGCAGGCTGGTTAACCGGAACAGCGTAATACGGTTTGCCAAATTGATTCTGTCAAGAACAATTCCGGTCTCGAGATCGGAAAAGAGATGCTTTTTTTTGGACAGAACCAGCGCAAGGATCGAATTAAAAACAATATTCAAAAGAATGTACAGAAGAATTATCTGTACAGGGATGCTCTGTACTGAACCAGTGATGATAGTAAAGACGATCTGGACCGCTGTGAAAGATCCAAGGGTCAGAACAATACTCCTGATCATTTTAAAATAGTATCCCTTGACTCTTTCTTTGTCAAACAACATATTAAAATCATGAGAACTTCTGACTTTTTTACAACCCTACGGTTGATCCTTGCACCGATCTTTTTCCTGGTTTTTTGTCTTCCCGATTGGATCGGAATGGGCAGCGGCTTTTCGGTTTTTGTGCTTGTACCCCTGTTTATTTTCATGGAATTCACCGATTTTCTGGACGGATTTTTCGCCCGGAAAAAAAATGAAGTCCGCGATTTCGGCAAGGTGTTTGATCCCTTTGCTGACGTTCTTGCAAACCTGACGGTATTGTTTTGTTTTGTTCTCACCGGGTATATGCCTGCTTTTTTATATGTAATCATTTTATATCGTGAAATGGGGATAACCTTTGTGCGCATGATTGCAAGCAGTAAAGGGGTTGCAATAGGAGCGAGAAAAGGCGGTAAGCTGAAAACTGTTCTATATATAATAGCAGCAGCTTTTTCTCTCTTTATCGAATCTCTAACACGCCTGTCAATTCCGTTTGATTCGGTTGCATCCGCGTTCTCTATGATCGGTTTGTTTTTATATATAAGTGCTGTAGTCGCATCTGTTTTTTCTTTTATAGACTATCTCGTCTGTTTTTCATCAGTTTTACGTTCCGACAAACCTGAATAATTGCCTTTTTAGTAAACTTCGTTTTTTCGGGAATTTTCATACGTTAGGGTACCTCGAAAAACTCGGTTAGTTTTCCTTGGTGCTCTTTCAAAATTTTCCGAGTTTTGAAAGAGCCTCATTCCATACAAACGATGTGGTGTACTCGACTCTTCTAATCATGTTTAGCCTGCTTGACTAGATACTTTCAATTGTGTTAGTTTGATCACCGTTCGTCAGTAGCTTCGGCTGCTCTGCTATAGATTTTTTTCGAGCTATTCTTAAAAAAGACTCGCAAAAAGCAGTTGACAGAGAAACAAAAGCTATGATACAGTCGATTCACTCGCCGCTGGAAAACAGCGATGGGTAACAGAAAATATGCCTTAAAACCGCTGAGGTTTAGACGGCGAACTGGTCTTTGATAATAAAGGGAAGGGAAAGAAGGACGCTATTTGAAGCGTCGGAAATTGTAGGAATACAGTAACCGAAAAATCAAATGGTGAGGTGTTCAAAGCCGAGAACGGCTTTGAACTTGGAGTTTTCTGACGAAAACTCCACGGTTGGCAGAGTCGAAAGACAAAGTCGATTGACGCAAGTGATCGAAATAAGCCGGAGCGCTGCGATTTCTAACGAAATCCAGCGATCCAAATTCCTTATGAATAATAAGGGATTGGGCTCATACGTGATTGTGGAGAACATGCGTGCATGTTCTCCCAGTTAAAGCCGGCGCAAGCCGGGTTTAAACGATATCAGGTCCCGCAAGGGATTTGAGAATATATCATGGAGAGTTTGATCCTGGCTCAGAACGAACGCTGGCGGCGCGTCTTAAGCATGCAAGTCGGACGGCAAGGGTTGTGCTTGCACAACTCCTAGAGTGGCGGACTGGTGAGTAACGCGTGGGTGACCTGCCCTCGAGATGGGGATAGCCATTAGAAATAGTGGATAATACCGAATACGCTCATGACCCTGTGGGGATATGAGGAAAACAGGCTACGGCCTGGCTCGAGGATGGGCCCGCGTCCCATTAGCTAGTTGGTGAGGTAACGGCCCACCAAGGCGACGATGGGTATCCGGCCTGAGAGGGTGTACGGACACATTGGGACTGAGATACGGCCCAAACTCCTACGGGAGGCAGCAGCTAAGAATATTCCGCAATGGACGAAAGTCTGACGGAGCGACGCCGCGTGGATGAAGAAGGCCGGAAGGTTGTAAAATCCTTTTGCTGATGAAGAATAAGTGTGGTAGGGAATGACCGCATGATGACATTAGTCGGTGAATAAGCCCCGGCTAACTACGTGCCAGCAGCCGCGGTAACACGTAGGGGGCAAGCGTTGTTCGGAATTATTGGGCGTAAAGGGCATGTAGGCGGTTTCGTAAGCCTGGTGTGAAATCCTGCAGCTTAACTGCAGAATTGCATTGGGTACTGCGAGACTTGAATCACAGAGGGGAAACTAGAATTCCAGGTGTAGGGGTGGAATCTGTAGATATCTGGAAGAATACCGGTGGCGAAGGCGGGTTTCTAGCTGATGATTGACGCTGAGGTGCGAAAGTGCGGGGAGCAAACAGGATTAGATACCCTGGTAGTCCGCACCGTAAAC
>Ga0116148_1001181_pt1 | contig 29130 bp, 18 predicted proteins | sample AD_UKC055_MetaG_FD_89786 | JGI IMG/M metagenome (GOLD analysis project Ga0116148, IMG submission 89786) | Active sludge microbial communities of municipal wastewater-treating anaerobic digesters from USA - AD_UKC055_MetaG | ecosystem: Engineered > Bioreactor > Anaerobic > Digestate | place: USA...
CCAGGAGCCGGGGTTCTTCCTGCGGTCCATCGAGGACGCCAAGACTCAGCTCGAAGCCCTCCAGCGGCAACAGGAACTGGCCAAGATGAAGCTCCGGATGCTGGAAGGGGCGGTCAACCCCCCGCCCACCACCCAGCCCGCCGCCACCGTCGAAGGCATGCCCACCACCCAGCCCTCCCTGCTGGCCGGCGTGGCTGCGCCCGCAGCGGGCCAGCCCACCACCCAGCCCGCCAACCCGCTCGCAATGCCCGGGCTGGGCAAGCCCTCCCAGGTCAGCCTCAAGCCCAATCCCAATTTCCTGGCCCTGATCAACGAGCGGGACGGACTCAAGGAGAACCTCACCCGCAGCCTGCTGGTCATGAAGCCCGCCCACCCCAAGATCAAGGACCTCGAAACCCGCATCAAGCAGACCGAAGAGCGCATCCAGCGCATGGTCGAGAACAATGAGCAGTACGTCCCGGAGTACATCTATCCCACCGATGTCAACCCGGTCACCAAGCTCATGCTCGAACAGGAAATCTCCTATAACGACGCGCAGATCCAGCGCCTGGAGACCAAGCTGGGCAAGTTCCAGGCCGCCGAGCAGAATTACGAGACCATCAAGCAGGAGTACGAGCGGATCCTGAACCAGATCAAGGCCCAGGAGAACGAACTGAGCAGTTGGACCAAGCGCCTCGAGGACGTCCGCCTGGCCCTCCAGGGCGAAATCGCCAAGCGGCGCAACCACCTGGAGGCCATCCGCCTGGCCGAGCGACAGATCCGCCCCTCGGACCCCTCGTTGAGCAAGATCCTCATGGGCGCCCTGATCGGCGGGCTGGCTTTCGGCGCGGTGCTGGTCTTCCTGGCGCACCTGATGGACCGCTCGATCGGCACGCCCGAGGACGCCAAGCAGTTCGGCGTGCCCGTGCAGGGCATCATCGGCGAGATCATCACCCGCCAGCGGAGGCGCAACCTGCGACTGCGGCGCTGGCTGCTGGCCCCGGTGGTCATCCTGCTGGTGTTCGCCATCCTGGGCGGCTCGGTCTTCAGCATCACGCTCTGGCTGCGGGAGCCCGATGAGTACAATCGCTTCGCCGCCGCCCGCATCGAATACGTCCAGGACCAGGTGGTGTCCCGCGTGATGAGACTCATCGACCGATTCTAACGGAACCCGAATGTACTTGAGTTTCTACAGCCTGAAGGAATTCCCCTTCGCCACCACGTGCGACGAGCGGTTCTTCTACGAGAGCACCGTCCACGCCGAGGCCCTGGCCAACATGCTCTACACGGTCCAGCACCGCAAGGGCATGGTCCTGGTCACCGGCGAGGTCGGCGCGGGGAAGACCTTCGTCGGCGGCGTGCTCGCCGGGCGGCTCGCCCACAACGCCACCGTGGTCGCGCTCAAGAGCCCGCCCCAGTCGGGCAAGCAACTGCTGCGAAGCCTGGCCAACCGCCTGGGACTCAACGTAGCCCTGTCGGCCGACAAGCTCTGCCTGGTCGACCAGCTCGAACAGCATCTGCTTCGCCTCCACGCGCGGGGCAGGCTGGTGGCCCTGATCCTCGACGAGGCCCAGGACCTCTCCCCCACCTGCCTGGAAGAGATCCGCCTGCTGTGGAACTGGGAGCAGAACGCCCAACGCCTGGTGCAGATCGTCCTGACCGGGCAGCCCGAGCTGCGACAGAAGCTGCTCGAACCCCGCTGGGAACCGCTCCGCCAGCGGATCGTCCTGAGCTACCACCTGGCGCACCTCACGCCCGCCGACACGGCCGCCTACGTCCGCCACCGCCTCCGCGTGGCCGGACAGGGCCAGGCCCGCGTCGAGTTCACGCCGGAGGCCCTGGCGGACGTCGCCTTGGCCACCGACGGCACCCCCCGATTGATCAACGTACTGTGCGACAATGCCCTGCTGGTCGGATACGCCAAGGGCCTGCATCGCCTTGACCGCTCCGTCGTCGCCGAGGTCGTTCGCGACATGACCTGCTGGAGCCTCCGAACCTCTGTTGCCGCCCAGCCGGCACTGGCTTCAAGTCCAACATAGGAGTACCCCTGTGGCCAACGTATGGGACGCAATCAAAAAGCATCAGGCAGAGCAAGAGCAGCAGCGAGCCGCCGCTGACCAGGTCTCCGCTGAGACGGAGGCGGCCCCGCGCGAGGCCTGGCGCGTCACGCCCGCCGCCGACGCGGCGCCCGCGCCTGCACCTGCACCGGCCTCCCAGGACGCCAAAGCCCCCGCCCTCCAGGCGCCGCCCATCATCCAGTCCGTCGGCGCCGCAAAGGTCATCGGGCACAACGGGTCGTTCTCCGAGGTCCTCGTCACCCACCACGACCGCGGCGGGCGCATCACCGAGGAATACCGGAGCCTCCGAACCCACCTGCTGGCCCAGTACCCCGACGAACGCTTCTGCCTCCTGATCACCTCCGCGATGGCCGGCGAGGGCAAGACCGTCACCGCCGCCAACCTGGCCATGGTGATGGCCGAGCGCATCGACCGCAAGACCATCCTCGTCGACTGCGACCTCCGCAAGAAGAAGCTCACCGCCATGCTCGGCTGCAAGCAACAGGCGGGAATGGCCGAACTGCTCCAGGGCAAGGCCACCCTCCGCGACGTGGTCGTTCCCACGGTCTATCCCAACCTGTTCTTCCTGCCCCCCGGCAACGCCGCGGGCAACGTGGGCGAGCTGATGGGCCGGCCCGAACTGATGGAGATCGTGGGTGAGCTGCGACGCAAGTACGACTACGTGCTGTTCGACACGCCCCCGATCAACGTCGTCAGCGACGCGGGCATCCTGAGCAAGGCGGCCAACGAGGCCCTCCTGGTCGTCCGCATGCACCGTACGCACAGGGAATCGGTGGACAAGGCCCTCCGTCTGCTGCACGCCACCAACGCCAAGCTGGTCGGGCTGGTGCTGACGCATCGGCGGTTCATCATCCCCAGCTACCTGTACCGCTACTCGTAACCCGGGAGGTCAGGCGTACGTGCGGTGACGGGGTCAGAAGGACGGACAGTCGTGACAGAGTCAGGCGCGCCCAGAGCGAAGGACGAGCAGGCCCAAGCCGACGGGACGGCCCAGGTCGCCCCGCCTGGCTCGACGCGAGCCTGGCGGCGACTGCTGCCCCCGCTGGTCCTGGCGGCCCTGGCCCTGACCCTCACCCTGCCCGGCATCGGCCAGGGAGGATTCCGGCATAGCGACGCTTCCCGCCACGCCATGGACGGCGTCTTCGTCCACGATTTCGTCCAGGATCTGCCCCGCTCCGCGGCCAACCCCATGGACTACACCCTGGGCTACTACGCCCAGTACCCCGCCTTGGGCATCATCCTGTATTACCCGCCCTTCTTCGCCCTCGTCGAGGCGGTCTTTTTCGCCGTCTTCGGCATCAGCCCGTTCACCGCCCGCCTGACGGTGGTCTTCTTTGCCGCGGTCGCCGCGGTCGGCGGCTATCGCCTGCTCAAGAGCCTGTTCGATCCGCGCGTCGCCTTCGTCGCCGTCGCCTTGTTCCTGTCGCTGCCCCTCGTGGTCTTCTGGTCCCGCCAGACCATGCTGGAGATGCCCACCGCAGCCATGGTCCTGGCGTCGATCTGGTTCTTCCACCGCTACGTCGACCTGGACCGCCGGCGCAGCGCCCTGTGGACCGGCGTCTTCGTCGTCCTGGCGGTGATGACGAAACAGCCCGCCCTGTTCGTCCTGCCCGCTTTCGCCCTGTACGCCCTGGCCCGCCGCAAGTGGGGCATATTCCGCCACTGGCAACTGTACGCAGCCCTGGCGCTGATCGCGGCTGTCCTTGTGCCCTACTTCTTCCTGACCTTCCGGTACGCCCGCTACCTGACGGCCACCGTCTTCACCCCCGCCTCCGGCGCCGGAGGGGCCAAGGCCGCCAGCGAACTGCTGGGCCGGTTCGCCTCCGTAATCACGAGCTGGGAGCAGGCCCTGGGGCCATGGCTCCTGTGGCCGTGCCTGGCCTGCGGGCTGGTCTGCCTGGTCTGGGAGATCGTCCGCCCTCGCTGGAGCGGGACGCATCTGCTGGCCCTGCTGGTGGCGTGCTACCTGGTCCAGAGCGCCCTGCTGGGCGCGCGGGTCGGGCGATACGTCTTCATCATCCTGCCCGTGCTGGTGACGTTCCCGCCGCTGCTGCTGACCCGCCTGGACCTGCTGCGCCGGGCGCCGGTCCTGGCGGCGGCCTGCGCGGGCGTCGCCGTGGCGGCCGTCGTGTCCTTCCTCCAGCCCATCAATGTCATGACCGGACACCAGCAGGCCATCGCCGAACTGGTCCGCCGCAACGGCGGCAACAAGCTGGTCCTCTTCGAGGGCTACTGGGACGGCGACGCGGTCTTTTTCGCCCGCCAGGCCGACCCCAAGCGACACCTCTACGTGCTCCGCGGAAGCAAGCTGCTCTACAGCTACGCCAGTTTCCCGGGCAGCCACCAGGTGGTCCGCGTCCAGAGCCACCAGGACGTCCGCGACCTGATCCGCTCCTGCGGCATCCAGGCCGTCGCGGTCGAGAGCCGCGACGTTTATGCCGATAACAAGAACAGCGGCGACCCGCTGATCCAGGTCCGGCGGATGCTTCGCGAGGTCCTCCAGGACACCGAGCGGTTCGAGCTGATCGCCAGCAGCCGGATCCACACCCGCGCCGACCGCGGCGACGGGGCCGACCGGCTTGACGGCGCCGACGTCCTGGTCTACGCCGTCCGCGATCCGGTCCAGCCGCAGGCGGATGACCTGATCATCCCCATGACCGGGCTGCAACTGGCCATCCGCGTGCCGCTCAAGAACAACAGTCCGCCCACGTTGGTCAAGCTGCCGCTGAAGGACGGTCCATGAACCTGACGGTGATCATCCCGGCCCTGAACGAGGAGGCGACAATCGGCGACGTGATCGGCCGCCTGCCCCGACAGATCGCCGGCGTGGACCGCGTCGAGATCGTCGTCGTCGACGACGGCTCCAGCGACCGCACGGGCGAGATCGCGGCAGCCGCCGGCGCGCTTGTCGTCCGCCACCGCCACAACCGGGGCGTCGGCGCCGCCTTCCGCAGCGGACTGGCCGCCGCTCTCGACCGCCAGGCCGACATCGTGGTCAACATGGACGCCGACGGACAGTTCAACCCCGCCGACGTCCCCGCCCTCATCCAGCCCATCCTCGACGGACGGGCGGACATGACCACCTGCACCCGCTTCGCCAGGAAGGAACTCATCCCCGAGATGCCCGCGATCAAGAAGTGGGGCAACCGCATGATGTGCCGACTCATCAACCGCATCTGCTGGAACTCCCACTTCACCGACGTCTCCTGCGGGTTCAGGGCCTACAGCCGCCAGACGGCCATGCAACTGACCCTCTTCGGCGACTTCACCTACACGCAGGAGAGCTTCATCGACCTGGTGGCCAAGGGCGTCCAGATCGAGGAGGTCCCCCTCAAGGTCCGCGGCGTGCGGGAGATCGGAAAGAGCCGCGTCGCCTCCAACCTCTGGGCCTACGCCCGCCAGTCCGCTATGATCATCCTGCGGGCCGCTCGCGACATCAGGCCGCTGGCCTTCTTCGGCTCGATCGGCGCGATCCTGCTGGCGATGGGGGTCCTCTGCGGCGGGATCGTCTTCGGCTGGTGGCTGGCCACCGGGCAGACCAGCCCCATCAGGAGCCTGCTCATCGGCTCCGGCGCCTTTCTGACACTGGGCTTCCTGAGCATCATGCTCGCCCTGCTGGCGGACATGCTCGGGCGCCAGCGCAAGCTCGTCGAGCAACTCCTCGCGATGCACCGCGACCGGCGCCGTCAAGACGCGGACGGGCCCGATCGAGGTGGGGCATGAGGATTCTGGTCGACCTGGGCCACCCCGCCCACTTCCACCTGCTCAAGCACGCCATCGTCCATCTGCGCCGCGACAACGACGTCGTGGTCGTCGCCCGCCAGAAGGATTGCCTGCCGGACCTGCTGGCCCAGGAGAACATCCCCTTCCACCTCGTGCCGCGCCGCGGCCTGGGGCTGGCCGCCCTCGGGGGCGAGGCCCTGCGGGCCCTGGCACTGGGGCTGCGACTGGCCTGGCGGAAGCCCTTCGACCTGCTGATCGGAAACTCCATCGTCATCGGCCCGCTGGCCCGCATGACCGGCGGCATCTCCGTCGTGTTCAACGAGGACGACTGCAGGGCCGTCCCGCTCCAGGCGTTCCTGGCCTACCGCCCGGCCCATTACGTCGTCACGCCCCGCTGCCTGAAGTTCGAGAACTACGGGCTCAAGCACCTGACCTACGGCGGCTACGAGGAGATGGCCTACCTGCACCCCAACCGCTTTCGACCCGACCCGAGCGTCCGCGGCGAGCTGGGCCTGGGCGACGGCGAGCGGTTCTTCGTCGTCCGCCTGGTCGCCTCATCGCCCACCACGACATCGGGCAGAAGGGCCTCAGCCACGCCCAGGCGCGCCAGATCGTCGACCGCCTGGCCCGCGAGGGCAAGGTCTTCCTCAGCGCCGAGTCCTGCGTCGACGACGACCTCCGCCCCTTCCTCCTGCCCACGCCGGCTTCGCGGTTCCCGCACGTGCTGGCGGCGGCCGACCTGGTCGTCGGCGACAGCCAGACCGTCACCGCCGAGGCCGCGGTCCTGGGCACGCCCGCCCTGCGATGCAACACGTTTGTCGGGCGGCTGGCGTACCTGGAAGAACTGGAGCACCGCTACGGCCTGACGAAGGGCTTCCTCCCCAACCAGTTCGACGCCCTGATGGCCCAGTTGGAGGCGTGGCTGAGCCAGCCGGACCTCAAGCCCGCCTGGCGGGCCAGACGAAAGAAGATGCTGGCCGACAGCGTCGACCTGACCGACTGGATCCTGGACCTGCTCCATCGCCTGGGCCTGCGGCAGGAAACGCACGGCGCCAGGCCCGGCTGGGCGCCGGTCGCTGCGCGGTAACGCCCGATACGCGAATTCGGCGGTGACGAAGTAGTTGGACCAATCGAGTGACACGCGATAGATCCATCGTGATGCTTCTGGGCATACCCGGCTTCCAGTCGATATCGACGGACGTCGTGTCGGGCAACCTTGTCTCGGCCCTTCGCGGCAGTGGAATGCGGGTCTCGGAAGTGCGGCTGTCCGCGCCGAGCGCACTGAAGTGGATCAGGCCGCGATTCGTGGCCGAGTTCATGCTGCGCTACCTGATGTACCCGGCCTGTGCCCGTCGGACCTATCGGCGATACGGCGATGCGCCCGTCTACTTCATCACCGATCACGCCAGCGCGTCGATCTCGCGGAGCATTCCCCCGCCGGCGAAAGTCATCGTGCTGGTTCATGACCTGGCGAGCATACTCCCCCCAAGCGAACTGAGGTATCGCCCGACGTGGAAGAACCGGCTCATTCATGTCCTGGGCGTGCTGTTCAAGAAGCCCGGGATCATGCGGGCGGACCACGTGTTCACGGTGTCGGCGGCAATTAAGGAGGACATCGTTCGCCGTCTGGGCTATCCAGCCGAGCAGATCACCGTCATCTACAACGGTGTGGACGCGGCGACATTCGCGACACGGGACAAGAGCGACGCCAGAACAGAACTGGGACTCGAGCAGGCGGGGCAGTATCTCATGACGGTCACCTCCCCGGCGGCGCGCAAGAACATGCCGTGCCTGATGCGAGCGATGCATCAACTGGCCGCGGACTTCCCGGGGCTGAAGCTCCTTGTCGTGGGCGGCCTGGACGCCGAAGCCCTGCACCTGATCGGGGAGTTGGGCCTGGGCGATCGGATCATCCGGTATCGCAATATCAGCGACGACCAGATCGCCGCCCTGTATGCCGCCGCCGATCTGTACGTCTTTCCGTCCTGGTATGAGGGATTCGGCCTGCCCGTCGTCGAAGCGATGGCCTGCGGGTGCCCGGTCATCGTCTCGGACGACCCCGCGCTGGTGGAAGTCGCCGGCCCGGCCGGCCTGTCCTTCCCCGCGAACGCTCCGGAGAAGCTGGCCGACGCGGTCCGCACCGTGCTGTCCGACCCGGCCCTGCGAGACTCGCTTGTGCAGGCCGGGAAGCGGCGGGCGGAGGAATTCACGTGGACCCGCACCGCCCAACGCGTGGAGGCCGCCCTGCGAGAGCGATTCGTCCCGCAGGCCGCCGCCGACCCCGGCGACGAGTCCCGGGCGGGGACCATTCGAAAACCGACGGCAGAATCAGAGCAATAGGAACAGCCGAGACATGGGAACGGCTCCCTCCAAACTCGTGTCCATCATCACGCCGGCCTACAACTCGGCCGCCTGCGTCGCCGAGACCATCGCCTGCGTCCTGGCCCAGACCTACGCCGACTGGGAGTGGATCGTCGTCGATGACGCTTCGAGCGACCAGACGCCCCAGCTCATCCAGGCCGCCGCGGACGCCGACAGCCGCATCCGGCTGATCCGCCTGGAACACAACACCGGGCGGGCCGCCTGCGGGCGCAATATCGGCATGGCCCAGGCTCGCGGGGAGTTCTTCGCCTTCCTGGACGCCGACGACCTCTGGGAGCCGTCCAAGCTCCAGGTCCAGGTCGACTACCTCCGCGACCACCCCGACGTCGACGGCGTGTGCACCTGGTATGACCTGTTCGGCTACGAGCCCGCCGTCCGCTCCACCCTGCGGATCATGAACCCCAATCCCCTGGTCACCCGCCGCGACTTCCTGGTCGGCCTGCCGATGCAGACCTCCACCGTGCTGTTCCGCCGCGCCTGCTACGACAAGGTCGGGCCCATGGACGAGGACCCCCGGCTGGTTATCGGCGAGGACCACGAGTTCTTCGCCCGGCTCATCATGAACGGAACCCTCCACCGCATCCGCGAGGTGCTCACCCACTACCGCCTCTCGCCCCCCCACGGCTCGCTCAGCGCCATCCACCTCCTGCCCACCGGCGTCAAGAGCCTCAACGTCATAGAGATCTTCCGCGAGCGCGGCTGGATCACCCCCGCCGAGATCCGTTTCATGCTCTCGCGGAACTACTACTCGCAGGCGGCCGACAACCTCATGATCCACCACGCCCCCTTCCGGCGCCTGCTGGCCCGCTCCATCCTGGCCGGCCGGCCGCCCGCCAAGGCCCTGATCATGTTCGCCCTGTGCTTCCTGCCCGCCTTCATTCTCCGCCCGCTGCTGGGCAGCCTCCAGCGCCTGCGCCGGCAGGCTACGCAGGCTAGCGAACGCGCCGGATGACCTCGCCCAGGAGTTGGATGACCCTGGCGGGGGCGAACAGGTCGAGCAGGGAGGCCGACTTGAATCGCGTGCTCAGCGTCCCGCGCTGCCAGCAGTCATAGAGCGTGTCGATGGCTTGCTCAACGGCTGTGCTGTCGCGGCAATCGACGGCCAATCCCCCGCCGTGCTCGTTCAGCAGGTCGTTCAGCGTGCCTGTCCGTGGGGAGACCGCCAGAATGGGCCGTCCGATCTGTGCGTAGTCGATTACCTTGGAAGGCAGGAAGATGCCCTCTTCCAACTCCGGCTCGATGACAGCCAGCACCGTCCTGCGGGCCAGGTGCTGCGGCATGTCCTCGTAGGGGCGGGGCGGCTGGACGTCCAGCAGGTGCTCCGCCCCGGCCTGGCGGGCGCACTGCCGCAGCAGGTCCTCATGGTCGACCATGAACCGCAGGAACGGCGCCGCCAGTCCGCGCCGCTCGGCGAATCGCCGAGCTCCCTCCAGCAGCACCCGCGCGTCGCGCGGCGGCTTGAGACTGCCGGCGTAGCAGATGGTGAACTCGCCGCCTTCCGGGGGCGTCGCCGACGGGCCCGCCATCGCCACGTGCGGAATGGTCGAACTCTTGCCCTCCATCGCCGGCCACTGCGCCGCCATGTACCGGCGCAGGCGCTCCGCCGGAAACGTGTGCCACGACGCCCGCCTGGCCACCGCCCGAAAGAACCGCCCGATCCCCGGAGCGAGGGGCGCATCAGGCCCGTTCCCGTACGGCACGGGGAACCGCACCATCGGGTCCGGATCGTTCCAGTTGGCGATCCACGGGAGGTGAGTCCGCTGGCAGACCCCCAGCGCCGCCAGGTGGGCGTCGGCTGGGTGCGAGCGGGACAGCACGACGTCGTAGTCCTTCCGACCCGCCAGCTCGATGGCCTTTCGCATAGCCGGCAGGGCCCAGCGAGCCCCGTAGATCTGACCCGTCCGAACGGCCGCTCGCGCGGTGGTCCATACCTTGTTCCACAGCGTGGGCGCCACCGTGGGCACCACGTGAATCCGCTCGGCCAGCTCACCCCACACCCCTGTCCGCTGCGGGTACCAGGAGACGATCTTCCCCTGCGCGGTCACCACGTCCACGTCCCACCCGCCCCGGACCATCGCCAACGCCAGCTTGGCGTTCACCATCGCTTCCGGATTGGTCGTCGGAAAGCACGCCGGGGCGATCATCAGACATCGATAACTGGTTGAATCCATTCCTCTACGCCCACTCTACGGAGTCTGCTGCTCTGCCCGAAGCCCGGCTATCCGTTCCCGCAACACTCCCGCGGACCGATAGGCGGACTCGCGCATGGCGGGGATGACGCGCGCCAGGTGAGCCCGCACCGCGGACGCCTGGGCCAGCAATGACTGGACCTTCTCCACAAACACGTCCGGCGCAGCCTGTTTCCAGGAAAGCACCCAGTCCAGGTTCCCGAAGATGTCACGGTTGATCCCGATGGCCTTCGCGCTGTACGACACCGACAGCGTCGGAACAAGCGAAGACAGACTGCCTATGGTAGCGTGCGTGCGCGCACCGGCAAAGGCGGCCAGCCGCGAGATAATGAACTTGAGTTCCCTGGCCGTGTAGGCCTTGTCAATCAGCGTGATCCGGCCGGAAGGGCCGCCCGTCCGTTCCAGGACGCGCCGGAGAAACAGCAGATCGTTGCAGTCCGGCGTAAACACGTGGGGGACCAGAACGACGGGCATGTCAACCGCCCGCGCGACCGCGCGAACGATCCCGGCCACCTGGTCCGTCCACGACTCGAGGTCTCCCTGATAGCGGGCGATCAACGACGAGAAGTTCAGGCCCACGCACGGCTGGCGGAGCACGGCCAGACCCTCCTCGTCCAGGTCCAGTTCCCGGCCCTCCAGGGCGAACGCGGGATCGGCGACCCGGCACACGTTCTCCCGCACGCCGAGGGAATCCAGGTATTCGACCGTCGCGCTCTCGCGGGCGCAGATGAGAGTGAAGCGCTTGAGCTGCTCGCCGGCAAACCGTTCAAACTGCGGCTCCTTCGAGAACGGCCCGATCGTCGCCCCCCACAGGACGAACGGCCGGCCCGCGTCCAGCACCGCCTGTGCGATGCTGAACTGCCGCGTCGGAAGCCCGTAGTCCAGCGTGAACAGGTCCCCTCCGCATTCCAGGACGACCGAGGCATCCGCCAGCAGCGAAAGCACCGGCTCCTGGCCCCGGCCAACGAGTTTGCGGAACTGGTAGGCGAACCAGCCCGGGGAGTACCGCCTGGTCAGGGCCCACGGAACGACCGGGAACCCTTCGATCGTGCGAGGTTCCTGCGATCTGGACAGCCCGTGCAGGTACGAGGCGTGGATGAGGCGGCAGAGCGGAAACTCTCTCTGGAGGATGCCCGTCGTGCCCACGGCGATGGCCTGGCACCCGCGGTTCAGGACCGTGCCGTTTCCGTGCAGCACGAAGAGTGGGGAGTCATCCATCTGTTCTTCTCCAGAAGAGGCACAGTCGCAGGGCCGAGCGGATCAACCGTTTCTCGTCGTCCCGCAGCGCGTTGAAGCGCCAGGCCGCCAAGGCCAGCAGCAGCGGGTACAGGCAGGCCGACGCGACCAGCCGGATCGGGATGGGCATGGGCGCCAGCGTCAGCACCCCCAGCGGGGCTGCCACGGCCAGCGACAGCGCCAGGCTCGCCGCCAGTTCCCGCCAAGCCAATACGGCCGACAAGGACACGTTCACCAGGCGGGCCATGCGGACGGTCAGGATGCAGACAAACAGGGCGTAGCCTGTCCAGACGCCGACGGCGGGGCCCACGAAGCCAATCCACGTGCCGCCGCCGGCCCAGGTCAGGAGGATCCCGACAACCGTGCTGACGACGGCCCCTATGCCGGTGGCGACGGCGATCTCGCGGGTGCGCCCCTTGGCCCGGAAGATCGAACCGAAGGCGGCCACCTGGAGCGGCAGCAGGGCCAGGTATACGCGGAAGACCCACGCGCTCTGCTCATAGGCCTGGCCGTACAGCAGGATGATGAAGTCGCGCCCGGCCACCAGGAAGAAGGCGAAGCAGGGAAAGACGACCAGGCTGCACTTGCGCATCCCTTCCTGCCACAAGGCCAGGGCCTCCGCGTCCTGCCCCTCGCTGACCATCTTGACCATCGGCGGCAACGTGGCCGAGGTCATGCTGTTGACCACCACCGGCACGACGGGAAGGCTCAACGCCCCCACCGCATACAAGGCGAAGGTGCCCGGGTCGCTGAACGCGGAGGCGATCAGCTTGTCAAACTGTAAGACAATCGTGTAGGCCATTCCGGTCAGGTACAGCGGATACGTGTACCGGAACGCCTCCGCGATCAGGCCGCGATCCAGGTGGAAGCGCCCCCCGCCCGAGAGGGCGAAGGCATGCACCAGGGCCGAGACCGCTACCGCCGCCACGAGGATCACGTGCCCGGTCAACACAGCCGCCAGGCTGCCCCCCGTCGCCACCACGCCCACCGTCACCGCCGCCTTGCCCACCGCGCCCAGCAGGCTGTACAGGGCCGACCACTGGGCCGCGTCCATCGCGATCATGTACACCTGCAGCATGGCCAGCACGCGGTCGAAGAAGGGAAGCAGCGCCAGGATGTGCAGCAGCGGGACCAGGTCCGGGTTGTTGAAGCGCTGCGCCGCCAGGTGGGCCCCGAGCGAGAGCATCAGGCACATCGCCCCGGCCACGAGCGTTTCAGCCAAGAGCGACTGGGCCAGCAGCGGGCGCCGCACGGCGGCGGGGTTCCTGGGGATCAGGTAGAGGAGGTACGTCTCCAGTTCGGCAGCCAGCAACGCCGCCAGGAACACGTAGAACGCGGTGGCCTGGCGGAACGTCCCGTACTCGGCGCGCGAGATGAGGCGCACAAGGATGATGCCTACCACCAAGGTGGTGGCCTGCGTCATCGCGTTGCTGAACATCAGGATCGCGGCTCGGTTTCGTAGTCGCATACGCTCAAATAGGAGGCTGGCGCCTGCCCCCCCTGCGCGGCCGTACCCTTTTGTTCTATCGGATATACGATCGGGCAACTTGGGCTCTCGTATGCCCGCGGGAGCGGGCCCCGCCCTCCGAACCCGTCGCGCAACAGCCCGCGCTCCCGCCAGGGGACAAGCTCCTCGTCTAAGGCCAGGACTCTGCCGCTGCGCCCTGGAAAACGCCGCAACGCAGGGCGCCAACGCCAGGCGCTATTTCTTCTTCGTCCTGGGTCTCTTCTGTTCGGTCTTGCCGAGCATGAACTCCGCAACCCGGGCGGGGTAGCCCTGCTTGAGCTGGGCCACCGCCTCCATGACCGGCTGGATGAGGGCGTCGTCGGCGTTGTCCAGGGCGTTGATGGCGGCCAGGCGGACCATCTCGTTCGGGTCGCTCAGGGAGGCCTTGAGGGTGTCGAGGGCGCCCTGGGGCTGTTTGAGCCCGCACAGCAGCGCGGTGGCCGCGGCGACCCGGACGCTGGGGTTGTCGTCCTTCAGGGCGGCGCGAAGTTCGCCGGCAGCCGGGGCGGCCTTTTCGCCCAGCGCCCACAGGCCCACCGCTCCCCAGTACCGCACGCCGCTGTCGGCGTCCTTGAGCAGGGCGACCAGCTTGGGCAGGTTGTCGGCCTTGCGCTGGCCGGCGAGATCGGATGCCTCCATCAGCCGTTCGAGGTTGGGCGCGTTCTTGGACCGCATCATCTCGAAGATGGTCGAGCCTTCCGCCCTTCGCATCATCTCCGCCTCGCTCAACAGGCAGGTGTCGCGGATGTCGAGCTGCCAGTCGCGCAGGGCCTTTCGCATGCGCTGGAGCGTGTCCTGGCAGGCGGGATCGGCGGCGAGGTTCTTCACCTCGTACGGGTCCGCTTGCAGGTCATACAGCTCTTCCTGGGCCCGTGGGAGGAAGAACGCGCTCTGGGCCGCGTTGCACTTGCCCGCGCGGAACTGGGCTTCCCAGTCCGGCATGGCCGGATTCTTCCACAGGTAATTGAGGTGCTGCCCGTAGGGCAGGTGGGGGTAGTAGTTGCGGATGTAGCGGTAGCGCTGGTCCCGGACGGCCCGGAAGGCGTCGGGGCGTTCGTCGGCGCGGTCGCGGAAGAGGTAGACGTACTGGCGGGGCGCCTTGGCCTGCGGGCCCATGAACGCCTCGCCCTGCATGTTGGCCGGGACGCTCACGCCCGCCAGGCTCAGCAGCGTGGGCGAGAGGTCCACGAAGCTGACCAGGCGGTCGCTCCGCGTGCCGGGAGCCGACGGGGCCAGGTGCTGGTACTTCTTCGGGAAGCGGACGATCAGCGGGATGTGAGTGCCTCGCTCGTGCAGGAAGCGCTTGGACCAGGGCATGACCCCGCCGTGATCGCTGTAGTAGAAGACGATCGTGTCGTCGGCCAGGCCGGCCTCTTCCAGCTCGCGCAGGCGCTGGCCCACCTGGGCGTCCAGTTTCTCGACGGCGTCGTAGTACAGGGCCCACTGGCGGCGCATGACGGGCGTGTCGACGTGGTGCGGGGGCAGGACGATCTTGTCCGGATCGGTCACCGTCGAGTCCGGCGTGCGGTGGGTCGAGGACTCGTGAGAGACCGTCAGGTTGAAGATGGCGAAGAACGGCTGGCCCGCCTTGCGGTTCTTGTAGTGGGCCTTGTTGCTGCATTCGTCCCAGGCGGACTTGGGGATTCTGGTGTTGTAGTCGGTCTTGGAGTTGTTGGTGCAGTAGTAGCCCGCCTCGCGGAGGTACTCGCTGTAGGCGCGGACGGTGTCGGGGATGGCGTTGCCCGACCGCATGGGCTGGGTGCCCAGCGAGCAGGCGTAACAGCCGGTGATGAGCGTCGAGCGGTTGGGGGCGCAGATGGGGGCGCTGGCGTAGGCGTGCTCGAAGACGATGCCTTGCTTGGCCATCGCGTCCATGTTGGGCGTGCGGGCCAGCTTGTCCCCGTAGCAACCCAGGAAGGGGCTGTTGTCTTCGCTGGTGATCCAGAGGATGTTGGGACGGTCGGCGACCTTGTCGGCAGCGCCGCCGCGGGCGGTCAGCGAGGCGACGGCCAATGCAGCCGCGGACTTCAGAAACTCTCGACGATCCTGTTGCATGATGACTTCTCCCGGAATAACTCGCCATAGAGGACACAGGGGCCACGGAAACCGACAATAGGAAGAACGACACGTTCACGCAAGCGCACAGGAGTTTTGGAAAGAACAAGGTCCGGCAGGCGGCCGCTCCGTGCCCCTACCCCTGCCGAGCCCTCTGAGGCGGGCTGCTCGCCGGAGGGCCCGGCGCGGGCGCCGGGGCCGCGTATGCGCAGGGCGTGCCTGCCGGTGAGCAGGCAGGCGCAGAACCGAGGGTCCGGCGCGGTCTTACGCGCGCTGCTCCCTCGGGTCCTGGGCCCGCTGTCCGCCGCCGCCCAGCAGGGTGTTCACGCGCTCCACCAGCGCGTCCAGGTCCACCGGCTTTTCCAGGAAGTCCGAGACCGGCAGCCAGTAGCTCTGGATGTCGTTGACGCTGAAACCCAGCGGGAATCGCTGGTTGATGGCGGTCAGCATCAGGATCCGCACGTCGCGGAAGGGGGAGTCCTCGCTGCGCATCCGCCTGGCCAGCCCGAAGCCCGCGGCGTCGTCATGGGGGAACATCACGTCCAGGACGACCAGGTCGGGGCGGCGCTTCTCCATGCTGGCCAGGGCCTGGTCGATGTCGGTGCGGACCTCCACCTCGTGCCCCGCGTGGGCGAGCACCTCCGCGGCGGCTTCGGCGAAGTCCGCGTCGTCGTCCACGATCATCAGGTAGGCCATCATGCGTCTCCTTGTGCTTGGGCTGCCCCGTCGGGGGGCGGGAACAGCAGTTCCACTCGCGTGCCCTCGCCCGGGCGGCTGGACAGGCGGACGCGGATGCCCCAGGCATGGGCCACCTCGCGCACGATCGCCAGCCCCAACCCGGACGATTGCTTGTTGTGCTCCACCGCCTGGGGCGTGCGGTAGTACTCCTCGAACACGCGTTCCAGGTGCTCGCGGCTGATGCCGATGCCGTCGTCCTCGATCCTCGCCCGAGCCCGCCCCCCATCGGTTCCGCACCACACCCGCACCGTCCCGCCCGGATGAGAGTAGACGACCGCGTTGGACAGCAGGTTCATCAGCAGCATCTTCACGTGGTCCTCGGGCGCGACGATCCACGCCTGGGCCAGGTCCTCGTCCACCCGCACCGACCGCTCGGAGCCCGCCTCGCGCACCTGTCGCACGCACGCGCCCAGCACGTCGGCCAGGTCCAGGCGGGCCACGTCCGGGCGCTGCGAGTCGTTGCGGAGGTTGGCCAGTTGCAGCATCTCCTGGACCTCCAGGCTGAGCGAGCGGCAGCGCCGGGCGATGCGCTGCACCACGTCGCGCCCGTGGGGCGTGAGCGGGCCCCCGTAGCCCTTGAGCAGGAGCTGGACGTTGGCGTGAATGGTCGCCAGCGGGCTCTTCAGCTCGTGCGCGGTCCGCAGCATGTGACGGGTCTTCTCCCGCTGGGCCTGCAACAGGCAGCGGTTCGTTCCGGCCAGCTCCGCGTCGCGCCGGCGGACCTTGTCGGAAAGGTGCATGGCCATGTACCACACGACCAGCCAGACGCTGATGGCCGACAGGGCGTTGCCCAGCAGCACGGCCGGGCGCCGGCGGATGTGCAGGCCCAGGTCCGCCTGGTAGAGGCTGCGCGGTTCGAGCAGGCCCTGGTCCTCGGCCGCCAGCAGCGACGCGTACAGCAGGCACGCCAGCAGCGTCACCAGCAGGCTCGACGGCATGGCGAAGAAGATGCACGCCAGGACGACGTGAAACAGGTAGGCGAAGGGAATGTACGTGGTCAGCGGCCCGGCGAAGTGCACGACGCCCGTCAGCACCAGCATGTCGCAGATGATCTGCAACCACAGGGCGGGCACGATCTGGTTGTAGTCCTCGCGCCGGCGAAGCCGGCGGGCGTGGGCCAGGAAGCCCACGTTAAGCACGGCCAGAATGCCCGCGCAGGCCAGGGCCCAGTCGGCCGGCTCGACCAGGCCCAGCCGGCCCAGCACGCCCTCGACGCGCCCGGCCAGACCGTAGGCCGCCAGGATGCCCGTCACGATCCACCGGCAGTGGCAAAGCCAGGCGAGATAACCGAGCTGCATCGGCTCGCTGAGCGCGAAGGTGCCCTCGCCTCGCAGCGGCCGGGGCGCCGCCTGAGGCTCGCCGGGCGACAACTCGACCCAGTCGTCGACGCCGGCAGTCGAGATATGGGGGGCCTGCGTCATGCTTCCGCGGTAATTATTGCCCTCCAGGCCCGACTTTTCTCGGCTTCTTTGCGCCCTGTCGTTCAGTTTCGGCGCGGGCCCTCGCCCCGGCCGAACTTCTTCCGATGACGTGGACGACAGAACAGTCCCCTTGACGGTTCGCCCGGCGGACGTGGGAACCGCCGTTCCCGTTCGCTCCCCCCGTGCGGGCGCGGGCTTCCTCCAAGACGTCTGCGGCGGCGCCCGTCACTGGGGAATAGCGATCTGCCTGCCGTCCTCCAGGCGGGCCTGTCGCATCTTCTTGAGCTGGAATTGCGGCACCCGCGTCTCCTGCCGTCCGTAGATGCCCAGCTCGCGGATGGCCGGCGACTGCCCGTAATAGTCGGTGATCTTCAACTCCAGGCTCTTGCACGCCGTCGGCGGCAGAGAGACCACCAGCACGTTGTCCGCATAGCGAGCATCGCGGACCGTCTTGATGATCTTGCCGTCAGCCAGAACCTCGAATTCCTTGGGAGCATAGCTGTGCTGCTGAAAACCCAGGATCGAAATCGCCGACACCGTCTGCCCGTCGGCGAACGTCACGACCAGGCGGTAGAGCTTCTTGCCGTCCTCTTCGTCCCAGTACGTCGCCGCCTGGCCGTCGATAGCCGCCTGGTCGCCGTGAGAGGCCCCGTCCTTCTCGATGTTGTCGGGGCTGGTGGCCTTGCCCAGCGGGGCCAGGTTGGCCGCCACGGCCACTCCCTTGGTGGCGTCCTCGACAAACTGGCGGGCCTTCTTCGCGATCTCGCCCTCGGTCGCGCCGGCCAGCTTGTCCATCGAGACCTTGACGGCGTTGGCGTCCACGGGGAACAGGGCCTCCGCCAGGCGGAAAGCCGCCGTCGCCGCCTCCTGCGTCAGGGCCTTCTCGCCCGCGCACGCCACCGCCAGCTCGAGCGTCCTGGGGTGCGGAAAGGTCGCCATCTGCGCCAGCACGAGCTTCTTGTCCTCGGCTCGGCGCCCCGCGGCCCAGGCCTCTTCGTACAGCTTGACCGTCTGCTCGGCCGAACGATCTGTCGGCAGGGCGATCACCCGCAGCAGCGCCCGCAAGGCCAGCACGCGGTAGACCTCCTTCTCGTGCTCGCGGGCTATCGCCAGCAGGTCGTTCGCGGCGGCGGCGTCCGCCCAGTCCGCCAACGCCCGCACCGCCGCGTCCTGGACGCCGGCGTCGGCGTCCTTCAGCGCCGCCCGCACCGCCGCCAGCGCTTTGTCGCCGCCCAGGCGAGCCAGCGACCGCAGCAGCGCCGCCTTGCCGGCCGCGTCGGCCTTGGCCAGGCCCGCCAGCAGCGGCGCGGTCCGCTGATCGCTGTCGGCGATCCGCAGCGCCACCGCCTCGACGGCCTTGGCCGCCGACTGGCGCACGGCGTCTTCCCTGGCCTCCACCAGCAGGCCCACCAGGGCCGGCAGGGCCTGAGGATCGCTCAGCTTGCCCAGCGCCGCCAGCGCCTCCGCCCGCACCGCCGCGTCCGGATGCTTCGTCTCGGCCAGAATGGCCGACGCCGCCTCGCCCGCGTTGCGGGCCACCAGCACCCGGATCAGCTCCACGCGGACCGCCGGCTGGGCGGACTTCATCGCCCCGACGATCGCTTCCGTCACCTTCGCCCCCGCCAGGTCCACCAGGCTCGAGCGGGCCGCCTGCGCCTGCTCGGCGTCAGCCGCTTGGATCGCTTTCAGCAGCACCCCGACCGCCGACTCGTCCCCCGCCCTGCCCAGCGCCTTCAGCGCCGCCAGGCGAACCGCCGCGTCCTCGCTCGATGCCGCCTGCGCCACCGCGCCGGCCGCCCGAATCTCTCCCCGCCGCGCCAGGATTTCCAGCATCGCCAGCGCCGCAGCCGACGTGGCCTTCGGCAACTGCTCGCCGATCACCGCCGAGGCCTGGCCAGCCGACAACTGCCCGAGAACCTCGACGGCCGAGCGCCGCTTGTCCGGCGAGTCGCTGGCCAGCCACGACGCCAGCGCCTGCCGCCCGCTCTGGCCCGCCGTTCGCACCAGGCCCGTCAGGGCCGCCGACTGCACCTGCCTCGCCTCTGCCGCCAGCAGCGCCTGGTAAATCGCCGCCGCCTGCTCCGCCTGGCCCCCGGCCGCCAGCCGGTCGGCCACCCGCAGCAGCGAGTCGCTCGCCTGGCCAGCCAGTTCCGCCTTCTTCACCGCCGCCAACAGCGCCTCGGGCCGCGCCTGGCACAGCTTGCCCGCCGCCGCCGTCGCCGCCTGCGCCACCGCCGCGTCGGCCGAAGCGATCAACGAGAGGATCTTGTCGAGCGATTCGCCGTCGCCCCGGGCAGCCAACGAACTGATCACCTCCGCCAGCTCCCTGCCCTTGAGCCTGTCCATCGCCGCCCGCAGGGCCGCCCCCGCCTGCGGGGCGGGGCAGGCCTCCAGCGCCTGGCGGGCATAGAAGTGAAATTCCGCCTGACCCAGGCCCGCTGCCAGCACGCCCACCTCGTCGGCCGTCCCCACCACGCCAAGCTGCTGCATCGCCCATTGCCGCGACTCGACCGTCGCCGACGCGGAACCCGCCAGCTCGGCCAGCGCTTTGCGCACCTCCGCCCGCTCGCCCTTGCCCGCCGAAGCCTGAATGGCGGTCTCGGCGTCCTTCAGGGGCTGGCGCGACTGGCCGAAGCGGTACTGCGCCACCGCCTTGAGCAGGTCCCGGAAGCCCGCCTCCCCTGCCGCCAGCGCCGCCGCGCTAGCGGCCGCCCCGTAAAAACCCACGGGGGGCCCTCCCTGGACTTTGGCGCCCGGCAGCGCCTTGTCCGCCGTCCAGTAGATCGCCTGATGCATCAGCCGGCGGAAGCTGGCGTCGGTGTACGCCTGCGGGCCGTGGCCCAATTGGATCGAGCAGACCCGGCTCTTGCGGTACTGGCGGGTCCACACCACCGGCTTGTCGCTGGTGGGGTCGTCGCAGGTCATCAGCACGTGATTGTCCGCCTCGAAGACCTGGCGGATGTAGGTCTCGTCGTGCAGCGTGAAGTCCTGGATCCCAGCCAGGATCGGATGCTTGGCGTCCTCCACGTGCACCTTCATCTGCACGTCGTGCTTGTAGCCGCTGCCGCCCTTGGTCGTGACGTACTTGACGCCCGCGATCTTCTGGTACTCGGGCCAGGCCTGGAAGGCGGCGAAGTTGTGATGGAACGGGATGACGCCCACGCCCTTGTCCAGCAGGGCCAGGAAGTTGGCCTGCTGCTTGGGCGTGATCTTCTGCGTCATGTTGTACAGCACGATCACGTCGTGTGCGAAGTTCGACACGTCGTCGAAGACGGTCGCGTCGGCCTTCAGGTTCACGTACGTGACCTCCAGGTCGGCAAAGTCGAAGAGCTTGGGGAACGTCTTGGTGTCGTAGGCGTGCCCGCCGGTCAGCACCAGGACCTTGAGCCTGGGCGGCGCGTCGGCAGCGGACAGGGACGGGCACAACAGGGCAAGCGTGGCCAGCAGGATCAACGTGCGTTTCATGTGGAAGTCCTTTCGACATGCGGTTTGCGCCTGGCGGCGGCCTTGGTGCCGCGCGTGCGTGCCGCACCCTGAGTAACGCATGATCCCGGCGTTCCTTGAGGCGTTTCCAGGCTGCCTGCCGACGAATCTTCTCGCGCCGCTTGTCTTGGACAGGCCAACCCGCTAGCCTATGACCGAAAGGAGATGCCCCATGCAGGTCTGGCGACTGAAGGTGATGGGTCTGGTAGGGGCGCTGCTGGCGCTTGCGCCGACGGGCGCCCGGGCCGCGGAACCGGGGGCGGCCTCGCAACCGCCCGACAAGCCTCGACTCGCCATCGCCGATTTTTCCATCACGGGCGACGTTGGCATCGCCCAGGCGGGCAAGGCCGTCTCCGAGCTGCTGGTGACCGAGGTTTCCCAGGCCCGCTATCGCGTGATGGAGCGCTCGCAGCTGGAGGCCCTGCTCAAGGAACATCAGGTGACGATGGCCGAGCTGGCTGCCGAGCCGGGCAAGCTCAAGGGCAAGCCTTTCAGCAACGTGCGGTACCTGCTGGTGGGCTCGGTGATCAAGCTGGGCACGCTTTCCGTCTCCGCCCGCGTGGTGGATATGCAAACCGGAGAGGTGACCGCCAAGGCCCGCGTGTCAGCCGAGGACGCTCGCGGACTGCAGAACGCCCTGACCGCCCTGGCCCGCGAGCTGGGAATCAGCGACGGGGCCGTTCCGGCCCCGTCGTCCGAAGCGCTGACCCTCGTGTTCTCGGCCAACGACCGCGGCATCGTTCGCCGCCCGGGACAGGAGCCCGCCTGGTCCGGATACCTCCCCGCCCGGCTGACGGGCCTGCGGAGCGGCCCGCTGGCTCTGGAGTTCATCCCGGACGTCGAGGTCAAGACGGGCGCCCGCGTCTGTCTGGTTCAGAAGTGGCAGGACCTACCTGCCTCCACCGTGGGAACGGTTACGGGCGAGTACGACAGAAAGGCCGAAGGCTACCCCGTGCGATGGGACGGTCAGACACAGTCCGTCCTGGTCAATCGCAGCGCCTTCAGCACGCTGGAGAAGGGCTCGCCCGTCGCGCTGCAGGTGGACTTGACCGGCAAGCAGGGGGTGGTGAACGCGACCTACCTGGCCAAACCGGTCGTGGAGAAGGGCCTGGCCGCCGAAGCCAGCGCACTGCCCACGCCCGCCCTGCGCAAGCAGTCTTCGCTGGTGACGGCCGCGATGGGTGCCACCGGCAGAGCCATGGAGCGGGCGACTCTCGGGGCGAGAACCGTCAAACTGGCCAAGGGAGCGTTTTCTTCCGAACTCTCCGCCCGGCAGCGGGGGTTGCGGGTGGGAACGTATTGCGTCATAAACGACTTCGTCACCTTTGTCGACCGAGTCCGGCTGACCCTGGACGACTCGCCGGCCGTCTCGCTGGACAGCCGCGAGTTCGTGTATGCCGGCGAGCGCCTGGACGAAAGCCTGGCCACGATCGAGGGCCTCAAGGCCCGCCTGGGCCGCCACGGCGTGGAACTGGTCAGCCACAGCTTCCACGACAACGAACCCATCGCCGAGGCCGTCGTCCGCCTGCCGGCCGGCGAGGTGATTTTCTGGGGCGGCAACGAAGACCAGGTGCCTCGCGTCCCGCTCCCCAGGCTGGGGGAAACCTGGATCCTGCACGACAAGACGTGCTTCGTGGTCGACTGCTCCGGCTCCATGCTCGATGCGTGGGTGCCCGCGGTCAAACTGCTGGAGCGTTCCATTGACGCCCTGCTGAGCGAACAGGAATTCGGCGTCCTTCTCTGGTCCAAGGACCAGCCGCGGGAATTGAACGCCGCCCTGCTCAAAGCCAACGACGTTAACAAGTCTAAGGCCAAGGCCTTTCTCAATTCCGTCCGCCCGAGAGGGACCACCGATCCCCTCCCCGCCCTCCAGCGGGCTGTGACCCTGCTCAAGGCCGCCGGCGCGAGCAGCGCGGGAATATGCCTGATCACCGACGGCCCGCTGGCCGAGGTGAAGAAGGCGATCGAACTCCTGACCCGTCTGGACCCCAAGAAGGAGATCGTCGTTCACACCTTCCTGCTGGGAACGGGCAGCGCACAAGGCCGCCGCGACCTGGAACGACTGGCGGAGACCTTCGGCGGGAGCTTCACGCAACTCAAGGTGGAGTAGCCTTACGGCTTCCACTCCAGCACGCCGGCCGGCTGGGGCTCGCTGTCCACCGGCGTCTCGCGGTCGCCCTGGCCGGACCGCTGGACGAAGACGTGGAACACCCCGTCGCGCCGCCACAACTCGCGGTCGTAGTTGGGCTCGCAGGCCCCCAGCGAGTGGTCGGTCAGGTCGCGGGCCTGCCACGTCCCGCCGGGCAGGTTGTCGCACCACAGGGCCCGCAGGCGCCCGCCGTGCTCGTTGTCGCGGGCCAGCAGAAAGACCCGCCCGTCGGCGCCGGCGGCGACGGCGGGACGGGAGACCTTCGTCCTCCGCGAGCCGGGCCCGGTGGTGAAGGGCGGCGGGCCATTCCGCGTGCCGGCCTGGTAGGTCTTCCACCCGCCCTCCTCCAGGCGGATCACCTGGAACTGCACCGTCGTGGACCCCTCCGGCTGCCAGTACGTCGCGATGACCGGGCGGTCCCGATCGTCGGTGGTCATGGTGGTCTGGTTGATCAGGTAGCTGTTCTGGGGCACGCCGACGGCGACCTCGGCCTGGTCCTCGGTGATGGGCAGGCGGTAGGCCGAGCCGTCCGAGCGGGTCCACGTCTTGCCCTGGTCGCCCGAGCGGGCGTAGCAGACGTCGTGGTTGGTGGCCACGTCGGGCGTCTCCCGCCAGCACCACGACAGGTGCCACGCGCCCCGCGAGTCGATCGCCAGGCGATTGGTGTAGGCGTTGTTCTTGCCGCGCCCATCGATCAGCGGGTGCTGCACCGCGCTCCACCGCCGCGTCTTGACGTCGAAGCGGTTGAGCATCGTCCGCCCGTTGCCCGACCCGCCGTCGCGGTACAGGAACATCAGGTCCCCGTTGGCCAGGCGGAAGAACTCCGGGTAGCACACGCGCTTCTCGTCCAGGCCGGTCATGGGCATCTTCTCGGTCAGCTCGAGCGAGCCGGCCTCGCGGGCCTGCACGTAGCGCAGCGGGTGGTTGTGGTGGTCCCAGGAGACGTGCAGCACGCCCGAGCCGTCCACGCCCAGGCTGATGGCGTTGTGAGCGTCGCGGACGTTGCCCGTCAGCTCCGTGCGGCGGACCTGCCACTTGTCCTGCCCGAGCGTCCGCTTGGCGAGCATCACCCGCGCCTCGCCGTCGTACCAGGCGGCGTACTGCGTCCGGCCCAGCGTCGTCACCGCCTCGGTGCGGAAGATCACCGTGTTCACCCCCGTCTTGGCGTAACCCAACCCCAGCGGGACGATCCGCGGCGGGGAACTGGGCGCGGTTGCGGGCGTGGGCGTCGGCGGCACGGGCAGCGCCAGGCGCACCACGATCGACCGCTCGAAGTCCGGCAGGGTCAGCTCACCCTTCTTGACGGCGGCGGCGCTCCAGCGGTTGGCCCACGGGTCGTACACGCGGGCCGACGTGACGCCGCCCGGCGCGTGCGGCGCCAGCGAGAGCGTCAGCCCGCTGCGACGCGGCGGGGCCTTGTCCTCAGCCAGCTCGCTCTTCCAGTCGTTGGCCTTGTCGCGACACCAGGCGATGAGCGTCCGCCGGCCCTTCAGCAGGTAGACGCGGAGATCCGGATGGTCGATCTGGATCGGCTGGAAGCCCTCCGCCGGGGGGTCGAGCCCGTCGACGGCGGCGGCGAAACGCCCGATCTGCCACCACAGGTCGTTGGCGTCGACGTAGCGGTCCCAGTGCCAGCAGTGCCCCGACCCCGCCGCCCCGGCGAAGAACGGGGCGAACAGCACGTCGTGCAGGATCGAGCCGGCCTTGTCCTTGGCGTAGAGCTTGAACGGGCCGGTGTGCCTGGGCTCGACCGCGCCGCTCTCGGCCAGCAGGACGGGCTTGCGCAGGCTCGGCGTTTCGTTCTGGACCGCGAGCAGCTCGCGGACCGCCTCCGCCGCCAGCACGTCCACCGGGCCGTGACAAACCTCCAGGCGGGCGCCCAGGTCCAGATAGCGATGCACCTGGGCGACGTCGTTGCCCTCCATGCTCGCCAGGCGGCGATAGCCGGCCCGGATGCCGTCGGTGTCGAAGCTGCCCAGGCTCTGCATGGCCAGGTGCCGGGGAAACAGGCGGCGCAGCTCGCCCAGCATGACCCGCGTCCAGTCCATGTAATCGCCCGGCCCGCGGATGGCGTTCATCTCGTTCCACAGCTCCCAGCCGAAGACAGCCGGCTCGCCCTGGTATCGCCTGGCCAGGAACTCGAGCTTGGTGACGAACTGGCGGCGGGCCTCCGCTGAGGCCAGCCACTCGCGCATGTCGCCCGCCAGCCCGCCGCGCGAGCGGTGGTGCAGGGCCTTGAGGGCCCACGCCTGGCGGGGGTTAGCCGGGTCGATCTCGCGGAAGTGCTCGATGCACATCTTCACGCGAATGCCGTGGCGCCGGGCCAGGGCGAGCATGGCGTCGATGTTGGCCAGGCGGGTCGTGTCGAACTGCCCGGCCCGCTCGTGGTCCACGTCGTAGAAGTCTCTGCTCAGCCAGACGCGAATGTAGTTTCCTCCGTTGGCGCCCAGCTTGCCCATCCATCGTTCCAGGCCCGCCAGGCGTTCGGCGTCGTTCCTGCCCGGCGGCGGGCCGATCAGGTTCAAGCCGATCGGAATGTAGCTCTTGCCGTCGGTCGTCTCGAAGTACCGTGCATCCCGCGGGCTGACCCGCACCAGCGCCGCAGCCTGCTCCGCCGTCGCCCGCCCCGCCGCCAGCGACACCAGAACCGTCAGGAGGATTCGCTTGATCTGCATACGTGGAAGAACGCGGTTGCCACCGATTTTGTTGAGGGTCCATGCCGAAGCCCCGGAGCGCCTTCGGCGGGCTTTTGTCCGGAAACCCGGCGCCCGCCCCCCGCCGACCGAATTGCCCCCCCGCCGCGCACTTCCTATAATAGCAGGTTCCCGGTCCCCCGATCGGCAGAGAGGCTCGAACCATGCGTGGACTTGCACGGACGATCGTTTGGACGCTGTCAGCGGCTGCGACGCTGTCGGCCGGCGTGGCGCTGGCCCAGCCGGCCCCGCCCGCGGGCAGTGCGGCCAGTCAACCCGCCCCGCCCCAGCCGCCCAAGCTGAAATTCCCCCTCGGCGACGACGCGGTGGTCCTGGAACTCGACCAGCGCTACGTCAACTCCGTCTGGGGCTTCTCCTTCCGCCCCCCGGTCAACACCCAGCGGGCCGTCGACCCCGACGTACCCTCTCGCGTGAACTGGTTCCGCGTGCAGGACAAGACCGGCGCCCTCATGTGGACCCTCAGCGTCAGCCGGGTCAGCCTCGAAAAGGCCCCCGACGACCAGGCCAAGCTGGCTGCCGCCCTGGCGGCTGAACTGGGCCGGCAGGAGAACTTCCGCGTCGACAAGCACCAGGTCGCCCGGGCTGCCGGCATGACCGTCATCCACCTTCGCGGGCGAAGCGGCGTCAGGTTTCAGCGCCAGAGCTGGCTGCAAACCGCCCCGAAGGAGTACCTGGCCTTCCGCCTCGGCGGGCCCGATGAAATCGCCGACAAGCTCGACAAGCTCATGGACCTGTGCCTGGAATCGGTCCAGCTCGGCGAGTCGGCCGGCGCCGCCCGAAAACAGACCCTGACCGCCGGGGCCAAGTTCCTCGACGGACTGACCGCCGACCGGGTGGCCCTGTCCATCCGCCCCGAGCCGCAGTGGTTCCTGCTGTCGTACCAGGGCAAGAAGGCCGGCTTCACGCGGGTGGTGGAGACGGCCAAGACCCTGCGGTCCATGGAAGGCTACGCCGTGCGGAGGTGGAGCCTGATCGAAATCCCCAAGACGCCCGTCCGCCTCAACCGGAGCGAGAGCTTCGTCTCCAACGACCGCAAGTACGAGCGGTGGCGCGACCAGTGGCAGACCGGGTCGGGCAAGACCGCCGACAACGGCGCCGAGGACGGCATGCTCCACGACGGCGTCCTCATCTGCGACGTCGACCCAGGCGGGGGACAGAAGGTCCTCACGTACGAGTACCGCCTCAAGGCCGAGGCGGAGTACTACCTGCCCCACGCCGTCGGCTGGCTTCTGCCCAGGATGCTGGACCTCTCCAAGAGCGGCTCCTGCGCCTTCTGCACCTACGCCGGCGCCCGGAACGTCTTCGAGATCCGCACCGTCACCGTGGTCGGCCCAGCCGACGTCACCGTCGGTTCAAACCAGGTCCGGGCCACCAAGGTGCTCGACTTGCCCTCCGACGACGCCAAGCCGTCCACCGCCTACTACTCCGCCAGGGGCGAGCTGCTCCGCCTGGAGTCGCCCGACGGGCTGGTGATGGAGGCCTCCGACGCGGCAGCCGTCCGCAAGGCCTACCCCAAGGCCGACGCCATCGTCAAGGCGCTCGGACTGTAGGGATTCTCGATTGCCGATTGCGTCCGGCCCTGCCGTCGACTAGAAAGTAGCCTTACCCGAAGGAAGGATGGATCGTGCCCGAGACTCAAGAATACGACCTGATCATCATCGGTTCCGGCCCGGCCGGCCTGGCCGCCGCCCTCTACGCCGCCCGCGACCGCTACAACACCCTGGTCCTGGAGAAGAACGCCCTGCCCGGCGGGCAGATCCTGTTCACCGAGCGGATCGAGAACTATCCCGGGCACGAACGGATCAGCGGGCCCGACCTGGTCGAGACCATGCGCCGCCAGGCCGAGACGTTCGGGGCAAAGCTCAAGATGCAGGCCGGCGCCACCGCGATCCGTCGCCTGGACGACGGGCGGCTGGAGGTGGAGGTGAACGCCGGCGAGTCGCTGCACCGCGCCAAGGCGATCATCCTGACCCCGGGCAGCGACTACCGCCGCCTGGGCGTCCCCGGCGAGGAAGAGATGCGCCAGGCGGGCAAGGTCAGCTTCTGCGCCACCTGCGACGGGGCGTTCTACCGCGGCAAGCACATCCTCACCGTCGGCGGGGGCAACACCGCCGTCGAGGACACCATCTACCTGGCCACCCGCTTCGCCGGCAAGGTCACCATGGTCCACCGCCGCACCGAGTTCCGCGCCCAGAAGGTGCTGGTCGAGGAGCTGAACCAGGCCGCCAAAGACAAGGGCATGGACATCAAGGTGCCCTACGTGCTGGAGGCCATCGTCCCCGCCGCCGACGCCCAGCAGATCGACCACGTCGTCCTGCGAAATCTCGACACGGACAAGACCGAGCAACTCCGCGTGGACGGCGTGTTCCTCTTCGTCGGCATGGTGCCCAACACCGGGTGGCTTCGCGGCGTGGTCGAGATGAACGAGCACGGCTACATCGCCTGCGACTGCACCACGCTCAAGACCTCCGCGCCGGGGATCTTCGTCGCCGGCGACTGCCGCCAGCAGGCCGCCATGCAGCTCGCCACCGCCTGCGGCGACGGCGTGGTCGCCTCCATGATGTTCAAGGAATACATCCGCAACCCCAAGACCTGGCGCAAGACCATGCCCGAGGAAGGGGCCGTCGAGGGCTGGTAGCTCCAGGACCGGCCCTCAATGTCCCGTTTTTCCGAAAAATCGACCCGCGGCGCCTCGACGCTCGAAACAGGCGTAAGCCGTTTTCCTGCAATTGGTTGCAGTCTTATCGCGTAATCGCGAATACTGGGAAATCTGCGAAAACCAGGCGCGCAAACGGGACATCTTCACCCGAAATGGGACATTCCAGCCGCCGATCCAATCACGCCGTGATAGTTGGCGGGGAGCCGGGCCCGCCGCGCTCGCGGCTGACACGCCTACTGCTTCGCCGGAAACGCCCCTGGCTCCCGGTTACAGCACCGCCACCTCGAAGTCGTCCTCGGCCGGCAGGGTGTCTGTCAGGCCGGCGACCACGTTGCGGGCGGTGCTCGGCGCCGCACCGTCGCGATACCGCGTCAGCATCGTGATCCCCGTGTCCGCGACCAGCCCGAACGCCGCGTCGCCGTTGTCCGTAGCCACCCCGCGGAGGATCACCGTCCCCATCGACGGACCCGCCACCACCGAGTTCGCGAACACCCCAGCCGCCCGCGAGATCATCAACATCCGGATCGCCGGCGTCTGGATCCCCGCCAGCGGTGCGGCGAAGTACTCCGCCGCCGTCGCGCCCGCGCCGGGCATCCCGGCTACGCCGTCCAGCACGCACGCGTACACGCCGCTGTCTCGCATCGAGCCGATCATCGCCGTTCCGATTCCCCCGCGAGTGCGAACCAGGCCGCCGTTCATCTCGCCCATCACGTAGAACACGTTGACGGACGAGCCGGCCCTGTTCTGGCCCGTCAGCGCCAGGTTCCCCGTGAAGTCGCCGCGGCTCATGAACATGCTCACGTTCTGTGCGGTGAAC
>Ga0116148_1001189_pt1 | contig 29090 bp, 21 predicted proteins | sample AD_UKC055_MetaG_FD_89786 | JGI IMG/M metagenome (GOLD analysis project Ga0116148, IMG submission 89786) | Active sludge microbial communities of municipal wastewater-treating anaerobic digesters from USA - AD_UKC055_MetaG | ecosystem: Engineered > Bioreactor > Anaerobic > Digestate | place: USA...
ATGTTCAGCATGGCCGCCGACGGCAGCGACATCGCCCACCTGAGCTTCCACGAGACGCACGAGTGGCACCCCAGCGTGACCAACGACGGGATGCTCGTCTACACCCGCTGGGACTACGTGGACCGCGACACGAACGTCGCCCACCACATCTGGACGTGCTATCCGGACGGCCGCGACCCGCGGAGCTTCCACGGGAACTACCCGCAGAAGCGCGAGGGCCGCCCGTGGATGGAGATGCAGATCCGCAGCGTGCCCGGCTCGCCCCTGTTCGTCGCCTCGACCGGCGCCCACCACGGGCACGAGTTCGGCTCGCTGGTGCTGATCGACCCGCGCCTCCGCGACGACAACGCCATGTCGCAGCTCGTCCGCCTCACGCCTGACACGCCCTTCCCCGAGGCCACCAAGGGCGTCTCCATCGCCTCGCTCATGCGCTACGGCACCCCCTGGCCGCTCAGCGAGCAGGACTTCCTCTGCGTGTACGACCACGCGGCCAAGCATCACGGCATCTACTGGATCGACCGCCACGGCAACCGCGAGCTGATCTACCGCGACGCGAAGGTCCCCTGCTACGCCCCCATCCCGCTGCGTCCGCGACCCACGCCGCCGATCCTGAGCGAGCAGTCCGGGCGGATCGCCCAGGGCGCCAACGCGGCCGACACGCCCAAGGCCACCGTCTCGATCGTCAACGTCTACGACAGCGACTTCGACTGGCCGGCCGGCACGAAGATCCGCTCGCTGCGGATCGTCCAGGTCCTGCCCAAACTGACCGCCCCGCCGAACCAGCCGCGCGTCGGCGTCGCCCAGCAAACCAACGCCCGGCAGGTCCTGGGCACCGTCCCCGTCGAGCCCGACGGGTCGGCCCATTTCCAGATCCCCAGCGGCAAGGCCGTCTACTTCCAGGCACTCGACGAGCACGGGCTGGCCGTCATGTCCATGCGGTCGGCGGCCTACTTCCAGCCGGGCGAGAAGCTCACCTGCCAGGGCTGCCACGAGAGGAAGCTCGACACCCCGCCACCGGCTGCCAAGGTCCCGCTGGCCCTGCGACGGGCGCCGTCGACCATCCAGCCGGAGGTCGAAGGCTCCAACCCCTTCAGCTTCACCCGGCTCGTCCAGCCGGCGCTGGATCGCAACTGCGTCGCTTGCCACAAGGAGAAGAAGGCGGTCGACCTGTCCGGACAGGTCGGCGGGCCCAACGGCTGGACGCGGTCTTACGCGGCGCTGGCGGCCAAGTACGGCTTCTATTTCGACGTCACCAACGGGTCGTTCAACGGCGCCCGCGGGGGCAGCCGCACCACGGCGGGCAAGTTCGGCGCGATGGCCTCGCCCCTGATGAAGTACCTCGACGCGAAGCACCACGGCGTGAAACTGTCCGCCGAGGACTATCGGCGTTTCACCCTGTGGCTGGACCTCAACAGCGAGTTCCTCGGCGCCTACGAGAAGGTGGCCGAGCAGGCCCGCGGAGAGGTGGTCCAGCCGTCGCTTCAGTAGCCGTTGCCCTCATGGGCGGTTCGCGGCGTATCGGTCTTAGGACCGATAAGGCTCTGTCTTCTGCGTTATGCTCTGTACTATGCGTAGCAAAACATTTCTGCTGTTGTCGGCCTTGCCGTTGCTGCTTCCCGCCTGCCAGTCCTCTACGCCGGTCGTGCCCAGGACGTTGACCTGGGCCGAGCCGCCCTGGCCCAACCCGCCCTCCGACCTGCTGGAGAAGGCCCGCTGGGAGTACAGCGTCGACGGGGGCAAGACGTACGCCCCCGCCGTCGCCTCCACCGTGAAGAAGGACCGCACGCTCCGCCTGACGGGGCGGGCGAGATTCGACTACGACCACGCCGAGGACGTTCGGGCCCTGCTGCTCACCTGCCCCGTGCCGCGGAAGTTCTCCGGCAGCGCCAAGCTCAACGCCCAGTCGCTCAAGGGGCCGATGAAGGACATGCGCTACCGCTCGATCCCGAACATCTCGCCCGGCCTGCTCCGCCCGGCCGGCAACGAGATGACGGTCTCGTTCGAGGTCGCGTCGCCCGTTTCTGCCCCGAACACCTTCACGCCGACTCCGCCGGTGATCTTGCTGGCCCTGGAGGCCGAGCACCTCCGCTTTGTCAGCGGGCCCGTCCTGGGCAGCTTCGACGACAAGACCTTCTCCGTCACCTGCCGCACGAACCTGTCCGCCGACGTCGCCGTCTGCCGCCGCGCCGGCGGCGGCGAGGAGGTCGTGCTGGCCCGCGGAGGCGACGTCGGACTCATCCATCGCCTCCAGGCCCCCATCCCCGCCCGGAGCGACGATCGAGCCCAGTATTTCGTCCGCGCCCGGCTGGGCAGGACGACCATCCGCCAGCCGATCGTCCCGCCCGCACCCGTCGGCCGGACCCTGCGGTTCGTCGCCCTCGGCGACAGCCGCACCCAGCCCTGGTTCTGGGCCGCGGTTGCCGACGCCGCCGCCCGCCACAACCCCCAGCTTGTCATCCACACAGGCGACATGGTCTCCTCCGGCAAGGAGGAGAACGCCTGGGAACCCGAGTTCTTCGCCCCGGCGGCAGGGCTGCTGGCCTCCACGCCGCTGTACCCGGTCATCGGAAACCACGAGGGCAAGGCCCAACTCTACAATGAGCTCTTCCACACCCCCACGCCCGACGGTCGCGGCCGCAACTGGCACCAGACGATCGGGCCGGTCCTGCTGATCGGCATCGAGGGCACGCAGGACTGGTCGGCCGAGTCGGAGAACATCCAATGGCTGGAGTCGGTGCTGGCCGGGTCGAAGGCGAAGTTCACGTTTCTGGTCACGCACTATCCGCCGGCCTCGTCGAGCAAGCACGGGCGGGTGGAGAGCGACGGGCAACTCCGCGAGAAGACGATGCGCCACGCGCGGGAGGTGATCGTGCCTCTGCTGGAGCGGGCGGGCGCGACGGCGGTCATCGCCGGGCACGACCATTGCTACGAGCGGAGCGAGACGCCGGGCGGCCTGACGCTCGTCACCACCGGAGGGGGCGGGGCGCCGCTGTATCCGCAGATCAAGGACCCCGCCGCGCAGAACCCCTGGACGCGAGTCTTCCACAAGGGCTACCACTACTGCCTGTTCGAGGCTGACTCCGAGCGATGCGTCCTGACCGTGTTCGACCTGGACGGGAAAGTGCTCGACGCGCGGACGTGGACGACCGACCGGTGAATGTCGACCGTTGACGAGGGAGTGCCGACAACCGGCGGGAGAAGCCCTTCATGGGCCGCCCGGCCCGCGATTTCGGTAATTCCCGCGGCTGCGATCTCCCCATGGCTTCGACGGGCAGAGCGGGCTCAGGCTTGCGATTCCCTTGCGGGCGGCTATTCTGATAGCGGAACAGGAACTGGACGCTGAATACTGAAAGCATACTTGTCATGACTGATCCACAGGACCAAGAGCGAGAATCGGACGCGATCGAGGCCGAGGGCCGGCAGGCGTTTCACGATCCGGCGGAAGAGGGGGCGCCCGGGCCGCAGGTCGACGCCGCGGGCGAGCGCGACCTGTCAGCCGTCATCGAGTCGTGGGAAGACGTCCCGCCCCCGACGGCCGACACGGAGTCGGGCGAGGCCGAACGCCCCGAGGACATCGTGTCCACCGAGGTCGTGCCCACGATGGAGACGGCTGTGTCCGCCCAGGAGATCGCCGACGCCGAGGCCTCCGCCGCCCGCAGCGACGACGACCGCGAGCCCGAGGATCCCGAAGCCGCCGTCGTGGAGGCCATCCTCTTCGCCAGCGACTCGCCCGTTCCGGCTTCCAAGATCTCGCAGGTGGCCGAACTGAGCGGGCAGAAGGCGGTCAACGCCGCGGTCAAGCGGCTGAACGATCGCTACGCGTCGATCGGTGCGGCCTTTCGCATCGAGGCCATCGCGGGCGGTTACCAGTTGCTGACCGTGCCTCGCTACCACGACGTGCTGACCAAGCTGTTCAGGACCAAGAGCGACTCTCGCCTGAGCCAGGCCGCCTTGGAGACGATGGCGATCGTGGCCTACCGTCAGCCGATTCTGCGGGCGGACATCGAGGCCATCCGCGGGGTGGCCAGCGGAGAGATCCTCCGCGGCCTGATGGACAAGCAACTCGTCAAAATCGTCGGCCGGGCCGAGGTGCTCGGCAGGCCCATGCTCTACGGCACGACCAAGCGGTTCCTGGAAGTGTTCGGACTCAGCAGCCTGGAAGACCTGCCCCGCGTCGAAGAACTCCGCAGCGGCGCCAAGGAGCCGGCCGCCAAGCCGGCGGAAGCCAAGGCCGCCGAGGCCCAGCCGGAACCGGAGCAGCCGGCGCAGCCGTAGGAAGCAGCGAAGGTTCAATAGAGGAACGTACACGTTCCAATGTTCAAATCAGAAACGGGTTCGACTTGATCATTGAGACCTGCCTGCCGGCAGGCAGGATTGAGAGTTCGACTGTTGAACCTTCTCTGTTTCTTCAGAAGTCGAAGATCGTCTTCCGCCCATGGTCCTTTGGCAGTTCGATGCGTTTCCGGGTCGTTCGGGCCGGCAGCGGCTCCATGGGGGCGGGCTGATCCGGCGGCAGGGGCGTGGTGATGTCGATGTCGGGCTCGACCGGCTTGGACGGACGGACGGGCTGGATCGGCTCCATTTTCGGGTCGTCTTTGGGCTGGCGCTTCGGCTCGGGTCTTGGCTCAGGCCTGGGTTGCGGCTGGGTCGGCTCGGGGCGGACCTTCGGGCGCTCGGGCCGGACGGGCGAGGGGTTGACCGGCTCGGGGGGCGGCAGGGCGCCGGGCACGGCGGCGCGGACCACCACGTCGAGCATTTCCACACCCAGGGGCGAGTCGTCGGCCATGGCGGGGTTGAGGCTGACATTTCGCCATCGTCCGCCCTGGCGGGCATAGTAGTCGCCGATGGTGGCCTGCAAGGTGACCACGGGTTCGTAGCCGGCTTCTTCGATGGCCGTCGCGTCCCGTTGGCTGATGAGCCCGGCCACCACCGCCCGGCTGCCCAGACGGGCCCTGACGGCCAGCCCGCCGGGCGTCTCGGCCACCGAGGCGTCCTTGAGCGTCCACTGCACGAGTTGACCGCGGAGGTCGACCATCCGCGTCCGCCAGGCGCTGGTTCGCGGGGCCCAATCCTTTTCGCTGCGGTCCAGGGGACAGGTCTGGAGGAATTTCAGGAACGAATCGGTCGTACGAAGCTCCGGCGCCAGGGGAGGCCGAGCGACCACCGGCGCGGGCTTGGCCGCAGGCTTCGGCTCGGCAGAGGGCGGGGCCGTCGCGTCAGCGATCCGCTGGCGGAGCAGCGCCTTGACGTAGTCCGCCCTCACCTTGGGCAGCAAGGCCTCGTAGTAGCGGACGGCGTCGCTCATCCGACCGTCCTTGTACATGGCCTCGCCGTTGGCGATCTCCGGATAGGCGTCCAGGAACAGGTCCCGGACGTCCCGGAGCTTCTTGCTGACCAGGTTGCCCTTGAAGCGGAAGGTGATCTCCCCGTCCCGGAAGTCGGTGACGACGACGTTGGGGTACTTCAGCCCGCCCACCCGGAGATCGTCCGCCCGCGCCGTCCCGGCCAGCACGCCCAGCAGCACCACCGCAATACAGGTGCGAAAGGTAAGCATCTCGCGTCTCCTCGACACCGACATTGTATCGGCCCGCATCGCACCTGCCAACAGGATGAGGTAGAATCGACGCCGCCAGGGAAGGTAAAGTGCAGTCTGCAGGCAGTCGATATCGTGAGGGACGCGGCGGAACGTTTGCGCGCCGCATGGGAGCTGATTATGGCCTCCGGATTCGCAACCAGACTGAAGAAGGTCGGCATCGGCCTGCTGGTCACTTTTCTCGTACTTTGCACGCTGGAGGGCCTGTGCAGCTTCGCCCTGCTGGTCAAGGGCCTGCTGACCACCAGCAGCCGCCCGCTGGCCGAGCGAAGCCACACCCGCTACGACGGCGAGCTGGGGTGGGTGAATGTGCCCGGCACGTCGGTGGCGGACATGTACGGCCCGGGGATAGGCCTGCACATCAACGCCCAGGGCTTTCGCGGCTCGCGCGACGTGCCGAGCGTCTGCCCGCCGGGCAAGGTCCGCGTCGTCTGCTCGGGCAACTCGTTCACCCTGGGCTATGGGGTGGCCGACAACGACACGTGGGTGAGCCTGCTGGGCGAGCAGGACCCGCGAATCGAGACGGTCAACATGGGCCAGGGCGGCTACGGCGTGGACCAGGCGTACCTGTGGTACCGACGTGAGAGGGAGACATTCGCCCATCAGGCGCACCTGCTGGCCATCATCGCCACCGATTTCGACCGCATGAGGGGCAAAGACTTCCACGGCTACGGCAAGCCGCGGCTGGCGCTGGCCAATGGCAAGCTCCAGGTCGAGGGCACGCCCGTGCCGCAGCGCGGCTTCTACGTGCCCTGGCTGACTCAGAACGCCGCCCTCTTCGAGGAGGTCAAGCTCTTCCGCGTGGTCGGCGGCCTGGCCCGGCGGATCGCTCCCGCCCGCGGCAGCGACGAATACGACAACCAGCAGATGCGCTCGGTGGCGGCGGCCATGCTCGAAGAGCTTGGCGACCTGCACCGCCGCCAGGGGACGACGCTGGTCCTGACGTACCTGCCGGTCCAGCGCGATCTGGAAAGCCGCAAGAGGCTTCCCTGGCGGGAGTTCCTGCACGAACAGGCCGCCCGGCTCAACGTGCCTCTGGTCGACATGACCGACGAACTGTCCAAGCTGCCCGCCGGCGAGATCGACGCCCTGTTCATCCAGGAAGACCTGCTGGGCTACCCGCAGGCCTCGGGCCACTACACCCGGCGAGGCAACGAGGTGGTGGCGAACCGGCTGTACCGGCGGCTGATGGAAACGCCCGTCTTTGCCGGCCTGTTGGAGAAGGCCTCCGCATCGACCGGCCAGGCGACCACCTCGGCGCCCGCGACCAACCCCGGCAACAGGAAGAGCGATGACCGCTGACGCGAGGCAAGACCCCTCGGACGTTTCTCCGGAGACCGCCCCGCCGTTGGGCCCGCGGGCCGAGCCGGGCGGAACTCTGGCGCGCCTGGCTGTCTGTGTGCTGGCGACGGCGCTGGTGGGCCTGCTGGCGGTGCAGGTGTGGCGGTCGCTGGACTGGCCCCTGGTCCAGGACCCGCCCTTGATGCACTACCTCGGCTGGCGCATGACCGAGGGCGACGTCCCCTATCGCGATTTCTACGACATGAACTTCCCCGGCACGCTGCTGCTGCACTGGGGGATCGTCAAGTACCTCGGGCCCGGCGACGCGGCCTGGCGGGGCTTCAACCTCGCCTGGCTGGCTTTGACCATGCTGGCCGCCGGGGCTTACCTCCGCCGCCTGGGTTGGGTGGTCGCCCTGGGCGGCGCCCTGCTGATCGCCGTGCTTCACCTGGAGGCCGGGCCCCTCCACGCCGGGCAGCGGGACTTCCTGATGATCGCCCTGCTTCTGGCGTCGGCTCACTTCGTCGCCCGCTACTGCGAGCGGGGCTGCCAGGGGCTGGCCCCGCTGGCGGTCGCCGGGCTGGTCGCCGGAGCGTGTGCCACCATCAAGCCGATGGCCGTCCTCTTCTGGGCCGGCCTGGGCCTCTTCGCCGCCTTCGCCGCCCGCCGCCAACGACGCGGCTTCTGGACGCCTCTGCTCACCGTCGCCGGCGCCGGCATGGTCCCGGTGGCCGCCGCCGTCGTCTGGCTGGCCGCCATCGGCGCACTGCCCGCCTTCTGCGACATCCTCTTCAATTACCTCCTGCCCCTGTACGGGCGAGAGGGCCGACTCACCCTGACCGACCTGGCCGACCGGAGCGTCAGCGTCAGGATCTTCCTGGTCCTGCTGGCCCTGTCGGTCGTGCCGTACGTGCGGATGCTGGCCGCCCGCCGCATGGACGCCCGTCGTGGCCTGCTGCTGTTGGGGCTGGGCTACGGGTTGGTCCACTATGTTCTCCAGGGAAAGGGCTGGATCTATCACCAAGCCCCGCAGACCGCCTTCGCCTGTCTGCTGGCGGTGTCGGCCTGGAGACAAGACGGGCAGAACCCCCCGGCAGCGCGGCGGTGGCAGCTTTCCGCCGCGATGGCCGTCGTCCTGCTGACCGGAGCATTCGGCCTGCGGACCTACAGCGATTATCCCGTCCGCCTGCAGCGGGAGAAGGTGGCCCAGTTGATGCAGGACATCTCGCCGCGTCTGCGCGCGGGCCAGACGGTCCAGGTGCTGGACACCACCCAGGGCGGGCTGGACGCCCTGCTGCGGCTGAAGGTCCGCCAGCCGACTATCTTCATCTACGATTTTCACTTCTATCTCCAACCCAACCAGCCGTACATTCAACGGTTGAGGCAGCGGTTCCTGGAGCAACTGACGGCCAATCCGCCGCAGATCATCGTGCTGTTCAAGGAGACCTGGCCGCTACGGGTCTACGAACGGGTGAAGCGATTCCCTGCCCTGGCGGAATACCTGGACACGCAGTACGAGGTGGCCGTCGAGCGCGACGATTACCGGCTGATGGTTCGGCGGACGGGTCCGGCGGAAGCGGGCGGAGGGCCTCAAGGTCGAGAGTGAGTGGTCCGACATGAAGAACAACACGATCGCCCGCATCATCCACGCGTATGACAAGCCGATTGTGCGGCTGTACTCGCGGATCCGCTTCCGGATCCTCCGCCAGCGGTTCCTGGAAGAGATCGGACAGTACCTGCCCCGGCACGGGCACGTGCTGGACATCGGCTGCGGGTTCGGGCTGTTCTCGCTCTACTTCGCCTCGCTCCATCCGCACTTGACGTTTCACGCCCTGGACATCAACTCCGAGCGGATCGAGCTGGCCCGCCGGGCGGCCGGCAGGCTGGAGATCTCCAACGTCCAGTTCGAGCAGGCCGACGCCGCTCGCTACACCTTCCGCGAACCGTTCGCGGGGGCCTACATGCTGGACCTGCTCCACCACATCCCCGTCTCCGCGGTCGAGCCGCTGCTGAGGCAGCTCCACGGCCTGCTGGCCTGGGACGGACGGCTGATCGTCAAGGACATCGACACCCGCCCCGCCTACAAGTGCACGTTCACATGGCTGCTGGACAAGCTGATGGACTTTCGCTCGCCGGTGCACTACTGGCCGGCCGAGAAACTGCGGACGCTCACCTGCGGACTGGGCTTCGAGACGGTAAGCCACGCGATGGTGGACTACCTGCCCTACTCGCACATGCTCCACGTCTGCCGCAAGATCGAGCCGCCGCGAGATCACGAGACCCCATGAGCAACGACCTGACCACAGCGGCAGGACCAACCCCAGCCGCCCGCCCCGACCGGGCGAGCCCTCTTCGGTTCGCGGCGTGGTTCGCGTACGTCCTGGCCGTGGGCGACGTCCTGCTCCAGTTCATCCGCTGCAACCTGACGCCCGCCCTGGAAACCCCTTGCCGTTCCTGCCTGCGCACGGACAACTTCTTCAGTTTCTCCAGCGGGCACGTCCGTCGAGCCCTTTGCGGGGAGATCATGTACCGCCTGGACCTGGCCGGGCTGCCCGGTCCCTTTCTGTACGCCCTGCTCCTGGCGCTGGTATTCCTGTTGTCGTACGGCGTCCTGCTGCCCGTCTGTCTTCGCAAGGACAGACCGGCCGCCTTGGTCCTGATCGCGCTGTCCCCCCTCCTGCCGTTGTGGCTGTTTGACCGCGATATCCTGGTGCTGGTCCCGATGCTCTACCTCTTCGCGCGCCGCCGCACCGACCTGCCGTTCTTCCTGCTGATCGCCGTGCTCGCTTTCGCCCATGAGAGTGTGCTGCTGTTCTACTCCGTCTTCCTGGTCCAGCCCCTGTATCTCGCCATCCGCCACAGGAGCGCCCGCAACCTGGTGCGGATTCTGCCGGTCCTGGCTGCCGGCCTCGTGTTTCTGCTGGTCCCCGCGCGCGTCTCGCACGTGCTGGAACTGACCTATTGGCCCTCGCGCGGGTTCCCCGGATTGCAGGAGAGCTGGCTCTACCGCTTCGCGGGCAATCCGCTGGGGAAGACGATCAGCCTGCACCTGGGCTGGCTGCTGTCGGTCCGGGGCCTGGTGGAGTGGACCGCCGTCCTGGTGTTCTTCCTCCTGGTCATCGCCACGCTCAACCGCGACCGGATGCGGCCGGCGGAGACGCTGTGGCTCCTGGCGGTCAACACCGGCTTCTTCGTGCTCACCGTGGATTACGGACGGTACATTCCAGTGCTGTTCGCCTTCTACACCGCCTACTCGTTGTACGCACCGCCCCTGACGTCCAATGCGCCGTCGCAGGACGGTCCCGGCGGGGCGGGGCGTCTCCGCCTCGCTGCCGCCGCCGTCGCGAGCTTCACCGTCCGGCACCGCACCGCTCTCCTCGTGCTGCTGGCGCTGGCGGTCCTGGGGCCGTGGGTAACGGAACCGGATCCGGCGCCGGCCTTCTACACCCGCGTTTCGTCCTGGGTCAGCCGCGCGGGCGAGGTTCTGCGGCGGATCGGATTGCCGCTGCCCATCTGACCGCCTGGTCCCTCCGTGGACTCCCCGCCGGCTGTCTGCGACAGTCCGCGAGCGGGGAACCCGAAGGGCCCTGGCTTTTCGGAAGCTCCTGGCGGGATATATCCGATAATCAACCGGGAGGCTGGACGAACCGCCGGTCGGCCGTCGGGTTCGAAGAGCCGCCCACCGAATCGCTGGAGTAGTCATGACCGAAACGATCGCGGCAAGCGTGAATCCCCCCGGCTATGCCCGCCTTGGCCTGCGGCTGGCCGAGTGGGCCCTGCCGGCGGCGATCCTGCTGCCAATGATCTTTTTGCCGCTCACGCGAGACCAGGGGCACTACGCCTACGGGGCCCAGGTGATCCTCGACGGGGGACAGCTCTATCGTGACGTATTCGACGGCAAGGGCCCGGGTACGTATTACGCCTACGCGCTGGCCCTGAAGCTCTTCGGGGCGAGCGAGACGGGCGCCCGCCTGTTCTTCTACCTGGTGGCGGTGGTGGGCAGCGGTCTGGCAGCCGCCCTGGCCGGGCGGATCGGTGGGTGGTGGTGCCGCCTGGGCGCCGCGCTGGTGTTCGCGTTGGCGGCCATGCAGGGCAACAGCGACTGTGCGTGGTTCACCGCCGAGGGTGAAGACCTCATGCTCCCGCTGGTGCTGGGCGCGGTGCTGCTGCTGGGGCGGGCCGAACATCTGGGATCCGCCTGGCGACTTGTCGGCGCGGGGGTGCTGCTGGGACTGGCGTTCCTGGTCAAGGTCACCATCGTCACCACGTGTTTCACGCTGGCCCTTGTGGCGGCGGTGGTCCTGCTGCGCCAGGGCGCGGGCTGGCGCGGGCTGTTGAAGGCCATGCTGTGGACGGCGGCGGGGATGGCGCTGCCGGTCGCCGCCTGCCTGGGCTACTACGCCGCACAGGGCCTGCTGGGCGAGGTGTACCGGCTGACGGTGCAGTACAATCGCGCGTATGGCGGGATTCGTCTGTTTCGGGACTTCACCGACTTGTTCCGTCCGCTGACGGCGGACCGGTGGCGGACGCTGAGTGTGCTGGCCATCGCGGCCTTGGCGCTCGGGCCGATGCGCGAGGGTGCAGCCTGGCGATTGTTGTGGGCGGCGGCGGCGGGCGGGTGGCTGGCAGCCGTCTGGCAGGGCAAGAACTTCCCGTATCAGTGGACGCCGGTAATCGGGTGCCTGGCGGTAGCCGCGGGCGTGGCGTGCGGGCGGCTGGCCCAGTGGGCGTGGTCGGCGTCCGGGTCGCGGGCATGGCGCGTCGCGGCCGTGGCGGCGAGCCTCCTGTTGCTGCCCGCAATGGCCGGACCCACCGACGTGTACTACCTCAACCGCATCTACCGCCAGACCGCAGGGCTGCTCAGCGGTCAGGTGGGCAGCGAGGAATTCCGCAAGGTCCACCGGACCGGCTCGACCACCGCCGACGTGACCGACCGCGTGGCCGCTTACCTTCGCTCGCACTCCCAGCCGACCGACACGGTCCACGTCTGGGGCTACGAGACGATCGTGAATTTTCTGGCCGACCGTCGCAGCCCCAGCAGGTTCGTGTTGGCCTTCCCCCTCTCCCAGCCGGGGCCCTGGCAGAAGGCCTGGCGCGAGGAGTTCCTGGACATCCTGCGACAGCGCCCGCCGCTGTACGTCGTTGTCGTCCACGACGACGCCGAGATGTATCACGGCCTGGACGACGTCGACAGCGACAAGCGTCTCAAGGAGTTCCCCGCGATGGAGGAAGTCCTGAAGACCCGGTACGCGCCCGAGACGCGGATCGAGCGGTTCGAGCTGTTCCGCAGACAGTGAGGCGGCACGGGCTGGCCGTCCGACCGCCATGCGACCGGTCAAGGACCGCCGGGGAATGGTCGATAGCAGATAGAAAGCCCCCTCTCGGCCAGGCACGTCCGCCCGGGCCGGCGGCGGGCGGAGATCATCATGCTGAACGTCGGTGTTATTGGGCTTGGCTACTGGGGACCGAATCTGGTCCGTAACTTCAACTCCGCTCCGAGCACGAACCTGGCGGCCGTCTGCGACCGCGACGAGAAGCGCCTGGCGGCGATCTCGCGGACGTACCCGGCCGCCCGGACGTACGCGCAGGCCGAGCAGCTCCTGGCGGACAAGGACGTGCAGGCGGTGGCGATCGTCACGCCGGTGAGCGCGCACCACGGCCTGGCCAAGGCGGCCCTGGAGGCGGGCAAGCACGTCCTGCTGGAGAAGCCCATGACCCACTCGGTCGAGACGGCCGAGGAGCTGATCGACCTGGCCCGCGCCAAGGGCCTGGTGCTCATGGTGGATCACGTCTTCCTGTACTCGGCGGCCGTGCGGAAGATGAAGGAGATCCACGACAGCGGCGTGCTGGGCAAGCTGTACTTCATCGACTCGGTTCGGATCAACCTGGGCCTCTTCCAGCACGACATCAACGTGGTATGGGACCTGGCCCCGCACGACCTGTCGATCGTGGACAACCTGGTGCAGCGCCTGCCTCGATCGGTGTCGGCGTTCGGCTCGTGCCACGCCGGCGGGCAGATCGAGGACGTGGCCTACCTGAACCTGGACTTCGGCGACGGGCTGATTGCCAACTTCCACGTCAACTGGCTTTCGCCGGTCAAGCTCCGCTACACGATGGTGGCCGGGGCGCAGAAGTCGGTCGTGTACAACGACCTGGACGCCAGCGAACCGATCAAGGTGTACGACCGGGGCATCGAGTTCGACGGCGACCGCGAGACCAAAGAGAAATTGATGATCAACTACCGCACGGGCGACGTGTGGTCGCCGCACGTGAAGGCCTCCGAGGCGCTGAGGACGATGGTGGAGCATTTCGCCCAGTGCATCGAGCGGGGCGAGAAGCCCCTGTCGGCCGGCGAGGAAGGCCTGCGGGTGGTGAAGATCCTCGACGCCGCCCAGCGATCCATCAAGGCCCAGGGCGGACGCATCACGCTGTAGAACGGACCCACCATGAGCAACGACAACTTCGTCCGCATCGCCCCCGACGTCAAGCTGGGCCGAAACACGCGAGTCTTCTGCTTCGCCAACCTTTACGGCTGCACGGTCGGCGACGACACCAAGATCGGGGCGTTCGTGGAAATCCAGAAGAACGCCCACATCGGCAGCCGATGCAAGATCTCCAGCCACACCTTCATCTGCGAAGGCGTGACGATCGAGGACGAGTGCTTCGTCGGGCACGGGGTGATGTTCACCAACGACAAGTTTCCGCGCGCGACGGCTACGGGCGGGGCGCTTCAGACCGAAGCCGACTGGACGGTCATCCCCACGCGGATATGCCGCGGGGCGTCCATCGGGTCGGGCGCGGTCATCATCTGCGGCGTGACCATCGGCGAGGGGGCGATGATCGGCGCGGGCGCCGTCGTGACCCGGGACGTGCCTCCAGGCGCGACGGTGGCGGGCGTGCCCGCGAGGGCGATGGCGACGCGACGCTGAGACGCGGAAACGCAAGAGAAAGAAGCAGGACCTTCCCATTGTTACGGAAGAACAAGTTGAGTCTCGCCCTCGCCTGAGCGTGGTCCTGCCCGCCTACAACGAGCAGGACGCGCTGGAAGAGGCGGTGCAGGCATATTTGAAGGCCCTGCCCGCCGACGGGATCGACGACTTCGAGCTGGTCATCGTCAACGACGGCTCGGCCGACCGGACCGGCGAGATCGCCGACCGCCTGGCCGGCGCGGACGGCCGCGTCCGCGTGCTGCACAACGAGCGGAACCTCGGCCAGTCGGCCTCGTTCCTGCGGGGCTTCGAACACGCCCGCGGGCGGGTGATCACCTGGAACGGCGCCGACCTGCCCTTCGACCCGCACGACGTCAAGCGGATGCTGGAGCGGATCGACGCCGGGGCCGACGTGGTGGTCGTCGAGCGGACCGACCGCAGCGCCTACGGGCTGAAGCGCAAGATCGTCAGCCGGGCCAACGTGTGGATCCTCCACCTGCTCCTGGGCAGCCGCTTCAGCGATCACAACTTCGTGCAGTTCTTCCGGCGCGAGGTGGTCGAGTCCATGACCATCGTCTCGCGCGGGGTGAGCACGACGGCTGTGGAGATGATCATGCGGGCCTGTCGCGGCGGCTGGAAGGTGGAGGCGGTGAAGGCCCCCTACCACCAGCGGACGCTGGGCGCCAGCACCGTGACCACGGGCAAGATCTTCCGGGCGCTCGGAGACACGATCCGCCTGTGGCGAGTGCTGCGGAAGGAAAAGTGACCTCAGCCTTGTCGCTGTGGACTGCCGGCCGCGGATGATCGACCGCCGACCGGCCGCGAACTACTGACTACTGATTACCGGCTACTGGAAGGAGCCCTTATGAACGTCCCGTTCCTGGACCTCAAGGCGCAATACAGGCAGATCGAAGGCGAGATTCTCCCGGCCCTGCGGGAGGTGTGCGAGAATTGCCAGTTCGTCCTGGGCCCCAAGGTGGCCCAGTTCGAGAAGGACTTCGCCGCCTTCTGCGGCGCCAAGCACTGCGTGGCCGTCAACAGCGGCACCAGCGCGCTGCACCTGGCCCTGCGGTGCCTGAACGTCGGACCGGGCGACGAGGTGATCGTGCCGGCGATGACGTTCGTGGCCACCGCCTGGGCGGTGAGCTACACCGGCGCCACGCCGGCCTTCGCGGACGTCGAGGCCGCCCAGCGGACGCTGGACCCAGCCGCCATCGAGGCGGCCATCACGCCCCGGACCAAGGCCATCCTGCCGGTGCACCTGTACGGCATGCCCGCGGACATGGACGCGATCAACGCGGTGGCGGCCAGGCACGGCCTGGCGGTCGTCGAGGACGCCGCGCAGGCCCACGGGGCCCGCTACCGCGGCAAGCCCGTGGGGACGTTCGGCCGGGCCTGCTGCTTCAGCTTCTACCCGGGCAAGAATCTCGGCGCGTACGGCGAGGGCGGCGCGGTGGTGACCAACGATGACGCCATCGCCGACTTCGCCCGGCGCCTCCGCGACCACGGCCAGCGCGTGCGCTACCACCACGAGACGGTCGGCTACAACTATCGCATGGAGGGCTTCCAGGGCGCCGTGCTGGGCATCAAGCTGCCCCGCCTGGAGGCCTGGAATCAGGGCCGGCGCCGCCACGCCGAACTCTACCGCCGTCTGCTGAAGGACGTCCCGGGCCTGACCGTGCCCAGCGAGGCGGAAGGGTTCGAGAGCGTCTACCACCTCTTCGTGATCGAGGTGGACAACCGCGACGAGATCGCCAAGAAGCTCAACGAAGCCGGCGTCCAGACCGGCCTGCACTATCCCGTCTGCGTCCACCGCCAGGAGGCGTACGCCGACCTGAACCTGGGCGCGGGGAGCTTCCCCGTCTCCGAGAGGCTGGCCGACCGCTGCCTGAGCCTGCCCATGTGCGCCGAGCTGACCGAAGAGCAGATCCGGTACGTCTGCCAGACGTTGAAAGACAGTCTGACGTAAGCGGCGTGCGGCAACCTCGGCAAGCTCTTTGCCTGAAACACGTTTATGGTAGAATCAGGCGACCCCTTTTCTGCGCGCGGCGCAAGGAGACAAGGCGATGGCAAGTCAGATCACTCGGCGGGACATGATGGCGGCTTCGGTGGCGGCGGCGGGGGCGATGGCGGCTTCGCAGGCCGGCGCGGCGGACAAGCCCGCGGCGGCGCCCGCCAAGGAGCCGATCAAGGCCCAGCACGTGGTGCCCCAGGCCAAGATCGGCAAGATCACCCTCGGGCGGATCCTGCTGGGCGGCAACCTGCTGACCCACTACACGCACAGCCGCGACCTGAAGTACGTCTACAAGCTGGCGGCTGCCTACAACACGCCCGAGAAGATCATGGAGACCATCTCCATCGCCGAGGCCCACGGCATGAATGCGACGGTTATCCACACCGTGCCCTGGGCCCTGGACACGCTCAAGAAGCACCGCGAGCAGAACGGCAGCAAGCTCCAGTGGATCATCTGCCCCACCACCTCGCCCGTGGACACGCACAAGTACGTCGAGCACTGCCGCCAACTCGTCGACATGGGGGCCGACGCCCTGTACTTCTGGGGCGTGCACGGCGACCAGTTCTGCACCAAGCCCGAGGTGATCGCCCGCACCGTGGACGCGGTCAAGGAACTCGGCATCCCCTACGGCGTGGGCGGGCACAAGCTCGACGTGGTCAAGGCGTGCGAGAAGGCCAAGGTCAACAACGACTTCTACATCAAGACCCTCCACCACCACAACTACCCCAGCGCCAAGCTGGGACGCGGAGGCGACGCCATGTGGTGCGAGGAGCCCAACGAGACCGTCGAGTACATGAAGAGCGTGTCCAAGACGTGGATCGCGTTCAAGGTGATGGCTGCCGGCGCGATCCCGCCGCGGAACGCCTACACGTTCGCCTTCCAGAGCGGGGCCGACTTCGCCCTCTCGGGCATGTTCGACTTCGAGATCCCCGAGGATGCCAAGATCGCCTGCGAGGTGCTGGCCACCGTCAAGGACCGCGCCCGCCCCTGGCACGGATAGTCCCGATCGATCCACTTACGGAACGGGCGCGTCGGCCTCGCCGTCGCGCCCGTTTTGCGTTTCATGGCCTGGCCAGCTCGCGCGGCACGAGCAGGGCGTCCGGCGACGGGGCCAGGTAATTCGGCGCGTTGAAGAACCACAGCTTGCCCAGGCAGAGCTTGCCCAACGACCACGCCTTGCCGTCCGCGCCGGCGGGCACGGCTACGCGGACAAACCCGCCTCGCGTGTCTACCTTGACGACAAGCTTGCCGTCGGGCCCGTACACCTCGTGCGGGCCGCCCTCCCAGAAATAGACCAGTTCCTTCGTGCCCACGGGCACGAAGAAGTGCATCCGCGGCATGTGGCCCATATGGTGAGGGTGGCGCCCGCGGGACAACGCCAGGCATACCGCCCGCCCCGCCGCGACCTGAAGGCCCCATCCAGCCGACTGGTCGTTGAACTCGAACCAGTAGACGCCCGCCTTCGGCACGGCCAGCGAGAGCGCGTGCGCCTGTCCGTCCTGCGGAAGCCGGCCCTGGGCGAGGGGCTTGCCGGCTGAGTCGCTCAGCGTGTAGCGGGCCTCGGGGCGGTCGCGATACCACGCGATCACGCCCGTGGTGACGGCCAGCTCGATCGCCTTGCCGTCGCTGTAGACCGCATAGCGCGCTGGGCCCTGGAAGCGGAGGTTCAGGCCGGCGGGCTTGTCAGCCGGCAGGGCCGCACGAACCAGATCCATCGAGAAGGACTTTTCTGGCACCTCCTGCGGGCGGAAGAACGCCAGGTCGTCCTGGAAGGCCTTCTGCGTTTCCTCGCGCGTGGACGGCGTCTCGACCTTCCACGGCTTGTCCTTGGTCCGGTCCCGCCAGTCCCACTCGGGGCGATCGTAGTCCTTGGCGACCTTGGGAAGCCACGACTGGCGAATCGCCTCCCAGTGGTTCATGTAGCTGAAGCGGTTGCGGTAGACGTGCGTCAGGGTCGCCAGCGCCAGCTCGCGCTTGCGGTCCTTGTCGGGCGCTCGGTCGTGCTCCCACTTCAGGCGGACGTAGTGGAGGTTCTGCTTTAGGTGGTCCAGGCGGGCCAGCACGTCGTCGCGCCCGGCGGCCTGGCGCGTCGCCTCGTCCAGGTCGCGCAGCGCCAGGCCCAGCAGGTGCTCGCTCATCAGCGGCTGGTTGCCTCCGTCCAGGCGGTCGTAGTAACGGCGCATCGTCGCGGCCGCCGGGCCGAACGCCTTCTCGAAGAAGTCGGCCAGCAGCGCGTCCACGTCGACCTTGGGGTTCCACATGAGTCGGTTGGCCACGTAGTAGCCCAGGCCGTGCGGGCCCCAGTTGTTGCCGCTCTCGCAGTCGATGCTGGTGGCCCCGGCGGCGGCATAGCGCGGAATCTGCCTGCGGATGTAGCCCAGGTCGCTGCCGCGCCCGCGGGCGGGCATGTCGAAATCCCACAGCCAGACCGACAGGTACTCGTAGAAGCCCAGGTTCCTGCACCGCTTGGGCCAGAGTTCCACAAGATCGTCAAACGTGTAGCGTCCGCGGATGAAGCCTGCCGTCGACTGGACGTACACGTTGGGCTCCAGCGGGAAGCTCGGCGGCTCGCAGTGGTCGTTGTAGGCGAGCATTCCGACCATCTTGCCGGGCATCTCGCGGGCGAGGTTGCGGGCCACCTCGTTGGCCAGGCCGAACGCCCGCTCGCTGATCGAGCCGAGCTTGACGCAGGCGTCGCACTCGCAATGGCCGCCGCCGTCGGAGGTCTCCAGCGAGACCATGTCCGTGTCCGGGTGTCGGCGGAAATGCTCGCGGGCGTGCTCCAGGGCGAAAGCCCGCACGGCCGGGTTGGAGACGCACATTTGCTCGCCCTGGCGTTTGCCCTTGACCAGGGCGAGGTACTCCGGGTGCTCGTCGAAGGCCTTCTTGTTGCGGGCGATGATGGACTGCCAGGCGTGTCCGCAGTAGACGCTGAACGATCCGGCCATCCGGTTGCGCCGGGCCCAGGCCTGGCAGTCCTTGAGGCAGCGGTCGCGGTCGAAGTAGCCGTAGCCCCACCAGATCCGCCGCGCCAGGATGACCGGCCGGTCGGTCTCGTTCAGCTCGACCGACAGGTCCGCCCGCCGCGGGATGACCTGCCAGGCGGGCGCGGGGAAGAACCACCGGCAGCCCAGGTGCTCCAGCAGACGGTACGCGGCGTGGGGCAGGCCTCGCTCGGTGGCGGCGATCAGCCGCAGGCGGTGCGGCTCGGTTCGGATGGCGTACGCCTCCTTGCCGTCGTAGGTATTGCGGATGGCGAGCGGTCCGCCCAGGGCTGCGTCGGGAAACTCCGCCAGCGTGCCCAGGACGATGCCCTTCGAGCCGTCTCCGGCGACGACCTCGAACGCGGCGCCGGTGATCTGCTTCAGAGAATCCGCCAGTTCGTCGGCGGTCTGTTTGGCCGCGGGCGAGGCGTTGGCGGAGATCGTGATCGGCTGGAGCGCCTTCCCGTCGCGGGCAATCGGAAGCAGCGCCGCCTGCGCAACCGCACAGAAGAGCAAAGCGACAGCGAAGCACCGGCAAATCATCGGGCGCCTCCTTAGAGGCCCATAGGGGCCGAGAGACCCGTGAGGCCCAGGCTGGTTACATCACGTCTTCTTTCGTCTCATGGACGCCTTGGTGACGAAGTTCTGCAGGAGGATGAACGCCAGCAGGAGCATCCCCATGATGATCTTGGTCCACCAGGAGTTGATGTTCTCGAAGGTGATGATGGCCTTGATCAACCCGAGGATAAGCACGCCCATGAGGGTGCCGGCCACGAACCCTACCCCGCCCGACAGGAGCGTCCCGCCGATGACGACGGCGGCGATGGCGTCGAGTTCCATGCCCAGCCCGGCCTGGAGCGGGTCGCCCGACTGGAGTTCGAAGGTCCAGACGACCCCTCCGATGGCCGAACAGAGCCCGGCCAGCGTGTAGATCAGGATCTTGGTGCGTCCCACTCCCAGGCCCATCAGGCGGGCGGAGTTCTCGCTGCCGCCGATGGCGTAGACGTTGCGCCCGAATCGCGTCCAGTGGGCCAACACCAGTGCGGCCGCCAGCAGCGCCAGCAGGACGATGACGGCCAGGGGGATCTCCAGGTGCCCGCCCAGGGGGATCACCAGATCCTCGTTCACCGTTCGCAGGAAGAACGGGTGCTTGATGGGGATGGAGCGGGTGTGGATGACGAAGCCGGCACCGCGGGCGAAGAACATCCCCGCCAGCGTCACCAGGAACGCCGGCAGCTCGAAGAAGTGGATCAGGCAGCCCATGCCCGCGCCGATGGCCAGCCCGGCCGCCAGGGCCATCGCGATGGCCAGCGCCGGGTTCAGGCCCACCTGTACGCCATGCTCGCCGTCGATCATCAGCCGCCCCAGGCCGCGCGGCGCGTAATAGAGGTCCACGTAGCCGATGGCCCCCGCCTCGCCCTGCACGCGCGCCTTGACCTCACTGTCGTCGTTGACGTACTGCACGCGGTCGGCCAGAGGCCGGCCCGCCATCACGTGCTTCATGAAGCTGTCGTGGGCGCTGGAGGCCAGCTCCCGCGTGACGGGCACGATGGCGCGGTCCGGGCCTCCGAGCTGCTTCCAGTTGGTGATCTCGCCCGCGTAGACCTGGCGAAGCTGGTCGCGGGTGATCTGGCGGACCGGGTTGTCCTCCGGGACGACCACCTGCACGCCCGAGGGCAGTGCGGCGGCCACGATCATCCCCGTCAGGGCCACCACCGCCCCCACCGACAGGTCGATGCCGCCGGAGAGGATGACGAAAGTGGCGCCGATGGCGACCACGCCGAGCATGGCCTGCCCGCGAATGGTCCCCAGGACGTTTCCCAGCGTGCCGAAGTTCTCGTAGCGGAACGCGCCGGCCACGAACAGCCCGCCCAGCACCAGGGCGGTGGCCAGCAGGGGCACGTACTTGGGCGGCGGGAGGAGTCTCATGCCGCCCTCCTGACGAAGGGGGCCATGATCTTGCGCCGGAAGGCGGGCGACTGGAGCAGGCAGACGATCACGATGACCAGGGCCTTGGGCAGGGGGATGATGTGGGCGCTGACGTCCCGCATGAAGATCGTGGTGGTGAGCGTCTGGATGAGCAGGGCGCCGATGACGGCGCCGACCAGGTAGAACCGCCCGCCGGTCAGGGCCGTCCCGCCGATCACGACGGCCAGGATGGCGTCCAGCTCGAGGTAGAGCCCGGCGTTGTTGGAGTCGGCCGCCTTGATGTTGGAGGCGGCGATGAGCCCGGCCACGCCCGCGCAGAAGGCGGAGAAGACATAGACCATGAACTTGACGCTGCGGGCCTGGACGCCGCTGAAGTGGCTGGCGGTCTCATTGTCGCCGACCGACTCGATGAACAGGCCCAGGGCCGTCCGCCGCGTGAGCAGGACCGTCAACGCCAGCATGACCGCGACGATGGCGACCGGGAAGGGCAGACCCAGCAGGTGTCCGTTGCCCAGGAAGATGAGGGCGGGATTGGCCGGGTCCGTGAAGGTGATGATCTTGCCGTCGGTCAGGAGTTGGGCCACGCCCCGTCCGGCGACCATGAGGATGAGGGTGGCCACGATGGGCTGGACGCGGAAGACCGCCACCAGCATCCCGTTCCACGCCCCGGCCAGCAGGCACACGCCCAGGACCAGGGCCAGTCCCGCGGCGAAGGGCCAGGCGTGGACGTGGATGACCATGGCGGCCAGGGCGCCGGCGATGGCCATGACGGCCCCCACCGACAGGTCCACGCCGCCGGTGGCGATGACCAGCGTCATGCCCAGGGCCAGGATCATCACCTTGGCCCCGTGGTTGAGGATGTCGATGAGCGAGCCGTAGAGGTGGCCGTCGCGGATCTCGAGGTTGAAGAAATTGGGCGTGGCCACCGCGTTGAACGCCAGCAGCAGCGCCAGGGCCAGCACGGGCCACAGCAGCTTGCCCGCCCAAGCGGGCAGGCGGCGCGGCGAGGGAAGAGTGCGGAGGCCGGTGTCTTCAGGCACGGCAGGCCTCCTTCGATCTACGATTTGAGATTTCCGATTGTCGATTGATCCCCGGTGTGCGCTGGTCCAATCGCAAATCGAACATCGACAATCGACAATCCCGCAATCCGCAATCCCGCAACCTGCCTGCCGGCAGGCAGGTCCTCAGTCCGCAATTAGCCATGTTCGCCCCCCTGCGTGCCGGCGATCATGTGCATGATGGCGTGCTCGTCAATCTGTCCGCCGGTCAGCTCGCCGATCTTGCAGCGGTCGCGGAGGACGATGACCCGCTGGCTGTCGCGGACGACCTCTTCCAACTCGGAACTGATGAAGAGGATGGCCATGCCCTTCTGGCGGAGGTTGGCCATGAGCTTCTCGATCTCGGCCTTGGCGCCGACGTCGATGCCGCGGGTGGGTTCGTCCAGGATGAGCAGGCGCGGCTCCATCGCCAGCCAGCGACCCAGGATGACCTTCTGCTGGTTGCCGCCCGAGAGGTTGACGACGGCCTGCTCGCGATCGGGCGTCTTGATGCCCAGGGCGTCGATGAAGCGGTCGGCCAACTCCGCCTGGCGCGACGCCGCCAGCCGCCGCCACGGTCCGCGGCTGGCCTGAAGGGCCAGGATGATGTTCTCCCGCACCGACAGGCTGGGGATGATGCCCGCGATCTTGCGGTCCTCGGGCGTGAAGGCCAGGCCAAGGGCAATCGCCCGGCGCGGGTGGCCCAGGCGGACGGAGCGTCCCTCCACCTCGACCCGCCCGGTGTCGCTTCTGTCGATGCCGAACAGCAGGCGGGCCAGTTCGGTCCGCCCGCTCCCCAGCAGCCCGGCCAGACCGACCACCTCGCCGGCGTGGATGGCCAGGTCCATGGGCGCGATCGAGCCGGCCCGGCCCAATTGCTCCGCCCGCAGGAACGCCTCGGCGCCGGTAGGCGCGGGCGGGGGCGGCGCCTGGCTCATCGCCTCCACCTCGGCTGGGTCCTTGCCGATCATGTGGGCGATCAGCGACAGCTTGGGCAGCCGGCGGCCTCGTACGTGCCCACCAGCTTCCCGTTGCGAAGCACGGTGATCCGGTCGCTGATCGCGTACACCTGGTCCAGAAAGTGCGTGATGAAGACGATGCCGAGCCCATCGTCTCGCAGGCGGCGAAGCACGGCGAACAGCTCGGCCACCTCCTGCTCGTCCAGACTGCTGGTGGGCTCGTCGAGGATGAGCAGCCTCGCCTGCACGTCCAGGGCGCGGGCGATGGCCACCATCTGCTGGATGGCGATGGAGTAGGACGAGAGCGTCGCCGTCACGTCGATGTCCAGGCCCAGGCGCGCCAGGGCCTGCTGGGCCCGCCGGCGGATGGCCCCCCAACGGATCAGCCCGCCGACGGTGGACTGGCGGCCCAGGCAGATGTTCTCGGCCACCGACAGCTCGGGGATGAGGTTGACTTCCTGATAGACGGTGCTGATGCCCTCTCGCTCGGCGTCCTGGGGGGACCGCGGGGCGATGGCCCGCCCGCCCAGTTCGATGGACCCGCCGTCGCGGCCGTAGACGCCGGTCAGGACCTTGATGAGGGTGCTCTTGCCGGCCCCGTTCTCGCCCATGAGGGCGTGGACCTCGCCCGGGCGCACGGCGAAATCGACCCCCTCCAGCGCGCGTACGCCGGGGAAGGATTTCGTCAGGCCGCAAATCTGGAGGAGCGGATTCATGTTCTCGGTTGTTTGTTGTTGGTTGTTCGGAGAGTTCGCTTCTCAGTCACCTGCCGCCGGACGCATCCAACAACAAACAACCAACAACAAATAACGAACAACTAGTACTTCCGCGTGGGCAGGGCCTCTTTGGCCTGGCTCTCGTCGAAGACGCCTTCCTCGACGACCACGCGCTTGGGGATCTCCTGCCCGGCCACGATCTTCTCGACCGGGTCGAACATCTGCGGGCCCAGGAGCGGGTTGCACTCGACGGAGCAGTTGAGTTTGCCCGCGACCATGGCTTCGAAGGCCCCGCGGACGCCGTCGATGGAGACGATGAGGATGTCCTTTCCGGGCTTCTTGCCCGCCTCCTCGATGGCCTGGATGGCGCCCAGGGCCATGTCATCGTTGTGGGCGTAGAGGACGTTGATCTCTTTGCCCTCGGGGCTCTTGAGGAAGGACTCGAAGACCTCCTTGCCCTTGGCGCGGGTGAAGTCGCCGGTCTGGCTCTTGATGATCTTCATGTCCGGGTGGTCCTTGAGGATCTCCTCGAAGCCCTTCTTGCGGTCGATGGCCGGGGCCGAGCCCGGGGTGCCCTGGAGTTCGGCGATCTTCGCCTTGCCGCCGGTCTTCTTGACCAGCCATCGCCCGGCGCGGCGCCCTTCCTCGACGAAATCGGCGCCGATGAACGTCTTGAAGAGCGAATCGTCGCTCACGTCGACGGCGCGGTCGCTGAGGATGACGGGGATGCCCGCCTTCTTGATCTCGCGGAGGACCGGCTCCCAGCCGGTCTCGACCACCGGCGAGAAGGCGATCACGTCCACCTTCATCTGGATGAAGCTCCGCAGGGCCTGGATCTGGTTCTCCTGCTTCTGCTGGGCGTCGGCGAACTTCAGCTCGATGCCGCGCTTGGCGGCCTCGGCCTTAATGGACTCGGTGTTGGCCTTTCGCCAGTCGCTCTCGGCCCCGATCTGGGAGAAGCCCACGACGATCTTCTTCTTGCCGGCGCCGTCCTTAGGCTGGCCCTTGTCGCACGAGGCCAGCATCATTCCCGCGGCCAGCAGTCCCGCCACCAGCACGATTTCGCCGATTCGCTTGCTCATCTGCGTCTCCTGTTGGTCCTGCCTGCCGCCAGGCAGGCTTGAGTCGCCGTACCGCCTGCCCGCCGGCAGGCCCGTGGTCCCATGTAAACGACCATCTTCAACGGTTCGTGGTCGGTTTTCAATGGTCAATGATTCACCGACTCCGCACCCAGGTGCGGTACTGTCGTGGAGTCTTGCCGGTTTGGCGGCGGAAAACAAGTCCCATGTAGCTGGCGGTGTTGAAACCGGCCAGCTCGGCCAGCCGGGTGACCGGGGCGTCGCTCTCGGCCAGCAGGCGCTTGACCCGTTCGAGGCGAACGCGTTCGATTTCGTCCTGGACGCTTCGCCGCAGGGCGCGTCGGAAGCGGATCTCCAGGGTGCGTCGGGAGAGGGTGCCCTGGCGGATAACGTCGTCGACCTGGAAGGTGTTGGTGCAGGCCTGCTCGCGGATGAACCGCAGGGCACGGGCGACCTCGGCGTCTTCGAGTGCGACCACGTCGGTGGAACTGCGGGTGACCACGTGCAGGGGCTCGACCAGCAGGCGTCGCGGGCCGCGGACGCGCCCGGCCATGTAGTCGTCTAGGAGGCGGGCGGCCTCGAAGCCGCCCCGCTCGGCGTTGAGGGCCACGCTGGACAGCGGCGGGTCGGCCATCTCGCACAGCAGCTCGTCGTTGTCCACGCCGACGACTGCGATCTCCTCGCCCACGCGGATGGAGTGGGTGCGGCAGACCTCCAGGACCTGCCGCCCGCGATCGTCGTTGCAGGCCATGAGGCCCAGCGGGCGGGGCAGGCCCACCAGCCAGCGGGCCAGGCGCGACTCCTCGCGCCCCCACTGGCGCCCGTCCACGGAGGGCAGGTCGGCCCTCAGGGCCGGGGGGCGGTACTGGTGGCAGGTGAAGCCCTGCTCGCCCAGGCGGGCGGCGAAGGCGGCCTGGCGCTGCTCGGACCAGCGCCGCTGCCCGCCCACGCCGACAAAGGCGAAGTGGCGAAAGCCCCTCTCCAGCAGGTGGTCGGCCGCCAGGCGGGCGGTGCGGTCGGCGTCGGGGTGGATCTCGCCCATCTGCGCCAGCGGGTTGTGGTCGTCCAGTTGCTCGGCGTTGAGGTCCAGGCAGACGGTGGGCAGGCGGCTGGCGACGATCTGGCGGGCGACCTCGGGCGTCTCGACGCGGGCGATGATGCCCGTGCCCCCCCACTGCTCCATGCGCGGCAGGACCTGGCGGAAGTCAGCCGGCGTGAGGTAGAACGACCAGGGGCCGTGCAGGCGGGCATAGCGGACGATCCCGCGCAGCAGGGCCCGCCCGTACCCGCGGGAGGTCTCGATCAACAATGCGACTTTTGGAATCATCCTTACACTCAGCTTCCTGGTCCCTATTCCCTAACCGTTCTACCACCAGTGTTCCGGCCCGAACGCCCGCTTGCGCATATCCTGAAAGTCTCGCCAGCTCACGTGCCCGTCCAGGAACATGATGCTCCCACCGGCGGGATTGCCGCCGTCCATGTGGCTGGTGCGGTGGGGCTGGGTCGAGCCGCCCTTGGTGTACCCGAAGAAGTCCTGCCCGTTAATCACGCTGGAGATGGTCGCGTCGGCAGCCAGTTCCAGATCGCCCGGCCCCAACGTGCGGAAGGTGGTGGCCCCGGCGGCGGTAACGACCTGGAGGTCCTCCTGAAGGTGGACGAGGTACTTCCGCCCGTCGGGGTTGGCCTTGGGGTCCAGCAGGGGCTTGGCGGTCCAGCCGGTCCCCCCGGGCGGGACGCGCCGGTGGAACCACCAGTACCCGCTGACGGTGAACCCGCCGAACCACCAGTGCTGGTCCAGGTCCTGGTACAGGCCCGAGGGGCAATAGAGCATTCGACGCTGGGCGCCGCACTCGATCAGGTAATCGCGGTTGAGGTACGAGATGTCCCACAGCCACGACCCGCAGTACGCGCTGAACTGGGGCAACTGCGTCCGGTAGTCCGCGCCGTAGGTCGCCACCGCCCGCGAGAGCCCCTGGAGGTTGGCGGCGCAGGTGGCCCGGCGGGTCAACTCCCGCGCCCTGCCCAGCGTGGGCACCAGGATCGACAACAGCAAGGCGATGATGGAAACGGAGATCAACAACTCGACCAGGGTGAACGCCGCCAGGGCTCTGCGGTCTGGATGGGGACTGCGATTGCTCATCTGCTTCTCGTTTCCGGCTGGCCCACCCAGCCCAACTGGTTGCGGACGTCATTCTCCCGCGCGGCGCGATCAGGTCCATGCAATTTTGCGCACCATTCTGTCAAAATTGCGAAGTCCGGCGCAAGTGACGGGTCGCGTTGGCCGGTCGTTTCGCATCCTTGACAGGGTGCTTGAATGGGCGATAATGGCCGTCAGAGTGTGGCTGCCGGCTGGCAGCGGGGGCTGCGGCTGCGGGTTGTCCGGGCCACTTTGACCGCCAATGGATCGCCCACACCCCAGCCTCCGTCGGGCTGCCCGCCGCAACGGCCAATCGACGTTCGCGGCCTGGCGCCGCATGCCCGGTACCATCAGAGAAGGAGATCCCTCATGGCCGTCAACCGTTGCGCCGCCCACTGCTCGTGTCACTCCCTGCTCAGCCGCCGCACGTTCCTCTCCACCGCCGCGGGGGCAGCCGGCGCGGTCCTCGTGGGCGGGTGCGGCCCGGCGGCCCTGGAACCGTCGCCGGCGCCGATCCGCCTCAACGGCCCGGCCTCCAAACTCTCGCCGTCAATCCGGGCGGCCTTCGTCCGCCGCAAGGGCGAGTACGGCATGCGTTGGCCCGGCGCGGTCTACGACGGCGAGGCGGCCAGGAAGCTCTACACGGACAAGCTGAACCAGGCGGCGGCCGCCGCGCGGGCCAGGATCGACGTGCGTCCCGAACCCCTGTACAGCCTGGCCGAGACGGACGCCTGGCTGGCTTCCGCGTCGGCCGACAAGGTCGACGGCGTCGTCCTGGTCCTGCTGGACCGCCAGGAGCACGCCTGGCCCTCGGCGGCCAAGACCATCGACAGCGGCATCCCGGCCGTCATCTACTCGCCCCTGGGCACGAGCTTCACCACCAACACCACGCCGCTGGCCGACAAGACCGGGTGCGTCATCTACTGCACCGACGACTTCTCCCAGCCGGCCTACGGGATCAAGATGCTCGCCGCCCGCGCCCGCATGAAGGCGACGCGATGCGTAGTGCTGCGCGGGGCCAAGCGACAGGAGGGCGTGCTGGCCGACACGGGCATCTCCCTGCAGTACGTGCCGGCCTCGACGTTCCTGGAGGTCTACAATGGCATCCCGGAGAACGACGAAGTGCGGGCCATCGCTGACCAGTACATCCGCCGGGCCCGGCGCCTGGGCGGCGGGGCCAGCCATCAGGACGTGCTCAACGGCGTGCGGGCCTACGTGACCGCCCGCCGCATCCTCCAGGACGAGCAGGCCGACGCCATCACCATGGACTGCCTGGGCGCCCTGGGCAAGAGCAAGGTCTCCCTGCCATGCATCGCCTGGTCGCGGATGAACGACGAGGGGGTGCCGGCGGCCTGCGAAGCCGACCTGGGCGCCGTCGCCAGCCACGTGATGGTGCAGTACCTCTTCGACCGCCCGGGCTTCCAGCAGGACCCGGTGGCCGAGACCGCCCGCGAGGCGATCATCGGCGCCCACTGCTCCTGCCCGACGCGCCTGAACGGGTTCGACCAGCCCGGCGAGCCCTTCGACCTGCTGCACCACCACGGCAATCGCGACGCCGTGCCCCGCACCCTCTGGCGCGTGGGCGGGCCGATCACCGTTCTGGACGTCCTGCCGGGGGCCAAGGACAAGCCCACCGAACTGATCATCTCGTCGGGGCAGACCATCGAGAACCTCGACGTCCCCCCCGCCGGCGGGTGCGTCGTGTCGGTCATGGTCAAGCTCGACGGAGTGCGGGAGGTCCTGAGCTATCCCGGCTTCCACCAGCTCTTCTTCTACGGCAACTACCGGCGCGAGCTGGCCGACTTCTGCCGCCTGTGCAAGTTCCAGGCGCAGGTGGTATGAGCGGCCGCGTTGGCAGTTCGGCCGACGCGCAGCTTCCTTCTATGCGCGCGTCAAGCGTCTGTGTTCTTAACAATGCCCGGCTGCGCTTGTGGATAGGGAGACTGGCATGTTCAGATTCGTAGCGGCCCTGGCGATTGCGTGTCTGTGCGGGACGGTTCTGGCCGACGCGCAGGGCGACTACAAGATGCTGTTCGGACAGCAGGAGGCGAAGGCGGCCGGCGGAAGCCCGGACGATGCCGCCGCTTTCGCCGCCAGCCTGCTCAAGGGCGCCAAGGCCACCGGCGACCAGAAGGACCTTCAGCTCCTGCTGTGCCGCAAGGCGTACGAGTACGGTCTCAAGGGCCCGTCGGGTTATCCGACGGCGATGGAGGCGGCCAGGCTCCTGGCACGCCTGTCCCCCGACACAGGCGGCGAGACCCGGATGATGATGCTGGAGGTGATGCAACTCACCTACAGCCGCAGCGCTCCGGCGAACCGCAAACGGCTGGGGGAGGAACTGGTGGCAGCCCTGGTGGCGGCGGGCGACCAAGCCGTCAAGAAGAACCCGTCCGAAGCGGTCGCTCTGTACCGGCGGGCGTTGGGCGTGGCGG